>JAEEGJ010002995.1_pt1 | contig 71325 bp, 42 predicted proteins | sample 8958761 | NCBI WGS metagenome assembly JAEEGJ01 (sample SAMN16246546, study PRJNA631951) | gut metagenome | biome: gut microbiome; feature: rumen; material: RS-attached | host: Bos | place: Iran: Karaj | collected 2018-10 | reverse complement strand
CTCAAATACCTGTATGGTTATCCTGCATATTTTTTTGAATGTGGTTTTTCTTTCCCTGCTTGAAAGAGAACATAATAGTACGGGACATGGAGAACCACATCTGGCAGGGTTTTCCTTTGTTTTCGTACAGAACGGAGGAAAATGGCTAATAAAAAATTATTGAACAATGAAAAGGTTTTTGACTCTGTATTTTGGAGTACTTCAAATGCTCTAAAAGAATTTTTGCCAATATTTGTCAACGAAGCCTTTAAAGAAAACTATTCTGAGAACACAAGGGTGAGTTTTAAACCCGGAAAAGTTGTAGTCGAAAAAAATGATGGATCGTTAAAACGAGAGGAAATGGATGCCTTGTTTAATCTGTATGATGATAGCGGAGAAACTGTTCATAGTGGAGACTATCATGTGGAGTGTGAAACGTGGGCAAGAAATAATATTATCATCAGGATAGCAAAGTACTCGGTAGGATATGGTTTTGAAAACATGGTGATGACAGATGAAGGCGTGATAGTGAATCTGCCAAAGTCTTGTGTGATCATGTTGAGAGCTGAGTCGGTAAAGAAGGGTTCTTTTAAAGTTGTTTTTGAAGCAGATAAAGAGAAATTAAACATAAATGTTCCTATCATAAGAATTACGGATTATTCGCTTGATGATATTTTTCAAAAGAGACTTCTGATATTGTTACCGTTCTACGCATTTGTTTTCAGTGATAAAGAATACTCTGAAATGAGTAATGATAGTGGGAAGCTTGAAAGATTTAAAGCTCTTTTGAACGAGATACATGTCAGGCTTGAAGATTTGCTTGATAAAGGAGTGATAAATTCAAAACAGATAATTGATCTGACAGAGTACCTATATCAGGTATTTGGTCAATTAACATCGAAGTTTGATAACATAAGAAAGGAAGTGGACGATATGAGAAAGGTTAAGCTGATAAGGACGGAATACGACATTATGTGCGATGAATTGGATGTCCTGAAAAAGGAAAAGGAACATTTGATAGTAGAGAACGATGATTTAAAAGAGGAAATCGAAGATTTGAAAAAGAAACTGGCACTTTTAGAAGCGATTTAAGAACTGTCTTTAAGGCTCAAAAGCTTGAATCAGCCGCTCGGTTTGTTGAACCGGGGCGGCTTCTTTTATTTGTGAAGCCATTTTGGGTAAAGTATTCTGATATTTATATTTTTCGTCTTAACATTTCCCGCAAAACAACCGATATCATATTTATAGGAATAAAGAAAATCACTTAATTATGATATATTGACAACCACCCAATACACGGAGGTGTTTATGAAGAAAAATATAAGATTGATATTTGGAGCACTGATATTTACACTCCTGTTTACCATATGTTACATAAACGTTGAAGCAAAGGCAGATGAAGAACCTGCCCTTGTTCCTGTTGGGACAAGTATCGAGGAACAGGAAGACGAAGCAATCCATGAGAGTACTTTCTTTATAGCCAATACCGATTCGTCACTGTACAGCCTTGAGAGTACAGGTGGAAACGAGTATGGATATGCAAGTCTGTCGGCAGTGCAGAAAAAACTGTTCAACAGCATTGGGGAAAAGTGCGAAGAGTTCATGGCAAGTGAGCAGTATAAGACCGATCTGACAGCTGAAAACTCTGAGATAACGATAACATATAATTATGCTGAAGGGGAAACGTTTACAAAGGAAGCTCTTCTTGAGACTGCGACCAGGTTCTATTATTCGAATCCCAAGTATTACTGGATATCAAGCGGGTATTCATATAAAGTGAGAGAGGACTCCTGCAGCGTTATATTATCTGTAGCTTCGGATTTTTATACCTATGCATCCAGGAAAAAAACTGATGATGCAATAGCGGAAAATTTACAGTCATGGGTGGATGAAATAAACGCTGTCAAGAACGAAAAAGATGTGTTCTATGCTGCGCTTAAGGCACATGATATCATCATCGGAAATATTGATTATGCTTATGATGCAAGCGGACAGCCGGAGAATTCAATGTGGGCTCATTCCATAGCCGGAGTATTTACCGGGGACGGAGTAGTGTGCGAAGGGTATGCCAAGACTTTCGAATATTTGCTGAATCTTGCAGGGATACCCAATATATATATTGTCGGCAAAGGAAAAAATGAGGCTCATGCATGGAATGCCGTAAAATACAATGACGCGTGGTATCTCTGTGATGTTACATGGGATGATCCTAACGAAAAAGATCCTTTGGGCTTTAACAATACTAAATATACTTACTTCTTCATGCCGGTATCTCTTTTCTCTAAGGATCATACTCCCGATACTTCGGGGAGGGAAGAACTGTACGCTCTGCCGGCATTTGCAGATAAGATCGAAGACTCTTTTTTCGGAAAGTTTAAATGCTATACTGCCAACAGTATAGATGAGGAACGCGGAGCAGCCTTTGCAGCAGAAATATTGGCAAACAGATACCCGGAATGTGATTATGTTTACGCCGCATTCCCTAAGGGACAGGAAAGCAATTTCATAAAATATGTTGCTCCTCATATAACGGGAGAAAAGATTACCGGTACTTATTCTTACAGTGTGACTCCGTACGGTTATGTTATGCGGTTTCTCGCTCCGGTTATCTCAAAGCCGGCGACGGCGATATCCTTTGAAAAAACGGAACTTTCCTTGGACGTTGACGCTGAGGCGGAACTGACTGCAATTATAGCTGAGGACAGCGATGACAGGATATTGTGGGAAATCTCGACATTTGATCCGGAAGACACCTATACCGCAAAAAGATATGTAAAGCTTAAGACCGACGGAAGGAGTGCGTCATTAAAAGGTCTTAAGGACGGGAAAGTCATACTAAAGGCTATAGTATATTCATCAACCCTTAAGGGCGCAGAGAAGGTTCTTTCCGCAGAATGCGTCATAACGGTCGGTACGGGAGAATCTTCTGCGGATGCTGTTATCTGGCAGAACGGTATCAAGGAAAAGAAAACATATACTATTACCACATCGCTCAAGGCGACTACATGGACGGATTCCAAGAAAAAGACAAAGAACGGAAAGCTTGTGTGGTTTGTTTCTGATACGGCACTGGTACCAAAATTCGATTCTGTAAAGCATACTGTTTCCTTTGGTGTTGAAAAATCGAAAAGTGCTTCTGTAAACGGCAAAGGAGTGGTTACGGCCAAGAAGGCCGGAAAAGTGTTTGTATACGTATGCGATACGGGCAGCATGACCTATGAGGAATACGGAGTGGATATCCTTGCGGCGCCTTCTAAGCTTACACTTGTACAAAAGGCAGGCTCGCAGTCAAAGGATGATGCGGTTAAAAAGCTCGGTGCTGACGTGGGTGATACGGTTAAGGTGTATATCTCACCTTTTGTAAAGGACGGAGAGGCTGATGAAGACTGTACATATACGGTTAAGACCGCAAAGACCGAGCAGGGAAAATATCTGAGCATTACCGAAGCACAGCAGGATGACGCCGGCAATTTCTACTTCACCTTTACGGCAAAGGATTATGACCGTGAGAAGAGTAAGACGGTTTCGGTGAAGCTGGAAATTGTATGCAATGAGAGCAACAAGAAAGCGTCCCTTACGGTTGTTATCGGAAACTCCGCAACAGGTGCCTCGCTTACCGGAACTTCGGATAAGTATGAGCTTAAAAAGAAAAAAGATACGGTTTCTCTGACTTTGGTTCCCGAAACACATATTGAAAATGTAGCGCTTACAACTGATAAGATTAAGATATATGTCGGAAAAACATCTGTAACGCCTAGCAGTGACGGTAAGAAAGTGACAGCTGACAGTGGAGCAACGGTTAAGGCAAAATTCGATGCAAAGACCGGAAAGCTGAACCTGACCGCCGGTCAGGATGCCGGAGCACCCGCAGTCATCGTAGCAGCCTTCACCAACAGTTATACCAAGAAGGTAACATTGGTTGAACTTGCCCGCATCGATGCAGCCGGAAATGTGACGCTTGCGGAGTGATCACTCGGATTGGAGACCTCGACCGTTCATCCTTCCAAATCGACCGTTCAACCCGGAACGCTATGTTTCGGGTTATTTTTTTGATATAATTACCGATATAACAAAATAAGAGATAAGTATCATCGTTTTGTTAACCGGGGAAACGCTGAAGGCGTTTTTGGGGGTGATAGTGCCATATTCAGATGGGTCAATCATTGGGATCTGACAGGACAAGGAGGTTCTTATATGAACGGAAGAATAAAAAACTCGAATAATTATATGACAAGGACTTTTTTTGGAAGCATTTTTGCATTACTTATCATTATGCTTTCAGTAGCACTGGCTTCTTCAAAGGAAGCGAAGGCGGCGTCGAATTTCTGTAACGTTTATGCCGATATTATCAACGAGACTCCCGGGAAGATCGTGGGAACTGTAGGGCAGGAGATAACGCCTTATTATTTTACCATAACTGTGCACAGGTGCCTTGATACGCATGAAATGTATTATGTTGACGGTGTAGATCCGAAATTTCAGCAGGACTATGCCGTAGGTTATGATGCTACATCATGGTTTATGGGCGTATTAAATGAATATGATAATAAATTTAAGATCCTTCCTACAGGATTGAAAATTACGGTAGCAGATGCAATCCATGCAGGTGATACTACTGCCAGATTTAAGATCAGCGGTAAGCCTATCATGGGAGGCAACTGGTATCTTCCTTTTAATCTCTCCGAGAAATTTTTCTGTTCCGAATCCTTCTATAATTCTCTTGATTCGAAACACAAGAAAATACTTGATCAGACAGCGGAGACAAGCTATGGTATCCAGCTTGATATAAATAGAAATGCATGGTCGGGCATTGGACCGAAGATGTCTGTAGATCAGCTTAAAATTCAAGGTGAAGCAGGCGTGCCTATTACTCCTGTAGAGTTTACTTATAATATCCAGGGAGGAAACTTTATCACAAGTCTTCCGGCAAATATGGACGTTTCAGACTGGTTCAGAAGTTATGACTGGTACTATCTGGATTATGCGAACGATGAGGAATGGATATACTGTAAGCTTCCCGAAGGCTTGCATGCGAAGATAAAAAACGCTGTAAGCATCGGAGACAGAAGCATAACCTTTATAATTTACGGAACGCCGATATACGGTTCGAGAGATTGCTTGGCATTTGAAATCCCAGCGGACGGATATGTATCGCAGTCAGGTTCGCCTAAGGCTGAATGCGGTTATGAAAAGGCATGGTTTGTCGGCGGCGGAGACTTTAAGTATAGGTATGTTATAGCGGGCGATAGAAACGAGCCTGAATTGACTGTTGACAATGTACATGTCAGCGGTGTAGTCGGCGTGCCTCTGGCAGAGGATGACTCGACTGTCGTTACCTTCCGTCTCCATAATTGCAAACTTAAAAAAACACTTGCAAAGGGGGCGCTCTCTCTAAACGGCCTGCTGGTTGACAGTAAAGGTCTTTATGCCATGGAACAGTACGGCATTCTGGCTAAAGTCGAGCGATTTAATGCGGGTGAAGATTATTTCCAGATAAGGCTGACTGGAACGCCTCAGAAAACCGGCGGATTAAAATTTATCATGTTTCTGTTTGAGGATTACACGGATGCCGATGTCAGGATAAAATCCAAATATAACAACGAGGCTGCATTCTACTTTAATAAACCTACTATTCCGGATGCAGTGGCTTATATTACCGGAGGCGATTACGAAGCCCAGCAGGGATTCAATTTTTATTCGGGAACTGACGCTATTGAAGTAGGCATATTCGGTGGAGTGGATGAAACCGGTTTTGAAACAAAGTATCGCATGGCTAATTCTCTCAGCTTCGGCAAAGACAGTGATGTTTCCCAGTATTTTTCCGGCCTTCCCAGCGGCGTAAAGGCTTATTCGAAGTCGGTGTATTCGGGCGGGATGGAAAGCTTTAAGGTGTATTTAAAGGGAAAACCCGAGCAGGCCGGAACTTACAAAGTAAAATTCAAGTTACTTTCGGGTCAGTACCTGAGTCTTGAAAAAGAAAATATAGATGCTAACGGTAGACAGACATGGACACAGCACCTCTGTGACGGAGTTATATCCCAGACTTATATTACCATTACGGTCAATGAGTCTTCTTTTGGATATGCATTTGACAGGAGCCTCGGCACAGATACGCCGGAACTTCCATACGAGGAGTTCCTTACAACAATAGATACAAAGCCTCTTAAGGTAGAGGGAAGCATTACATCACAGAAGTATGTGGTGGTTGAGAGCGGAACTCCCGGCGTGGAGACAAGATCGGCATATGACATTCCCGAAAAAGATTTCCTGATCTATCTGCCCAATATCACTATATCGAACAAAGTAAGTGCCAAAGCAGAGATTGATTTTATCAGGTTCAAGGACGGAACGCCTCTTTCGGGTTATAAGTTTAGATCTAGAGAAAACATCGAAAAAGGTACTTATACAGCTAAGACGATTTCGGTATATCTGGCAAAGGACTTTAACGAAGCAGTACAGTCCATAGATGATGTACCTGTTGAACTCCAGATTAAGAGCGGAAGCACATGGCATGATATAACCTTGCCCGCGGGTTCTGTATATGATATCCTGCAGGTATTCACCACCGCTTTAAATCCTGATGTATCAAAGGCTAAAGGGCTTACTGCGACCTTAAGTGACTGTTCCATAAACGGTATCATGGGCAGCGTGCTCGAAGATACCGAAGGCTTCTCAATCACAGTCAGCGGAGATACCTTCAGAGCGTTCACGCGCGGCGATGATATTACGAGTTGGCTTACAAACAAGCCTTATGGTGTTCGTGCGATCGTAAAAGAGAGCATTAAGGCAGGCGTAACTTCAACCATTAAGGTTCAGTTCGCGAAAGTAAACAGTCAGAACAAGATTGAGAAGATCACTCCCAGTGGCTATTCCTGCACAGATCCGATAGAGGTAAGCGTTCCTTTAAGCGCCCTGAGCGGAAATCAGGCAGGAGGTAAGTACTCGAATCTCGTGGGAGAAGTAGTTGCTGCTGTTAATGCAAAGGCCGTTTACTATATTCTGACCGGTGACGATTTTAATGCTATTGGCAAGCCGATGATAGTGACAGCCCGATTTACCGGTGCGTACAATACAAAATCGATACCCATGCAGAAACCGGAAAACGGTAAATTGATTGATTACAATGAAGTATGGCTGGATTCCATCGGTCAGGAACATCAGTTTACGTATATATATTTCCCGGTAATAATAGGAAATATGAACTTTGAGGAGAGCCAGAATGGTTATCCGTTTATTACTTATACTTCATCAGAGAATATTTTCTCAGAACCTGCACCTGCAGATCAACCGAGATTGATAACGCTGGACCAAAGCATGTCATACTCTGATATAACAAGGGTTTCACAGTATACATATGTTAACAAAACACAGTTAGTATTTCGGAGGTCACATATATATGCGATCCGCGCAGGCGAAGGAACTATATCCCTTAAAGTAGAGGGAGAGAATATGCCGCAGTTTGATCCTGCACACACTTACCTTAGCTTTAAGATTTATGAAAGTGCTGCTGAAGAAAATCAGAATAATGTGACTAGCGGAGATGACTATCAGGGAAATGATGGCGGTGAAGGAGAGAACGGAAACGGATCTGCTCCGGATCCTGCCGGTAAGCCTGACATCTGGGTCAACGGCAAGGACGTCAAGGATAAGAATGACAGCACAAAGAGTGTCTATAATAAGACATATACTAAAGCTTTGAGTGATCTTCAGCTTGAGCTTCCCGAGGACTGCAAGTGGGTGGTAAGCGTTACCGATACTGCGGTTACGGAGGCATCAGGTGCATACGTCTCGGGTAAGGCTAAGAAGAGCAATCTGGCAAAGGCTTCCTTTAAGAGCAGTGCTGAAGGAGGCAATATAACGGTCACAGCAGGTAAAGAGGCCGGAATTGCAAGAGTCTGGATCGCAGCGGTAGATAAAAAGAAAGAGATTAAGGCTTCAGCATACTTTGATGTAAAAGTAGGTATAGCTCCTAAAAAATTGTACCTGACAAAGACATCAAAGGGAGAAAAGAGCGGTGCTGTAAAGAGCATCATGCTGAATATGGGCGATGAAGAAAGCATCTTCGTAAACGCGGACGGAACGGAGTTTTCGGCATATTCAACGTTTACATGGGATACATCCGCAGATAAGGATGGTCTGCTTAATGTCACGCCTTCCAGTGATAAGCAGAGCGCTACCATAAGCTTAAGTAAGGCTCCATCGGACGGAAAAGTCAAGAAGGTCAAGATAAACATAGTATGTAACGAATCAGGAAAGAAAGCCACGATCACCGTTATGGTTGCAAATGCGGTTAAGTCTTTCTCAGGGCTTGATACCGCAGTTCAGATGGATTCCGCAGCTGATAAAGCCGTAGCCAAGGAGCTTGAAATAGAGGCTGTTTGCAGCGCTTCGGGCACACCTACCGACAAGATAAAGGTTTATGTGACCACAGCTCTTAAAGAGGGTGAAGGTTATCAGGTAGCAAATGGAAAGAAGTTCAGCCTGGATTCCTCTACTAAGCCTAAGATTAAGACCTCGTACAAAAATGGCAAATTCACCGTAACAGCACCCAAGGGAACTGCTGACGGAACTAAGGTACGTGTCCTCATCGCAGTCACCCATGCTGATAAGACCGTAGATGTATTTGAGAGCGGAGTGATCACTATTGGAAGTGCAACGTGAGTACTTTACCGTTCGGTCTCCAAAATCGACCGTTCAACCCGAAAACGATGTTTTCGGGTTATTTTTTTGATATAATATCCGATATAAAACATAACTGGTTTTATGTTTTAAGGATATCTATGTGTTTTTTGAAAATCTACAGCACACAAGGATGTGGGCGGAAAGGACAAGGTGGTTTATGGAAGAAAGAAGAGAAAAGAGCAAGATGTTTAGGAACGGAAAGCTTACAGGCAGGAGGTTCATAGCCTTTGTTATGGCTTTTGTTATGGCAGTCGGCATGGACGTGTCAGGCTTCATCGGGAAGTCGGAGGAGGCAAGTGCGGCTGCAGCTACGACGGTTACTGTAAGCGAAGTTACAATTGAAGGCGAAGTCGGAAAGAAAATGGAGCCGCAGACTATAGAGATGACGGTATCGGATGGTACATTTGATCCGGTGGCACTCTATGAAGGGAAAGATATTACTGACTACTTCAGATTGTGGGATTGTTGGTCAGGTGATGGTACCAGATCTGTGGATTATTATTTTAGAGAAGATACATGGGGTGATACATATAAAGACGGATTGTACAGAAAATACTATTATGCACCTCTTGGAATAACTATAAGCGTTATCGAATGTACAGATACAAAGCTGATCTGCGAGGTATCAGGAACACCGATTTCACCGTCTCAAAATAAAATAAACGTATATTTGTCGCCTGAGATGTTTGCAACCAGAACAAGCGGAATAAGATTTACGGATAAAAATGTTCCTTTTAGTTCAACTGGAAAATGGAATATTACTACTACAGAAACAGGAAGTACGTCAGTTACGTTGACTTGCGATCAGAAAGAAATTGAAGGCACAGCAGGACAGACAGAGCTTAACACACAGTTTACTTTAACACTTAAAAAAGCGATGTTTGCACTTGATCTTCCTGCCGGAACTGATGTGTCGGTATGGTTCTCCGGGACTTCGAAACAGCTTCCGGTAGATGTTACTGCTATTTTAGTCTCAGATGTTAAGAAGGGTGATAAAACCTGTACAGTAAAATTATCGGGTATTCCCAGATATGGGTGTTATAGTGCTTTGAATCCGGTTATACCGGCTCAGTATATTTTAAGGCCTAAAAAAGATGCCTCAGTTTATTGGCAGAATTATCCTGTTACAAACACTAACACTAATGTTAAGTTTAGCATTACCGGATTAGAAAATGAAGAACCGTATATGGTAGCAAACAGTGCAAATCTATACATGTATCCGAAAATTTATAATAAGACAGCAGATAGTACTTATAATGAAGTAAATGCTCCGAGAGCATACTTTTACTTGTATAAAGGTTACTTGTCAGGAAAAGCTAGTGCTATTAGTGGAACTATTAAGGCTTTAGAAAACAATTGGTTATATTCAAATCAGAAAGGAAATCTTGATACCACAAGTGCAGAAGGCTTTTTATACTCACCCGGAGGAGCAGAGGGACCTGAAGACCATTTGATTATATTAGGTTTCAATCCGGCAGATTATTATCAGAACACTGGTAATACGGCCAATGAAACACAGTTGAGCTCTCAGAAGCAGTTTTATCTTTCTATCAAAGGAACTCCTTATTCTATCGGAGAGTATCCATTATCCTTCTTTGTTCCCAAGAATCTGCTTATTGGTCAGGGTGAAGCAGAAGGATATACAACGGTTGTCATTGATAAGATAGAAGAAAAACAGGGTAAGCTTGTTATTATGAATCCTCTTCAGCTTGAGGTAGATAATGCATTAATTAGTGGGAAAAAGGGAGATCAAGTTGATACATATATTACCGTAAAGACATCTGTTTACTCTAATAATTTAATGAAGGATTCTCTTACTATAGAGACTCTCAAATATACAGTAAGTGATGAATTTAAGGCACTTGGATTGAATTTGGAACCTGTAAAAGTTACTCCCAGGAGCGTTGTTTTCCACATGACAGGTTATATTGCCGTAAAGGAAGCTGTTTTCAATCTTGAAAATGCGGTTACTTTCAGCTATGAAAACTTTAATAACGGTGTTGAAAGATATGGTGAGATTAAGATTAATCCTAATCCCGATGCAGTGATAAAGATTTCTCAGGGTAAAGGTGCTTACGGCAAGGCCGGTCAGGAAATCGACTACACCGAGCGTGAGGATGTGATCATCTACGCTAAGAACGCATCCGGCACAAAGGTTGAGACTACCTACATCAACATGACCAAAGAAACATTTACTACCGATATGGACTACAAGGCATACAGCGTTGACGGCGGTACTAAGTGGAAAAAGGTTGATGCTAAGCTAACAGATGAACAGTTTGCCAAGCTCCTTTCAAAGGGCATGACTTTTGCGATAGCTGATGAACTGGATGCAAAGGGCAAGAAGCCTTCGGATAAGGCGACTATCCTTACCTTCTCCAAGACAGAGAAACCTGACGCAGCACCAAAATTCAAGGTAGACTATGTAACCTGGGAAGATCCGAGCGGTGCTACTACAGGTCAGTTTATACTTACCAAAGCCGATGGAACGGTATATACAGCTGCTGAGCTCAGAGAGACATATGAGATTGGTATAGCATCAGGAAAAACAGTTGATGAAAACGGTTACGGCATATGGCCCACTAAGGGAGGTCTCACCATTGGAGGTCTTGAAAATGGAAAGACACCTAAGAATCTTTATTACATTAGGATTCCTGCAACAGAAACAAAGCCTGCAAGCAAGGCTGCTAAGGTTTCTGTAACAGGGCAGCAGAAAGCTCCGAAGGAAAAGGCAGATTATAAGAAAGAATCAATCAAGCTTAAAAAGGGAGAGATACTTTACTTTGGAGAGGAAATCTCGGGTTCGCTGACTGAACTTTCGGAAAATGCAGCTACATATGAAGATTATGCAGGAAAGATTGTAAAAGGTGGTGACAGCGGAAAGGTAGTCGATATATCCGCATATATTACCGATACAAGGAATACCGTGCTTATCTGGACTGCAGCTAATGCAAAGAAACCGGCGTCGGCCATCCAGACAATAAAGCTTGCCGCAAGAGCTCCGATCGCAGCAGAAACCATAACTTGTGCAAAAGGAAAGATGACTCTTGACAAGAAGTATGAGGTTTACGATCCCGCTAAAGGAAAATGGGGTGGAGCTCCCAAGGTTACAGAATCCGGCGAATATAAGATAAGGCTTAAAATGACTGTAAAAGCAGGAAAGGAAAACGATACGACATACGCAGCAGGTTTAGAGGGAACACTTAAGATAACCTACGGTGAATGGGATACTGCAAAGCATAAAAACGGTATCACGGCAGCTTCCATAGTAATAGGCAGCGGAACAGATTCCGGCTCGGGTGAAAATTCCGGTTCGGGTGCTGACAGTGGTTCAGGCAGTGGGTCCGGAGATCAGACTTGAAGCAGATCGTGAGATATGATTCAGGCGGGATTTTGATCCCGCCTGTAGTTGTATGTATTGCTGAAAGTCTGTCCATAGAACATTAGTTTAGCATTAAGACAAAATAAAACATCCGGCTTACCGAATACGTACGAAAAAGGACCGGGTTTAATGTTATTAATTATTTTGAATTATATGCCGATTATAAATTTATATGAGGTATTCTGAGCAAAAAGGAGTCTTAACTGTTAAAAAAGTAAGGAGAGTGCTTATGATGAGATCATGGATGATGCAAAGTAAGAATAGTATTAGCGAAAAGAGGATGCGGATTATCGGATGATCTGTTTTGATGGTTCTTCTGATGATGAGCATGCTTATTTCTTTACCTTCAAAAGAGGCAAGCGCCATAAGCAATTTCAGCAATGTTTATGTGGAGATCGTAAGCGAGACCGGCGGGGATATCGAGGGTATTGTCATGCAGGAGATTACAACGTATTACTTTACCATGTCCGTACATAAAGGTCTTGGTAACGAGAACCATACGATTGTAGCGGGTATAGAGCCGGCTTATCAGTCGGATTATGCAGCAAGCAGTGAGGCAAAACTTAAGATCACATACGGAGTGGTAGATGCAGAAAAGAAAAAATCAGGCGTTACGGCAGCTGAGATAGTTGTAAACTAAGTACTGTGATTTACAGAAGCCTAGAGGGTAGCAAAGTAAAAGCATGAATCTTCTGAATTAGAAATAATGGTGAGGAAAAAGCAGGGAGGCAGGACACTTATGATGAACAGTATAAGTAATGTTATAGGAAAAAACTTTATAAGAACTATGCTATTGTTGTTCTGTATGATATCAGTCATTGCCATGCTCGAATCAGAAGAGGTTCATGCTTTTTCGAATTATGAAAAGACCTATGCGTTTTCTTTTTTAGATACTATTTCAGGTACAGCAGGTCAGGAGATAACTGACACAGTATATACCATAAGCTTTAAAAACGGAGTTACTTTGAAAAAGGCAATGTTACAGGATATGGATATCACTGACTGGTTTGCCGGTGAAGAATCCATACTTACTCCCGGACTTAGAGTTGTAATTGCGGAGGATGCATTGGTCGGAGCAACCGGGCTTAAGATAAAGTTTACCGGCATCGCATACGGAGCATCTCAGGATAATATGGCTATGCGTGTAAGAAATACGTTTTTTGATGATGATGAAACCGATCTGTACGCATGGGCAAATGTATCCTTTGGGTATACAAAACCAAATTTTAATATTGTTAAATCGGATTTTACCCAACCTTCGGGAACAGGTGCGGTAGGAAACGGTATATATTTTAAGAATTCTGACGGGCTGACGGGAAACAGCAGTTCCGGATGGAAGCTTAGTGCTAAGAAAAATGTTGAAATTACATCGAACAATGAGCTTACAGTATATATTAATGGTTATATGATTACAAGCCTTGGCAAAGATCAGGATATTTCATCATGGTTTACTGGTGAGACCTGGGGATATAATTCTTTGCTGGGCATCACTACAACATCTTTTTTGCCGGATGGAGTTACTGCAAAACTAAAGAAGGCGGTTAATATTGGAGATAATTCATTTACCATCGTGTTTAAGGGTAAGCCTGCTAAGGGATCAAAGGATTTTATAGCATTTACTATTCCAAAAGGTATATGCTGTCATTCCGGAAACTCTGGCAGCAAGGCATATACTGTGGATCCGCTCAGAGTGACCAATGTCACCGGAAAATATGCATATAATATTGATTATGATGATTATTCAGAGCTGTATTCACAGTTCATAAGAGTGACATATCCCAATATTAAGATACCTAATGGTTCGATTATAACCGCAGAAGATCAGCTGATCGCGGAGTATGAGATAGTCGGATATACAGGAACCGGTGAGAAACTAAAGTTTAAGGATATTAAAGTGGGTGATAAATTACCGCTTCTGACCCATTATGAAGAATACCAGGAAGGTGGCGTCTGGAAATACCGGCCGTCAGATTGTGTATCCACATATACAGGGCTTGACGCAGAGGTATGTGAAATAAACAATGACCAGACCAAGTTCAAGGTATTGCTTACAGGAAGAGTGAGCGCAAAGTATTTAGTACTTCTTCCTTATTCTGTGGGCATTTATCCGTTTGCCATCGAGGCCGCTCGCAGCAATGCCGGGAATTATGTGCCGGGTTTCCTTGAAAATGAAGGGGAATTTGTGATAGTTCAACCTGAGCCTCATCTTCAGCTGTCTGCTCCGGTGAAGATCACATCTACAAAACCATGGTTACTACCGACAGTTGAGAATCAGGAAGTTGTTATCACATTGGGTGATGATACTTTAGCCAGAGACTTTTCAGTGGGAACAGAGTTGGGTTTAAGCGGCTATACACACGAGAATCTACAGAACCATGCGACTATAATTTCCGCTGTTGAAAGCTCACTTTTTACTATTAAAGTCTCAAGAGAGGCAAAGAAAGGCGACAAAAAGCTATATGTAACGGTTTTAGCAAAATATCCGTATAAGGATTATACGGGATTTGTAGAACTTGCCATGCCTGCGGAGTATCTGACAAAGGCAAGTACATATGGCACTCAGGAAGCGTATTACTTTGAAGTTGGCGGTATATATTTAGATGTTAAAGAACATTTGGATTACTGTGCAACCTGTTCAGAAATAGTATTGTCGGGAAGTGTAACAAGAAAATATGTTGATACTTTCCTTATGGATTCGGAAGGAACGCTTACTCCGATAACGATCCTGGATTATGCACCTATCGGTAAGGAAAAGAAATACTTTACGGTTACTACCCTGAAAGATATACATGTGGATAAAAATTATGCAGTAGGGGATGATGTGACCGATCTTGTAAGATTCCAGGAAGCTCAGGGTAACCATAAACTGCTATACAGTGACGATAATCCTTTCTATAACACGCAGGTAGGAGACTCACCATATTTTCAGAATCCTGAAGAACACCTGTATAAGATCCGTACAGCCAAAGCTATCAGCAAGGATGCGGACGGAGAGTCAAGTGCACATACATTTGAACTATATATAGATCTGAGTGAACTAACAGCACTTTCACCCAGCACATCCAACTTTGAGTTTCGCATCTATAACGGAAAGTATTTCGAACGGGTATATCCTGAGACAGTTTGTAAATTCAATATTGCTCCCGAGGGAGAACTGCCGGCACAGGATAATTCGAACAACGGTAACAGTACTCTTGACCCGGCTTCAGGAATAATATATAATAATGCTGAGGATATCATTATTTATGCGACGGATGCATCCGGCAAAACTCAGAAAGATACCTATATCAACCTGACATCAGAGAAGCTGGTGACCGACCTTTCATATGACTGCTACAGCCTTAACGGCGGAAGTACCTGGAAGGCGGTCAAGAGCGCATTTACAGACGCACAGTTCGCCAAGCTGCTTAACAAAGAGATGACTTTCTGCATTGCAGATAAGTTTGACAAAAAAGCTAAGAAGCCTGCTGATGGTGCTACAATCTATAAGTTTGGAAAAACAAATGCAAGACCTGCCGCACCGAAGCTGAAGGTGGATTATGTTACTTATGCTGATCCTACGGGAGCTACAGCCGGACAGTGGACTTTGACAGATACTGCTTCAAAGCTTTTGATGACTGAAGATTTGAGTAAATTGGAAATAGGGATTGTAGGTTCGGATAAGAAGAAAGTTGACGAAAACGGATACGGTTCATTTCCTGTGGGTAAAGGAATACAGATTAAGGAAATGAACGGGACGAAATCTGAGACGACTACCTATTATGTAAGAGTCAAAGCTACAGATGATACACCTGCGAGCAAGGCTGCAAAGGTCACTGTCAAGGGGCAGCAGAAGGCTCCGAAAGTAAAGGCTGATTATAAGAAAGAAACCTTAAAGGTTAAGAAAGGAATGACAGTTTACTTTGGAGAAACCATAACTTCTGATGCGGCAGAGCTTACCGGGGAACCTAAGAATTATGATGATTATGCCGGGAAATATGTGGTTGTTACCGAAGATATGGCAAAGAACGGCATAGATATATCAAATTATATTACCGACAGCAGGAATACGATAAATATATGGATGCCTGCAGACGGTAAAAAACCTGCAACAGCTGCACAGACCATAGTTCTTCCGAAGAGAGGGACGATAGAGGCAACTACACTGACCATATCAAACGGCAAGCTTAAGCTGGATAATAAGTATGAAGTATATAATGCTGAGACCGGCAAGTGGGGCAAGCTTCCGGCTGTAAGCGCAAGCGGAGAGTATAAGATCAGGCTCAAAGCGACAGCCAAGGGCGGAGCGGAAAATGACACAACCTTCGCAGCAAGTAGTGAGGCAAAACTTAAGATTACATACGGAGTGGTAAACGCAGAGAAGAACAAATCAGGCGTCACGGCAGCGGAGATAATTTTGGATTAAAACAGATATGCTAATTATGTGAAATACAAGGAGGTATGGGTATGAAGAGAAGAAAAATATTGGGATTGTTGGTGATTGTGATATGCTCTGCTATAACTGTATTTTTGTATAGTGCCATAGAGACACATGCCCAGATGAGAGATGTTACCTATACTTTTGCAATGGATATCACCGTAACCGGAACAGTTGGTTCGGCAATAACAGAACAGAGTTGCACGATGACTTTTAAAAATGGAACGAAATTGGCTTATCCTATTTTAAGCGGTATGGATATAAGCAGCTGGTTCATGGGTAGTGAGACTCCTCTTCCTGCGGGGTTAAAGGTCACCGTTACTGAAGATGCTGACGTTGGCGCCACAAGCCTGAAGATCAAGTTCTCGGGTACTGTATACGGAGCCTCACAGGATAATATAAAGCTTGTTCCTCAGAATATATATTTTGATAAGAATGAGTCTGACTGGTATGCATATGCTTCCGTAGTTTTCCATGACACAGTCCCTAAATACAATATTACAAGAAACACGTCAGTTCCTTCTGGGTTTAGTGCTGCTGGCGCGGGTCTTTATATAAAAGATCAGAAGAGCGGGACTTCAGGATGGAAACTGTCCGGAGAAAAAGGTAAGGTCATTACTCAGAATAATGAGATGCAGGTTTATATTGATGGAAACTTTATAACTCCGATTTCGGCCGGATATAATATTTCAAACTGGTTTAACGGTGATCTGTATTGTTATGAGAGCCAGTTTGGTTCGACGAGAGGCTCGGTATTTCCCGAAGGTGTTACTGCAAGGATCAAAAATGCCGTAAATATTGGAGATAATACTTTTACTATTGTTTTTTCGGGTACTCCGTCCAAGGGCTCGAGGGATCTTATTGCCTTTACTATCCCTGCGGGAGTAGTTTCATATAATCGAAGGAGTATTACAAAAGGTGATTATCAGAGTGGTTGCAAGGTGACCGTAACCAATGGGCATTTTTGCTATGATATTTCTACGGATGATAGCAGTGAGCTTTATACCGAGTACATTAAGATTACTTATCCAGAGGCTGTCTTGGAAGCGGGAAAACCTGTTACCGAAGACGATAATCTTATCGTGACTCTTGAGATTGTAGGTAAGGTAAACGATTCACAGATTACCTTTAAGGGCGTAACTAAGAACAAAAGCACTATAAGAGGATTATGTTTCCAGGATCCTAAAACCGGCCGGTGGAACGATCATCTGTATAACGCTACAGGTCTTGAGGCTACTGTTATTGATATCAGTGCAGACGGGAAAACGATAAGTGCAAGAATAACGGGTACCCCCAAGAAACAGTCAAGTTACCCGTATAGGCTTAACGGTCGGGGTTATATACTGAACGCATCGTCTAATTCGGCAAATCATCTGATTTCCGGTTATACATCCGGCGACACGATGCTTACTATAGTAGAACCCACACTCGGTGATGTAACTATTTCCGAAAATATAAGTATAACAAAGGGAGTGGATGATGCGGCTGCTACGGCAAGTACCATGACCTTTACAATAAACCTTGGTGATGATGTTCTTGCAAAGGATCTGCCTCAGGGGCAGGCTCTTGAAGTATTTTATAAACATACAAATAGTGAGCCCTATGACTACGAATACAACGGAATTACACTTTATGTAAATTCCGCAGCAAAAGCAGGGGACAATCAGATCGGGGTAAGGCTGTATACCAAGGGCAGCAATATGAGTACCTTTAAGGGTTATTTGAATCTATCCCTGCCGAAAGAGTATATAAAGAGGACTAATGAATACGGAAGCAGTAAGTATTATGACATCCCGTTCAGCCGTATTTATGTGGATGTGGTAAAGACCGAACGCGAATGGGTGAAAGTCAGCGATTTTAGCATAAGCGGTATATATAATAATGAATATATTTCGGAAACACGTGATCATGACTGGTATGACGGGGACAATGTCCTTCACCATGATACGGAAACTTATGTTACCGGGATAAAGCTTAATCCTATAGGAAAGGGTAAGGTGCAGTTTACCGTGACGCTGGATCCGGTTATGCGGATTAAATATGATTTTGAAGCCGGTGAAAGTGTAAGCTCAGGCTCCAAGAAATTTATATCATTATCTTTCGGAGGGAAAAATGAGGGTCCTTTTTACTCCAAGCATGATTTGGATTTGGTAGAAGCAGGTTATGGCACAGGTTTTAAGTTCTATGATATAAAAACCACGGAAGCTATTCCCAAATTGAATCCTGACAAAACCAAACCAAGAGTCCTTCATCTTGAGATTGACTTGGGAGAGTTTTATTATGTAAAAACTTATGTGGGATTTGCCGATGTTTTGGTTGATGCTATGCGTACCGATGGCGATTGGGACTACGAATGGTATCGAACAGAAGGTGCAGCACGTATTGATATTCATCTACCGGGGGCATCAGGTGGAACGGATACAGGTATTATCTATAATAGTAAAGACATCATCCTCTACGCAACCGATAAGGATGGCCAAAAGGTAGAGACTTCATATATCAACCTTTCTGAAGAAAAACTTGTTACCGACTTTGCCTACACCCATTACAGCCTTGATGGGGGCGAAAAGTGGAAAGAAACGAAGACGGCTATTACCGATAAACAGCTTGCGGGCTTTTTAAACAAGGGCATGACCCTTATGTTAACCGACAGCTATGATAAAAAGGCAAAGAAGCTGGGCGATAATGCTAAGGTGCTTAGCTTCCCGAAGATAAACGCAAGACCTGCGGCCGTAAAGTATAAGGTGGATTATGTAACTTATGCCGATACCACGGGAGCGACTGTGGGGCAGTGGATGCTTGCCGATAAGAACTTGAATCCTGTTTCAGCGGAAGATTTATCGAAGCTGGAGATAGGAGTTGCCGGAGAGGATAAGAAGCTTTCGGAGGACGGATACGGTTCATGGCCTTCGTCCGGAGGACTCAGCGTAGCGCCTCTTAAAGAAAATAAAACGGTGACAGTTACTTACTTCGTCCGCATAAAACCTACCGACGATACTCCTGCGAGCAAGGCAGTAAAGGTAACGGTAAAAGGACAGCAGGCAGCACCTAAGACTAAGGTTGATTACAAGAAAGAGCAGATCAAGCTTAAAAAGGGCGAGGTATTGTATTTTGGGGAAAGTATATCCGCTTCAGCGGCAGAGCTTCCGGAAAATGCAGCCACTTATGAGGATTACGCCGGAAAGATGGTAGTGGCCGGAGACAGCGCTAAGGTGGTTGATATTTCGCCTTATATTACGGATGCAAGAAATACAGTCATGATATGGAGTGCAGCTTCTTCTAAGAAGGCGGCTTCGGCTGTCAAGACGATAAAGCTGGCGGCCAGGGCACCTATCGCTGCAGAAACTGTTACAGTAAGTAAAGGAAAGATGAACCTTGACAAAAAGTATGAGGTTTATTATCCCGGCAAGAATAAATGGGGCGGAGCTCCTAAACCTTCAGAGTCCGGTGAGTACAGGATAAGGCTTAAGGCGACTGTAAAATCGGGTCAGGAGAATGATGAGACATTTGCTGCAGGCTTAGAAGGCATACTAAAGGTAACTTATGGCGAGTGGGACACCTCGAAGCATAAATCAGGCGTCACCGCAGCATCCATAGTCGTGGGCACTGCCGTTTCCGATTCCGGTTCAGGTACTGATTCCGGTTCGGGAGAAGACTCAGGCTCGGGAGAAGACTCCGGTTCGGGGACGACGTGACATATTTTTGAACAACTGTTTACTTAAAGTCCACAATGGAAGCTGGTTTCCATTGTGGACATTTGTATATAGTATATTTAAAGCTTTCCAAGGGATTGCGTATCTTTCGGAGAGGCTTTTTATGCTTGATTTTTAGTACATTTTATGATACATTTAAATTTGAGATTTTAGTGGAATTTAGGCAATAAGATCCTTCACCGGAGCTAAGGATGACAGACAGAAAAAAGTGACATCAGGGTGTAACTTAAGATATTGGATATAAAAGGGGAAAAAAATGGAAAGCAAGACACAGAAGAAAACATTACTTAATGAAATAGGATCGTTGTCAGATGGGACCTTAAGCCTCGCTGCGACACTGGCTATGGGTGTGCTCTTTGCAGCCCCTTTACTTATGGCAATTATGGCAATGTTTAAACAGAGCATTGATTTTACCATGAATATTTATCTGTCCATGATAAAAAATCTCGTATTTCCGCTGGCATGTTCCATAGTGCTCGTGATCTACATCATTGTTGTCATCAGGATGCATGAAAGAGGGGAGAGTTTTAAGGAGATTTTAAAGAAAAATCCGACCTTTATCATATTTTTCCTTTGTGCTCTTTTCATAGTGGGCAGCCAGTTCTACAACGGAGCCCAGTATGCTCTTACAGGTTTCTGTGCCGCCGCCCTCGGCGAAACCTTCGGAATGGAGCTAAGCTATATAGTATTCATACTGTTCGGTGCAACCCAGGTTAAAGTCGAATCGCATAAAAGGTTCTTGCTTAGGGCTCATCTGATCATAAGTTCAGTCTTGGTGCTGGCAGCGTTTGTTTTATGGCATAGTCAGGTGGAATCGTCTTTCTTCAGTGACTGGACACCGAGGTTTTCGTCTATTTTTTCAAATATAAATTATTACGGTTATTATCTGTCACTGACAGTCGGAATCTGCGGAGCAGCTTTTGTATATGAGAAGAAGCTTGTCTGGAAGATAGTGGCGGGTGGAGCGTTTATTGCAAATTCCGTGGCTCTTTCCATTGATGATACCATGGGTTCATGGATAGGCGGCATTGTAGCGGTACTGTTTATTGTTATAGCGCTTTTTATCATCGAGAAGAAAGTGAACTGGCAGGCTCTTGCACTCATTCCTGTGTTCGCTTTATGTCTGTATATCCCGGGGCATATTACGGGAAATTTTGAGCAGAATTTCTCAGCTCTTTCCGGCGATATTGCAAAGGTTGTTGAAGGAGGGGCAGAAGCTGACAGTGCAGGGTCTGCGAGATGGAGGATCTGGAAAGCTTCCATGGATATAGTTAAAGAAAATCCTATATTTGGTATCGGCTTTGAGGGTGTCAAGCAGAAGGGATATGTCGGAGCACCCTACAATATAAGACCGCATAATGAGTTTATGCAGTATGCTCTTTTCCATGGGATTCCTTGCGCATTGGTTTATATTGCGGGATGTCTTGCAGTATTTATCAGGGCTCTTAGGAAAAGAAAAGAACTGAACGGAGCAACACTTGCCTGCCTTGCAGGTGCTATCGGATATCTTGCGAGTTCATTCTTCGGGCTTACGGTTTTCTCGACGGCATATTTCCTGTTCGTATTCTTAGGTATGGGATATGTAAGCGGAGCGCCTGTGAAGGCTTCTGAGGGTGCGGAAGTTAAAAAGACCAGGTACGCCAATGCCATGATAGCTTTTGTGATGGCATGTGTTTTATTGATCTATGTCCTTGTTTCGGGTATAGCCGGGATTATAAATACAAATAATCAGAAGGAAGCGGCTGATAACAATCAGCAGCAGCCGGTCGAGGCAGCTCCCGAGGAGTCAAAATACGATCAGCTGGGCTTAAAGTCCGTGACTGACAGTGGATTTAAGTTCTATATCTACGGAGATGAAGCGATAGTCGCGGGCGTTGATGAATCATATGTTTTTGGTGATATTTTTGTTATTCCCGATAAGCTTGTAAATGACGGCAAGGAGTATCCTGTAACTATTATAGGTGAATCTGCATTTGAGTACTGCAATGACATAAAGCAAGCAGCAGTTCCCAGAACGGTTGTGCTTATAGAGGCCAATGCATTTGATTCCTGCGAGGAACTGGTTAATATTGAGTTATCGGAGGGCCTGGAAATTATCGGTGAAGAGGCTTTTAACGGGTGTACTTCATTAGAGTCCGTAATTCTTCCTTCAACGGTATCGGAAATAGGAAATGACATATTCTATTATTGTGAATCATTGAAGAGTGTTACATTGTCGGAGAACATTACGGAAATTCCCGGAGATGCATTTTTCGGCTGTACTTCACTGACAGATGTCAAACTGCCTAAAAATCTTGAATGCATAGATGATGAAGCCTTTAGACAGTGTGAGGCGTTAAAAGAGATTGAGCTTCCCGAAGGTCTGGTCCTGATAGGTGAGGATGCATTTACCGAGTGTTCATCACTTAACAATATAAAGCTTCCGTCAACATTGATAAGCGTTGCATCAACTGCGTTTGATTATTGTGACAGTCTTAAAAATGTTTTTGTACCAAAGGAAAAACTTGCAGAGTATAAAGAGATTTTCACTGACGTCGAATTCTCTGTCAGGGGATATTGATCAACCGTTTAATGCACTGTAACTGTTTTAAGAGAAGAGGATATCTGATGGATATGAATGCAGATAAAAAACTGAATAATATGATAGATGTCCGGATGGAAATAAATCCTTCATTAAAAGTTCCGCAGGTCGTGGTCTATGCCGATCAATGGTCGGATATTATGGATAAGATAGTTCATGCTATCGAGGACTGTGTGGAAAAGGAGTATTCCAAAATCACGGTCTTTAGCAGTGACGGGACAATGGTCCTGTTAAATCAATGGGAGATAATCAGGGTATTCTCACAGAACAGGAAGCTGACGGTCTGCACAAAAGAAGGGACATATGAATCACGCCAGACATTAAACAAGATAGAGGAATTATTGGATACGGGAAGCTTTGTCCGTATCAGCAGATTTGAGATCATAAATCTTCGGAACGTTAAAGGTTTTGATCTGAGCTTTTCGGGAACCATAAAAGTGATATTTGATGACGGCACTGAAACATGGGTGGCAAGACGTTATGTCAAAGCTATCCAACAGAAACTTAGAAGCGAGAACTGAGGGAGGTGTCGTAGATGGGAAGACTTAAGAAAAAAGCTGTTATTTTATCCATAATCGGCGGCTTGTGCGGAGTATTCATATGTTTTACAATGTCTCAACTTAGTTCAGGCGACGGTTCGGAAAATGTAAGTATGGGAACCGAGGTGCTTTATTACATAGTAAGCTTCCTTCACGGAGCTATCTGCTGCGGGACGGCCGTCATATATGAATTTGAGTCATGGAGTATCCTGAGGGCAACCTTAACACATTTCTTTATTACATTGATCAGTTTTTACTGCCTGGGATTTATTCAGAAATGGCTTGTGTTCGGAAGCGCATTGTTCTTTATCGTGACTGCGGCATTTATCGTATGTTATTTTATCATATGGATCGTCAATTATCTGTCCTACAGACGCGCGGTCAAGAAATTGAATGAGGATATAAAAAAGCTTAAGACGGAGGGGAATGGTGAAGGTAAATAATCAGAAGAAAAGTGTTTTTAAGGAATTGGGATCTATTTCTGATGAAGCGGTAAGTCTCGGAGCGGCGCTGGCCATGGGATTTCTTCTTGTGGCACCCGGGTTTATGGCCTTGATGGCTATGGTTAAACAGAATATAGATTTTACCATGAACATTTATCTGCCGATGATAAAGCATCTGGTATTCCCCGCATCCTGCACCATAGTACTGGTAGTTTATATCGTAGTGATCATACGTCTTGAGAATAAGGGTGCAGAGCTCGGAAAGATTTTCCGCAGAAATCCGGCATTTGTCATATTTATGCTGTCGGTACTGGCGATAGTCGCAAGCCAGTTTTATATCGGGGCACAATATGCGCTTACCGGGTATTGTGCGGCAGCGCTTGGGGAAACCTTCGGAATGGAGATATGCTACTTTGTTTTCATCCTCTTTGGTGCTACCCAGATTAAAATTGAATCACATAAACGTGTACTGCTGAGGATCCAGCTTATAGTCAGCATGGAGCTGGTTTTGGCAGCTTTCATCCTCTGGCATACTCAGGAGACTTCAACGTTCTTCAGCGACTGGACGCCCAGATTCTCCTCCATCTTTTCAAATATAAACTATTACGGATACTATCTGGCAGTATCGGTTCCCATAGCCGGTGCAGCTTTTGTTTATGAAAAGAAGCTGAAGTGGAAAATAGTGGCAGCAGCGGCCTTTATCACAAATACCATAGCGCTTTCGCTGGATGATACCATGGGTTCGTGGGTTGCCTGTGCCCTGGCGGTAGTGTTCATAGCGGTTACCTTTTTTATCGTTGAGAGAAAGGTCAACTGGCAGACGCTCATCCTCATCCCCGTATTTATCATGTGCCTTTACATACCTGCAAAGGTAACGGGGTCTTTTGACGAAAACATGGCTTCTCTTACCGGAGATGTTTCGAGCCTTATATCCGGACAGGAAACGGATTCTGTCGGAAGCGGCAGAGGACGTATCTGGAGTGCTACGATGGATATAGTCTATGAGAACAGTATTTTCGGTATAGGATTTGAAGGCGTAAAGGCAAAGGGTTATGTGGGACCTCCCTACAACATCAGGCCTCACAACGAGTTCATGCAGTACGCATTATTCCACGGGATACCGATGGCCATACTGTATTTTGCGGGATGTCTCGCAATATTCATAAGAGCCCTGCGGAAAAGGAGAGAACTGAACGGAGCTATGCTTGCGAGCCTTGCGGGAGCGTTCGGATATCTGGTCAGCTCATTCTTCGGGCTGACGGTTTTCTCGACAGCATATTTCCTGTTTATCTTTTTGGGAATGGGATATGTGAATGAAAGCTACGAAAGTGCTGATACAGCGGAAAAGCCGGCTGTTTCAAGAAGGAATAACATTATCATAGCTGTGCTGATAGTGGTGGCTATGGCGGGGGCGCTTACATTTGCAGCTGTCAAAGCAAAGGATATTCCCGATTCAAAAACCGTAAACTTAAATTTAGAGTAAAAATGATAAATATCTCCCCCACCTTCGCTGAGCTAAAGAGATGGGGGAGATCTTTTGTTTTGTTATACTTCTTTACGTTTCATAATAATTAATCCGAGTATTGAGAACAACAGGATATATACGGTAAACAATATGGCGGCAAAGGCAAAATCCGTGCCGGTACATTTAATCGATGAAATCGTTCCCAAATTTGAAGATATAAGGTAGTTGACGACTATTTCGTCCCCATATTCAAGACTGCTTATCAGATGTGTAAGGGCTACATCTATGAGCTGGGCGATCAACGGCACAATAAGGGGAAGGATTATCCCTAACGTCATGGCTCCGCCTGCTTTGGTAAACAATACCGCAAGGAAGACATCCAGCATTACATATGCCAGAAGGCCAAGAAGCTGAAGGAGAAGCGAAATGACAAGCTGTGAATCGAATTCATCACCCACACCGAATATGATGCTTCCGGTAACAAAGGCCGATGCCATGCAAAGGATCCCCAGTATCAGTCCGCCGGTCATAATCGTGATGCTTTTTGATACAAAAAGCAATTCTCTTGAGAAGCCTCTGGACAATATGTTCTTTATTGTGCCTTCGCTAAAGTCAGCGCATATGAAAAGCGTTACGAATATTGCAAACAGTATGACTTGATTTCCACCGGCTGCCGTCTGCCTCAGGAATTTTATACCGCTGTACGAGGAAATCCCGGGGATGGCTCCGTCGGCTCCGGCAAGGGAGTTGGCGATGTTGGTGGTGGCATAAGTCAGGATTACGGACACTATGTTGAGAATGACACCTACTATTGTACAGATCCAGAAAGGTTTACTCCGCCATAACTTACGGAATTCAAAAGCTAATAATTCTTTCATCTTGAACCTCCTGTCACGCGCATGAAGTAATCCTCAGCACTTTCGGATTTCAGTTCAAGCGAACTGACCCATATGCCGTTTTCCACCAAAAGCTTGTTAAAACGGGCGCTCTCATTCAGATGTTCGTTTATGAAAAGACGATCACCGTTTATCGCAATATCCTGAGGAGGAATGAGACCGGCGATGAGGTCGGCGGCTCTTAAGGGATCGGAAGTTGTGAATATCATATGGTGGCTTCCGCGCTGCTCCATTTCTTCGGCATCAAGCTCTTCTACGAGACAGCCGTTATTTATTATGCCGTATTTTGTAACCATTTTTGAAAGCTCGTCAAGAAGGTGACTGGAGATGATAAAGGTCACGCCTTTTTCACGGTTAAGTGTGATGATGAGATCACGTATGTCCTTTATACCTGCGGGATCCAGACCGTTTACCGGCTCGTCCAGGATGATGAGCTGGGGCTCGGCAAGCAGCGAGATTGCTATTCCGAGACGCTGCTTCATACCCAGAGAGAACTGTCCGGCTTTTTTGGATCCCGTATTTTCAAGACCGACGATCTTTAAGATCGGATCGATGACACCGGTATTTATACCGTAGAGAACACAGAAAGTCTTAAGGTTTTCATAGGCTGTGAAATTTTTGTATATCCCGGGAGCTTCTATGAGCGAACCGACACGCATATCGGATCTTCCGTCGATCCTTTCGCCGAACATATAGATTTCTCCGCTTGTGGGAAAACAAAGTGACAGCATCATTCGCATGAGTGTGGTCTTTCCGGCACCGTTCTTGCCTATCAGACCGTAAATATCGCCTTTTTTGATATGCATATCAACATGATCGACGGCAAGTGTCCTGCCGAATCTTTTGGTGATCTGCCGTGTTTCCAGGATATAATCCATTATTCTCTTACCTCGTATAAAATATTTTTAAGTTCTCTCTTAAAACGGTCGCTGATCAGTCTCAGGATCAGGCTGATCGTTATGCTGACAAGCGATATGGTTATGCCGAGATTAAAATATGGTCTGAAGGCGGTTGCGTATGTATGTACGTCAAAGGGCTGGTATTCCTCCATCTGATAGATCTTAAATGACCAGACTATCCAGTAAAAACAGCCGCCTGCACATATGAGCCACATGATGATCCTGCATATGAACAGTATCCTGACTTTCTTCTCTATCTTTTTAATTGTATCTTCCATGTAAATTCCTCCTGAAACTTCCTGCCGGTCGTAATAGACCCAATGTCCAACCGGACTTCGATGTTTTTAAGTTAAAATCCGTTTGTCATCCTGAGCGTCAGCGAAGGATCTTAAAACACAAGCCATAAAGACTTTTCGCTACGCTAAGAGGTGGGGGATATCTTCAATTTTGTTCCATGCTCAAATATACTCCAATTTACGGGATTTATCAAGTGAATTCACAGAAATCACATAAATATGTTGATTTTTTATATTGCTCGTCCATTTTAAAGGCAAGGCAGGCTTTTTGAGCGGCGGGCTCATTGTCGAACAGACCGAAAATCGTAGGACCGCTGCCGCTCATAAGTGTTCCGGCGGCACCGTGAAGCAGCATCTTTTCTTTGATCTTTCTGATCGTCGGGTGAAGCTCTATTGTTACATCTTCAAGGATGTTACCCATGTTTTTGCAAAGGTCCTTGAGAGAACCGTTCTTAAGCGCACAAACACAAGCATCGATGTCGGGATGTACAGTATTCTCATCGATTATGAGTTTGGAATAGATTTCCGCCGTTGAAACACTTGATGACGGTTTGACAATGAGGACTTTGGCACGGGGTGGAGCCGGAAGAGGAGTAAGAACCTCACCGATCCCCTCTGCGAGCGCAGTCTTTCCGAAAATACAGAAAGGTACGTCGGCGCCGAGCTTTACTCCCATTTTCATAAGTTCTTCAGTTGTAAGATTGGTTTTGAAAAGGGTGTTTAATGCAATAAGCGCAGCAGCCGCATTCCCGCTTCCGCCCGCAAGTCCGGCTGCAACCGGTATATGCTTCATTATCGAACAGTACACTCCGCAGGACATGGACAGCTCTGAACAAAACAGCTGTATGGCTTTATAAACTATGTTTTTTTCATTTACGGGGAGAAAAGGCATATTTGTCTTAAGGACAATGCCCGGCTTTTTTGATAATTCAAAATACAGGGTGTCGCTTAAGGAAATATTCTGCATTATCATTTTTACTGTATGATACCCGTTCGGGAGGACTCCCGTAACATCAAGTCCGAGATTTATCTTTGCATACGATCTGATCGATATTCTGTTCATATATTATCCTTTCGGCGTCATAACAATGCCGTCAATATACCTGTTTATAAGTATAACTTAATGACTTTGTTATGACCAAGCATGTACAGATACATTTTCAATTAAAGTCAATTCTTTGTCAAGGAGAAAATGATTTTTTTATTTGATTAAATAATAGAAGTGTGTTATCATACCATTACTTAGTTTTAACATGATCGGAGGAGATGAGAGGATGCAGAATGATCTGACAAGAAGCGATATAAAAAAGATTGAAGAGGAGATAGAACACAGAAAGCTTGTTGTCCGTCCGAAGGCGATAGAAGCGGTCAAGGAGGCACGCGCTCAGGGAGATCTGAGCGAAAACTTTGAGTATTATGCCGCAAAACGCGAGAAAAACCAGAACGAGAGCAGGATCAGATATCTTGAAAGGATGCTGAAGACGGCCAATATAGTGGATGATACGTCGAAGGACGATGAAGTGGGTTTGAACAATACCGTGAAGCTGTATTTTGAGGACGACGGAGAAACGGAGGAGATAAGGCTCGTAACCTCAATCCGCGGAGACGTGATGAACAACCTGATCAGTATCGATTCACCGCTGGGCAGGGCTGTAATGGGAAAAAAGGAAGGCGACAGGGTATTTGTCATGAGCGAGACCGGAGAAGGATATTATGTGGTAATAAAAAAGCTTATCAATACCAACGACGATACGAATGATAAGATAAAAAGCTATTAAGACAAAAGAAAAGGCGGAACATAAATTACCTGTTCCGCCTTTTCTTATTTGGAATTTATAGGAGAGAGTCAAAAATGAGAGTAAATCTTAGTTAGTATTTGTGGGACGTTTTCCTAAAACGACCTTGATCTTTTTCTCTACGAATTCACCGTCCTCAAGTCTTTGAAGTGTTACGGTAACTTCGGTTCCGTGTCTTATGCTCTTTATTTTTTCTATAAGTGCTTCACGATCCTTGATCGCTGTTTCATCAAGTCCAGTGATGATATCGCTGACTCTTATGTCTGCTTCTTCGGCTGCTGTTCCTTCGACAACGCTGCTGATATAAGCTCCGATGGGCCAGCCGTATATCTGGGCTTCTGTTTCGGTAACATTCTCCAGGACAACTCCCAGGAAGCCCTGCTCTTCTGTGGTAAGGATTTCCCTGCTCATGAAATCGTTCAGGATGGCGTTAACCTTTGAAATGGGGATTGCATAACCGACACCTTCTACTGCTGTGCCGCCGACCTTTCCGTTGTTGATACCGATAACCTCGCCCTTGATGTTTACAAGTGCACCGCCGCTGTTTCCGGGGTTGATTGCCGCATCGGTCTGAAGAAGGCCTGAATAGGTCTTGCCATCAACGGTAAGGCTTCTGTCCTTGGCACTGAGATATCCGACGGTTACGGTAGGTCCGTAACCCAAGGAATTACCGAGGACGATAGCAAGCTCGCCCATACGCATGGCATCCGAATCTCCGAGCGTCGCTACGGAGATGGCATTAAGTGTTTCCTCCGAAAGATCGCTTAACTTTACGGATATAACTGCAACGTCCACATCCTCGTCGGTGCCTTTTACGGTTGCGGATGCTTTTGTTCCGTCGCAGAATACAACAGAAATCTCAGTGACGCCGTCAACTACATGATTATTGGTTGCAATGTTCAGTTCCTTGTCGGTTTTACGGATGATGATACCCGAACCTGCTGAGGAAGAACTGTATGAACCATAGTAAGAATTGTAAATACGGCTTACACATTCTATTGAAACGATGGAAGGTAATGTTTTTTCAACTATATCCGGGACATCTGAGACGGAAACTCTGTTCTTGATATCTTCGGAAGAAATATCCGCAGTGCCTGTGGATGAAACCGTAGTACCTGTTGCGGGGATCAGGTTAAGCTTGGTATTTGATGCGTCGCCTGTTGTAAGCTGAACCGGTGTGGCGTCATTTTGTGAAGACAGGAGCTCCGGGTTTTTACTGAGGTAAAACTTTGTTACTCCTATGAAGACAAGTGCTGCAATAAGTCCGAAGGCTGCCGACATTGCAAGTACGGTAAAGAATCCGGGACCTTTTTTCTTTCCTTTTACGGTTTCGACATCTGAACCGTCCGAGTAGATACTGTTGATCAGATTGTCGCGGGAAAGCTTACGGCTCATGTCCGTCTCCTCGTAGTAACGGTATCTGTCGGCAGGTACGGGGTTATATACCGGCTCAGCCTGAGATACGTACTCGGGAGAGATATATTTGTTGTACGGATCTGAAACGGCGTTATCCTGCGAAGCATTCATTTCCGGAATGACTGTTTCCTGCGAGCTGTTCATTTCGGAAGCGGCAGGTTCTGCTTCTCTTTCAATGCTTGTTTCCGGACCTGCGGGTTCGAGAACTATATTGATATCGGCAATCTTTGGTTCGCTTGCGGGAGTTACCTCTATAGCTTCCGTGTTTACCGCTCTATTTATCTCCCGGGTATCAACCGTTACTTCGTTATTGTTGGCTGTGTTTATATTGATAATATCATTTTCGTTCATATTAATAATCCTCCTGTCCTGCATTTTCATCGGGAACCGGCCACGTCCCTGAATTTGATTTGAATTGTAGTTTTGATTTGTGTTGATATTGTGAAAATTCGGGGAAAAAAGTGTTAAAAAGAAATCACATTTTTTTCACTTGTAATAATTTCGTAAATATTGTATAGTGTTATACTAAGTAATGAAGTTGAAAATATGTTTCATAATATTAATGAAAGACATATAAATACGGAGAATTATGATAAAAGATAACCAGAAAACAATAAATCATTTAGTCATACTTGCGGATGCGATCCTGATAATCGGCGCGTATTTTCTGGCATATCCCATACGTTTTAAGGTGCTTTCTTCCTTAGGACCGTTTGCACTGGCTCCGGATGAGAGATTCCTGTCATTTGAAAGATATGCCAAGATGATATTGTTCCTGCTTCCGGGATATCTTATCATCTATAATATGTGCGGGTTGTTCAAAGCCAGGAGAGGCCAGAGCCGTATGCGCCTGCTGGGAAAACTGCTGGAAGCCAACCTTCTCGGTATCTTCTATTTTGCTTTCCTTATATTCATACAGAATGAAAATGATATTTCCCGTTGGTTTTACCTGATATTCGGTGCAATGAACTTTTTCTTTGCCACGACTTTGAGATATGTGTCGGGAAAGATAATCAGAACCTTCAGGCGAAAAGGAAAGAATCTTAAGCATATCCTTCTGGTCGGTTACAGCCGCGCAGCCGAAGGCTACATAGACAGGATAAAGCAGAATCCCGAGTGGGGCTACTGGATACACGGTATCTTAGACGATAACAGGGTGCTCGATTCGGAGTATAAAGGTATAAAGATAACGGGCGCGGTACTCGATCTGGCGGATGTCATAGCCGCAAACGACTATGATGAGATCGTTATAACGCTTGCCCTTGATGAATATGAGAAGCTTGAAGAGATAGTCAATGTATGTGAAAAGTCGGGCGTACATACGAAGTTTGTGCCCGATTACAACAATATGGTCTCAACGGTTCCGTATATTGAGGATCTGTACGGACTTCCGGTCATTAACATAAGAAATGTACCCTTGACAAATACCGCAAATTTGTTTATAAAAAGAAGCATGGATATTTTACTTGGAAGCATCTGTGTCATTCTGGGTCTTGTACCTATGCTGATAATTGCGCTCATTATCAAATGTACTTCGAAGGGTCCCGTGATCTATTCACAGATCCGGGTCGGGAAGCACGGGCGCGAGTTTAAAATGTTTAAGTTCAGATCCATGTACGTGGAAAACCCCGAGAAGGAGAAGAGTGAATGGACGACCAAGGGTGATAAGCGTGTTACAAAAGTCGGAAAATTTATAAGAAAGACAAGCCTTGATGAGCTTCCGCAGCTGTTTAACGTACTTGGCGGCAGTATGAGCCTGGTAGGACCGAGGCCGGAAAGACCTCAGTTTGTTGAAAAGTTTAAAGAGGAAGTGCCAAGGTACATGATAAAGCATCAGGTCCGTCCGGGCATGACCGGCTGGGCTCAGATAAACGGATACAGGGGAGACACTTCCATAAAGAAAAGGATAGAGTGCGATCTTTATTATATAGAAAACTGGTCTGTAGGACTGGATATCAAAATATTGTTCCTTACAATATTTAAGGGCTTTATAAATAAGAATGCATATTGATCCACTTTTGCATTGTGAACGGAGAGAAAAATGGACGACAAGAGCGATAGCGTAATAAAAGACGACAATAATGAATACGAAAAGATATGTTACATGTGCAGACAGCCCGAGTCATCCGTCGGGAAGATGATAAAGATGACCGAGAACATGTTCATATGCCCGAACTGTATGCAGAGGACCTTTGACCTTATGAACAATTCGGCAGGAAATAATTCCATGCCTTTTAATCTCTCAAACTCCGGGCTCAATATTGAAAATCTTTTGATGCCGGGTTTTATGGGCGATTTTGCGGGCATACCCAAAAGCCAGAGAGTAAAGAAGGCAAAGCCAAAGGCTGAGAAATCGGAAAATACGGAGAATAAGGAAGAGGTCAAGAATCTTGATTTCCGCAAGCTTCCGCCGCCTCACAAGATCAAGGAACAGCTTGATGAATATGTGATAGGTCAGGATCGTGCAAAGAAGATCATTTCCGTAGCAGTGTATAATCACTATAAGCGTGTTACGAAGGATGCAGCGGGGGACATAGAGATAGGTAAGTCAAATATGCTGATGATCGGACCTACCGGCTGCGGCAAGACATACCTTGTTCAGATACTTGCAAAGCTTCTAAACGTTCCGCTTGCGATAGCCGACGCAACATCGCTTACCGAGGCCGGTTATATCGGTGATGACGTTGAGAGCGTGCTCTCAAAGCTCCTTAAGGCTGCGGACAATGATGTTGAACGTGCCGAGACAGGCATTGTATTCATCGATGAGATAGATAAGATAGCAAAAAAGAAGAACGTTACCAACAGGGATGTGAGCGGAGAGTCCGTTCAGCAGGGGCTGCTTAAGCTCCTTGAAGGCGCGGATGTTGAGGTTCCGGTAGGTGCTATGAGCAAGAATGCCATGGTACCCATGACCACCATAAATACAAGAAACATCCTGTTCATATGCGGAGGCGCTTTCCCTGATCTTGATGAGATTATAAAGAAAAGGCTTGCAAAGAATACACTTATCGGTTTTAACTCGGATCTGAAAGACAAATTTGACAACGATCCGGAGCTCTTGTTCAAGGTTACTAACGAGGATCTGCGTGATTTCGGGCTTATCCCCGAGTTCATAGGCAGGCTTCCCGTGGTTTACGCGCTTAAGGGACTTGATGCGGAGATGCTCGTCAAGATAATGAAGGAACCCAAGAATGCGATCCTTAAGCAGTATCAGAAGCTGCTTGCGCTTGATGAAGTCGATCTGCAGTTTGATGATGACGCTCTGCTTGTCATAGCCGAGAAGGCGCTTGAGAAGAAGACGGGTGCCAGAGGCTTAAGATCCATCATAGAAGAGTTCATGCTGGATATAATGTATGAGATACCCAAGGATTCTTCCATCGGAAGGGTATTTATTACAAAAGAGTACATAGAAGGCAAGGGCGGTCCGAGAATAGTGTTAAGAGGGCAGAACTAGGCTCTGTAACGGGACATTGACAAAAATTATCCGGTTTTTTAAAAAAATGCTTGCAAAACGCGAGAAAAAGTTGTAAACAAGATATGGGAGGAAAGAGTCATGATAGATTTGAAATTTTTAAGAGAAAACCCTGAGGTAGTTAAGCAGAATATCAGAAACAAGTTCCAGGATCAGAAGCTTCCGCTTGTTGATGAGGTTATCGAATATGATACGAAAAGACGTGCTACCCAGCAGCAGGCAGATGACCTGAAACAGAAGAGAAACACTATTTCAAAGCAGATCGGTGCTCTTATGGCGCAGGGAAAGAAGGAAGAAGCCGAGCTGGCAAAGAAGGAAGTTGCCGAGTTCGGGGATGAGCTGGCAGAGCTTGAGAAAAAGCAGGCCGAGCTTGAAGAGGAAGTTAAGAAGAGAATGATGATAATCCCCAACATCATCGATCCTTCGGTTCCCATCGGAAAGGATGACAGCGAAAACGTAGAGATCCAGAGATTCGGCGAGCCTGTGGTTCCCGACTTTGAGATTCCTTACCATACCGATATCATGGAGAAGCTCCACGGTATCGATCTTGATGCAGCAAGACGGGTTGCAGGTAACGGATTCTATTATCTTATGGGAGACATTGCAAGGCTTCATTCGGCAGTGATCTCTTATGCGAGAGACTTCATGATCGACAGGGGCTTCACTTACTGTGTACCTCCGTTCATGATCAGAAGCGAGGTCGTTACAGGTGTTATGAGCTTTGCGGAAATGGATGCGATGATGTACAAGATCGAGGGTGAGGATCTTTACCTTATCGGTACAAGCGAGCATTCCATGATAGGAAAATATATTGACCAGATGATTAAAGAGGAGACGCTTCCTCATACTCTTACCAGCTATTCACCCTGCTTCCGTAAGGAAAAGGGCGCTCACGGCTTAGAGGAGAGAGGCGTATACCGTATCCATCAGTTCGAAAAGCAGGAAATGATCGTCATCTGTAAGCCCGAGGACAGCATGATATGGTATGACAAGCTCTGGAAGAACACGGTTGATCTTTTCCGTTCACTTGATATTCCCGTACGTCAGCTTGAATGCTGTTCGGGAGATCTTGCCGATCTTAAGGTTAAGTCATGTGATGTTGAGGCATGGTCACCGAGACAGAAGAAGTATTTTGAGGTTGGTTCGTGCTCGAACCTGGGTGATGCGCAGGCAAGACGTCTCAGAATAAGGGTTATCGGAGAGAACGGCAAGTATTTTGCACATACTCTTAACAATACCGTTGTTGCTCCTCCCAGAATGCTTATCGCATTCCTTGAGAATAATCTTAATGCGGACGGCTCCGTAAACATTCCTGAGGTACTGAGACCTTACATGGGTGGCAAGGCTAAGATAGAGCCCTAAAAATCGATGTAATATATTTTTAACATACCGCCTTTTTGAGGCGGTATGTTTATGTTATTAAGTTAAGTACTTTTTGTCACTATGAGTGTCACCTGTCACCATGAGTAACACTTGTCATCATGAGTGTCACTTGTCACTATGAGTAACACTTGTCATCCTGAGCGTTAGCGAAGGATCTTGAATGTTTTTATTGTCAGGCGTAAGTTACGCTTAAGGAGGAAATGTCAATGAGTGGAAAAGAAAAAACAGTCCTTATCATATATAACCCGGCAGCAGGCAAGGGTGCAGCCCGGAAAAATATCCCCTCGGTTAAGCGTAAGCTTGAGGAGAAGGGCATAAAGGTTATGTGCTTTGCTACAAAGGGTAAGGATGACGCTTACAGGGCGGCTGAAAAATTTTCAAGAAGATACGGCGGGACAGGTGAAGGCCGTTACCTGATTGCCGTTGGCGGAGACGGAACAATCAACGAGGTAATGAGGGGAGTTGTCGACAGCGGTACTAACATCCCCATCGGTATCATCCCGACAGGCTCAACAAATGATTTCGGTTATTCGCTCGGCATATCGGGATCGTTTGACGAGAAGGCAGATAAAACTATTGAAGCGATAGCTTCGGATAGCGTTTTTGAGTGCGATACCGCAACTCTTAACGGGAATTACTTCGTATATACTGTTTCGTTCGGGCTTTTCTCGGATGTATCATATAAGACTCCGCGTAAACTGAAGAACATGCTCGGACATGCTGCGTATATTATTTACGGAGCGTTAAGTCTCGGACATCTGAAAAAGATCCGGACGGAGATTGAGTATGACGGGAACCGTGCCGAAAAGGAACTGCTTCTCGGCATGGCAGTAAGCGCAAAGTCGGTAGGGGGCTTTAGGAACATTACAGGAAGAGGCGTAAGCCTTGATGACGGAATGCATGAGATGATGCTTGTAACATGGCCGAAGAACATAATAGAGCTTTTTGGAACGGTTAAGCAGGCAATATCTCTTATGAGAGGAAAGGATGGCAGTGAAAAAACCGATATTTCCGACGGAGGCTGTGGAATATATCTGATAAAGGCTCAAAATATCACATTCCGTTTTGAAGGGAAGGTTCCGTTCAGTGCCGACGGAGAGGATGGCGGAGAACATGAAACGGCAAAGATAGAAGTATTAAGCAGAAAGGTACGCTATCTTTGCGGGAAAAGACCTTGACATAAGGGGATTTGTGATTGACAGGATATGGACGCTATGTTATAATGATAAATTGGATTGGTAATGGGTAAATCTGATTTCGCGGGGTGAATATGGCATGAAAATAGCTGTTTTAATGTACACATTTAACGGTTCGGCTTATATTGGCGAGCAGGTGAAAAGCATCATTGATCAGGATATTGCAGGCAAAGCGGAAGTGAAGCTGTTCGTAAGGGATGACGGATCCTCCGACAATACGCAGAGCATTCTTGATACATACCAGGGCGAGGGCAAGCTCACATGGTATACCGGTGAGAAGATAGGTCCTACCAGAAGCTATTGGGAGCTTATGGATAAAGCGGGTGATGCCGATTATTACGCATTTGCGGAGCAGGATGATTTCTGGCTGCCCGAAAAGCTGTCGAGAGCGGTTAAGTATATTGAGACAAAGGCCATAATAGAAGGTAAGGAAACCGAGGTTGCGGACGGTCCGATGCTTTACTGCGGTGAGTGTACGGTTACCGATTTAAAACTTAAACCGATCGGATTTAAGAGCAATCCCGCGAATAAATACAATGATTTTGAACATTCCGTCGTATTCAGCTCAAGGCCCGGATGCACTTACGTTTTTAACAGTGCCGCATTAAAAGTGTTTAAGAGGTATGATGTAAATAAACTGACGGCTCCGGAGTATGAGGATCTGGCAAGGAATATAATGCATATTGCGGGAACCGTGATATTTGACAGGGTACCCTCCGTTTACAGACGAAAGAACAAGATAAAGCCTTCATATAAGGGCGGTTTCTTCGGATGGTACAGGATAAACAAGGAACTAAAGACTGCTCAGGGAAAGGAAAAGAGCGGAATGGCAAAGTCTTTGATGGAAGCTTTCCCCGATGAGCTGAACAATACCAAAAAGCTGGATGTTTTGAAACAGGTCGGAAATTATATCGCAGATTCTTCGGAAAGAGGAAATATCCTGCTTAATTCCAAATTTGCCACCGGCAGTTATATGGATAACTGGTTTAAAAACGCGATAAATACCAATAAATTATAACCGGAGGTTAGAAGAGTGACAGAGATAGATAAGAGTGTCCTGCGCGAAGTCGAGGATAACAGAAAGGTGGAAGTGGTCGTAAAGAGAGACAGTGCGGATGCTGCCACCGAGCTTGACCTTGTACAGGTTTTCGTCAACATGAAAAAAAAGAGAAGGATATATGCATGGATCATTATCTTCTGCATGCTGGTCGGATTTGCGGCACCCCTGCTCATGGCGCAGTTTGCCGAGACGCAGGAGGATGTTTCTGCCATGATCACATTCCTGTATCCCGAAGCGTTGGAGGATATGGCTCCGGATGAGACGCCCCTCAATGTAAATTACATTACTTCTTCATACATTTTAAAGAATGCGATCGGTAAGACCAAGCTTTCAAAAAATATCCCGTTAAGCGCTATAGAGCGGAATATCAGCATAGAAAGGCTTCTTTCCGAAAAGACCAGACAGAATCTTGAAGTGGCCGAGAAGGTCATAACCGAGACTCAGAAGGATTACGAACAGGTTAAGACGATCCAGTACGAATATGACGGGAAGTACATAATCACTCTTTCCAACGGATTTGCTGCGGATGCTGCGGGGAGTAACAAAGTTTATCTTTCCGGCAGTGAGCTTACGGCTCTGCTCAACAATATAATCAAGTCTTATAATGAATATTTCTATGAGACTTACATGAATATGGAGCTTCCGGACAACAGCATGGATAGTGTAAGCAATACCGGGCTTGATTATATCGAGCGTCTTGACGGTATAGTTGATTTCCTCAACGCACTTTCAAAGTACTGTACCGATGAGGAGAAGGGAGAATTTTTCAGGTATCGTTCAAAGACCGACGGAATGTCTCTCTCGGACATTAATGACTGTATCCGTCTTGTAAGGGATATCGATGTTGACTACCTCTATGCTTTCGTTTATTACAACAGCATCACCAAGGACAAGCAGTCCATGATCACAAATTATGAGTATCTTTTAAGGGATACCGAGAGAAAGCTTACGGTTACAAACGGAAATATCGAAAACAATTATTCCCTTATCAGTGAATATAAGAATGATAATATTTCTGTAAGCAATGACCAGGGACTTTCACAGATCAGCTCAGTTACTACAGATTATTATAATGAGCTGGTACTTTCACAGGCAGATAATTATTCAGAAAAGGCTGACCTGAAAGAAAGGATCGCAAATCTTAACGATAAAATAAACGGTTTCAAGAACAGCGTTAATGGGTCCACAGAGGTTGTGGAGGTTGAAAATGAGCTTGACGCTCTGACAAGGATTTGTAATGTACTTTATGATATCACCGAAAAGCATGCAAAAGAGATAATCGACAGTGAGTCATACAAGAATTCTTACATGAGCTACATCGAAGCACAGTATATCGGAACTTCGTTCATGAGTGCCTCAAATATCAAAAAGGCTGTTATAGGACTTGTTGTCGGACTGGTAGTTGCTGTACTGATATGGGGTGCGGACGGTCTGATCGAAGAGTTTAAGAGAGGCTCCGAAAACAGCAATTCCCGCAAGAGGGAGGAGGCTAACGCATGAGTCAGAAGAACAACTCCAAAAATTCCGGCGTAAAGAACCGGGAAATAAAGACCACTGAAGTAAAAAATGCCGAGATCAGGGAAGAGGAAGTAAACCTTACAGATGTTAAGGATACCGGAGAAGAGAATAAAACTGCCGGGAAGAATGTTATGAAAAACAAGGAAAAAGCCCTTAAAAAGAAGTTATCAGCATTTCAGAAAAGGCTTGTAAGATATCTTATTATTGTCTGCATAACGGGCATCATAGGAGTTATTATCGCAAGTGTTAAGTTCTTCGGTTCTGAAAAGATAAGGAGAAACGCTTCGGCATATATTGAGTTTACCTACGACGGTGCAGCGCAGAATCTTACTCCTACCGGAGAAAAGTTCTCGATAGATGCGATATACAGTGATAAGGTTCTTGACGCGGCCATCGAAAATGCCGGCCTTACCGGAAAATATACTGCTGATAAAGTAAAGGCCAGCATGGCTGTTGACGGTTCGTATCCCGGAGATGTAATCGGAAAGATAAAGGAATATAATTCCCTTTACAACTTCTCCGAGAGCCGTAACGTATCGATAAACGATTATTACCCTACGATATTTACCGTAACACTGTTTGATGAGTTTGATACATCGATTTCGGAGAGCAGCCTTAACAAGCTTGTACAGGCAATTGTTGACGAATATAAGGAGTACTTCCTTAACAAGTATATTTATGCTTTTGACATGGAGGAGTTTGATGCCCTGCTCGAACAGAACGATTATGATTATGCTCAGAGGGTAAAGATATTGAAGCGCAGGCTTCAGATCCTTGAAAACTATTCCGGAGAAATGTATGAGCTTGATACCAATTTCAGACAGGACGGAAAGAGCTTCAACGATATAAGGATCAAGTGTCTTGAAATTGAGAATGATTCGCTGAACAAAGCAGAGGCTTCCATAATGATGGATGTTCTTACGATTTCTTCGGAAAAACTCCGCAATCAGTATGAGTATGAGAAGAAGCTTCTCGAAAATGAGAAAGAATATAAAGAGATAAGCCTTGAGGAGATAAACAAGCTTATCGAAAATTACCAGATGGACGGAATACTTTACATCCCTTCGGGTGATTCGATGATAAAGATTGACGGAAACTCAAAGGAAACCTACGAAAAGCTTGTTGACAAGAAAAGGGAAATCTCAGACAGACTTGTAGAGATAGAGGCTGAAATTGCACGCTTTGATATATATTTGAAGGATATGCAAAAGACTGCTTACGGTTCATCTTCAAAGAACCAGAAGATAGTTGCCGAGCTTGAGAGCATCAATCAGAAGATCTTTGAGCAGAGAGATACCTTTAAGTCTATGATCAAGGCTTATAATGCATCGAAGATACCGGACGATGCACTTTACGTATCGAAAACGGAATACCGGGATGCAAAGCTGTTTTCAATGAGCTTCGTTCTGGCAGTACTTAAGAGCGCCGGACCGTTATGTATTATTGTGATATTGATCTGCTGTCTGCATGCCGCATTCTGCGAGATCAGGAATTATAAAAAGAGTCTTAACGAAACAGCATAAACCAAAAGCCTGTGCCGGATTTCCGGTACAGGCTTTTATAGTTCATGATCAAATATTGTCGTAGTGAGGATCTGTCCTCACACTGCTTTGTCGGTTACAAAGATTTTCTTGTATCCTTTTAATGCTTTCAAAAGGGCGATTCCGAGTATACCGCAGGAAATGACTTCTCCGGCTCCCACAGTTAACATAAGATAAGGTATTCCTTCCTCCATCCCGTAACCGTAAGCAAGTACGAAAGGAACTATGATGGTGTTTGCGAGTATCGGAGGGATGCATGCACACCAGTCGGGAAGAGTTTTCCTTATTGCATAGGTTCCGAGTGCACCGATAAGAGTCGCAATGCTGCCGAAAATGATGTCAACTAGGATTCCGTCGCAGATGATATTGCTGAGGATGCATCCGATGAACAGTCCCGGGATTGCTGCCGGTGTGAAAAAGGGGAGGATAGTGAGGGCTTCCGAAAAACGCACCTGAATAGCATTTGATGCGAGCCCGAGGGCGTTGGCTAAAAGTGTCAGCACAACATAAAGAGCAGCTATGGCGGCTGCCTGAGTGATGAATTTTGTTTCTTTCATTAAATTTTTCTCCTTTAGTTTTGTTTTACGAGAGGAAGGTCTCGAACTCTCGACCGGATTTATATCCGGACTGACAGCTTAGTATTATATACAGCGGGATGAGCAATTGTCAAGGAAAATTTATGATATAACAAAACAGAAGATATCCCCCCACCTCTTAGCGTAGCGAAGGTGGGGGGATATCTTCGTTTCAGGCGGGGTTCAAGCCCCGACTGAAATGAGATGCGGAGCATCGTTTTGTTACCGAGGAAACGCTGAAGGCGTTTTCGAGGTGACTTTGACCAGATATTTCAATATGCTATATACAAAAATTTGTGTTGAATATATCATCTTAATATGCTATACTTTTCAAGATTATGATCAAATATTATAAATACTGACTAAAAAATTGTTAATTTTACACGCCATACAGTTTTTGGAGGTATAGATGAAAGCCTTAAGAAAGTTTTTCCTGCTGATACTGGACATCTGTTCGGTTATAGTAGCGGCAGGACTTGGCCTGCTGCTAAGATTCGACCTGAACATAGAAGCAGTTCAGAAGCCGTATGATGAACATCTGTGGAAATCATTGCCGATCCTGATATTCATTACGGTTATCATTTATTGGATATTTAAATTATATGACAGCATCTGGGATTTTGTAAGCGTAAATGAGCTTGAGAGGATAGTAATTGCAGGCTTTATAGTATCGCTTCTTAATGTCGGTATCGGCATTGCGATGAATGCTGACGGAGTAGACGGCTCCAGATTCATGCCCAGAAGCTTCTATTTCATATTCAGCTTCCTGCTGCTCTTGTTTACGTGCATTACACGTTTCGGTTACAGGGCGATGAGGATGGTTGTGAGACGCAGGCGCGACAAGAAGATCGGTGCGAACGTCATGGTCGTAGGTGCCGGCGAAGCCGGAAACATGCTTATCAAGGAGATCATGGCAAGCGATCATATCCATAAGAACATCTGTTGTATTATAGATGATTCCAATCAGAAGGTCGGAAGCTTCATCCAGGGTATCAAGATCGTCGGAAACCGCGATTCCATAATCTCCATGGCTGAAAAGTATGAGATAAAAGAGATAATCGTGGCCATACCTTCGGCAGAAAAGAAAGAGCTTTCTTCTATAGTAAATATATGTCAGAAGACCGGTTGTGCGGTTAAGATCCTTCCCGGTATCAGGGAGATCGTTGATGATGAAGCAAAGCTCGGGCAGCTTCGAGATGTTCAGGTTGAGGATTTGCTTGGGCGTGACCCTATAGTCGTGGATCTTAACTCGATAATGGGGTATGTGACCGGCAGAATAGTCATGGTAACGGGCGGAGGCGGATCCATAGGAAGCGAGCTCTGCCGCCAGCTTGCCGAACACGGCGTAAAACAGCTGATAATCGTGGATATTTATGAGAATAACGCTTATGCTATCCAGCAGGAGCTGGTAATGAAATATCCCGATCTGGATCTTGTGGTGCTTATAGCTTCAGTGCGTAATACAAACCGGTTAAAGTCAATCTTCGAAGCTTATAAACCGGAGATAGTATATCATGCGGCAGCTCATAAGCATGTTCCGCTCATGGAGGTATCTCCGAACGAGGCTGTAAAGAATAATGTATTCGGAACTCTCAAGACCGTAAAGGCAGCAGATGCTGCAGGCGTTGAGAAGTTTGTGCTGATCTCGACCGACAAGGCTGTAAATCCCACAAATATCATGGGCGCTACCAAGCGTATGTGCGAGATGATCGTTCAGACATATAACAAGAGGTCAAAGACGGAGTTTGTTGCCGTAAGGTTCGGAAATGTACTCGGAAGCAACGGCAGCGTTATCCCGTTATTTAAGAAACAGATAGAAGCGGGAGGGCCTGTTACAGTTACACATCCCGATATCATTAGGTATTTCATGACCATTCCGGAGGCTGTCTCACTGGTGCTTCAGGCAGGAGCCTTTGCAAAAGGCGGAGAAATATTCGTACTCGATATGGGCGAGCCCGTAAAGATACTCGACCTTGCGGAAAACCTTATAAGAATGTCAGGCCTGGTTCCTTATCAGGATATTGACATAAAATTCAGCGGACTTCGTCCCGGAGAAAAGCTTTACGAAGAACTTCTGATGGACGAGGAAGGACTTCAGGATACCGAAAACAAGCTTATCCACATCGGAAAGCCTATCAGGCTTGATGAAGAGAAATTCCTTAAGGATCTTGATGACCTTTATCAGATATGCCTTAATGAGCCCGATCCCGCAACTGTGAGAAAGCTTGTGGGCGACATAGTTCCCACCTATAAACCCAAGGATGCATAAGATGATATTTGGTTAGTGTAATTCTGAGCGAAGCGAAGAATCTTTGAAATTATGCAAAAAGATTTCTCGTTAGCACTCAGTATGACAAACAGGGTTTGGCTTAATAACATTGGAAACATAACGGATCCAAATGAAAAAGTTTACATAAATGTCACAAATGTTACATAAATATGACATACTGTTACGATATTATAATCGTGTACAAAAGATTGAATGGCGCACAAAAAGAACGCAGGCCGATCCTGATAGTTGTCGGAAGCGTTCTTTTTTATTGATAATTTTGCAACCATAGCAAAAACATACTTGTAAGAAATGCAAATAGATGGTACAATGATAATCGGAATAGTATAATAACTTTTTGTTATCTGAAAAATAAAAAGAAAACGGAGATTGTATTATGAAGGGTATAATTCTGGCAGGAGGAGCAGGCACGAGGCTGTATCCTCTGACTATGGTAACATCAAAGCAGCTGCTTCCGGTTTATGATAAACCTATGATCTTTTATCCGCTGTCAACACTTATGCTGGCGGGCATAAAGGATATTCTGGTAATTTCTACGCCGGAGGACACACCGAGATTTGAAAATCTTTTGGGAGACGGATCGCAGTTCGGCATCTCTCTGAAATATAAGGTACAGCCCTCACCTGACGGACTGGCACAGGCATTCCTTATCGGCGAGGATTTTATCGGTGAAGATCCCTGTGCAATGGTACTCGGGGACAATATATTCTACGGAAACGGATTTGGAAAGCTTTTACGAAACGCTGTCGAGAATGCCGAAAGAGGCAGAGCCACGGTTTTCGGCTATTATGTAAACGATCCCGAACGTTTCGGCGTTGTGGAATTCGATGATAACGGAAGTGTCATATCAATAGAAGAAAAGCCGAAGGAGCCAAAGAGCAATTATGCCGTTACAGGTCTGTATTTCTACCCTTCGGGAGTAAGCTCGATGGCACACGAAGTAAAGCCGTCGGCCCGCGGAGAGCTTGAAATAACTACGCTCAACGAGATGTATCTGAATAAAAACATGCTTGATGTACAGCTGCTTGGCAGAGGCTATGCATGGCTTGATACCGGTACCATGGACAGCCTGCTTGACGCCGCAAACTTCATACAGATGATAGAGGAAAGGCAGAGCATTATTATCTCGGCTCCGGAGGAAATCGCATTTATCAGGGGCTGGATAAGCAGGGAAGAACTTAAAAAGGCTGCAGTCAAATACGGAAAGAGTCCGTATGGAAAACATATACTCATGGTTGCCGAGGGCAAGGTAAGATATTGATTTGTTAAGAAACAACAAAAATACAAAGAGGTTCTAGAGATGGATTTTCATGGTATCCGTATTCAGGGGAAGGATGAGATAACAACTCCCGGGAAAAAGCTTTCTGCCGGAAGACATGCAAATGTTTTCGAGTGGGGAGAGGACAGGGTCATAAAGTTGTTTAAGGCTTCATATCCGACAGATCTTGTCACCGCAGAATACTATAACGCACTGGCAGTAAAAAATCTTCCGTTTAAGAAACCGATTGTCTGTGAGCTTAAAAAAACGGAATTCGGTTACGGTATAGTTTTTGAGAAGCTTGCAGGAGAAAACATGATGGATTACATAGAACGTACAGGGGATCTTAAAGGTGCGGCAATTATGATGGCTCAGCTTCAGAAGGACATTAACAGATGTACGTTTGATCTTGAAAACACGGGAGCTATAGAGTCTGCACATCAGCAGCTGCGCCGCAACATGGTGAACAGCGGGAAAGCGGATACCGAAGCGACAAAGGAAATGATACGGTTCCTGGGTACCATGAAGGAGGGGAACGCTCTGTGTCACGGGAATCTTCATCCGGACAATGTTCTTATAACCGATGAAGGAGCCGTAGCTATGTCGGCTTCCAACTATTGCATAGGAATGCAGCTGTTTGATGTGGCCAAGACTTTTTTTCTGATCGCATATACTCCGCTTCCCGGAGAGGAGAAGGAAGGAAGTACATGTCCTGTCTGCCGCGGCATAGCCGGGACAGAGGAACGGAAAGCTTTTGGAAGGCATTATCTTGACGCAATGGGTAAAAGCGCAACAGAGATAGGCGGATATCTTTCCATGATCATAGCCGGGATGTAGGAAATGAAAACCGGTAGGTTTACGGAATGTATGATTGTGGCATATTGAAGGGAAGAATACATGAATGATGATGAGATAAGAAATGGGGACGATATTGTTGAGGACGGTTTTGAACTAATGGCGGAAGAAGCGGAAGCTGCTGCCGGGGATGTATCGGAAGAGACCGTGGAGACAACTGCAGAGGAACCGGAAGTATCTGCAGAGGAACCGGAAGAATCTGCAGAGGAACCGGAAGAATCTGCAGAGGAACCGGAAGAATCTGCAGAGGAGCCGGAAATACCTGCTGAGGACGGTTTCGAAGAGATAATGTCGGAAAACAGCGGATTGGAAACGGAAGAAGTTGAAAAAACTGATGATGCCAATGAAAAAACCGCTTCGGGGAGCGATGCTTCGGCTTCGGAAAACAATCCGGAGGAAATGCCCGCTTACAGATACAATCACAGATATCGTAAGAATATGGCAGACAAGATCGTTGCGGCTCAGGAGGCAGCCAAGAGGGATGCCTTTGATTCTGCGCCAGAAGTTAAAAAATACGAGCCGGTCGATCAGTCGAGGACTCCCGAGGAAATGTTTAATGAGTGCTATACCATACTTGGTGAGATAGGATCGGGGGAAGGTACGGCATATAAGGCAATGGACCGTAGAAGCAGCCAGCAGGTGGTCATTAAAAAGGTCCATATGCAGATACAGAACCTTTTTGAACTTAGGGATGATATAGAAAAACTCAAGCAGCTGGATCATCCTGCATTACCTAAGGTATATGACTATGTGATGTATAACGGATATGTCTATTCGGTTATGGAATATATTGAAGGAAGATCGTTGTACAGGAGCATTTCTGACGGAACCCGATATACGGAAAAGCAAGTAAAAGGATGGGCTGTAAAGATAGCCGATGCTTTAAGAGCACTCCATCAGGCATCACCCAGGATCATTCACGGTGATATTAAACCCTCCAATATCATTCTTGCTTCAGGAGACAGGATATATCTTGTAGATTTCAACATCGGCATGTCAGAGGAGTCGGGAGCACATTCTATAGGCTATTCCGACGGATACGCACCTCCCGAACAGTATGATTTTGTCTCGGCGAACCAGTATCTTGCATCAGGCAGGCATGATGACCGTTTCTCAAAGACTATCGTAACCCATCCGGACGGCATATATTCCGTTCAGAGCGGTTTTACATATGACGCTTCGGCACGTGCCTATGCCATTATAGATGAGAAATCCGACATATATTCGTTTGGAGCAACGTTTTATTTTATCCTTACCGGGAAGATGCCCGGGGTAACGCCGATAAGCGACAGCGGGGTAAGGGTAAGCCGCAAGTTCATGAAGATAATCGCAAGGTGTATGGAGAGGGCTCCTAAAAAGAGATATCAGTCGGCGAGGGCACTTTCGGATGCGTTGAAGAAAAAGGCAGTGAATCTTCCGTTGCTCTTCGGATCGATAGCATTACTCGCACTTATCGCAGTAGGAGTGATCTTTGGGAAACAGTATTTTGAGAATAAGAAGAGCAAGCCTAAAGCACCTGAGCTTGGTCAGTCAACCGTGACAGATGTTCCGGAAACGGACGAACCGCCGGTTACCGGGGAACCTACTTTAGAACCTGTGGCAACAGCAACACCTGCACCAACGGCAACACCGGAGCCTACGGCAACGCCTGTACCCACGGTAACACCTGTGCCTACAGCGACGCCTGCACCTACGGCAACACCGGAGCCTGTGGTTACAACCGCGCCGACGATAACTCCTGAGCCTACTGTAACGGGAGAACCCACGGTAACACCCGAACCCACGTTGACACCCGAACCTACAGTAACACCTGAGCCTTCGGTAACGCCTGCACCCACGGCAACGCCTGTACCCACGGCAACACCTACACCCACGGCAACACCTACACCCACGGCAACACCTACACCCACGGCAACGCCTGCACCCACGGCAACGCCTGCACCCACGGCAACGCCCATACCTACAGCGACGCCTGCACCTACGGCAACACCTACACCTACGGCAACACCTGTTCCTACATCTGTATCCGATATAAGATACAAAGAGGATCAGTTATACTTCGGAATGAAAGACGGTACTGTGATCGAGGCAACGGCGGATTCGATGTCAGGAGTGATCGCAGAAGATGTGGAAAGCGTTTATTTCGGAGGCTTCCCCGCCAATATGGTGAAGGATACAACTGTTATTACAAAGCTGGAAGCAACAAAATTCGGATCGACAGGAATGGAAAAAGCAGACGGTGTTAGATATAACAGGGTTAATTACACAAATCCGGACGGAAGCCGGGAATATGTTTATTACGAAAGTGATTTCATAAAATGGAAGGTTATAGGAGTTAACGGCAACGAACTGCTTCTTATCACTGAGGATGTCATTGATTTCGAACCGGCAAAAAAAGACGCGAAAGAGTCAACATGGTCTGACAGCAAGCTGAACAGCTGGCTTAGGGGCAATTTCCTGAGCATTGCCTTCTCAGCAAAAGAAAAGAAACTGATAAAGGGCAATCCGGTTCTTCTTAAAGAGTCGCAACTTACCGATGAGATCAAAAAGGGTAATGTCAGATGTACTGATTATGCAAGAATGGGATGTAATTACGGATATGCTTCTTATCTTGATCCGGCACCTGCCACATGGTGGCTTATGCCTGAAGGAAACGGGAAATATCAGGAGTTTTCGTATGTTACGGACAGCACCTCGATTTCTTCGTCAAATATTTCCGACTCTGAGAGGCACGGACTGCGTCCGGTTATACGCATCAATCTGAAAAAATAAAAGAAAATGTTTACTTTATGGGCATAACATGGTATAATATATTCTGTGTTATGCCCTAAATGTATTGGAGGATAAAGGTATGAGAAACTTAAAAATGAGAACGGTTGTTATATCTATCGTAGCCATTACTGTTGCAGTAGGTATCCTGCTTCTTTGCATTCTGGCATCGATCAATTCCAACTCGATGCTGAGAGACAAGATAAACGATAATATGTCGACTTATCTTGATGCACAGGAGAAGACAATTGAGGCATTTGTTGAGGATTCGGAGCGTACTATCAGGCTTTATTCCGAGGCAGGCTGTATTTCGGCCCTTATACAGAACGATAAGGATAATGCCGCAGCAAATCCCGAAAGGACTCTCCCTGAGTTCACGGATGAAACCTATAATACAGCGGCATTTTTCAAGGACAATTATCCGGCTTATGAGGAAGCTCAGCAGTACACACTTGACTTTTTCGGACAGCTGAACAACTGGGAAGGCTTGTATACCGGAAACCTTGAAACGCGTATACTTTCTTACAGTGTTCCTCCCGTTATAGGCAAGGTGCTCCGTACAGATGCCGATAAACGTGCAGCACTTATAGATGAATTAAAAGCAAATCCCGATAAGGTTTACAATGCCGGCATCATAGTTTCTCCCGGAACCGGTCAGCTCTGTCTTTCAATGTATTATCCGGTAATGAGGGATGGCGAGTTTATCGGATATGTAGGCGGCGGCGTATTTAATACCGAGCTTGAGAATATGCTTTCCAAGAATGCCGTTTCAGGCATTTCAAGCAGTGATTTCTATATGTTCAACAGCAAAACAGGCGTATTGTTCTCTGCTACGGACGCTTCGGAAGCTGATTTCATTGCAAAAGAAACCGAGAATGTTCTGCTTAAAGATGTTATGACGAAAATCCAGGGCGGAGCAGAAAACGGTCAGTTTGAATATAAAAACAAGGATTATAAGAATGGCGAGACCTTTGTGGTAAATTATGAGTCCGTTCCCGGACGTGACTGGGCTGTAGTGCTCACCGCTGAGAAGAGCGGTCTGTATGAGGCTTCCAACAAGAACCTCCGCAACATGGTTATCATAGGAATTGTTGCTTTCATTCTTATCCTTGTACTTGTTGCCGTTTCCATAACAATGCTTACCAATCCTCTGGCCATGATCACTTCTGCTGTTAAAGATCTTGGACAGCTCAATCTTGAAAAGAATGAGGAAGTTATAAGAAGGTCAAACGATAAGAACGAAGTGGGTGTTATCTCACATGAGATAGAGATATTGAGAGAGTCTCTGAGCAATATCGTAGATACGCTTAAGGACTGTTCCGACAGCCTTGATGCGTCGGCAGGTAATATGGAGAACAACTCCAAAAACCTTGTCGGATTTGTTTCCGATAACACCGCTACCACAGAGGAACTTGCTTCAAGTCTGACTTCTACCGGTTCGATAGTTGACAAGGTAAACAACAACATAAAGGTAATGAACGATATTGTTGAAAAGGTTTCAACTTCTCTTAAGGAAGGAACGGAGCACAGCGAGACCATTCTTGCTACCGCCGAAACAATGGAGAAGAAATCCGCACAGGCACTTGTTGATTCCGAAAGGAACATCGAGGAGAACAAAAAAGCTGTTGCAGATGTTACGGTTAAGCTTCGTACATTGAGCAAGATCAACACATTTGTTAATGATATCCTTTCAATCGCAACACAGACCAAGCTGTTATCACTTAATGCTTCCATCGAGGCTGCACGTGCGGGAGAACAGGGCAAGGGCTTTGCGGTAGTTGCTACCGAGATCGGTACACTGGCATCCAATACCTCTTCAGCAGCTCAGAAAATCCAGGATATCACAAGGCTTACCAATGAAAGTGTTGACGAGACCGTCAAGTGTTTTGATGAACTTAATAAGTACCTTGAAAATGATATAATGACAAAATTTGAAGAGTTCAATAAAGAAACTCAGAATAACAACCATATTACTGCAGAACTGATTGATAATATCAAGGAAGTAAGCAACAACGTTACCGAATTTAAGAAATATGTCAACCAGCTTGTATCCCAGATGGATGATATCAGGATGCTTTCGGAACAGAACAGTGCCGGCATTGATGATATCGTTGATAAGAATGAGCAGACAAGCCGCATAGCCGATGATATGGCAGGATCGGTTGATAACAACAAGGGCAATGCTAAGGCTTTGGGAGATATTATTTCGAGATTTACTTTGAACAGATAATGTTCAGGTATGGGGGAGTATAATTCAAAAACGAAAGGGGCTTATTTCTAATGAAATTTTGTCGCATGTGTGGAAAACGTAATCAGGATGATGCTTTGCAGTGCATCGGCTGTGGAGCTTCGTTTGTTGAAAACGTTGAGGAAGCTGAAGCAACACCGACATTTGAAGATTTTGTTAATTCGGAACCGATATATGATGAAGCAGGAGCAGCAGAACCTGTGTATGCAGAACCCGTAGCTGAGGCAGTTGCATATGCAGAGCCTGAGCCTGTAGCCTATGCAGAACCTGAAGCAGAGGCAGTAACATATGCAGAGCCCGAGCCGGTAGCCTACGCAGAGCCTGAGCCTGCAGCATATGCAGAGCCTGAGCCTGAAGCAGAAACCTATCCGGAGCCCGAGGCACCTGAGTATCAAGAAACAGAGGAAATTACATATACAGAGCCTGAAATACCTGAATATGAGGAAAACGAGCCTGCAGCATATACAGAACCCGAACCGGAGATGCCTTCCGAACAGGAAGAAGTTCAGCAGCTTTTTGGTAATCGTCCGAGAAAGCAGGTCGTAGAGCCTGAATCCGCTGTTTCTAACAATACTTACGTAAATACTGCGGTTATGTTCGGCGATAATTATACTGATGTAACCGGAATGGGCGGAAATGACGGAATGGCATATAAAGCATTCTGTAAGTCAGAAGGCAAGCCTGTAGTAATAAAGAAGATTCATTCACAGATAGAGAATCTTGCGAACATTTCCGAAACGATAGAGAAGATGAAGAGGGTTAAGCACCCGAATCTGCCACAGGTTATCGATTATATACAGCAGGATGGAAATATCTATTCCGTAATGGAGTATATAGAAGGTACCTCGTTATACCAGCTTATAAGTAACGGAGAACGTTTTACCGAGAAACAGATAGCCGACTGGGCAGAACAGATAAGCAGTGCCATGGATTATCTGCACAGCTTTGAACCCAGGGTCATTCATGCCGACATAAAGCCCTCCAATATTATCGTAAAGCAGGATAAATCGGTGGTTCTTACAGACTATAACCCGGAGAAATACGATCAATACGGGGCACATGTTATCGGATATTCAGAGGGATACGCACCTCCTGAGCAGTATGAGTTCAGATCGGCAAATGTTTACTCTTCGACAAGCTATGATGAGAAGTTTGCCAAAACGATAGCAATCGGAGCCGACGGTATTTATACTTCCCAGGAAGGTACTACTTGTGAGGCAGCTTCGCGTGCATTCGCAAGTGTTGATGAACGTTCCGACATTTACAATTTTGGCGCTACATTCTATTTTGCGCTCACAGGAAAGAGACCGGAATCCTCAAAAGAAGAGGTTACCGCATTAAATAAATTGGGAGTCAAGGTTAGTTCTTCATTTGCTGCTATAATAAACAGATGTATGGAGAAAGACCCCAAGAACAGATATCAGAATGCGGAATCGTTGAATTCTGCTATCAGGAGATATAAGAAGAAACCTGTGATCATAATCTCTGCACTTGTAGCAGTGCTTGCAATCGCAGTTGTGATCCTGATAATATCGCTGACAAAGACGAAGCCGAAGAAACCTACAGGAGCGGATGACTCTTCCAAGGCACAGAATACGGAGCAGAAGACGGCTGACAACATTGCCACAGCAGTACCTACTGAAGGCGGAGTTACCGTTACTCCCGATATAACAAATGAGGTACAGCCTACAACGGTTGAGCCTACATTAACGCCTGAGCCCACGTTAACGCCTGAGCTGACAGAGACACCGGCACCTACGGAGGATCCCGACCTGACGGAAACACCGGCACCTACGGAAGATCCTAACCTAACGGAAACACCGGCACCTACTGAGGATCCTAACTTGACGGAAACACCGGCACCTACAGAGGATCCAAATCTGACAGAGACACCGGCACCTACAGAGGTAACTCCTACAGAAGTGCCTACAGAGACTCCTACGGAAACACCTACACCGGAGCCTTCTGTAACACCGACGCCTACTCCGGAAGTTTCCGCAACACCTACACCGAGTCCGACGCCCAGGCCGACACCTACCCCTACGCCGACGCCTGCGCCTACGGCAACACCTACTCCTACGCCGACGCCTAAGCCCACAGCAACGCCTAAGCCCACAGCAACGCCTAAGCCTACAGCAACACCGAAGCCTACCGCAACGCCGACGCCCGAGCTGACACCTACACCGGTATTAAGTAAATCCTCATATTATTCAAATATCATAGGATTTGAACTGAGCGACGGTACGTTAAAGAACTATAACCTTTCAAAGAGTACAGAGTTCTACGGTTTAACGGCTTCGAAGGTTGAGTATGTATACTTCGGAGGATATCCGTCAACACTGGTTACAACCGACAGTACGATAAAGAATCTTGCAAATCAGACCTACAACAATAAGGGCGTTACAGAGTACGGCAGCAGCAAGTATATGAAAGTAGACTATCTGCAGTCCTCTACAAAGACAGCAACCCTGTATTACAGATTTGCACCTATTAAGTGGAGGGTGATTGCTTCTTCCAAGACGGAGCTTACGCTTATATCCGACTCTGTAATAGATTTCTATGAATATGATGATCTGATCAGCTGGCTGTCTTCAAGCTTTAGGAGCAGTGCGCTGAACAGCAATGAAAGAAGTATCCTGTCCGGAGATATAACACTTCTTTCTTCGTCAGAAGCTTCGTCATCTAAGAAGCTGAACCTTAAGACCGGAGTTACCGACTATGCTTCAATGAGAAAGAACTTCGGTAAGAATACTTATGATACCTATGCCGTAGGAATGTGGTGGCTGAAGAACACGTCCGGCGGAAGCAAGGTTCCGTATGTTGACGGAAGCGGAAGTATCATGAACGGTGGATCGGACAAGACTAACCGTCTTGGTATAAGGCCTGTCATTAAGATCAAGATTGGCTGAAATAAGTAAAAGTATTTTAAAAGCATCTTTAAACAGCCCTGCAGAAAGCTTGTAATATTTCTGCAGGGCATAAGTGCGTAAATAGAGTAAAGATTACAGAAAGGAAAATCGTTTAAAGCGAAAGGAAAAGTATGGAGAAATATTTATTTACTTCTGAGTCGGTAACGGAAGGACATCCTGACAAAGTCTGCGACCAGATCAGCGATGCGATACTTGATGCACTCCTGGAACAGGATCCGTTCAGCCGTGTGGCATGTGAAACCTGTTGTACCACGGGACTTGTCCTTGTTATGGGAGAGGTTACAACAAACGGCTATGTGGATATACAGAAGATAGTCAGAAACACTGTCAGGGATATCGGATATTCCAGGGCAAAGTACGGATTTGACGCCGATACCTGCGGTGTGATCGTAGCTCTTGACGAACAATCAAAGGATATAGCCATGGGCGTTAATAAAGCACTGGAAACCAAGGACAGCTTTGGAAAGACTGTCGAGGAAGAAGAAAAGATAAATGAAAGCTATGAGGAAGCAGATCCCGATAATGTAGGTGCGGGAGATCAGGGAATGATGTTCGGTTATGCATCGAATGAAACTCCCGAACTCATGCCTTATGCTATTTCGATGGCTCACAAGCTGACAAAGAAACTTGCTGAGGTAAGAAAGAACGGCACTTTATCATACCTCCGTCCTGACGGGAAATCTCAGGTTACCGTTGAATACGGGGAGGACGGCAAGCCTTTTAGGTTAGAGGCAATAGTAGTATCTACCCAGCACGATCCCGATGTGACACAGGAAAAGATACATGAAGATATCAGGAAATATGTCATTGATGCCGTAATACCCGCAGAAATGATCGACGCTGATACAAAGATATATATAAATCCTACGGGACGTTTTGTTATCGGAGGACCTTCCGGAGACAGCGGACTTACGGGAAGAAAGATAATCGTTGACACCTACGGTGGTTCCGCACCTCACGGCGGCGGAGCATTTTCTGGAAAGGATCCCACAAAGGTTGACCGTTCCGCATGCTATGCAGCACGTTATGTGGCAAAGAACATCGTGGCAGCAGGTCTTGCGGAAAAATGCCAGATACAGCTTTCGTATGCTATCGGTGTGGCACGTCCCACTTCGATAAATATCGACACTTTCGGAACAGGAAAGCTTTCGGATTCAAGGCTTCTTGAGATTATAAGGGAAAACTTCGATCTCAGACCCGCAGGTATCATAAAGATGCTCGATTTAAGACGACCTATCTATAAGCAGACCGCAAGCTACGGTCACTTCGGAAGAAACGATCTTGACCTTCCTTGGGAAAAGACAGACAAGGCAGAGCTTTTAAAGGGATATATGATTTAAAATAAGATTTTTTTGCCGGAGACTCGACTGCTAAAGCAGTCAAGTCATATGTTCAGAATGGCAAAGACTATAAATAGTTCGATAGAAAATAGAAAAGAGAGAACAAAGAAATGGCAGAAGATAAGAAAATGGTAGAAGCGATCACTTCCATGCAGGAAGATTTCGCACAGTGGTATACTGATATAGTACTTAAGGCAGAGCTTGTTGATTATTCAAGCGTAAAGGGATGTCTGGTCATCAAACCCGCAGGATATGCTATATGGGAGCTGATCCAGAAGCAGCTTGACGAGAGATTCAAGGAAACCGGTGTAGAGAACGTATATATGCCTATGTTCATCCCGGAGTCGCTGCTTGAAAAGGAAAAGGATCATGTAGAAGGCTTCGCACCCGAGGTAGCATGGGTAACACAGGGCGGTCTTGAGCCCTTGCAGGAGAGACTGGTTGTGCGTCCTACATCGGAGACCCTTTTCTGTGATCTTTATGCCAATATTGTACATTCCTACAGGGATCTTCCAAAGGTTTATAATCAGTGGTGCAGCGTAGTACGCTGGGAGAAGACCACACGTCCTTTCCTTCGTTCAAGAGAATTCTTATGGCAGGAAGGACATACCGCTCATGCCACAGCAGAAGAGGCAGAGGAAAGAACAAAGCAGATGCTGAACCTCTATGCGCAGTTCTGTGAGGAAGTATTGGCTATCCCCATGGTAAAGGGCAGAAAGACCGACAAGGAGAAATTTGCGGGAGCGGAAGCTACATATACCATAGAGGCTCTTATGCATGATGGCAAGGCTCTTCAGTCAGGTACCAGCCATAACTTCGGTGATGGATTTGCAAGGGCGTTTAACATCCAGTATACAGACAAGGATAATAAGCTTTCGTACGTTTACCAGACATCATGGGGCATGACAACCCGTCTTATAGGAGCTGTTATCATGGTACACGGAGATGATAGTGGGCTTAAGCTTCCTCCCAAGGTAGCGCCTGTCCAGACAGTTATCATACCTATCATGCAGAACAAGCCCGGCGTACTTGATAAGGCTAATGAGCTTGCTTCAGCCCTTAAGGCTAAGGGCATCCGCGTAAAGGTGGATGATACCGACAAGCGTCCCGGATTTAAGTTCTCCGAGCAGGAAATGAGAGGCTTCCCTACCCGTATCGAGATAGGTCCTAAGGACATCGAGGCAGGTACCTGCATAGTTGTACGCAGGGATACGGGAGAAAAGATCACGGTAGCACTTTCGGATATCGAAGCTAAGTTACCCGAAATCCTTGATGACATCCAGAAGAACATGCTTGAGATGGCCAGAAAGCATCGTGACACACATACATATTCCGCAACCACATATGAGGAATTTGTTGACACGATCAATAACAAGCCCGGTTTCGTAAAGGCTATGTGGTGTATGGATGAGGCTTGTGAGAACAAGATCAAGGAAGATACCACAGCTACATCAAGGTGCATGCCTTTTGAGCAGGAAAAAATCTCAGATGTATGTGTATGCTGCGGAAAGCCCGCTAAGACACTTGTTTACTGGGGTAAAGCTTATTAATGAGGATTGATCCATGATAGATTTTGATGAAGAAGTATTAAAATTCCAGCCGTCAATGGATTTAGACAGAGTTGAGGATAATATATCGGAAGAGAAGCTCAGGGACATAACGGACATAGTTACCAATCTGGCTAAGAGTATGCAGGAAATGCAGAGCTATCAGCTGGAGAGGAAATTCAGGGATCTGCGCAGTGACATGAATAACAGCTATGACAACTACTGATAGCAGCAGGATGTTTCAGAGTCAGAAATAATGGTTGATAGAAGCCGTGGATGTATACGGCTTTCGCAGGTGAAAATAATGATATGTCCATACTGTGGAAACGACGAGGTTTCAAGCAGGCGCAAATGTGAAAGGTGCGGTTTTGACCTGGAACCGGTAAGCAGGCTGATAGGACGTTCAAATGCCTTCTATAACAGGGGGCTGAGGATGGCCCAGGTCAGGAATTTCTCAGCAGCAATACCGGTACTTGAAAAAAGCCTGGAACTGAACAAATACAATAGCGACGCAAGAAATCTTCTCGGATTGATTTTTTATGAGATAGGAGATATAGTAAATGCTCTTTCGTGCTGGCTGGTCAGCAGACATCTGATGCCGGAGGATAACGAGGCTGATTATTTCCTGGAAAAGGTACAAAGGGACACTCAGGAGCTTGATTCAATGAACAGTGCGATCAAGAAATACAATCTTGCACTGAGTGAGGCAAGACAGCATAATTTTGATCTTGCCATCATACAGCTGAAAAAAGCTCTGGGGATAAACGGAAAGCTTATCAAAGCATACCAGCTTTTGGCACTTATCTATATCGAAAACGGAGAGCTTGTAAAGGCCTACAGGCTTATAAATACCGGATTGAAGATAGATGTCGGAAATACCGCATTGTTAAAATACAGGGCTGATATTACCGGCAGTATCGTTAAGGGCCAGGGCGGTACCGAAGCAGAGGTTGCGGAAATCGCTCAAAAAGAGAAGGAGGCTTCTTTAGAGGCGAAATTTTCATACAAGGAAGATCGTCCGAGCATCCTTCCGTTTGTAAACCTGATACTTGGTGTAATCCTTGGAATAATATGTGCTCAGTGGCTGATCATTCCTACGGTAAAAAAGAACGTAAAGCAGGAATATGAGAGCAACCAGACCGATTACAGCGCGGAGCTTGCTTCAAAGTCGGCAACGATATCACAGCTCCAGAAAACGGTTACGAATCAGGAACGTGAGATAGCAAAGCTTGAAGGCATGCTTGGCGGTGACAGCAGCAGCGTCGCCGTAAATGTAAACAGTGAGAGCTATGCTAATTTCTTTGAGGCATGGAATATATACAGAGATGTGACAAGCCGCAGCTATACTGATGACGAGCTTATCAATCTTGCATATAAGCTGTGGAAGATTGACGCAAAAGAAATCGCACAGGAATATGCATCGAACATCTTGAAAAGCATGCGTTCCGAGATATATCCGCTGGCATCTGAAAAGGTTTACAACAAGGGAAAGAACCTGTTTGAAAACGGACTCTATGAGGATGCCGTATCATGGCTTACGGCTGCATCAGAGATGAATCCTTCAAGCGATAAGACATTTTATTATCTGGGAAGGAGCTATCAGGAGCTTGGAAAATATGAAGAAGCCATAGACAGGTTTAAAAAAGTTACTGAGGTAGTTCCCAATTCGACGATGAAGGAACAGGCCGCCCAGAGAATTAACGAATGCAATGCCGCAAAAGCATAAAAATTAAAACAGGACCGGTTTTTAATCCCGGTCCTGTTTGTGATTTAACCTAATTCTTTACTCCAGAGTTTAACCTGATTTCTGCCGTTGTTTTTCGCAGAGTACAAAGCCTTATCCGCATGCTCTATCAGCTCGACACGCTCCATTTTCGGATCCCATATGGAAACTCCGATGCTGACAGTTATTGAAACGAGAGTAACCTTGCTGCCCTCGTTAAACGGAACGGCGGTAGTTTCTATGGACTGTCTGATCTTTTCGGCTATAGAGATGGCAAATTCCGCATTATTGGTATCAAGGAGGATAACAAATTCTTCGCCGCCGTATCGACAGGCTGTTCCCTTGTTTCCGGTAATCTTCTTCATTATACTTGCAACCTGTTTTAAAACCTCGTCTCCGAACGGATGACCGTAGGTATCGTTACACTTCTTGAAGAAATCCACATCGAGCATAAGAGCCGAAAGCTTGGCTTTCCCGCCATCCGAGGTTTTGTCTATGATCAGGTTGTCAAGATAGGAACGACCATATAACTGAGTAAGGCCATCGGTTATAGCCCTGTGGTAGAGACGGGCGTTCTCGATGGGAGCTCCGCTCTGATTTGCTATGAAACCGATCGTTTCTAGGTATTCGTTGCTGAATATACCTCTCACCAGACGGGAATCAAGATATATGACTCCGTAAAGCTTTCCGCGCACAAACATGGGCATGGCCATAACGGATTTGATTCCGTATCTGACCATTTGAGAATAGTTCTTTCTGAACTCGTCTGACTGTACATCGTTTATTACAACAGGCTGCTTGGTAAGCTCAACATCCTCCAGGATCCAGTCATATGCATAGCTGTCGAAATTACCAGTGTTAAATATGGAAGCAACGTAAAGCTTCTTTTCGCCGGATTCGGGATAGAGGAAAAGAATACCACGTTCCGCACCGGCCAGTTCTACGGCGTCCTGCAGGACTTTATTCTGCAGCTCTTCAATCTCAAGAGTCGAGGTAAGTCGTTCACCCATTCTGAGGAGAGTATTAACCTTACGGTCTACATTCATCCTGTTCTGCTTGGAGGAAATATCCGCCATCAGTGTATTGGAGATGAAGTTATCCGCATATCGGGTAGTTATGATCTCCTCACATTTCTTTATATATACAGAAGCGTTCGAACTTGAGAAATTCATATATGCGTCGAAAATATTATAACGTGACTCTTCGTTACGATGCTGATCCAACAGGAAAAGACCGTAATCCAGATGAATCTTGGCGCTGTCAAAGGTATTTTGTGTCTCGGAAGATAGAAGTATACCCTCTTTATAATATTCATCGGCTTTTTTGGGCTTGTTTATCATTATGGCGTATTTTGCCACGGCACGATAAGCAGGTATCAGGAAACATGGATATGCTTTGGAATCATTGACGGCCTGTGAGCAGAGAGTGCGCAAAAACGATTCCTGCTTGGTACGCAGTTCCTGAAGAAGACTGTTTCGCTCTCCCTGGAACACACTGATCTTTGCTATGGCAAGATGCGGGGTAACGATCATCAGGGCGGTTTCGACAAAACGTACAGTATCAATGAAATTCTGGGCTATGTTCAGATGTTTCTCTGCGTCTTCAAATTTCCCTTGTTCGAGCCTTAAAATACCCATCATTAACCGATAAAAGCACTGTGCATAAGGTATCTGAAGCTCATTGTTCAATTGAGAGGCGGAATCGGCAGCAGCTTCTGCAAGGCTGAAATTGCCTTTTCTTGCCAGGCAGCCTATCATGATAGAGGAAACTATCAGGAGATTGAACCTGTCGTTAAGCTTCTGCGAAAGCATGATACCGCTCTCACAGGTTTCCCGGCCTTCATCAAAATGTCCCGACATGAAATGGGCGTAGCTTAAGTAGGTATAAATATTGTTTATCTCCCACATATCGCCTATCTCGGTGAAAACATCAAGAGCCTCTTTTAAGTACTTAACGGCTCTTGCGTGCTGACTTTCAAGGATCGAGAAAATACCGCTTACAAAAAGGCTTCTCGCATATCCGAACCTGTCGCCTATCGATTTCCTTAAATTGAGAGTCAGAGACTGTGCAAGCTTTGCCTTTTTCTTCTCGTTATTTAGTCCGAAATAAACAACAAGCGCGGAAGCACCGAAACCAAGCTCCGGGGAATTTCCGAATTTCTTTATGGCGTACGAATAAAGCCTTAACAGAGTATAATTAAACCCGATCTTGTTTGTATATGCATAAACCCATATAAGGGTTTCAAGAACGGAAACGATTACCTTATCCTGTTCGCTGATGTCGGTATCCCTTCTGGTGGAACCCGAGGCAGAGGATTTGTTTTTTGTGATATCCGAACCGTTTGAGAACATGACCCCGGTTTTCAGGGAATGCAGCATAAGTGACATCTCGGTGTCGGAAGATGGGAACTTAAACTCAAGCGCTTTTAAGGCCATCATAAGGTTTGTGATACAATCCCTGAAATTACCCTGACGAAGATGACCAATGCCTATGCTCTTGTAAAGCCGGGCCTTTTCCAGATTATCCTCCATAAGAGGAAGCAGTTCATTTGCTGTCAGAAGGGCGTCATAAAAATGTCCGGTGATCAGGTTAAGATGTATCAGTGACTTCTTTATCGCAATCCAGGGCTGAAGATTGGCTGCGGTCCTGTTTCCCATAAGTTCAAGTGATTTTTTATAATAACTGATAGCCTCTTCATTTGCATTTGAAGACTCTGCAAGATGAGCGGCGTCAAGACAATAGTTTTTTAAGCTCTTGTCGTCATCCGCCATAAGGAAATGATAAACAAGACGGTAGAGGTGAGGTGTGGTCTCACCTGCGTATTTGGCCTCTATACCCTTTGCAATCCAGTAATGCAGTTCTTTTTCGCGGTCGGGAGTTATCCTTGACAGGAAGAACTCGTGTATCTGCTTATGGGCAAATGAAACAAGGGTCTTCCTTGCGGAAGCGTAGTTGATGAACTGCATCGAAACCGCATGATCTATGAACGGAAGAAGATCGTTCAGCTTGATATCGGTAATATAAGAAAGCAGATCAAGAGAAAACTCGTAACCGATTACGGCAGCAATCTCCAGCAGGGTGACTGCATCCTCGTCGAGAAGCGACATCTTGCGCCTGATTATGCTCATGACCTCATGCTCGGAGTTGACGGAACGAAGCTTATCCCAATCGTGCTCAAGAGTCCTGTTGGTGACGGTTATGACGCCGTCCTCAAGCATTGAACGCAGGACATTGATGGTAAAATAAGGATTACCGTCGGTTTTCTCTATCATGTAAGTCGTAAGTACGTTACATTCGTGACGGGGAAGACCCAGAATATCGGAAAGATATTCGCACATACGGGTCTCGTTGAAAGGATTGAGAGGCAGATCGTAAAATCCCGTACAGTTTTTAAGCCTTGAGATAACCGATGCCAAAAGAGGGTTCTCTTCTGTTGACTCAATGTCACGTATGGTTGCGACTATGCTGACCTTATGCTGGGAAACACGCTCGGCCATCTCGCAGATCAGCGAAAGAGAGGACGGGTCGGCATACTGCATGTCGTCAAAAATGATACAGTAAGGCTTTTCCTCTTTTAAGAGAGAAAGCATGAAGGTAGAAAGCAGCATGAAGGTGCGTTGCTGCTCTTTATAGTCATCAAGCGGCGGTAATGCGATGGATTCAGTCAAGACGGAATTCATAATAGGACTGATCCTCGTAACCGTACTTGTAAGTCCGCCTATAAGCTGTGAAAGCCTGTTTTTTTCGGTAATCTGAAGCTTACGTTCATAAGTTCCGTAAATACTTGCGAATTCATTGAGCAGCTGCTGGAAGGCGGAATAAGGAGTCATCCTGAACTGGGACTTAAAAGAGCTCCTAAGACAGGTAGTGCCGTGTTCCGTCAATCTCGTATAGAGGTTGTTCATAAGATCGGACTTGCCGCTGCCCAGTCCTCCGTGTACGAAAATAAAATGCCCGGAGTTTTCAAAAGAATCCTCACAGGTCTCCATAAGCTGCGAAAGCTCTCTGTGCCTGCTGTAAATCCTGGCCTTACGGTTAAAGCCGTGCAATATGTCATTGTCTGTAATGGGTATGCCAAGTTCCGCATTTGAAATATAACGGTCTATATCATTGATAAGCTCGTTTGTGGTCAGATACCTTAAGTCGGGATCCTTGCTGATAAGCTTGGTTATGATATTTGAAACATCCGTGGGGATGTTGGGATTGATATCTTCGGGCGGTTTAACCCGTACCGCAAGATGCTTGTAGACCATGTTGTCCATGGTATCGGAATGGAAAGGAAGGCATCCCGTAAGCATATGGTACATTATTATACCGAGTGAGTAAAGGTCGGAACGCTGATCGACAGGACGCTCCAGCAGACCGGTGGTCTCTGGAGCAAGGAATCCGAAGCTGTAGTCGATATCGGTATTTGCAAAGCTGTTATAATCGACTATATAAGCCATACCGAAATCCACTAGTTTGACAATCGTCTTACCCTCTTTCTCAAGAATGAGTACACTCGAGGTTTTGAGGGACCTATGAAGGATATTGAAGCTTTGGGCATAGCGAAGCCCGGTAGCTATCTGCTCAATTATACTCAGTGCGACCTTGATATCTATATTCCTGTTCTGTTCAATGTATTTCTGCAGGGAGATACCGTCGAAGTATTCAAAAATGATGCAGATGGAATCATCATATTCGCCTGCATCATAAACGCGCAACAGTGAGGGATGCTCAAAGTTGCGTATTATCTTCATCTCATTCAGGAATCTCGCACGTTCACTCTCTGATTTCGTGATCGTATAAGGATTCATGATATGGATAAGAATATATTCACTTGTCTGAAGGTGCTCTCCGAGATAAACGGTCATAAAGTTGTTTTGATCCAACTGCTGAATGATCCTGTATTTATCAAAAAGAACAGTCTTTTCAAGTAAAGCCATACAAGTCTAAGTCTCCGAAATAGTAGTATTTCCCCCGGTGACGCCCATAAAAACATCACCTTACCCATTATAGCATAAATTTTTGCGGAATGATAGTAAAAAATTAAGTGAATTGAATATTTTTTACTTGACTTTTTCTCATTCTCGGTGCATAATATAACCCGTGTGAAAACTTATCCGATAAGTTTTCACACGGGTTAACGAGGAAAAAGCGAAGCTTTTTTCGAGTCTAACCCCAAAAACTTGGTTAACGAGGAAAAAGCTTCGCTTTTTTTCGAGGTGTGGCTCAGCTTGGTAGAGCGCTACGTTCGGGACGTAGAGGTCGCGTGTTCGAATCACGTCACCTCGATTATAAGAAAAACAAGAGTTTCGCTAAATGGTGAAGCTCTTTTTTATTTAGCCCAACTTTTGCCCAACTGTTCTCAAATCACTTGACAAATATTTTCTTATCCGCTATAATTGGGAAACGTTCTCAAATTCGACATAAAGTAAAGATGGATTCGAATCCTGAGAACACTTTCGATAGTAGAGAGGAAACGGCGATGAGCAGTTTTAAAAGCTTACAACCAAAAAGGTTTGTTGCGGGCATCATGGCTTTAATGATGCTTGTCATTGTGCTGTTTTCTGTTACTTTTATTGCTGCTGAGGCAGAGCATGACTGCTGCGGTGATGATTGTTCCATCTGTTCGTGTATCCGGCTTTGTGAGAATACACTAAAGCAGATAGGTAACGGATCGATCGGGCAGACAGTCGTTATCATCCCGATATTTTTGCTTTGTATTTCAATTCCTCTTTCGGTCTGCATTTTCAAGCAGGAAACACCGGTTTCGAGAAAAATCCGTTTAAATAATTGAAACAATCTCCGTATGGGTGAACTATGCTCTTTTCAGGGCATCAGTGCGCTTTTTTTCGTATTCAAAAATATATAACGGAGGTTTCTAATGAAAAAAATACTTTCTATTATTATTGCCGCCATTTTGATGGCAGGCAGTCTTTCGGCGTGCGGCAAAAGCGATGCTACTGCAGGCGGAAACAAAAAACTTCAGATCGTAACGACCATTTTCCCCGAATATGACTGGGTGATGAATGTATTGGGTGACAATCCCGGCGGTGCAGAAGTGACAATGCTTCTGGATAGCGGTGTAGACCTTCACAGTTATCAGCCTACCGTGGATGATATCCTGAAGATATCTACATGTGATCTGTTTATTTATGTTGGCGGAGAGTCCGATGAGTGGGTGGAGGACGCGCTTAAGGAAGCGACAAATAAAAACATGGTTGTTATCAATCTTCTTGAAGTTCTGGGTGATTCCGTCAAAGAAGAGGAAGTGGTCGAAGGAATGCAGGAGGAACACGATCACGAACATGAAGATCACGAACATGAAGATCACGAACATGAAGATCACGAACATGAAGATCACGAACATGAAGATCACGAACATGATGAGGACGAGCATGAACATGAACATGAGCATGAAGACGGTGAGGTTGAATACGATGAACATGTGTGGCTGTCTCTGCGCAATGCATCCGTATTGACAAAAAAGATTTCAGAAGCAATCCGGTCTGCGGATCCCTCAAATGCAAACACATATAAGACCAATACTGCGTCCTATTTGAAAAAGCTGGAAACACTTGATTCCGAATACAAAAACGCAGTTAAGGAAGGCTCCAAGAATACACTTCTTTTTGGAGACCGTTTCCCCTTCCGTTATTTGGTGGATGATTATGGGCTTAATTACTACGCTGCTTTTGTCGGCTGTTCGGCTGAGACAGAGGCAAGCTTTGAGACAATTACTTTCCTTTCGGGAAAGGTGGATGAGCTTTCTCTGAATGCGATACTGACCATAGAAGGAACAGACCACAGGATTGCCGAGACGATCGCACGGAACACTCAGACAAAGGATCAGAAGATTCTTACTATGGATTCCATGCAGTCCACAACGGCAAAAGATGTTAAAAACGGCGCATCATATCTTTCAGTCATGGAAAATAATCTGGCCGTGTTGAGAGATGCATTGAAATAGGAGTGGATCATCATGGCTTTAGTCACCGTAAAGAATCTGCAGACCGGCAGATTCTTGTCGGTGACGGCCTTATGACAATAGATTATCTTACGTAGAAGAAGGATGGTGATAAAAATGATCGAAAAACTGGAGATGTATCTGCAATATCCTTTTGTGCGGTATGCTCTTATCGTAGGGGTTTTGATCGCGTTATGTTCATCGCTCCTGGGAGTGACGCTTGTACTGAAAAGATTTTCATTCATTGGAGACGGCTTGTCGCATGTGGCTTTTGGAGTTATGGCTATTGCTGCCGTCTGCAGTCTGACAAATGAGATGCTTCTGGTGCTTCCGGTTACTATAATAAGTGCAATCCTTCTTTTGCGGACAGGGCATAATACAAGGATCAAAGGAGATGCTGCTATAGCAATGATATCTGTAGCTGCGCTGGCGTTTGGCTACCTGATCATGAATATCTTTTCCACATCGTCAAATCTTTCCGGAGATGTGTGTTCGACGCTTTTCGGATCAACATCGATCTTGACGCTGACACAGAAGGAGGTATGGATCTGTATAATTCTTTCGATAGCCGTTGTTGTGATATTTGTGCTGTTCTACAACAAGATATTCGCGGTAACCTTTGATGAGAATTTTGCAAAGGCAACCGGTACAAAAACAGAGAGATACAACCTATTGATCGCAGTGGTCGTAGCAGTAATCATAGTACTCGCAATGAATCTTGTGGGTTCGTTACTGATATCTGCGCTGGTCATCTTTCCGGCACTTTCGGCTATGCGGATTTTTAAAAATTTTAAGTGCGTGACAATCTGCTCGGCTGTTCTGTCAGTCATTTGCGCTTTTGCAGGTATACTGATATCCATACTTGCAGGCACGCCGGTAGGCTCCACTATAGTTGCCGTAGATGTGGCGGCATTTGCAGTATGTTATGTGGCAGGAAGGATTGGAGGCAGATGACAATGAAAAAATCCATGAGTCTTATTCTATGTATATTGATGATAATAGCTTTGACGGCATGCGGCGGCAAAGAAAATGGTAATGCTAATGATAAAACGCCGGGTAAACCAAAGAGTGTAAATGATGTATTGGAGCAGGGAATGGCTGAGGCAGATGGCAAGGATGAACAGGAAGAGAACCCGGAAGAACAGGCAGGTGCAGTAAGGCAGAACGGTATTAACGAAAATGCTCCTGAACCTGAGATCTCGGATGAAAAATTTAGCTCTACAGATGGAATAGATATAGATCTGACAGCATTATCAAGTACCATGGTTTATTCTGAGGTTTACCATATGATGGTATCTCCGGACACATATATCGGGAAAACGGTAAAGATGGCAGGCCAGCTTGCCCTGTACCATGATGAAAGCACTGACAAGTATTACTTTGCATGTATCATATCCGACGCGACGGCCTGTTGCTCACAGGGAATTGAATTTGAGCTGACAGACGATTATACCTACCCGGAAGATTACCCGGAAGAAGGTGGAGAAATCTGTGTGGTCGGAACATTTGATACCTACCGGGAAGGGAATTATACATACTGTACTTTGAGAAATGCGAGAAAAGCATAATTGATCTAATGTGACAATGGGGACGGTTCTTTTTGTCACATTTTTTTATTGAGCTCATGGAATCGAGCTGAGTTGATATTTAACATAATGAGTTATTAAAAATTTGGTTTGAACCTGTAAGATAAATTGAAAAATTTCGTCTTATATGGTATAAGACATAAATGAGATACCTTGCAAGGAGCTTTTATGACAGACGCTGATATAATCGATATGTACTTTGCCCGTGATCAAAGGGCGATTGGAGAAACGCAGAAGCGTTATGGAGGATATTGCTATTCTATAGCTCAAAGAATGCTTGAGAATAAGGAGGATGCCGAGGAATGTGTAAATGATGCACTTCTTTCGGTGTGGAATTCTATCCCTCCGAACAGACCCAAATTCTTCAATTTGTTTCTGGCGAAGCTTACCAGGAATAAAGCCTTGGACAGAATAAAGGCGGAAAATGCGAAAAAAAGAGGGGGCAGTGAAATAAATCTGATTTATGAAGAGCTGTCGGAGTGTGTCAGCGATGGACGCAATATCGAAGCGGAACTCTTAACAAAAGAGCTGAGTCGGGCGGTTAATGATTTTGCGGCTGAGCTTTCGGAACGTGACGGCGATATACTTATCCGCAGGTATTTTTTCATGGAGTCGGTTAAGGACATTGCTGAAGAATATGATATGACACCCGGAAATGTCAGTGTATCTTTGAACAGAACCAGAAAAAAGTTGAAGAAATACCTGGAAGTAAAGGGATATCTTTAAGAATGGAGGCATTATGAAGGAACAGGATTTGTTGGAAAGCTTTTCGGGGATAAGTGAGGATCTCTTAAAAAGAAGTGAAGATAATAAAAAACTCGGATCAAATGAGAAAACAGCAGCCGGGAAAGGTAACGGAAAAGCCGGAAATGCGTGGCGAAGACTGGGATACATTGCTGCAATACTACTGCTTACTGCAGGTATTACCATATTGTTTATAAATATAAATAATAAAAACGAAAATGGAGTTACGGATATCACCGGAGAAAACACTGAAAATAATGAGAAAGAGAAGGTGGCAGAAGAGGTATCGGTACCGGATTTCCTTGAGACATACACAGTTTCTGCCGCAGAATATCCGACGACCTTGAAAAAACCTGATTATAATGAATTTGACCTGAACGGTGATAAAATATGGGACGGGGACGAAAACCGGGCATATTCGGAAGCTGCTCAGGAATGGGCTAAACAGGTTGCCGAACAGAAAAACATTGAAGGATATGATAAGGATGGCGGCAAAAGCAGTATCTTAAGCTTTAATTTCAAGACTATGGCGCAGTTACTGAAAGAGAATGATCATGAGAACAGGGTGTATTCACCCATAAATATCTACATAGCTCTTGGTATGATGGCGGAGACTTCCGAAGGCAATACCCGAAAGCAGATACTTGATCTGCTGGGGATAGAAACAATAGAGGCTTTAAGGATCCAAATAAAGGGCTTGTGGAACAGTGTTTATACAGACGATAAGATAAAAAGCATTCTTGCCTCCTCGATATGGCTTAGGGATGATATGGATTATAAGAAGGAGACTTTGGATAGTCTTGCAAGGAACTATTATGCATCATCTTTTTCGGGGAAGATGGGTTCTGAAGAGTATTCGGAAGCGTTCAGAAACTGGATGAACGCTCAGACTGACGGGATCCTGAAAGAACAGGTCTCGGGATTGGAGTTAAACCAAGACGTTGTAATGGCCTTGGCAACGACGGTATGTTTTAGCGCAAAGTGGGTTGACGAATTCAAAAAAGAGAATACCAAATCCGAAACTTTCCATGCATCAAGTGGTGATATTCAGTGCGATTTCATGCATAGATCTGATTCGGGAGCATACTTTTGGGGTGACAGCTTTGGCGCTATCGTAAAATGGTTTGACGGTGCATTTGGTGGATATAACGGATATATGTCATATATACTGCCTGATGAAGGTGTCAGTGTGTATGATCTGCTGCAGGATGAACAGGTAATGCAGTTTATTGATCAAGGACTTGGATACGGTCAGTCAAAGCAGGCAGTCATAAATATGTCAATCCCTAAGTTTGACATTTCATCAAAACAGGATCTTATTGAAGATTTGCAGAAGCTCGGTATCACGGATGCGTTTGACGCGGTAAAGGCAGATTTTTCACCCGTTTCCGATTCTGCCGAAGATGTTTCTGACGGGAATATATATATCAATAAAGTAGAACATGGTGTACGTGTGATAGAAGACGAAGAGGGCGTAAAGGCCGCTGCATATACGGTTGAAGAATATGACGGTGCTTCCATGCCACCCGAAGAAAAGGTGGACTTCGTGCTTGACCGGCCGTTTATATTTATTATAAGTTATGGAAACGGGATACCAATGTTTATTGGTATAGTGGAAAATCCGTAGAAGAGACGAGAAGGTACTTGCCATGAAGAGATTTGTGACACTATAAACGTGAAGCCCCGGTGCCCGGGGCTTCTAACTTATCATAGATTTGGTGCCGTTGCTTGCGAATGAAACGCCCGGAATTAATCCGAATCTGTCAGTGTTGAATATTCATCGATTATTTCGCCCATATTCCATTTGGCAATTTTAAAAGATATTTCTGACGAATCTTACCTTCTTTATCTTGCGACAATATTATAGTTATGGTACAATCATTTGTAATAATATGGATAACTAAAAAATTATTAATGTATTGGAGGCAAAATGAGACTGCTATTGGTACGACACGGTGATCCGGATTACGAGAAGGACTGTCTTACGGACTTAGGGAAAAAACAGGCTGAAATAGTAGCAAAACGTCTTTTGGAAGAGGGAATTGAAGAAATATACTCTTCGCCTTTAGGCAGAGCCAGACAGACGGCGGAGCCTTTTGCACGCCTCTCTGGTATAGGTGATGTGCACATTCTTGATTTTATGCGGGAAATAAGGTACGGCAGAGAAGATGCTTTATACCAAAGCGGTAATCCCTGGACCGTATCCGGTGAACTCATGAATAAAGGCATAAACCTGCAGGACACGAACTGGAGAGAGTTTCCGGAGTTCGCTGACAATACTGCGACCATAGATATTGATAATGTCAGAAAAGGAACGGACGAATGGCTCGCATCTTTAGGATATGAGAGAGAAGGACTGTATTATAGATGTAAAACCGAGGATGACAGGAAAAGAACCCTTGTCTTGTTTAGTCACGGAGGATCGTCAACAGCATTTTTATCCAGGGTTCTTAACATACCGTTCCCGCACCTGTGTACTGTCTTAGGCCATCTTCGGCATACTTCGATAACGGTTCTGAGATTTAACAGACATCCCGGAAGCCTTTCCATGCCGGCTTTGGAGGTAGCAGCCGAGGCCCGGCATTTACGTGAAGTTGTATCAGATACAGAAAATATTAAAATGATACAATAGTTGTTAGTTAAAAGATGGTTCCTGAGAGTGATGTAATACATAGAAATATCAGTTATAATATCCTCATGAAAGGAGGACCACATGCAGAATTCAAAAAGAAACCTGCTGCTATTTATCGGCCTCCTTGTACTTGCGGGGCTGTTACATATAGCAGAACATACGATACATGACGAAAGCGCACTGGGCGATCCGCATTATGCAGTCGTTACGCTGCTCTTTTGCCTGGAACTCGTGATATACACGATTCTCATTATCTTCTGGATACAGTCGGTGCATACCCGGCTTCTCCCTTCGCGAGCCAGAAACTATATGGTGATAGTGGCACTGCTCATGATATTCTACCTGGTACTGCGCGCATATAAATACCGCATAGCGGGAGAAGATTTGGGACTGAGGCTTTCATGGTACGCCTACTATATCCCCATGACATTTATACCTGCCCTGTTTCTTATGGTCTGCATCCGAATAAAAAGAGGTGCGGCAAAACCAAAGTTTGACGAGCGTCTCTTTCTCATCCCGGCTGCCGTTCTCTCGAGTCTGATCATAACAAACGATCTGCATCATCTGGTATTTGTGCCGGAACCTGGATTAACCAACTTTATAGGAAAATCAGGGACATACACCTACCGTATAACCTTTTACATTACATACGCATGGATAGTACTGGCGATATTGGCAGGTATTATCTTACTCATAAAAACATTTGGGCTCAGGCAAAAAAGAAAATTGTTGTATCTGGGCGGGATATTAGCCTTTTGGCTGATACTTACGCAGCTTCATACCCTTAAAAAAGTTGTGGAATTCACACCGCCGTATGAGTTGCCTGAAATACATATATTTACATTGCTGGCCGTTTTCGAGTTCGCCATTAGGCAGAGGCTTATACCTTATAACGAAAACTACGCCGGCTTTTTTGCGAGTTTGCCCATGACGGTAATGATCACCGATAAGAAATTCATCCCCGTACACCGGTCGGCAGGCAGCATAAAGCTTGAACCGGATGTGCTGGCAAAGTCACTTGAAGCTCCCATATATCCCATACCCGACGGAAAGCTCTCAGGCAGGATGATCCGCGGAGGATATACCTTCTGGATAGAGGATGAGAGTGACATCAGGCATGCCAACGAAGAATCGAATGAAGCCAACGAATTGCTCGAAGGTGAAAACTCTCTTATAGAGTACGAAAACAAGCAGAAGGAAGAAAA
>JAEEGJ010002993.1_pt1 | contig 71351 bp, 66 predicted proteins | sample 8958761 | NCBI WGS metagenome assembly JAEEGJ01 (sample SAMN16246546, study PRJNA631951) | gut metagenome | biome: gut microbiome; feature: rumen; material: RS-attached | host: Bos | place: Iran: Karaj | collected 2018-10 | reverse complement strand
AAGCAGAGGAGTATCAGCAATATGGCGGCGGCTTTCCTCACAAGGGAACAAAGATAACGGTTCCGGGTCAGAATATCAACCCCTTGCGGTGTTCGCAAGAATTCCTATATTTGTGAAAATATTCTGATTATGGAAAAATTGAATGCTCCCGCCATCCTCGTCGTCGACATGCTCAACGACTTTGTGACCGGCGCCCTCGGGTGCGACCGCGCCCGTGCAATCGTCCCCGCCACAGCACAGCTTCTTGATGCCGCCCGCAAGGCCGGCGTCCCCGTCATTTTCTGCAACGACGCCCATCTTCCCGGAATCGACAGGGAACTCAAGATATGGGGCGACCATGCCATCGTCGGGACCAAGGGCGCTGAGGTCATACCCGAACTGGGACTCTGCGACAAGGACTATGTGGTTCCCAAGCGCCGCTACAGCGGGTTCTTCCAGACCGACCTTGACATCCTTCTCAAGGAACTTGGGGGCAAGACCGTGGTCATGACCGGACTTCACGCCCACATGTGCGTACGCCATACCTCGGCCGACGCCTACTGCCTTGGCTATGACGTGGTTGCGGCCAAGGAGGCCATGAATTCCTTTACCGAGGAGGACTACCAGGGCGGCCTTGCCTACCTCAAGACCTGCTATGGCGCCGACGCATACTCCAACGAGGAACTCATAGCGGCGTTCTGATCATGGACAAACTCATCTCCGACCTCTTTTCCGGGCTCGGAAAACTGCTTAAGGGGAAGGTGACTCAGGCTGTGGGAAACAAGACCCGCAGCTTTTCCTTCCAGCGGCTGCCGGTTTCGCTTGAAGAGCTCAAGGCGCTTCCGGAGGCTTCGCTTACAGATGTTTACGCCGTTGCCGCCCTGTCGGTGCTGGCGTTGACCAGGTTCGGGGAAAACAGGGAAGAAAGCGTCAGGATGCTCAATTTCCTCAAGGGCCCCGACCCGCTTACCCCCATGGGGATACAGCAGATTTCCGACCGCTTCATGGACGGCAAATTCTACAAGGTCCGCTCCTTCTTCGAAGGCGCCACCCCCGCCAACAACTACAGCCCGGCTCAGCCCTTCCGGATCCAGGTGAGTTCCAATCCGTATTCTTTTGAAAACGAAGGCTGGGCCACCCTTTATATGCACTCCGGCGGCGCCGACAACCCCCGCCCCATACGGCTCCGTATGAAGCCCAGTACGGGACAGTGGTTTATGGTGGAGATCCAGTACCTCGGCGACATCCGCATCCCCGCCGCCGAGGACAAGTGGCGCTAGACTAATAACTTAGCAACTTCACATTCTCGAGCGTCAGAAGGCCGGGGGCCGAGAAGTCACTTTCGGCGCTGGTCCAGAAGAAGGTGCAGTCGCGCAGCACCACGTCGTGGATCATCGCGGGCGTGCCGTGGGCCTGCAGGGCTATGCGCGCATCGCGGCAGACCACGCGCTCGATCGTGATGTCGCAGAACTCCGGGACGAACTGGTCCGTCTCCTCGCGGGAGCCCTTCTCCCCCACCTGCACGTTGGTGTAGGTGGTCTCGAACACCACCGCCTGGTCGCGTATGTCGCTCATAATCACGTCGCTGATGCGCACGCGCTCCGTCTTCCCGCCGCGTCCGGGAGCGCTCTTGAAGCGAAGGCCGGTGTCGGTGCCGGAGAAAGTGTTACCCTGCACCACCACGTCGCGTATGCCGCCGGAGAACTCAGACCCGATCACGAAGCCGCCGTGGGCGTGATACACGGTGTTGCCGCAGATGAGCACCCGCTCGGTGGCGCCCGCTTTCAGGGCCGCCTGCCCGCCGCCCGCCTTGAGGCAGATGCCGTCGTCGCCCACGTCCACCGTGCAGCCCGTCACCAGCACGTCCCTGGACTGCATCAGGTCGATGCCGTCGCCGTTCTGCGCGTTCCAGGGGCAGCGCACCGTGACTCCGTCGATGATCACGTCGGAGCAGCGCTGCGGCACCAGGTGGAAGCGCGGGGAGTTCTGGATGGTCACGCCCTTGACGAGCACGCGCCTGCAATCGGTGAAGCGGATCAGATGCACACGCATCTTCTCCTGCTCCCGGTAGCCCTCGGCAATGTTGCCGAAGTGCTTGAGATTGAACGGGTACCACAGGGTGCCGTCTTCGGCGTCGGTGCCGCCCATCAGGTGGTAGTCCTTCCACTCCACGTCGCTGACCTTGCCGCGCTTCACAGCCCGCCACCACTCGCCGTTGCCGTCGATGGTGCCCTCTCCGGTGATGCTTATGTCCTCGCGCTTGCTGGCTGAAATTCCGGGGGCCGTCTTGCCGTCGTCGCGCAGGTGCTGCGCCTTATCCGGGGTGAGCAGCAGCATGGCATTACGCTCCAGATGCAGGTCGATGCGGTTCTTTAGCGAGATCGGGCCGGTGAGCCAGATGCCGGCAGGCACCACCAGGTGGCCGCCGCCGCGCTTGTCAAGGGAGGCAATCGCCTTGCGGAAGGCTTCGGTGTTGAGCGTGACGCCGTCGCCCACGCCCCCGAAGTCGAGGATGGAGACCGTCAGGTCGGGAATCGAAGGAGCGGCGGGCTCGGAGATGGGGACGGGAAGGGCGTTGTAGAGGCGGGCGTAGTCGCCAGCAAAGGCGGGAAAGGCCGCGAGCAGCACGAGGGCCGCAATGATTGTGGTACGTTTCATTATTGACTGTTATAAAGCGCCACCTCGCTCAGCACAGGGCAGGCCTTCGAGGAGGTGATCCTGATTCGTATTGCTTCCGCGCTCTGCGGCGGGAAACTGAGTATTCTTTTGTATCCAATAGTCGTGCCCGAAGTAATTTGCCGCCACTCCCCGGATGACGGGCGGGCGTCGACAGCGAAGGCTGCAACCCTCTGGCCCAGAGGGATATACTCCTGCAGCACGAGGCGGTCGAAATGGGCCTCCGCAGGAAGAGTCAGCTCAAGGACGGGCGTGAGTTCGCCGTCCGCCGGAGCCCAGAAAGTGTCGAAGTCGCCGTCCACCAGATTGCTTCCCCGGAAGCGGCGGGCACGGGCTTTCGTGCCGCCCACGGAGGCGCCTTCCGCCAGGTTGTCCGAGAACTCCCGGTCGATGCGCGCCTTCCATTCCATCAGCCGCAGGGAGTCGGCTTCCGGGATGCGGCCGCGCGTGTCCGGGGGCACATTGAGAAGCAGCAGCGAGTTGCGGCCCACGCTTTCCATGTAGATGCGCATCAGCTCGTCCACGCTCTTCGGCTCCTCGCCGGGGCGCCAGAACCAGCCGGGGCGCAGCGACACGTCGGTCTCCGCCGGGATCCACGCGCTGCCGTATTTGTTGCCGCACTGAAGGGTGTCCACGGGGGGCGCACCGAGACCGGGCTCGAAGCCATCGGGGCTCAGGGTGCTCCAGTTGGTCTCCCCTGCAGAGCCGCGCTCGTTGCCCACCCAGCGGCATCCGGGCCCCACGTCGCTGAACATCACGGCGCCGGGGCTGAACTCACGCACGGTCCTGTGGAACAGGGGCCAGTCATACTCCTGCCGCCTGCCGTCCGGACCTTCGCCGCAGGCCCCGTCGAACCATTGTTCGAACACGGGTCCGTAGCGGCCGTCGTGGACGCTGCGCAGCGTGCGGGCGTATTTTTCATTGTAGGCAGGGCTGCCGTAATCGGGGTCGAAACGGTCCCAGGGGGATATGTACACCCCGAACTTCAGCCCATATTCACGGCAGGCGTCCGAAAGCTCACGGAGCACGTCGCCACGCCCGTCCCGCCAGGGGCTGGAGGCCACGGTGTGGGTGCTTTCCGGGTTGGGCCAGAGGCAGAAGCCGTCGTGGTGCTTGGCGGTGATTATGATGCCCTTCATGCCGGCTGCAGCGGCCGTACGGGCCCATTGGCGACAGTCCAGGGCCGTCGGTGCGAAGAGGTCTTCCGGCTCGGTGCCGAGTCCCCATTCCAGGCCGCTGAAGGTATTGGGGCCGAAATGGCAGAACATGTTCACCTCCATCCTCTGCCACTCCAGCTGGGCGGCGGACGGCACCGGGCCGCACGGCGCAGGCGCGCCCGCAGAGCAGGCGGCAAGCAGGAGCAGGAAGGACAGGGGCAGGTGGCTCATCTACTTGTCGAAGTTGCGGGAGGCGAAAGGCAGCGCCAGACGGAGCGCCTGATGCCAGTATTCCCAGGTGTGGCCGCCGTTGCGCACGCGGAATTCGCAGGGCACGCGGGACTTTCTCATCTTCTGGTGGAACTGCTCGTTGAGGACCAGCAGGAAGTCGTCGTCGCCGCAGTCCACCATCCACTTGACCGTGCGCAGCTTGTCCAGCGTGGCGGCGTCGGCGCGGTCCAGGAAATCCAGCGTGGAGTGCTCGCAGACCGATTCCCCGACTATGTAGAGCTTGTCCTCGGGGGCGTCGGGCTTCTTTACGTTGTCGCTTTTGTTGTCCATCCAGGCGCTCATCGCGTAGCAACTGGAGAAGAGGTCAGGGTGCCTCTGGGCATAGACGGTGCTGCCGCCTCCGCCCATCGAGAGGCCCATTATGGCCCGGTGGCCCTTGTCGCCGACGGCGTGGTACTTGGCCTCGACTGCGGGCATGAATTCCTTGAAGAAGAAATCTTCGTAGGCCCAGTCCTTGACGTTGAAATAGCCGTTCTGGACATTGTGGACGTCGGCATCGCCGGCATTCGGCATGATGATTATCATCGGCACGGCTTCGCCGGATGCTATCAGTTCATCGGCTACGCCCCGCATGTGGCCGCGCATGCGCCAGTCGTCGTAGTTGCCGTAGAGCCCGTGGAGCAGGTACACCACGGGATAGGTGCGGCTGGATTCCGCGTAGCCGTCGGGAAGATATACGTTGTACTTGACACTGGTGGAGAGCACTGCGCTGAAAAGGCTGTCGGTGACGATCTTGCCCGCCTGCGCAGGCACGGCAGGGAGCAGGAAAAGCGCCGCCGCAAGAATGATAAGTGTCTTTTTCATTGGTCGTTGCTGCTTATGGTTTTGGCAATTTTTTCTATGTTCAGGCTGCGGGCGGATGCATCGATGATGTCTTTGTAGATGCCGCCCTTGCGGTAGATTTCATCCGGGTCGCCGGACTGCTCCACGCGGCCGCTGCGCAGGGCATAGACCATCTCGCTGTCGATTATCTGGGAGATGTTGTGGGAGATGATGATGACGGTGCGGTCTTTCTTGATGGCCTCGATGCTGTTCTTGATCTGCTCGGTGGCCACCGCATCCAGGCTTGCCGTGGGCTCGTCCAGGAAGATGACCGGAGGGTTCTTCAGGAACATGCGGGCTATGGCGATACGCTGCTGCTGGCCGCCGGAGAGGTCGGAGGCCTTGTTTTCGAACTGCTTGGGAAGGGCCATTATCTGGTCGTAGATGTAGGATTTCTTCGCCGCCTCGACCACTTCCTCGTGGGTGGCGCCGGGCTTGCCGTAGAGTATGTTCTCCTCGATGGTGCCGTCGAAAATGTGGTTCTTCTGGAGCACCAGGCCTATGTGGTCGCGGAGGTACTTGGTGTCGTATTCGGCAAGGTCCACGCCGTCCAGGGTGATGGTCCCCTTCTGGGGCGAGTAGAACTTGTCCAGCAGGTTCACGATGGTGCTCTTTCCGGCGCCGGAGAGGCCCACGAGGGCGGTGATCTTTCCGGGGTGGATGGTCATGTCGACGTCGTAGAGGGCCTGGTTGCCGTTGGGGTAGGTGAAGTCCACGCCCTTGAGTTCGAACTCGCCGCGTATGGTCTCAGGCCGGTAGCTGCCGCTCTGCTCCACCTCGGAGTCGGACTGCAGGATGCCGAAGAAGCCCTCGGCGTAGATCAGGGCGTCGTTGACATCGTCGAAGATGCGCTGGAGCTGGGTGATGGGGGCGATCACGTTGGTGAAGAGCATCACGTGGTACATGATCTTTCCTATCGACATCCCGGGGTACTGGATAAGCACCAGGTAGGCCGTCAGGATGATCACGAGCACCGTGCCCACCTGCTTGACGAAACTCTTCAGGCCGGTGTAGTAGAAGCTCACGCGGCGCGTCTTCATCTGATTGGCAGTCACGCGGTTCTGGATGTCCAGCTGCTTGCCGGCCTCTATCTCCTCCCGGTTGAAACTCTTGATCACGTTGATGGAGTCGATGATGTTCTTGATGCCCTGGCTCTTGGTCTCCAGGTGGGAGCGCATCTCGCGGCGCCAGCCCTTCAGGCGCCTGGCCTGACGGTAGGTAATCCAGAAGTATATTGGCACTATTCCGAGCGCCACAAGGCCAACATAGACGTTGGCCGCGAACATCAGGATCAGGGCGAGGAGGGCGCTGGTGAACAGGGGCAGGAGGTCGATGAAGAAGTTCTGGACCGTGCGCGATATGCTGCTGACTCCCTGGTCGATACGCGCCTGCACGCGGCCGGTGGCGTTCTCGTCGGAGCAGAAGTAGGCCATGCGGAAGGTGAGCACCTTTTCGATGACGCTTTGCGACAGGTCGCGGGACACGAAGATGCGCATCCGCTCGCCGAAGTAGTTCTGCGCGAAGGTGATGAGGGCCGACAGGATTTCCTTGCCCAGCAGCACGGAGGAGATGATGATCATGATCCGGGCAGCCTGGCTCCATGTGAAGTCGGTGCCTATCAGGGCGTTGATGGCGTCCACGGTGCGGTCAAGCACGATGGCGTTGACCTGCTGCATCACGGAGCCCACCAGCGTGAGGATGAGCGTGATCAGTACCAGCAGGCGGTAGGGCCGCACGAACGGCCGTATGTTCTTGAACAGCTGGAAGATATTCATGGCGGACTCAGTTGAGCAGGGCGGCGTTCTGCCTGTCTTCGAACGACACCACCACCTGGCCGTTGTTCACAATGACCGGCTGGATGCGCAGCGACACGGACCCTTCGGGCGTCATGTAGTCGGAGAGCCACTTGCAGAGGCCCATGTTGAGGTGCCGCAGCTCGCAGCGGTCACCCTCGCGGAAGGGGTGGTCGAACTTCTCGATTTTCTTGGGGCGGCCGTAGATGGCGCTAAGTTCCTTCTGCAGCGCAAGATAGTCGCCCTTGCAGACCGACCAGTCGTTGCGGATGGGCAGCGACGCATCCACGCCATACACGATGCCGCTCCCCGGCAGGCTCTTCACCAGCAGTTTGCAGGAACGGCCGTAGAGCGTGCCCTGGAGGATGATGCCGGCGTCGTTTGAGCCCAGGACCGTGAAACCCTCAAGGGCGGCCGTGAATGCCTCCACCGGCCCGTCCAGAGGGATGCCGTTGAAGCGGAGGTGCTCCTCCTGGGCGCCGAGGCCCGCGCAGAGGAGCAGGCTGGCTGCGAGTGTGAGTATGTGTCTCATTTTTCAATCGGTTTTGACAAATATAAGAAAAGTTCCTATGGTATGATTATTGTCTGCAATTTTTTATCTTTGTAGAAATTGCAAAAATCGAGCACAATGAAAAAAGTACTTTCATTCATAGCCGCTATCGCGCTTTCCTGCGCGTCGGCTTTCGCCCAGGAGTCCTGGACATGTCCCAATCCCGAATGCGGCCACGAAGGCAACACCGGTAAATTCTGTTCCGAATGCGGCACCCCGAGGCCTGCGGCCGACGGCCAGGAGGCCCCTGCAGCCCAGAAGCAGAACCTTGAGAACGCATATGCCAAGAGCGACTTCGTGCCTGGCGACGAGATTTTCTTTGACGACGATTTCGCCGGAGAGAAACTCGGAGAATTCCCCTCCCGCTGGGACCTTATTGAAGGTTATGCCGAGGTTGCTACCATCCAGGGCCGCAAGGTCATAGCCTTTACCGATGACGGATACGGAATCGTCATTCCGCTGATGAAGGAGGCCCGCACCTTCCTTCCCGATGTGTTCACGCTGGAATTCGACCTCTATCTCGGCCGTTACGAAGACGGCGAAGGCCATAACACTATCATTACATTCTTAAACCCCGAACAAGTGGATTGGAATGACGGAGAATGCGGTGAAGTCAATTTCTATTACCGGCCGGACGGCAGCAGCACTATATACTGGTGGCTGATGAAGCCCGACAAGGAAAACAACGTCGACGGGCAGAAAGACTTGGGCCTCAACCCGGATTATTCGGACTACAGTCCCAAGGACAATCCTTTGAAGGAGGGAGACTGGAACCATTTCGCCTTCTCCTTCAACAAGCGTGCATTCAAGGGCTACATCAATGGCCAGAGAGTCATCAATATCCCTATCGCCCTGGCTCCCAGGAGCTTCTGGATCAAGCACACAGGAACCTACAAATACAGCTGCGTCTCCAACGTCCGCATCGCAAAGGGCGCCGTGCCTCTGTATGACAGGCTCTCCAGCGACGGCAGGATTGTTTCCTACGGCATCACCTTCGAGACCGGGAAGGCAACCCTAAAGCCTGAGTCAATGACGGAAATCGCCCGCATCGCGAAGCTGATGGCTGAGCATCCCGAGCTGAACTTCGAGGTCCAGGGCCATTGCGACAACACCGGCTCCGACAAGGTCAACGATCCCCTCAGCCAGAAGCGCGCCGAGGCAGTCGTCGCCGCACTGGTCGCGCAGGGCATCGACTCCGGCCGCCTGAGCGCCGTCGGCAAGGGCTCCAAGGTCCCCGTCGCCGACAACTCCACCGACGAAGGCCGCGCCAAGAACCGCCGCGTCGAGTTCGTCAAGAAATAACTGATCGAGGTGTCCCTGCGCATGGGACACCTCAGTCAAAAACCGGCCAAAATGATTGAGGTGTCCCCGAAACAGGGACACCTCCATCGTTTAGATTCTTCGCTGCGCTCAGAATGACAACAACCTGGTGCAGGGGGATAAGGGGCTTTCGCCTGCTGTGGCTACAGCAGGTGGAAGCCTGCGGTCAGGCCGGCCATAACGATGCTGACCATGCTCATGAGCTTGATGAGGATGTTCAGCGAAGGGCCGGAGGTGTCCTTGAAGGGATCGCCGACGGTGTCGCCGACCACGGTGGCGTGGTGGCACTCGGAGTTCTTGCCCCCGAAGTGGCCTTCCTCGACAAACTTCTTCGCGTTGTCCCAGGCACCGCCGGAGTTGGACATGAACACTGCCAGCACGAAGCCGGCGCCGAGTCCGCCGATGAGCAGGCCAAGCACGCCGGCGACGCCGAGCACCAGGCCCACGACTATGGGCACGATGATGGCGAGCAGCGACGGTCCGAGCATCTCGTGCTGGGCGGCCTTGGTGGAGATTTCCACGCAGCGCTTGTAGTCGGGAGTGCCCTCTCCGGTGAGGATGCCCTTGATCTCACGGAACTGACGGCGCACCTCGACCACCATCTTGGAGGCCGCACGGCCCACGGCGTTCATGGTGAGGCCGCAGAACAGGAATGCCATCATGGAACCGATGAACACACCGGCCAGGACAGTCGGATTCATCAGGGACACGTTGTAGTTGTTGAGGATATCAAGGATCGAAGCTTCGGCGGCCTTCACCTGTCCGGCAACACCGGAAACCACAGCTCCGGCGCGCTCCAGCGCTATCTTTATCTCTTCGATGTAGGAAGCCAGCAGGGCGAGGGCGGTCAGTGCGGCGGAGCCGATGGCGAAGCCCTTGCCGGTGGCGGCGGTGGTGTTGCCAAGGGCGTCGAGGACGTCGGTACGCTCGCGCACTTCCGGCTCAAGCTCGGACATCTGGGCGTTGCCGCCGGCGTTGTCGGCGATGGGGCCGTAGGCGTCGGTGGCGAGGGTGATGCCAAGCGTGGAGAGCATGCCCACGGCGGCGATAGCCACACCGTAGAGACCCTTCGACAGGTTGGCGGCGGTCATCATGTTCTGCACGTCGAAGCCGATAGCGAAGAGGTAGGCCAGCACGATGGCGCACACTATGGCGATCACGGGCACGGCGGTGGAGATCATTCCGAGGCCGACACCGTTGATGATCACGGTCGCGGGACCGGTCTTGGAGGCCTCCGCAAGCTTCTGCGTGGGTTTATATGAATGCGAAGTGTAGTACTCGGTCGCCTTGCCGATCACGACGCCGGCCACCAGGCCAGCCACCACGGAGCAGGCGAAATGCCACCAGTCGTTGTTGGCGGTGCCGAACACGAGGGCCAGGATGCCGAAGGTCGCAACACCGCTCAGGATAGCGGCCATGTTGGTGCCGAAGCTCATGCTCTTGAGGAGCTGGGCCATGCCGGCGCCTTCCTTGGTGCGCACGGTGAAGATGCTGATCACGGAAAGCACCACGCCCACGGCAGCGATGAGCATAGGGGCGAGGATGGCCTTCGTCTGCATCTCGGGACCGACTGCGTAGAAGGCGGAAGCACCGAGGGCCATAGTGGAAAGGATGGAGCCGCAGTAGCTCTCATAGAGGTCTGCGCCCATGCCGGCCACGTCGCCCACGTTGTCGCCCACGTTGTCGGCGATAGTGGCGGGATTGCGGGGGTCGTCTTCGGGGAGGTCGCTCTCGACCTTGCCCACGATGTCGGCGCCCACGTCGGCGGCCTTGGTGTAGATACCGCCGCCCACACGGGCGAAGAGGGCCTGCGTGGAAGCACCCATTCCGAAGGTCAGCATGGTGGTGGTGATGACCACAAGCTTCTGTGCGTCAGAGGCTTCGACGATAAATGCATTGAGCAGGATGTACCAGAGGGCGATGTCGAGGAGGCCGAGGCCCACCACGGTGAGGCCCATCACGGCGCCGCTGCGGAACGCAACCTTAAGGCCGGAGTTGAGCGACTTGCGGGCGGCATTGGCGGTGCGGCCGGACGCGAAGGTCGCGGTCTTCATGCCGATGAAACCGGCGAGTCCGCTGAAGAAACCGCCCGTCAGGAAAGCGAACGGCACCCAGGGATTCTGGACCTTGAACACATAGGCGAGGACAGCGAAAAAGACTGCCATGATTGCGAACACGATGATGACCACCTTGTACTGCTGCTTGAGGTACGCCATGGCACCTTCGCGCACATACTGCGCAATTTGACGCATGGTAGGGGTCCCCTCGTCCTGCTTCTTCATCTGACGATAGAAGATGAATGCAAAGAGCAGGGCCACGACAGACGCGCAGGGGACTGCATAGAATAGCGGATTCATAATTTATTGGTTAAAATTTCAGTCTGCTAAAATAAGCATAAATCTTAGAAAAGCAAAGCCCCGGCCTTTTCTTGGTCGGGGCTCTGTCTCTTCTCCGTGCTTATTCAGCCTTCTCCTCCTGTGCGGGGGCCTCGGCTGCGGGGGCCTCGGCTGCAGGAGCCTCGGCCTTCTTCGCGCGGCTGCGGCGGGTAGCCTTCTTCTCGGCCTTGGGCGCTGTTGCGAGTGCGGCCTCGTTGAAGTCCACGAGCTCGATCAGGGCCATCTCGGCGGCGTCTCCCTGACGGAAACCGGTGTGGAGCACGCGGGTGTATCCGCCCGGACGGTCTGCCACCTTCGGAGCGACGTTACGGAAGAGCTCGGTAACGGCGTACTTGTCTTTCAGGTAGCTGAACACGACGCGACGTGAGTGGGTGGAATCCTCCTTGGATTTGGTGATAAGCGGCTCCACATAGCTGCGGAGGGCCTTGGCCTTTGCAACGGTGGTGGTGATGCGCTTGTGGAGAATCAAGGAAGAAGCCATGTTGGCGAGCATAGCCTTGCGGTGTCCGCTCTGACGTCCAAGATGATTGATAGCTTTATTGTGTCTCATCTCTACTGTTCGATTTTTTTCTTGGGTTCGATATTATACTTGGTGACATCCATTCCAAACTCGAGCTTCATCTTTTCGACGAGCAGCTCGATTTCGTGGAGACTCTTGCGGCCGAAGTTGCGGAACTTCATCAGCTCGGGACGGGTGTAGGACACGAGATCAGCGAAGGTCTCGATCTCAGCCGCCTTGAGGCAGTTGAAAGCACGCACCGAAAGGCCGACATCCGCAAGCTTGGACATCAGGAGATGCCTGGTGCGGAGTGACTCCTCGTCCAGCTCGTTGCTGGAGGCCTCGACGGCGCTCTCCAGAGTCACCTTCTTGTCATCGGTGAACAGTCTGAAATGGTAGATCAGGATATTGGCAGCTTCCTCGAGGGCGTTTTCGGGGCTGATGGAGCCGTCGGTTTCCACTTCGAGGGTGAGCTTCTCGTAGTCGGTCTTCTGCTCGACACGCCAGTTGTCCACGCTCCAGTTGACCTTGCGGATAGGAGTGTAGATGGCATCCACGGGGATGGTGCCGATGGGCGTGTTCTCCTCACGGCCTTCCTCGGCGGGCACGAAGCCGCGGCCCTTGGTGATGGTCAGGGAGATTTCAAGCTTCACGGACGGCTCGAGACTGCAGATATGCTGCTCCAGGTTCAACACCTTGAAAGAAGACAATCCTTTGGAGATGTCCTCGGCGGTAAACTCATGCTTGCCGCTGACGGTAATGTTCACAGTCTCGGAATCGACGGATTCGACCATTCTGCGGAACCTCACCTGCTTGAGGTTGAGGATGATGTCCTGCATGCCCTCGATGACACCGGGGATGGTCTGGAATTCCTGGTCGACGCCGACAATCTTGATCTGTGAAATAGCAAAACCCTCCAAAGACGCCAGGAGAATGCGGCGAAGAGCGTTGCCGATGGTCTGACCGTAACCGGGCTCGAGAGGGCGGAACTCAAAACGTCCCACGGTCTCGGAGCTTTCGAGCACGATCACCTTGTCCGGTTTCTGAAATGCTAAGATTGCCATATCAATTAGGTGTTTTATTACTTGGAGTAGAGATCGACGATAAGCTGCTCGTTGATGGTCTCGGGTATCTCGGCGCGGGTCGGGAGGTTGAGGAACTTGCCGACAAGCGTCTTCTGGTCGAACTCGAGCCAGGAATACTTGGTCACGGAAGCCACGCTTGCCTGGATGACCTCAAGGCTCTTGGAGCGCTCGCGCACGGCCACGGTGTCACCGGCCTTCACGGTTGCGGAAGGAATGCTGCAGACCTCGCCGTTCAGGGTGATGTGGTGGTGGGAGACAAGCTGGCGGGCAGCTGCACGGCTGGGGGCGATACCAAGACGGTACACCACGTTGTCCAGACGGGACTCGAGGAGGAGAATGAGGTTCTCACCCTTCTGTCCGGCCATACGTGCGGCCTTCTCATAGGTGTTGCGGAACTGACGCTCGAGCACACCGTACATATACTTGACCTTCTGCTTCTCCTTCAGCTGGGTGCCGTACTCCTTCTGCTTCTTGCGCTTGGAGGCGAGACCGTGCTGTCCCGGAGGGAAGTTACGCTTCTCGAAATATTTGTCGGCGCCGAAAATGGGCTCACCGAACTTACGGGCTATCTTGGTGCTGGGACCTGTATATCTTGCCATAGTAACTGAATTTTAAAAATTAAACCTTACGACGGCCTTTCGGTCTGCATCCATTGTGGGGCATCGGGGTGACGTCGACGATCTCGGTCACGATGATACCTGCGTTATTGATGGTGCGGACGGCGGACTCACGGCCCTGGCCCGGACCCTTGACGAAGCATTTGACCCTGCGAAGGCCGGCATCGTATGCTGTCTTTGCAGCATCCTCTGCAGCCATCTGGGCAGCGTAGGGAGTGTTCTTCTTGGAACCCCTGAAACCGCACTTACCGGCAGAGCCCCAGCTGATGACCTGGCCCTGGGCGTTGGTAAGGGAAACGATCACGTTGTTGAAGGTTGATGAAATATGGGCCTCGCCATAAGCTTCAACCTTGACAACTCTCTTGGATGTTGTAGTTTTCTTTGCCATAATTCATCTGATTACTTGGTCGCCTTCTTCTTGTTGGCAACGGTCTTCTTCTTGCCCTTCCTGGTGCGGGCGTTGTTCTTGGTGCTCTGTCCGCGGACAGGGAGACCTGCGCGGTGACGGATACCACGGTAGCAACCGATATCCATGAGACGCTTGATGTCCATCTGGACAGAAGAGCGGAGCTCACCCTCGATCTTGTACTCTTCGTTGATCTCGGTACGGATCTTGGCAATCTGTTCGTCGTTCCAGTCACCCACTTTGATGGTTCTATCGATACCGCACTTGTCAAGAATCTTCCTGGCGGAGCTGCGGCCGATACCGAAGATATAGGTCAGACCTATTTCTCCTTGTTTGTTGTTAGGTAAATCAACACCGGCTATACGTGCCATAATTATACTTTACTTAATTAGTTACTGAATATTATCCCTGACGCATCTTGAACTTGGGGTTCTTCTTGCAGATCACGTACAGACGGCCCTTGCGGCGGACTATCTTGCAATCCTCGCTGCGCTTTTTGATGGATGTTTTGACTTTCATATCGTGAATTTTTTATTTGTATCTGAAAGATATTCTGCCTTTGGTCAAATCATAAGGTGAAATTTCAACCCGTACCCTGTCGCCGAGAAGAATGTGGATAAAGTTCATGCGCATCTTGCCCGAAATGTTGCAGAGCAGGACGTGACCGTTCTCAAGTTCGACTTTGAACATCGCATTGGGAAGGGTCTCGATGACCTTTCCATCTTGTTCTATAGCTACCTGTTTCGACATTAAAAAAACACTTTAAAAATTGATCGTGGGATCTTTCTCGATAAAATCGAAGGTCGACAGCTGCTCGGCACGGCCCTTACGGACAACAACCGTGAGCTCATAGTGAGCCGATTTTTTATGGTCGGAGGTGTGCACCGCCCAACCGTTGCGGTCGAGGTACACACTTTTCCCGCCCGCATTGATCATGGGTTCGATGCAAATCACCATTCCGTCCACGAGGTGCGTTCCCTTGCCCCTGCGCCCGTAATTGGGCACGCCGGGCTGCTCGTGCATTTCACGCCCGAGCCCGTGGCCTTCCAGTTCGCGAACGACTGAAAAACCCAGCGCCTCTACGTACGATTGTACCGCGTATCCGATATCGCCGGTCCGGTTGCCCGCCACAGCAGCTTCGATCCCCTTGTAGAGGGATGCCTTGGTCGCGTCGAGGAGCCTGCGGGTCTCGGCATCCACTTCCCCGACCGGGAAAGTGTATGCCGAATCGCCGTTGTAGCCCTTGTAGAGCGTGCCACAGTCCACGGAGACCACATCGCCCTCCTTGAGAGCGTAGTCTGAGGGGAAACCGTGCACGACCACGTCGTTGACGGACATGCAAAGCGCTGCGGGGAAGCCCTCGTAGCCGAGGAAGCTGGGAACGGCACCGTTGTCGCGGATGAACTCGTCGGCGATCTTGTTGAGCTCCTTGGTGGTCACACCAGGGGCGACATGCCTGCCGACTTCCGCCAGCGTCCTGGAGACGATAATGGCGTTTTCGCGCAACAGTTCGATTTCTTCCTCGGTCTTGGGCTTAACCATCTTGCTTCGTTCTTTCAAAGATCTACATACCTGAACGCCCGCTCAGACGACCGGTCTTCATGAGGCCGTCGTAGTGGCGCATCAGCAAATAACTTTCAACCTGCTGGAGCGTATCGAGCACGACACCGACGAGGATCAACAGCGAGGTACCGCCGAAGAAGCTGCCGAATGAGTTGTTGACGCCCAGGATGATCGCGATCGCAGGAAGAATAGAAATGATGCCGAGGAAAATGGATCCCGGGAGGGTCACTCTCGACATCACCGTATCCAGATACTCCATCGTTTTCTTGCCGGGTTTCACACCGGGGATGAATCCGCCGTTGCGCTTCATGTCTTCCGACATCATCTGAGGATTCACGGTGACGGCGGTGTAGAAATAGGTGAAGATCACAACGAGGATGAAGAAAATGAAGTTATACCAGAATCCGGTATAGTTTCCGAGCGTAGCGGCAAGTCCTCTGGTAGCATCCCAGCGGGAGAAAATCAGAGGGAAGAGCATGAGAGCCTGTGCGAAGATGATAGGCATGACGCCGGCAGCATTGATCTTCAGGGGGATGTACTGACGGACGCCACCGTACTGACGGTTGCCGACCACTCTCTTGGCGTACTGCACGGGAACCCGGCGCACTGCCTGCACAAGTGCGATTGCCGCAATGATGACGAAGAACCAGATAACGAACTCGACGATAAGAAGGAGCATGCCTCCGTTGGTGGTGCTGAGCTTGGCACCGACTTCCGCGACGACTGCGTAAGGCAGGCGGGCCACGATACCGATCATGATGATCAGGGAGATACCGTTGCCGATGCCGCGGTCGGTGATGCGCTCACCGAGCCACATGACGAACATTGAGCCGGCCATCAGGATGATGGTGGACACAAGGTTGAACATGAAGTTGCTCCAGCCGAGGTGCTGGACAGCCACGAATGCCTGTCCGGGAATCTGGCCGTGGAGAGCTGCCATATAGGCGGGTCCCTGGATGCAGATGATCACGATGGTGAGCCAACGGGTCATCTGGTTCATCTTCTTGCGTCCGCTTTCGCCTTCCATCTGCATCTTGCGGAAGTAGGGGACGAAGACACCCAGGAGCTGGATGACGATGGATGCCGAGATGTACGGCATCACACCCAGTGCAAAGATCGAAGCGTTGCCGAATGCGCCGCCGGAGAACATGTTCAGGAGGCCGACGAGGCCCTCGGAAGTGCTCTGCTGGAAGCGGGCGAGCATCGAAGGATCGATTCCGGGCAGAACCACGAAGCACCCCAACCTGTAGATAAGCACAAGTATGCAGGTGTAGACGATCCTCTTGCGAAGCTCCTCGATCTTGAAGATGTTCTTGATTGTCTCAATAAACTTCTTCATTGCTTTTATTCGCTTACGACTGCCTTACCACCGGCAGCCTCGATTTTTGAAACAGCGGATTTGGAGAAAGCGTCGGCGGTGACGGTGACGGCTGCGGTGATCTCACCGTTGCCGAGCACCTTCACGAGGTCGTTCTTACCGGCGAGGCCGGCAGCCTTGAAATCCTCGACGCCAAGCTCCTTCACACCGAGACGGGCGGCAAGAGCCTCGACGTCAGCGACATTGACGGCCTTGTACTCGACACGGGTGGGATTCTTGAATCCGAACTTAGGGAGACGACGCTGGATAGGCATCTGACCGCCTTCGAAGCCGATCTTGTGCTCGTAGCCGGCGCGGGCCTGTGCGCCCTTGGTACCGCGGGTGGCAGTGCCGCCCTTGCCGGAACCCTGACCGCGACCCAGTCTTTTGCTTGTTTTGGTTGCACCAGTTGCAGGTGCGAGATTCTCAAGTTTCATAATCACGGTCCTCCTTAGTCAATAACTTCATACTTGACGAGATGGGCGATCTTGGAAAGCATTCCCATGGTCACGGGATTCTGCTCCACCTCGACGGTCTGGTGCATGCGGCGGATACCGAGGCAGCGAAGGTTGTCCTTCTGACGCCTGGTCTCACCGTTGCTGCTGATAATCTGTGTAATTCTGAGCTTTGCCATAATCGTGTCCTCCTAGCCGTTAAAAACTTTGTTCATAGCAATGCCACGGAGACCGGCCACGGTGTAGGCGTCCCTCATCTGGGTCAGGGCGCTCACGGTTGCCTTCACGAGGTTGTGAGGGTTGGATGAGCCCTTGGACTTTGCAAGGACGTTCTGGATACCTGCGGACTCGAAGACGGCGCGCATAGCACCACCGGCCTTCACACCGGTACCGGGCGCTGCGGGCTTCATGAACACGCGGGAACCACCGAATTTGGCTTCCTGCTCGTGGGGGATGGTGGTGTTGATGACGGGAATCTTCACGAGATTCTTCTTTGCATCTTCCACGCCCTTTGCGATAGCGGCAGTGACTTCATTTGCCTTTCCGAGACCGTAGCCAACGACTCCGTTCTCATCGCCGACGACGACGATAGCCGCGAAGCGGAAGTGACGTCCACCCTTGGTCACCTTGGTAACCCTCTGGATGGCAACCAGTCTGTCCTTAAGTTCAAGGTCAGATGTCTTTACTCTTTTAACGTTTGTATTTGCCATAGTCTTAGAGATTAGAAAATGAGACCGCCTTCACGGGCTGCGTCTGCCAAACTTTTAACCCTGCCGTGGAAAAGATATCCGCCACGGTCGAAAGAGATGGTGGTGATACCCTTGGCGAGGGCGCGCTCTGCGATGGCCTTGCCGACCACTGCCGCGGCCTCGATGCCGGACATTCCCTTGGTCTTCGCTGCGAGCTCCTTGTCGTTGGAAGCGGCAGCCACGAGGGTCTTTCCCTGGAGATCGTCCACGACCTGCACGTAGATCTGCTTGTTGCTGCGGAAAACGACCATACGGGGACGCTCTGCAGTGCCGTTGACGTGCTTGCGGATGCGGTAGTGGATCCTTCTTCTTCTTTCAATTCTATTGAGTGCCATAAATCAATCCTCCTTTTATTTTGCGGATGCAGTCTTGCCGGCCTTGCGACGGAGCTGCTCTCCAACGAACTTGATACCCTTGCCCTTGTACGGCTCCGGACGGCGGAATGAACGCACTTTGGCTGCTACCTGGCCGACCAGCTGCTTGTCGCAGCTCTTCAGGACCAGACGAGGATTTTCTCCCTTCCTGACATCAGGAATCTCAGCCTTGACCTCATCGGGAAGCATGAGCTGGATTTCGTGGGAATAGCCGAGGGAGAAAATGAGAAGCTGTCCCTGGACGGAGACGCGGTAGCCCACGCCGACCAGTTCCTGCTGGGTAGTGAAACCTTCGGACACACCAACGACCATGTTGTGCACCAGGGCGCGGTAGAGACCGTGCATGCTGCGGTGACGAGGCTGGTCGGTGGGGCGCTCGAACTTGATCTGATTGTCCTCAACGGTGACCTTGATGTCCGGATCTACTTTCTGGCACATCTCGCCGAGAGGTCCTTTAACCTTCAACACGTTGCCGTCTTCAAGCTTGACGCTGACACCGGACGGAAGGCTTACAGGCAATTTACCAATTCTTGACATTACTGTACTGTTTTGTTTGATTAATAGACGTAGCAAATGACTTCACCGCCGACGCCGAGCTCCTTGGCTTCCTTGTCGGTGATGATGCCCTTGGACGTGGAAAGGATGGCGATGCCGAGTCCGTTCAGGACGCGGGGCATGTTCTCCACATCGGTGTACTGACGCAGGCCGGGGCTGGAGATGCGCTCGATCTTCTTGATGGCGGCAGCCTTGGTCTGGGGATGGTACTTGAGGGCTATTTTGATTGTATTGTAAGGGGTACCTTCAACCACCTTGTAGCTGAGGATGTAGCCCTTCTCACAGAGTATCTGGGTGATGGCGACCTTCATCTTGGACGAAGGGATCTCCACTACCTTGTTGCCGGCCAGATAGGCGTTGCGAACCCTGGTGAGGTAATCTGCAATAGGATCTGTCATATCGTTGAATTTTTAATTTTTACCAACTTGCCTTCTTGACGCCCGGGATAAGGCCGTTGCTGGCCATCTCACGGAACTGAATACGGCTGAGGCCGAATGCCCTCATGTAGCCCTTCGGACGGCCGGTGAGGGAGCAACGGTTGTGGAGACGGACGGGGGAAGCGTTCTTGGGGAGCTTGTCGAGTGCAGCCCAGTCACCGGCTTCCTTGAGTGCCTTTCTCTTTTCTGCGTACTTAGCAACCAGTTTCGCGCGCTTGACTTCGCGGGCTTTCATTGATTCTTTTGCCATAGTATCTTATTTGTTATGTTTCTTGAAAGGCAGACCGAACGCGGCGAGAAGAGCGTGGCACTCCTCATCGGTGCGGGCCGTCGTCACGAAAGTAATCTCGAGGCCGTGGATACGGGGGTTCTTGTCGATGTCGATCTCAGGGAAGATGATCTGCTCCTTGAGTCCGAGGGTGTAGTTGCCCTGGCCGTCCATCTTCTCGGCGATGCCGTTGAAGTCGCGGATACGCGGGAGAGCCACACGGATGAGCTTCTCGAGGAATTCATACATTTTGACGTTGCGCAGGGTCACTTTGGTTCCGATGGGCATGCCCTTACGGAGCTTGAAGTTGGAAACGTCTTTGCGGGAAGAGGTGATGAGAGCCTTCTGGCCGGTAATGAGCGCGAGCTCCTCGGCGGCTTCCTCCACGACCTTGCGGTCCTGGGTGCCCTGGCCGACACCTTCGTTGATGGTGATCTTCACAAGCTTGGGAACCTGCATGACGGTGGTGTAGCTGAACTGCTTCATCAGCTTGTCGATGATCTCCTCCTTGTAAACTTTCTTGAGGGTAGGAACATATCCCTGAGGCAGAGCCTGAACCTCAACTTCTTTTGCTTTCTTTGCCATAATTACTTGATCTCCTCTCCGGATTTTTTAGCGATACGGACTTTCTTGTCGCCCTCTACCTTGAAACCAACGCGAGTGGGCTTGCCGCTCTTGGGATCGATGAGGTTGAGATTGGATATGTGAATGGGGGCTTCCTTCTTGATGATGCCACCCTGAGGCTGCTTGGCGTTCGGTTTGGTGTGCTTGCTGACCATATTGACGCCTTCCACGATAGCGCGATCCTTTGCGGGATCGACGGAGAGGACCTTACCGGTCTTACCTTTGTCGTTACCGGCATTGACATACACGGTGTCGCCTTTCTTGATTCTGTTCATAATGCTTAAGTATTAAAGGACCTCCGGTGCCAGTGAAACGATTTTCATATAGTTCTCGCGAAGCTCCCTGGCCACGGGGCCGAAGATACGGGTGCCGCGAAGTTCGCCTGCATTGTTGAGAAGAACGCAAGCGTTGTCGTCGAAGCGGATGTAGGAACCGTCGGCGCGACGGATTTCCTTCTTGGTGCGCACGACGACAGCCCTCGACACGGTGCCTTTCTTGGCGTCCGAACCGGGGATGGCGCTCTTGATGGTGACGACGATCCTGTCGCCAACAGTGGCATAACGGTGGTTGGTACCGCCAAGCACGCGGATGCAAAGGACTTCCTTAGCTCCGGAGTTGTCGGCCACCTGTAAACGTGTTTCCTGCTGTATCATAACTACTTAGCTTTTTCTACGATTTCAACTAATCTCCAGTTCTTGGTCTTGCTCAGCGGGCGGGTTTCCATAATGCGGACGGTATCACCTTCACCGCACTCGTTCTTTTCGTCCTGTGCCACGAACTTGGTGGTCTTCTTGACAAACTTGCCATAGAGGGGGTGCTTCTCCTTGCGCTCGACGGCCACGACAATGGTCTTGTCCATCTTGCTGCTGACCACTATTCCTATTCTTTCCTTACGAAGATTTCTTTCCATAAAGCCTCTGATTTAGTTCTGTTTTTCTTTTTCAGCGAGGATAGTGATCATAAGAGCGATATCCTTTCTGGTCTTCTTGAATTTGGATGTGTCTTCCAACGGAGAAATGGCGTGATTGATCTTCATTGTGTCGAGATTGCTCTTCTCGATTGCGATTCGGTCGCGCAGGTCTGCTACAGACATTTCGCGTGCTTCTGCTGCTTTCATTTTCTTTTCTCCATTAAATTATTCGACATAATCCCTGCGAACGACGAACTTGGTCGCGATGGGGAGCTTGTTGGCACCGAGGCGCATTGCCTCTTTTGCAGTCTCCAGGGACACGCCCTCAGCCTCGAAGATGATGCGGCCGGGAGTAATGGGAGCCACGAATGCATAGGGATCACCCTTACCTTTACCCATACGGGTGTCGAGAGGCTTCTTGGTGATAGGCTTCACAGGGAAGACCCTGATCCAGATCTGACCTTCACGGTTCATCCTACGGGAGATAGCCTGACGGGCGGCCTCGATCTGCTGTGCAGTGAGCCAACAATTTTCAAGGGTCTTGATACCGAAGGAACCGAAAGCGAGCTGGTTGCCCCTCTGGGCGTTGCCCTTCATGCGGTTCTTCTGTTCCCTTCTAAATTTTGTTCTCTTAGGTTGTAACATTGTTGTATTACTTTAAAAAATAATTATCATAAAACCCTAAATACTTGATTCTCAGCAGGATAGCCCACAAAGAGCCAAAATTTGGGACTGCAAAGTTAGTAAAAATTCTGCAAACCGCAAGACTTTTTCAATATTTTTTTGAATATTTTCGACGCGGAATTTTTCAGCTAACTTTCCGTTTTTCGGACACTTACGACATCCGGCATTTTTTTTCTTCCAACATTTTCGACACGGCCTCACCCAGTAGCAGCGTTTTCACTAAACTACTGAATATCAAGCAAAGACGAATCTCCTATGCTCCATCCAGAGCACAGGAGACACAGAACGCGTTGATTATCAACCGTTTGCCAAAAACGGAAGATGGTTTACTTTTTCGCCAGCGAAAACGGAGCGAAGCGACTCAGGGGGTTTCGGGGGGAACGCCCCCCGTCCCCTGGGGGTGCAGGGGGATATTAGGCTGACAGCGTCAGCTGTCTCGGGGGGAACGCCCCCCGTCCCCTGGGGGTGCAGGGGGATGATTGGGAACTTACTTTTTCGCCAGCGAAAAAGTAAGTTCCAGACGCGGACGCAGAGAAGCGTCCGCAGCATCGGGGCCGTAGAGGAACGCGCAGTAGTAGCGGTCCTTGTCCAGCATCTCCTGAGTGGAGGTGGAGCTGCTCGAGGAAGCGGCCTGGGCATACTGGGCCATCAGGGCGTAGGTGTAGTAGTTGGAATACGGGTCGCCGTAGCCGTAGCCATAGCCGCCCATGCCGTAGCCTCCCATTCCATAGCCGCCGTAGCCGCCATAACCGCCGTAATACATACTATTATAATAGTTCTGGTAGGCGAGCATCTGGTAGTACGCATCCATGTCGGACGAACTGCTGGAGTTTTCAATCTCCTCCATCGCGTTGATTATGAGCCAGATATCATATTCGCCCTTGAGCAGTTTGCGGCGCTTGAAGGCCTCGTTGGAGGCCTCTCCCGCAGTCGGGGTCTCACGGACCTTCAGGAGCTCCTGGAGGTGGTAGGTGATGTCCGGCGAGTAGCAGAGCAGGCTGCGGTTGATGGCGCCGTGGTTCTCATTTTCGGAGCTCGAATCGGTCAGGCCGGCGAAAACGACGGTGGTGTCGTTCTGGCGGATGCGGCAGGTCGGGCTCAGCACCGCTGGATATTTGAACATTTCCCTGTAGTCGTCCGGGAAACGGAACGGCAGCACCAGGGTGGCCTTGTTGATGACCGCTTCCTCGGGCACGCCGCCCCTGGAGCGTATCAGGTCCTCGGCCAGGTGCTTAAGGGCGCGCGCCGAGATGACGGGCTTCAGGCCGCCGCCGCCCTCGATGAGCACCTCCTCGCCTGCGGGACCGGCCAGATCCGCCGTCTCCTGCGTGGTGAGGTTGAGGCAGTATTCAGGATAATTGCCGCGGGACGTGACTGTGAACAGCGAATCCAGCTTTGTGAACGAGTTCAGGCCGAAGGCGAAAAAGAACGCCGTATCCTTTTCGGCCACGCCGTCGAAGTCGTAGTCGCACTTGAGCGACAGCTGGGCATAGTTGCCGACAACGTACTTCACGGCTTTGTCGTAGCCCACCTGGAGCTCATACATATTGATGCGGCCGCCTTCGCCCATGGGCGCGTCGGTCGAAATATGGATGCCCGGCACCTTCTTCACGTACTTGCCGAAGTCGGAAAGGTCTTCCTGGGTGATACTGAGGAAGCGGCGGGCGTACTCTTCGGTGAAATCGAACGCCAGGGAGTCGGACCCGGAGACCACAGGGTTGCCGTCGGCGATGGACTTGGAGTAGTCCACCTTCAGCGTCTTGCCGTTGATGTCGAAATCCCTGCCGGCCGACATAGGGGCCGCAAGCGAATGCACACGGACGTTCTGGATGATATGCCGCTGGTCGGAGCGGGCCACGGAAAGGGTGTCGAAGGCGGCGGCGAAATGGAAACGCTCCACCTTGACGGCCTTGAGGTTGCCGAAATCGAGGGTGTCGAGCACTGGCACGAGGGTCATCGCGCAACTGCGGGTGGTGAGCCCATAGAAGTCGTCGCGTATTGCGCCTATGGTGATGCGGCGCTGGGAGTAACCGGAAAGGGAGTCCGCAGGCAGCATGCTCACGGCCCCGAAAGGCAGCCCCGCCTCGACTGGATATATCTGATAAGTCTGGTCGGCCGGAATGAGGTTGCCGCCCAGTTCCGGATTCACATTCACACAAGACAGGCAGCAGAACAAGGCCGCCGCTACCCCGGACAATTTGAATTTCATTGCGTCAGATCGTGTCGTAAAAAGCGTTGTACGCATCGATGTAGCTCCCGTTCTGCATCGCCGCCTCGTCGTACTGGAGTGCGGGCAGCTTAAGCGACCGGCAATACCTCACAAGCTTGGGGTCGACGTCCGGGGAGCCGACAATAATGCCGTCGGCGTACTGGATGGCGGTTTTAGCAAGATTTATGCCATCCGGCTTCTTGAGGAAGGCGAGGTCCGTCTCCGCCAGGCCGCCGAAAGCCGCCTTCTCGGCGAAGCCGGTGCGGAAGCCGGTGGCGGGAGTGTCGCCATAGAGTGAAACGACTATTTTGCTGGAAGAAAATATGGGGTCGTCCTTATAGGCCTTCTTCAGGTAGGCGGGCACCAGATGGGAAATCCAGCCGTGGCAATGGATCACGTCAGGAGCCCAGCGAAGCTTTTTCACGGTCTCGAGCACACCGCGCGCGAAGAAGATCGTGCGCTCGTCGTTGTCGGGGAAAAAGATGCCGTTGTCGTCGGCGTAGAACTGCTTGCGGCGGAAATAATCCTCGTTGTCTATAAAATACACCTGTATGCGCGCAGAGGAAATGGAGGCTACCTTTATGATCAGGGGATGGTCCACGTCGGAGATGATTATATTCATCCCGGAAAGCCTTATCACTTCGTGCAACTGGTTCTTTCGTTCGTTGATGAAACCGTAGCGGGGCATGAACGAACGTATCTCTTTCTTCCTTTCCTGTATGCCCTGAGGGAGGGCTCTGGCTATCGTAGCGATCTCAGACTCCGGGAGATAGGGACACATCTCGGAGTTCACAAACAGGACTTTGTTAACTTTTTCTGCCATTCGCACAAAGGTAAGAATTTTTTTTGAAATATCGATAATTCACTATCTTTGAAGTCAATTTGGGAGATTATGGCAAAAAAAGAAGAGAACAAGATAATTCGCCGGCGGCTGAGAAACGCCTATGCATCCAGCATAATCAGCATCAGCCTCGTGCTCCTGCTCATCGGAGTGGCCGCCCTGCTCATTGTCAACGCCCGCTCCGTTTCCGATTATTTCAAGGAAAACATGCAGCTGTCGGTGATCCTGAAACAGGACACCACCGACGAGCAGGCTGCATCGTACCAGAAATCCATCGAAACGCTTCCCTTCATCAAGGGCACCCACCTGGTGTCGCGGGAAGAGGGAGCGGCGGAGCTTGCCGGGATGCTCGGAAGCGACTTCCTCGAAATCTTCGAGACCGCCCCGGTGCCGGTGTCGCTGGAAATCACGCTCCACGGCGATTACGTGACCCCCGACAGCGTGGCCTTCGTGCGCCGCGCGCTGTCCGCGTCCCCGGTGGTCGAAGAAGTGGAGTACCAGCAGTCGCTGGTGGAGACGCTCAACAACAACCTCACCAAGATCTCGATGGTGCTGGGCATATTCATCCTCCTCATGCTCTTCATCTCCTTCGTGCTCATCAACAACACCGTGCGCCTCGGGGTATTCTCCCGCCGCTTCACCGTGCACACGATGCAGCTGGTCGGAGCCACCCGCCGCTTCATCCGCAGGCCGTTCATGCAAGGAGCTCTGGCCCAGGGGCTTATCGCCTCCGTGCTGGCCCTCGCCGCCCTTGCCGGTGCGCTCGCCCTGCTGAACCGTTCTTTCCCGCAGATGTTTGCCGTGATCGAACTCAGGTCGCTGCTCATCGTGGCCGGCGTGGTGGTGGTGTGCGGCGTGGCGATATGCCTGCTGAGCACCTACCTTGTGGTCAACAAACTCGTGTCCCTCGACAAGGACCGCTTATACTATTAGTATTCTATGGAAAAGATGGCAATGTCCCGGAAGGGCATCAAATTCATGCTCGCAGGGCTGCTTGTGATGGTGGCCGGATACATCCTGATGATGGGTGGAGTGAGCCCGGATCCCAACGTGTTCAATTATGCGATGTTCGACGCCCGCCGCCTGGTCGCGGCGCCGCTCGTGATCATAGCCGGCATCGTGCTGGTGGTAGTGGCCATCATGGGCCGCTTCGACGACAAGGAGGAGTAGGCTATGGATTGGTTGCAGGCATTGATTCTCGGGCTCGTGCAGGGCCTCACCGAATTCCTTCCCGTCAGCAGCAGCGGGCACCTCGCCATAGGCAAGGCGCTTCTGGGCGTGGAGCCGGCGGAAGACCTCATCTTCGAAGTGACGGTCCACGCCGCCACGGTGCTCGCCACGATCGTGGTGTTCAGGAAAGAAATCTGGAAGCTCCTCTGCGGGCTCTTCAAATTCAAATACAACGACGAGACGGACTACATCGCAAAGCTCTGCGTGTCCATGATTCCCGTGTTCATCGTGGGCATGTTCTTCAAGGACAAGGTGGAATCGGCGTTCGGCTCGATGCTGGTTGTCGGGCTAGCGCTCGTCGTCACGGCTATGCTTCTGACGTTTTCCGACTGGATGGCCAGGCGGCAGAAAGCTGTCCGGGAGCACCGTAACGGCATCTCATTCTGGCAGGCGCTCGTGGTCGGCGTGGGTCAGGCGTTCGCCGTGATTCCCGGCCTGTCGCGCTCCGGAACGACCATCAGCACCGGACTTATCAGCGGAGTGAAGCGGGACAAGATGGCCCAGTTCTCATTCCTGATGGTGCTCGTGCCCATACTCGGCGAGGCGTTCCTGGATGTCGTGGGAGGCGAGGTGGCCGCTTCGTCGGTGGGCTTCCTGCCGCTGGCCGTGGGCTTCGTGGCGGCGTTCGTGTCCGGGCTCTTCGCCTGTAAGGTGATGATCGCCCTGGTGCGCAAGGCCCAGCTCAAGTGGTTCGGGCTCTACTGTGCCCTGGCGGGTCTGCTGGTGCTCATTTTCCTCGTCTGATGAGGAGGCTGGTCTATTTCGTGTCGGACGTCCATCTGGGGCTGCGCACAGCGGACCCGGTGGAGCGGGAACGGCGTTTCCTGTCGTTCCTGGACGGCATTCCCGCGGAAGAGACGCGGGCCCTCTACCTGCTCGGCGACATCTGGGATTTCTGGTATGAATACAGGGACGTCGTGCCCCGGGAAGGCGCTCGCGTGGTGGCGAAATTCATCGCCCTGATGGACGAGGGCGTGCAGGTGTGCTTCTTCCCCGGCAACCACGACATGTGGTGCTTCTCCTTCTTCGAGAGCCTCGGGATGCGGCGCTGCTCTCAGCCGCAGCTCACGGAAATCGGCGGAAAGACATTCTGCCTTGGCCACGGCCACCTGATCGGCGGCGGCCGTCCGGGACAGAAACTGATGAACAAGGTGTTCAGCAGCCGCACCGTGCAGGCTCTTTTCAGCACCCTGCACCCCCGTATCGCATTCCACCTGGGCCTCGGCTGGTCCGGCGGCAACCGCAGGCACCACGACGCCTACCACTTCAAGGGAAAGGATGAGCCTCTCTACCGCTTCGCCCTCAAGCAGTCGGAAGCCGTCCACGTGGACTACTTCATCTTCGGCCACTTCCACGACGCCGTGGACATGGCCCTGCCCACCGGCGCCCGCCTCATCGTCCTGAAAGACTGGATCTCCGGCGGCACGCCCCACGCCGTTTTCGACACGGCGGACGGCAAGCTGAAGGTCGTTGAGCGCTAATTGAGCACCAGTAAGTCATTCCGAGCGCCGGGGTGTCATTCTGAGCGCAGCGATGTCATTCCTAGCGCGCGAAGACAACGTCAGCGCTTCTTCTTGACCTCGCTCTTGAGGCGGTCGAACTTGATTTCGGTTTTCCTGGGGGCTTCCCAGAAGACTGAGTAGTAGAACTGGTCCCATTGGCCGGAATCCCAGATCTGGACCAGCTCCTCGATCTTTGCGTCGCGGCCGGTCGGCTCGTAGCGGGCCTTGAGGTCCTGGGAGAACAGTCTGGCGATGACCTGCCAGAAATTGGCCGCGAAGCCGCTCTCGTATTCCTTGATGATGTCGAAGGCGCTGATGCCGCACTCGCGGTCCACCAGCCGCATCAGCAGCACGCCCTGCGAGGTGGTCATCTGCTTGATGTCTTTCGTGAAGAGCCCCAGAAGCTCCTTTTCCACCTGCTTGATGTACTGGGTGCGCTGGGAGCGCTTGGTCACGTCGGCGGCTATGGTGCTGTCCACCTGGGCCATCAGCTTGCGGCCCACCAGGGCATATGGATAGATCTTGTTGAAATTGTAGATCAGACGGTACTCCTTGCGCCAGTCGCCGCTCTTCATCTTGCGCCCGCGCGGAAAGACCCAGATCGGGTCGATGGTGTCGAAGAAAGTGGTGTCGCCGTCGTGGGCCTCATAATACATAGGATAGCCCGAGGGCTTCTTGAAGTCCAGGGACTGGGCGCCCAGCGGAACCGCACAGAAAGCGGCCAGGACGGCGATTATGAGACTTTTCAATTTCACGCTGCAAATATACACAAATATTGAGCCACAAACATTACTATTATAATATATTAAAAAAATACTTATATTTGTGGGCTAATCACATAATGCACTGCCTGATGGCCAACAACAAAAAACTGACATTTGCCCAAATGTTCAACCTGAGCTTCGGATTTTTCGGAGTACAGATTGCTTACGCTCTTCAAAGCGCCAACATAAGCCGCATCTTCGCCACCCTAGGCGCAGATCCCCACCAGCTTTCGTTTTTCTGGATCCTGCCTCCTCTCATGGGCATGATAGTCCAGCCCCTCATCGGCAAATGGTCCGACCGCACCTGGACCAGGATAGGCCGCCGCAAGCCCTACCTGCTCATCGGCGCGGTGGTCGCCGTGCTGGTGATGCTCTTCCTGCCCAAGGCCGGCTCGCTGAACCTCTCCACCGCCTACGTGTTCCTGGGGCTCAACGCCGCAATGTGGTTCGGGCTCTTCTCCCTGATTTTCCTGGACACATCCATCAACGTGGCCATGCAGCCCTTCAAGATGATGGTGGGCGACATGGTGGGCGAGAGCCAGAAAGCCGAAGCCTACAGCATCCAGAGCTTCCTGTGCAACGCAGGCTCCCTGGTGGGCTACCTCTTCCCCATCTTCTTCACCTGGATAGGCATAGCCAACACCGCCCCCGAAGGCGTGGTGCCCGACAGCGTGATCTACAGCTTCTGGTGCGGAGCCGCTATCCTCATCGTGTGCGTGCTCTACACCTTCCTGAAAGTCAAGGAGATGCCCCCGAAGGAGTATGCCGAATTCCACGGCATCGACCCCGCAAAGGCCGAGGCACCCAAGTCCGAGGGCCTCTTCAAGCTCCTGCTCAAGGCCCCGAAGACCTTCTGGACAGTGGGCCTCGTGCAGTTCTTCTGCTGGGCGGCATTCCTGTATATGTGGACCTACACCAACGGCGCCATCGCCCGCAACTGCTGGGACACCACCGACGTGGCCTCCGCCGCCTACCAGGCCGCCGGCAACTGGGTGGGCGTGCTCTTCGCCGTGCAGGCCGTGGGCTCCATCCTCTGGGCCCTGGTGATCCCCCGCTTCAAGAACCTCAAGCTCGCCTACGTGGTGAGCCTGCTCGCCGGCGCTGTGGGATTCGCATCCGTGATGTTCATCCACAACCAGTACCTGCTCTTCGGCAGCTACTTCCTCATCGGCTTCGCCTGGGCCGCGATGCTCGCCCTGCCCTTCACCTTCCTGACCAACGCCCTGGAAGGCAATCCTTATATGGGCAGCTACCTGGGCCTCTTCAACTGCACCATCTGCCTGCCGCAGATAGTGGCCGCAGCCACCGGCGGCGCAGTGATGAGCCTTGCGGGCAGCCAGGGCACGATGCTCCTGCTCGCCGGCATCTTCCTGGTGCTGGGCGCGTGCAGCGTGAGCCTCGTCAAAACGAAATAAATTCCAAACCAACATACACTAACCAAAAATATCTAACTACACTCTAAATGAAAAGGATTATTACCGCAGTAACTATCTTGTTTTTCAGCCTGATAGCTACTTCCGTATCCGCCCAGAACGGATACCGGATCAAAGGAGTCGTAGTCGATTCGCAGGGGCCGGTGATCGGTGCCACCGTCATGGAAAAAGGCACTACCACCGGGACCCCGACCGGACTCGACGGCGATTTCGATTTGACCGTTTCCAGTGCAGATGCAGTAGTGGAAGTCAGCTGCATCGGTTATGCAAGCCAGACTTTCACCGCCGGCAGCCTGCCCGCAAGCATCCTGCTCGTGGAGGACACCGAATTCCTTGACGACGTCGTGGTCATCGGCTACGGTACCGTCAAGAAAAGCGACCTCACCGGCTCCGTCTCCACGGTCAAGGCAGACCAGCTCACCAAGGGCGTCGCCACTTCGCCTTCTTCCCTGCTCATGGGCAAGAGCGCAGGCGTCGTGGTCACCGCAGGTGACGGCCAGCCCGGCTCCAGCAACACGATCCGCATCCGCGGTGGCTCTTCCCTCAAGGCCAACAACGACCCTCTCGTGGTTATCGACGGCCTTCCCATTTCGGAAGTCGGCCTCAACGGCGTATCGGACATGCTTGCTTCCATCAACCCCAGCGACATCGAGACCTTCACCGTTCTGAAGGACGCCTCCGCAACCGCAATCTACGGTTCCCGCGCATCCAACGGCGTCATCATGATCACCACCAAGAAGGGCAGCAAGTTCGACAACGCTCTGCATGTTGACTTCGACTTCACCGGCTCCCTGAGCCAGAACACCAAGTACGTGGATGTCCTCACCGCCGATGAACTCCGCCAGGTCATGGCCGACCGCTACGGCGTCGGCAGCGAAGCCTACGCTATGCTCGGCGACGCCAGCACCGACTGGCAGAAGGAAATCTTCCAGCTCGCCAAGACCCTGGAAGGCAATGTCTCCGTGAGCGGCAAGGCTGGCAAGAGCACCAAGTTCTACATGCCCTACCGCGTTTCCCTGGGTTATCACAACCAGGACGGTACCCTGAAAACCAGCAACCTCACCCGTGAGACCGTGGCCCTCAACCTCAACCCCGTGCTGCTCGACGAACACCTGTCCGTCAACCTCAACGGCAAGGGCATGAACATGGACAACCGCTTCGCCAACTCCGGCGCAATCGGTGCCGCCGTCAAATACGACCCGACCAAGCCCGTCTACGACGCCAACGGCCTCAACGGATACAGCTGGTGGAACTACGGCAAGGGTACTTTCACGGTTGACAACTGCAACTCCATGGCCGGCCAGAACCCCGTGGCCCTCATCAACGACAAGATCGACCTCTCCAACGCCCTTCGTTTCGTGGGCAACGCCCAGTTCGACTATAAGGTGCACGGATTCGAGGACCTCAGGTTCAACCTCAACCTCGGTCTGGATACTTCCCGCTCCAACGGCACCGTGGATGTTGCGCCCGACACAGAGCAATCCATGCACAGCAAGGACCAGCAGGCAAACAACCACGCCTCCGGATACCACAGCAATTACAACCAGGTCAACGACGACAAGACCCTTGAATTCTATGCCGACTACAGCCACGACTTCGACAAGCACTTCGTGGACGTGATGGCAGGTTACTCCTGGGCCCACTACTACCACGAGACGTACAGCGAGACCTTCAAGGCCGACAACACCACGTCTGCCGATCCTTCCTATTATCTGTCAAAGCCCAAGACCTTCAAGACTGAATACTTCCTCGTGTCTTTCTTCGGTCGTGCCAACTACAGCTTCGACAACCGCTTCCTCATCACGGCTACCCTCCGTGCCGACGGTACCTCCCGCTTCGCCAACAACAAGTGGGGCATCTTCCCTTCCGTCGCGGCAAGCTGGAACATCAAGAACGAGAGTTTCCTCAAGAACGTCGATCCCCTCTCCGCCCTCAAGCTCCGTTTGTCATGGGGCCAGACCGGACAACAGGACCTCAATGCAGGTAACTATCCTTCACTGGCCACTTACACCTACAACACCGACGCCTGTATGTATCCTTTCGGCGGCAACTTCGTGACGCCTCTTACTCCCGACGGATACAACGCAGACCTCAAGTGGGAAACCACTACCACCTACAACGCCGGACTCGACTGGGGCTTCATAGGTGACCGCATCACAGGATCCGTCGACGTTTACAAGCGTTTTACCAAGGACCTCCTCAACTGGACTCCCGTTGCCGCAGGCGCCAACTTGACCAACTACCTGAACGCCAACATCGGCGACCTCGAGAACTTCGGTGTCGAGCTTGAACTCAACACGATTCCCGTGGAAACCAAGGACATGAGCTGGAGGATAGGTTTCAACGCCGCCTACAACAACACCAAGATCACCCGCCTTACCACGGACGATGAGCGCGAGGATTACTACGGCGTGGAGACCGGCAACATCTCCGGAGGCAGCGACAACAAGGTTCAGGTCCACCAGACCGGCCACGCTCCCAACTCCTTCTATGTGTACCAGCAGATCTACGACACCGACGGCAGGCCCATCGAGGGTGCCTACGTCGACCGCAACAACGACGGCAAGGTGGACCAGAAGGATAAATACTGCTTCCACAGCGCAGCTCCCGACTGGACCTTCGGTCTCAATACCCAGTTCAACTGGAAGAACCTCACCATAGCGGCAAGTGCCCATGCCAACATCGGCAACTATGTGTACAACAACGTGATGAGCGACGGTGACCTCCTTACCGACCTGTCCACCAACAACTTCATCAACAACCGCTACAAGACGGCTCCCTTCCACAATTTCAACAACTTCGCACAGTACTGGTCCGATATGTACGTGACCGACGCTTCCTTCCTGAAGCTCGACAACGTCACCATCCAGTACGCATTCCCCAAGCTCATCACCATTGGAGAGCGCTTCATCGGTGCAAGCATCTACGCATCCGTCAACAATGTGGCGTGCCTGACCGGCTACAAGGGCATCGACCCGGAAATCTTCTCCGGAATCGACAACAACATGTACCCTCGTCCGCGCACCTACATCCTTGGTCTCAAATTCAATTTCTAATTTCTGACACAATATGAAAAAGATTAAATTCATAGCTATGGCAGTCGCTGCATTCGTTGCAGCCGGCGCCTTCAATTCTTGTGTCGGTGACCTCAACGTGACTCCTATCGACCCCAATACCGTTCTTCCCAAGGACGTGCTCAACAACCAGGATGCTTTCACAAGCCTGCTTGCAAAGTGCTACCAGGGCCTGTCCAGTTCTTCTTCCCACGGTCAGGACGGTGGTCCCGACATCAGCGGTGTCGACGGCGGCTTCGGCCAGTACATGCGCGCTCTCGTGAATATGGAGGAGCTCCCCACCGACGTGATTACCTGCTGCTGGAACGACGGCAACCTCTTCGATATCCACCACCTGACGTGGACCTCGTCGAACGAGTTTTCCCTCAGTATGTACTATCGTATATTCTTCCAGATAAGCCTCTGCAACGAGTTCATCCGCCAGTCCATGGATACCCAGATTTCCGGATATGACCTCAAGGACAAATACATTGCCGAGGCCCGCGCCCTCAGGCTCCTGAGCTGGTACCACGCAATCGACATGTTCGCCAACGTGCCCTTCTCCGACGAGAAATCCAGCGTCGGTTCCGAAGGCGGCGACCAGATCAAGAGAGCCGAGCTCTTCGACTACATCGAGAAAGAAGGCAAGGCCCTTCTGGAAGGCTCCGACCTGGCAGAACCTGGCAAGAACGTGTACGGACGCGCCGACAAGGGCCTCGTGCAGATGATTCTTGCCAAGCTCTACCTCAACGCCGAGGTTTGGAAAGGCACTCCCATGTACGACAAGTGCGCGGAAATGTGCGAGACCATCATCAACGAGTATCCCCTGCACGGCACATACTCCGACCTGTTCTGCGCCGACAACCACCTCTGCACGAAGAACACCACCTACAACGGTGATGAAATCATCTTCGTCGCTCCTCAGGACGGTATAATGCTGCGTTCCTACGGCGCCACCAATTTCCTCGTGTTCGCAAGCACCTGGTCCAATATGGACGTGGAGGCCATCGGTATTTCTTCAGGATGGGCCGGACTCAGCCTCACCGGCACTTTCACCAGCAAGTTCGAGTCTGCCGACAAGCGCGCATTGTTCTTCAAGGACGGCTATGAGCAGTACATCGATGAAATCCGCGACGCACTGGGCGGCTCCAACGGCTGGAAGTCCATGAAGTTCTCCAACGTTAACCATGACGGCAGCAAAGCCCAGGCAAACGGCTTCGTGGATATCGACTTCCCCGTGTTCCGCAGCGCCGATGCATATCTTATGTACGCTGAATGTGCAGCCCGCGGCAATGCAGACAAGACTAAGGGTCAGACCTACCTCAACGCCATCCGCACCCGCGCCGGCCTTGGTAATCTGGATCTCACACTTAACAACATCATCGACGAGCGCGGCAGGGAACTCTACCTTGAGGGGCACCGCCGTCAGGACTTGATCCGCTTCGGCCTCTTCACCACCGGTGACTACCTCTGGGAGTTCAAGGGCGGCGTGCAGGGCGGACAAGCCGTGGATAAGAAATTCAACCTGTACCCCATCCCCGCTGGAGAGCTCAACGCCAACGGCAAGCTTAGCCAGAACGAGGGATTTTAATAAAGAGACCGAAAAATGAAAAAGTTACTTTATACATTTTTAGTTGCGGCCGCCGGCCTGCTGATGGCTTCCTGCAAGCAGGAGCACATTGAGGTCGTGTACAACCCGGACGCCACTACCGTGCAGACGCTCAGCAGCTTCGCCGAAACCATTCTCAATGAGAAAGGTGAGGACCTGGTTGCCAGCTTCGTTCCTGCAGACTTTAAAATTCCCGCTGCAAAGCTTTACTCACTCTACGTTTCCCAGGCGTCGGACATGTCCGAAAAGGCCAAGATGAGCGCAAAGATCAACGTTGACGAGGAAGAAAACACCGGCACCGTTTCCATCTCCCAGAAGGAGCTCAACTCAAAGATTCTGAGTCTCGGAGGCGAGGCTGACGTGCCATTCACACTGTACTTCCAGCTCGGAGCCAGCATTGCCAACGACAAAGGCAATCCCATCGATGCCACGGAGGTGCTCTCGAACATCACTGCCGTCAAGCTGACTCCGTACAGCACCCTTATCCTTGACGTGGACAGCTATGACCATGTCTGGGTCATCGGCGCAAGTTCAGCAGTCGGTTCCTGGAAATTCGAAAATGTCCACCAGTATCTCTACGACTATGAGAAGACCGGCAACACCTTCACCGGAATCATCGACTTCGGCGAGGAGGGTCCTTCCGGCGGATTCAAGCTCACCGGCGCAGGCAACTGGGACGACGAGACCAAGAACTGGGGCTCCGAAGCTCAGGCCGAAGATGCAGAAGCCGCTACCATACAGCTCATTGCCAGCAGCGGTTCCAAGGACATCAAGTGCTACAGCAAGCGCTACTATGGATTCTCCTTCAACACCGGCACCCTCGTGCTCACCAAACTCTACAGTTTCGACAACGTCGGAATCGTGGGCGCATTCAACGGCTGGAACGCCGGAGATGCCAACATGAAGATGAACTACAACCAGGATTTCCACCGCTTCTACATCGACTACACCTTCGCAGAAGCCACGGAACTCAAGTTCACCTGCGATGACAAATGGGACACCAACTGGGGTGGAAAGGACGGCAACACCGCTCCTGGCGGAGACAACATTTCCGTTGAGCCCGGTTCCTACCGTATCTACCTCGACATCAACAAGGGCGCCTACGAGCTGAACACTGCTATGTTCGGCAAGGATGAGCCTTCCGTCAGCGGCGAAGGCCCCGACACCCCTCAGCCCACATTCGAAGGCTGGAGCATCACCGGTGCCATTTCCGGCTCAGGCATCAACTGGGACGGCGACATCGACATGGCCACATCCGGAGCATTCTGGGTGGCCCGCGACGTTAAACTCGCAGCCAGCGACCAGTTCAAGTTCCGCAAGGCACACGACTGGGCCGAGAACGTCGGCGCTACCGGCGACACAGAGCCCTTCGTCGTGGAAGTCGGCGCCAAGACCGCTGGCGCAGCCGGCGGCAAGAACCTCGCTGTGCCTGCTGACGGTTCCTACGACCTCTACCTCAATCCCGAAGAACTCAGCTTCTACGTCATGACAGCCGGCGAAGTGCCCGCTGAAATCGCAAGCTGGGGCGTGGTAGGCACCATCAACAACTGGGGCGGCAGCGCCGACCTCGCCATGGTGGAAGAAAACGGCATGCTGGTTCGCAAGAACGTGGCCCTGACCACCAACGACCAGATCAAGGTCCGTTACATGAGCAGCTGGGACGTCAACCGTGGCGCTCCCGGTGACGTGGAGCCCTTCATCATGGGCACCGATCCCATCCAGGCAGTTCCCGGCGGCAAGAACCTCGGCGTCGCTGCAGACGGCAACTACGACGTCTGGTATGACGCTCTCAACGAAATCCTCTTCGTCGTGCCCACCGGCACTGCACTCAGCTATTGGGGCGTTGTCGGCAACATCACCGGCTGGGGTGGCGACCGCGCTGACTACATCATGTACAAGAGCGGCGACTTCTATGCCGTCAAGGGCATCGAACTGAATGAAGACAGCCAGTTCAAGATCCGCTACAACAGCGACTGGGCCGTCAACCGCGGCGCTCCCGGCGACGTGGAACCCTTCAAGATGGATGCAGGTTCCGTCGTTGACGCCACCCAGAACGGCAAGAACCTCGGAGTCAACGTTGCAGGCAAGTACGACATCTACTACAACGCTGCCGAAGAGAAGCTCTACGTGATGGGCGAAGGCAACGATCCTTCCGGAGCCGTGACTCCCGAGCCTCCCACCCCTGAGAAGCCTACCGCATGGTCCATCATCGGCACCATCGAAGGCTCCAGCTGGGGCAAGGACTTCGACCTCACCAACACCGAAGGCGACATCTGGAAGTATGAAGGCCTGACCGTGACCGACACCGATGAATTCAAGATCCGTGCGAACCACGACTGGGGTACCAGCGTCGGCGGCGCCGAAGAGAACGAAGACAGCGGCATCGATCCCGTGGGCAATCCCTACAAGGTGTTCAGGCCCACCATCGGCACTGCATTCGCAGCCGGCGGAGTCAATATCCGCATTGCCGTGGCAGGTACCTACAACGTCACTTTCGACTATGCAGCGAAGACCATCCTCATCGAGGGCGCGGCCAGCACGGCCACGGTCATCAGCACCGCAGACGAACTGATCGCATGGCTTGAGAATCCCACCGTGGATGCAGAGCTCGGCGCCGACATCAGCATCGTCGGCAAGCAGATGACTGCCACTCCCGAGATAACCGGCAACTTCGACGGCAAGGACCATTCGATCACCGTTTCCCTCGCTGCTCCTCTCTTCCCCGTGGTGCGCGGCGACATCAAGAATCTCGCCATCGCCGGCAGCTTCAAGGCCAACTGCGGTGCCGAGAAGACCGTCCTCGCCCCTATCGGAAAGAGCTATGGTGCCATCACGAACGTGACCAACAACGCCACCGTGACCCTTATCGGCGCTGCCGGTGAGGGTGGTGCCGAGACCAAGAACGGCGCCATCGCGGCCGGTGTGGTCGGTGAGGCCTACGGTCCCGTCACGGGATGCAAGAACACCGCTGAGATTTCCGCCAACGCATCCGCAAAGGACACCTGGACCATCATCACCGCAGGTATCGCCGGCGTGCTCGGTGCTGCCATCGATGACTGCCTCAACGAGGGAGAAGTCTCCCTTGTGGCCGGCTCTCCTCTCGGGCGCACCAAGGGCCTGACGGAGGTCACCATGAAGTATGATCCCGTGTCTTCCGTTGCAGGTATCGTCACCTACGCCGTGAGCGATCCGACCCACACCGTGACCGTGAACAATTGCCGCAACTACGGAAAGATCAGCTTCACCTACGACGGCCTCCACGCCAAGAGCGCTGCAGTGAGCCGTTCTCCGGTGGCAGGTATCGTGGCCAACTCCGGCGGCGACATCACCAACTGCACCAACTCCGGCAGCATCCATGCCACTATGGTGGCTCCCGACCGCAGCAAGGCCTATTCCGACGTCAATATCATCCTGCATGCCGCCGGCATCCAGGGAGCCGACTACTTCGTGAAGAAGATCAAGTCCACCATCGACCAGAACGAGACTTCCCTCTACAACTGCACGAATATCGGCGATATCATCGTGGATTCCGACATGACGAAGTCCAACAGTACTGCAGGCGGCGTGTCCGCATGGCCTTCTGCTGAAGGCGCTTCCGTGACCGTGATCAAGGACTGCGAGAACTCCGGCAACCTCTACATCAACGGCCTTCTCAAGATCCGTGCAGGCGGTGTTGCAGGCGGCACCAATTCCCTGGACCGCTGCAAGAATACCGGCAGCATCTATATTGAGAATGCAGATCCGGCGTCCGTGTTCGGTCTCATCAACGGATTCCACACCCAGGCCCACATCCTGAAAGACTGCGACGCCACCGGCATCATTGAGTCAAAGGTGGCAGTCAACGGCCTCGGCGGTCTGTGCGGTGGTATCGGCGATTACGCCAACACCGTCGGCGACGGCTGCAAGGTGAAAGCTGTCATCAACGGCGGCGGCACCGCGCAGTGCGGCCTCATCGTCGGACACCTCAACGGCACGAACAAGGCAATCTCCATCGGCACGGCCGAGAGTCCCGTGAGGGTTGCAGGCACCGTGGACGGCGTCAAAGCCACTGCAGAGAACTTCATGTCCCTGATCCAAAAAGCCACGAACTACACCGAAGGTGTCCACACCTTCAATGCAGTCTTCGAGGAATAGGACAAGGCATCTTCCTTTGAAAAGGCCGGCGCCCCATCGCGCTGGTCTTTTTTTTGCTTTTCAGCGGAGGATTTACTAATATTGTAGGTTGTAGAACACCGCATTATGAAACGACTCTTTATACTTTTGGCTATGCTGGCTGTCGCCGCCGGCTGCGATCCGGTGAACCCGGACAACGGCAACGAAAATGGCAACGGCAACGGCAATGGCGAGAACACCCAGCCGGAGACCGGCGAAAAACTCTCCGGAATCACCTACCAGCTGAACGTCTACAGCTTCGCCGACTCCGACGGCGACGGCTGGGGCGACATCAAGGGCATCACCCAGCACCTCGACTACCTCGACGGCCTGGGCGCCAACGCCCTCTGGCTCTCCCCCATCCAGACTTCCGCCTCCTACCACGGCTACGACGTCCTGGACTATAACGCCATCAACCCCAAGCTCGGCACCGAAGCCGACTTCAAAGACTTGATAGCCAAAGCGAAGGAGAAGGGCATCGACATCTACATGGACTACGTGCTCAACCACTCCGGACGCGGGGAATGGTTCAACAGCGCAATAGCCTCCGAAAGCAGTCCCTACCGCAGCTTCTACGTGCTGTCCGGCAATCCCACCGCAGACGTGGCGGCCGGCAAGGTAGACAACTACGGAGGTGCCAAGACCCCCGGAATGGGCAACTGGTACACCGCTGCCGGCGGCGACTTAGGCTACAAGGGCCGCCTGCATTTCAAGCTGGACTGGGCCAAGAAGACCATCACCGTGACCGAGACCACGGCCGCCGCCCAGCAGCCCAATGCATCGGCCAGCAAGTGGCTCTGGATAGGCAGCGCCGGCCTCGTGGGCCTCTACCAGACCGGCAGCGACACCCATGAAATCACCATCGACGTGGACACCGACTGGGGTTTCCTCGTGCGCTCCTCCAGCACCAGCTGGGACAACGGCACAAAATGGGGCGGCAACGGCACCAGCCTCACCTTCGGCCAGCCCTACTCCATCAACAGCAGCACCGCTGCCGACATCACCTTCGGCGGCTCCAGCATCTGGTACTTCGCCAGTTTCGACAAATCCATGCCCGACCTCAACTACGGCCCCTATGCCAATGCATCCGCATCCCCGGCGTTCAAGGCCCTCGCCGAAAGCGCCGACAAATGGATCAACATGGGCGTGAACGGACTGAGGCTCGACGCCGTGATCTGGATCTACCAGAACCAGGCCGCCGCCAACGCCAGCTTCCTCAAGCAATGGTACGACCGCTGCAACCAGACCTACAAGGCCCGCGGCGGCAAGGGCGACATCTACATGGTGGGCGAAGCCTGGGAAGAGACGTCCAAGATTGCATCCTACTACCAGGGGCTCCCGTCGCTCTTCAATTTCAGCTACTGGTGGACGCTCAAAGACAGGATCAGCAAAGGCAAGGGCGACGATTTCGCGAAGACCGTGCTCTGGTTCCGCGCGCAGTACAAGTCGCACCGCGCCGACTTCATCGACGCCATCAAGCTCTCCAACCACGACGAAGACCGCGCCGGCAGCGACCTTGGCAGGGACATAGCCAAGGAGAAGCTCGCCGGAGCCGTGCTGCTGACCTCCCCCGGCAAGCCCTTCATCTACCAGGGTGAAGAGCTGGGCTACTGGGGCACCAAGTCCGGCGGCGACGAATACATACGCACGCCCATCAAGTGGACCCGCAGCGGCTACGTTCCCACCGCTTCCCTGAACGGAAAGGTGGACAACACGATGCTCTCGGCCGACATCTCCGTGGAGGCGCAGTCCGCCAGCGAAAGCTCCATCCTCAACGTCTACCGCGCCTTCGCAAAGGCCCGCAACGGCTACAAGGCCCTGGCGCAGGGCGAGATGAAGGAGGTGCAGGCCGGCAACGCAGCGATAGCCGCATGGACCATGAGCTATGACGGCCAGACCGTGCTGGTGGTCCACAACTTCAAGCCCGCTACCGTGAGCGCGAGCCTGGGCGGCTACAAGCTCTCCGACAGCATCGTGTCCAACGGCATCTGCTCCGCCAGCGGGGCCACTGTGACGATGAGTCCCTACTCTTCCGTTGTCTACCTGCAGTAGATGGACGTACGCGAAAAGATAGAGCTGCTGCCCCACAGTCCCGGAGTGTATCGTTACTACGACGACAAGGGGACGGTGATCTACGTGGGCAAGGCCAAGGACCTTTTCAAACGCGTACACCAGTATTTCGTGGACCCGGAGCGCCTCAACGTGAAGACGCGGCTCCTGGTGGCCCGCATCGCCGACGTGCAGTACTCCGTGGTGGACACGGAAGCGGACGCGCTGCTGCTGGAAAACAACCTCATCAAGCAGTACAAGCCCCGCTACAACATCCTGCTGAAGGACAGCAAGACCTACCCGTGGATATGCGTGACTTCGGAGCCCTTTCCGAGGGTGTTCCTGACGCGCCGCGTGGAAAAGAACGGCTCCCGCTATTTCGGCCCCTACAGTTCCGTGCTCCACGCCCGCGGGCTGCTGGAGTTCTTCGGGCGCAACTGGCCCCTTCGCAGCTGCCAGCTGAAAATCGACTCCGACGCCATCCTGCGCGGCAAGTACCGCCCCTGCCTGGACTACCACATAGGCCGCTGCCGCGGCTGCTGCGTGGGCAAGGTCTCGGAGCAGGAATACGACTCCTGGATAGATGAAATCGTCCACCTGCTCAAAGGCGGCGTCAGCGAGGTCATCGGCAAGTACAAGGCCGCCATGCAGCAGGCCGCCGACGCCCTCGACTTCGAGACTGCGCAGTTCTGCAAGCAGCGCGTGGATGCGCTCCAGAAGCATTACGCCAAATCCATAATCACGGCCGCGGGCGAGCGGGACCTGGACGTGTTCTCGCTGGTCTTCGACGGTCCCGACGCCTTCGGAAACTTCCTGCGCGTGCGGGGGGGGGCCATCATCCAGAGCCTCAACCTCGGCTTCAAGATGCAGATCGAGGAGGAGCAGGCCTCCGTGCTGAGCAGCTTCATCGCTGAAATCGAAAGCAAGTTCGGGGAGCTCTCCCGCGAGATCGTGGTACCTTTCCTGCCGGACGTGGAGCTGGACGGCGTGTCGTTCACCATCCCGGCCCGGGGCGACAAGCTTTCGCTCCTGGAACTCAGCGCAAAGAACGCCAAGGAGTTCCATTTCAACACCCTCAAGCAACGGGAGCACACCGACCCGGACGCCTTCCGGGAAGGGGTGATGGAAGAGCTCCGCAAGGCCCTGGGGATGAAGGAGTTGCCGCGCCACATCGAGTGCTTCGACAACTCCAACACCCAGGGCACCAATCCGGTGGCCTCGTGCGTCGTGTTCCGTAACGCGGAGCCGTCGAAGAAGGACTACAGGCGCTTCAAGGTGAAGACAGTCATAGGCGCCAACGACTACGCATCCATGAAGGAAATCGTGAACCGTAGGTATTCACGCATGCTGGAGGAGGCGCCGGACGACCTGCCGCAGTTGGTGGTGATCGACGGCGGGAAGGGACAGCTGGGCTTCGCCTGGCAGGCAATATGCGAGCTGGGGCTGCAGGACAAGTTCATGGTCGTTGGCCTGGCTAAGCGGCTGGAAGAAGTGATACGTGTGGGTGACCCTTATCCTTTGTTTTTAGACCGTAATTCGCAGGCGCTGAAGTTGCTGCAGCAGGCGCGTGACGAGGCGCACCGCTTCGGCATAACCTTCCACCGGCAGCTGCGGCGCAAGGCTGAAGTCCACAGCACGCTGAGGGATATTCCTGGTGTCGGGCCGCGCACGGAAGAGCGTCTGCTTCTGCACTTTGGCTCTCTTGCCCGCATCCTTGCCGCGCCTGAAGCGGACCTGGCGGCGCTGGTGGGGCCGAAGCTCGCCCGGGAGATTGCGAAAAGGGGGGATGGTTGCAAATCTCAATAATATTGCCTACCTTTGCAGCCTACATTTAGAAAGTTGTATTAAAATTTATAAACCAATATTTTTGAATTATGACATACGAAGAAATCGTAAGTAAGGTAAAGGGCATCATCGTCGACAAGCTCGGCGTAGAGCCTTCCGAAGTGACGGAGACCGCCAACTTCACCAACGACCTCGGTGCAGATTCTCTCGACACTGTCGAGCTCCTCATGGAATTTGAGAAAGTATTCGGAATCAAGATTCCCGATGAAGAGACCAGCACCATCGCAACCGTCAAGGACGCTATCGACAAGGTCGCCGAAAAGCTCGCTGCATAAGCATGCCCCCAAAATTGAAATCTCAGAGGACGCGCCACGAGGCACGCCCTCTTTTGTGTTCAGATAATGATGAGAGTATGAAAAAATTATTATTTCTTGCCTTGACTATTGTGCTATTGATTTCTTGCGGCAAAGAGAACAATAGTAACCCGCAGGAACAAACCGTCCCTGGGGAGACGGTTAAGATGGAAGCCGTCGACCTTGGCCTGAGCGTCAAATGGGCTACGATGAATTTGGGGGCCTCCAGGCCGGAAGAATGCGGCGATTTTTACGCCTGGGGTGAGACTGAGCCAAAATCGGAATACAATAGTACCAATTATAAATTCGGCTTGACAAGCAGTGCTTCGACATTGTCAAAGTACAGCAAGAAAGACAATAAAGCCTACCTCGACCTGAGCGATGACGCAGCTCATGTGAAGCTCGGCGGCAGTTGGCGGATGCCGACAATGAGAGAATTTCAAGAATTGTTAGGCGGCTGCAAGTGGACGTGGACATCCAATTATAAAGGCACAGGTGTAGTCGGGTTTATAATATCAAGTAAAGTTCCCGGCCACACCGGCAACTCGATTTTTCTTCCGGCCGCCGGCTATTGTAGCGGAACGCTCCATGCCCAGTATGGTGAATCTGGAAACTACTGGTCCTCGTTCCTTATGATTGACCGCGCATACTTTGCCTGGCACCTTCACTACGATATTGACAAAGAGACCGTGGCCTACGATTATCGCCACACCGGGTACCCTATTCGTCCGGTATCAGAATAATCCTCATATTACCTCCCGGGCACGAATTCAGGGGTTTTCTCGCAGGAAAGTGTATTATTGTATTATGAAATCAAAGCTACCGCTCATTCTGCTTTCCCTTGCCTTGGCGGCATGGGGACTGGGGCGGCCCCGAGCACACCGCGGTCGTGCCGGTACTGGCCGGGGAAGACGGCGCCATCCGCATCGATCTCAGTTTCCCCCACGAAGGGCGCTGGCGGGTGAAAAACGTAGACTTTTACCACGGGGACGAGCGCATTGAAGGCGTCCTCCCCTCGGAGCATTTCACCAGCGCTTGGATGAGCGAAGCCGAGGAATCCCGGAACAATCTCCAGAGCAACGGCGGATTTGAATTATTTGCTTTTCCGTCGAAAATGAATTATGTTTGCAAAAAACAATGCCGTATGTGCACTATTATTTTATCATATGATCAGAATAATGCTTTGGCAAGAAAAAAACTTGCCGAGCTTCTAAAAACCGGCTTGTTTGAAAGTAAAGAGGCTTCTTCAACCACGCCTGTCTCTGCTTCAGATGCAGAAACAGCTGCACTTAGACAAGAAGTCGAAGAATTCCTTTACGGATCTAAACTTATGGCCGCAAAGGCCTTTGGAAATAAACTATGAAATACCATCAAAGAGACGTTGTAGAAATCAATTTTCCTGTTCCTGGCGAAGGTAATAAAGTCCACCCGGCCATTATTGTATCGAATGACGAGCTTCAGATTAATGAAGGCTTCGTCTACATAGTGATGGTTTCCTCAAAAGATTTTTCTTTCAGTCGGCAGTATTCCTATCAACTGACGGACGAGATGCTTACCTTCAATCTGGAGAAGCCCAGCTGGGTTAAATGCCATCTGGTAGCGGCAGACATTGAGTCTTCAGTGATACGTAAACTCGGTTCTGTCAAGGAAGAATATTTCAATGAAATTGTAGACAAGATTATTGAATCTATTTTCTGATCCGCCGGCACTTTTCTTTCTGAGTGCCGTCTCCCATGTCATTCCGAGCGAAGCCGAGGAATCCCGGAATAGGCGGGCCTACTTGTTCGCTTCTTTGAAGGTGTAGGTGGCGCAGTAGCCCTCATCTGCTGTTCCGAAGGTAAAGTGGAGCTTTGCGGTCACGCCCTTGATGGGTGCGCTCGGATCAGAAAGGATGCTGCGGTCTTTGTCTATGGCTGCGCAACGGCTGGTGAAAGCGTTGGCGGCCTTCTTGTTCATAGCTTTTTTCTCTCCATCGAGTTTCCAGTAATACGGAGCACTTTCGGGTGCGAGACCTGCAGCGGCAAGTCCGTCGGCTATGGCATAGGCCAGATTGAGATGGGTGTCTTCGTAATTTCCCAAATCGACCTTATAGAGAATGAATCCATGCTCGATAGGTTCACAGGAAGTGTTGAGCATTGAAGCTCCAAGCATTGCGCACACAGCCGCAATAACAGCGAATAATCTTTTCATTGCATCAAAATTTTCCCCAAATATACAATTAATTCCATTTTTTGCAAATAATTATCCTAGTAACAATCAGCCAGAGGGCGTGTTACAACGTCTAACCATTGGCCGCCCAGAGCCGCAGGACGAGGGCCTACTCAGGGAGTCTCAGGGAGCCTGAGGAAAACGCCGGCTTTTCCCCGAAAAGAATCCAAATCAGGGGTTTTCTCGCAAGAAAGTGTATTTTTGTATTATGAAATCAAAGCTACCGCTCATTCTGCTATCCCTTTCCTTGACGGCATGTGCCGCAGCGCCCCAATCCAACATCGCGTTGCACAGGACGGCAATCGCTTCGTCCAACTTCGACAGCAACCTGACAGCCCAGCTGGCCACGGACGGTATCGTGCTGGACGGGCAGCCGGCATTCCTTGAAGTGTTCTCCTCCGAAGGGCCCGTGAGCAGGGTGGAGAGAGTGAATGCCTTCGACGGCGATATGAATTCATGCCATGTCATCACTACTGCCGAAGGCTGGCTGGAGTGGCGTTTCCACGGGAATAGAGTGACAGCAGACAAAGCGGAAGTGCTAATTCAGGATGGACGGAATGGGGACTGGGGCGGCCCCGAGCACACCGCGGTCGTGCCGGTACTGGCCGGGGAAGACGGCGCCATCCGCATCGATCTCAGTTTCCCTCACGAAGGGCGCTGGCGGGTGAAAAACGTAGACTTTTACCACGGGGACGAGCGCATTGAAGGCATCCTCCCCTCGGAGCATTTCGCCAGCGCTTGGATGAGCGAAGGCGCTGAAGATGAATGGATTATGGTGGACCTTGGAACAGTCCGCAAGGTGGATTCGGTGCACCCTGTGTGGATCAGCGCCCCGAAGGCCTGCAAGGTGAGCGTCTCCCGGGACGGAGAGTCCTGGAAAGCGTTCAGCCCCGGCCGCTGGCGCTTTCTCAGGCTCGACATGCATGGCGACGGGTCCGCCCGCTTTTGCCTCACGGAGCTCGAAGTGCTTGGCCCGGAGAGCTCGGCAGGCGGCGAGAGCGAGGGCGGCTGGAAGATACAGCGCGCCTCCGAAACCCACGCCGGCGGAGCGGAAATATCCACGCCCGGCTTCCCCACCGCCGGGTGGCTTCCCGCCTCCGTACCAGGCACCGTGCTTGCCAATTACATCGCCGCCGGAGCCGTCCCGGACCCCGGCTACGGCGACAACTGGAGCCAGATTTCCGATTCCTACTTCAACAGCGATTTCTGGTACTGCAAGGAATTCGAATGGCACCGCGGTGCCGGACGCCCCGTGCTTGAATTCGACGGCATCAACTGGAAGGCCGACATCTGGCTCAACGGCGTGCAGGCAGGCCGCATCGAAGGCGCCTTCATCCGCGGACGGTTCGACGTGGATTCTCTGCTCCGGGACGGACGCAACGTGCTGGCAGTCAAGACCGAACGCAATGCCCATCCCGGCGCCGTGAAGGAAAAGACCGCCAAGTGGACAGGCTACAACGGCGGGGTGCTGGGAGCCGACAACCCCACCTTCCACGCCAGCATAGGCTGGGACTGGATAACTACCGTGCGAGGCCGCAACTGCGGCATCTGGAACGACGTACGCCTCACCGAAGAAGGTCCGGTGTCTGTTTCGGACCCGCTGGTCAGCTCGAAGGTCAACCCCGACGGCACCGCCAGCATCACCCCGTCGGTCTTCGTCAGGGGCACCGGCTCCGCCGCCGGCAATGTGACGCTCGAAGGATGGATAGGCGGCCTGCGTTTCAGCCGGGACGTCACCGCCGACGGGGAAATATCATTTGCGCCCGCCGATTTCCCGCAGCTGTGCGACTGCAGCCTTGACCTCTGGTGGCCGGTGGGATACGGGGAGCCGGCGCTGCACGACGCAGGATTCGCCGTCAGCGTCGACGGCGTGCTCTCAGATTCCCTGCACTTCAAGGCAGGCATACGGGAGATGACCTGGGACAGCAGCGACGGCGCCCTGAAGTTGTTCATCAACGGCCGCAGGTTCATCCCCCAGGGCGGAAACTGGGGCTTCTCCGAGCACAACCTGGTGTTTCCGGGAGAGAAATACGACATCGCCCTCGATTACCACAGACGCATGAATTTCAGCATGATACGCAACTGGGTGGGGCAGGTCGGCGACGAGGAATTCTACGACGCCTGCGACCGCTACGGAGTGACCGTGTGGCAGGATTTCTGGCTCGCCAACCCCAGCGACGGTCCCGACCCGGACGACGAGGGGATGTTCCTTGCGAACGCGGAAGACTGGGTGCGCCGGATACGCCGCCACCCCTGCCTGGCGCTCTACTGCGGCCGCAATGAAGGCGTGCCTCCGGCAACGCTGGACAGGGCGCTGCGGGACGATATCGTAGCGCGCCTGCATCCCGGGATGCTCTACATCTCCGATTCCGCCGACGGCATCGTGAGCGGCCACGGCCCCTACAACGCCATCCCGTTTGCGGAGTACTATTCCAGGCAGAGCGGCAAGCTCCATTCGGAAAGGGGGATGCCCAATGCTCCCACCTGGGAGAGCCTGCAGAGGATGCTCCCGGAGCAGGACCGCTGGCCCATGGGCGAACTGTGGGGCAAGCACGATTTCACCACGGACGGCGCCCAGAGCGTCAAGACCTACAACCGCCTGCTGGAGACCACCTGGGGCAAGCCGGCATCGCCGCAGGAGTACTGCTTCCTTGCGCAATGGCTCAATTACGAGGGGTACCGCGCGATCTTCGAATCGGCCAACGCATCCGGCCGCAACGGCATGCTGCTGTGGATGACGCACTCCTGCTGGCCGTCGATGGTGTTCTGCACCTACGATTATTACTTTGAGCCGACCGGTGCGTTCTTCGGATGCAGGAAGGCCTGCGAGCCGCTGCACATACAGTACAACCTCCTGACAAAGGAGGTCGAAGTCGTGAACCTGTGCAGCGGCAACCTCTCCGGGCTCCGGGCCGGACTTGAGGTCTATGATTATGCAGGCACGCTACTGGGCAGCCGCTCGGCGGTGGTGGATTCTCCGGACGATTCGACGGTCCGCTGCTTTGCGGCCGACCTGCCTTCCGGGGCGCCGGCGCTCCTGCTGAAACTGCGGCTGCTCTCGGCAGACGGGGACCTGCTGTCGGAGAACTTCTACATGGTCCCGGAGGAGGGCTCCGGCAGCCTCAAGGCTCTGAGGGGCCTTCGTGCAGCAAAGCTCGGCAAAATGGTAAAGGTCTCAGGGTCAGACGTATCCGTGACCGTGCGCAACAACGATTCAGTGCCGGCCCTGCTGGTGCGGCTTGTCCTGAAAGACCGCAACGGCGAGGAAATCCTGCCCGCAGGCTATTCGGACAACTATTTCGCGCTGCTGCCGGGAGAGGAAAAGACCGTGCATATCGCTTGCCGCCCCGCCCTTAACAACCCCGCCCTCGATATCCAGCAGCTAGGTGACTTCGCCCTTTAGCCCCCCGCGAGAAGCAGGAGGGGTTGGCGCAGGTACCCACTATCTGTGGCGCAGGTCTGTTTTTTGGCAAGGGACCTGCGCCACAGGGATGCACTGGAAGCCTTTTCGTGGCGCAGGCCCCCACTTCTTTATCGGACCTGCGCCAGAGACGCCAAGAACCTGCGCCAAACGACCGGGGGACCTGCGCCACAAGGCTGCCGATTCGCTCTTTCCCAGCGCGCGAAGACAACGTCAGTACCCCCACATCGTCTTCGCAAAGGGTCTTGCGGCCACTCCGCCCCTTCCCAGCGCGCGAAGACAACGTCAGCACTCCCACGTCGTCTTCGCGGAGGGTTTTGCGGTCGTTTCGCCCTTTCCGAGCACGCGAAGACAACGTCAGCGCTCCCACGTCGTCCTCGCGGAGGGTTTTGCGGTCGTTTCGCCCCTTCCCAGCACGCGAAGACAACGTCAGCACTCCCACGTCGTCTTCGCGGAGGGTTTTGCGGTCACTCAGCCCGTTCCTAGCGCGCGAAGACAACGTCAGCACTCCCACATCGTCCTCGCAAGGGGTCAAGCCTGAGGGGGCAGAAAGGCAAACAGATCGACGGGCTGAAGGGGTGGAAAATACAATTATTTTCACTATAATTGTAGGCTATGCGAAAGATAACCACATTGATAGCGGCGGCGCTGCTTTTGGCGGCGTGCGGCAAGGCCGGAGGAGAGCCCGGGGGAAAGCCCGGAGAAGACTCCGGAAAAGACACTGAAACTCCAGCCCAGGACCTCCCGGCAGCGGTGCAGACGCCCGACTTTGCGAAGGGCGCGGACATCAGCTGGGCCTCCGAAATGGAGAAGGCCGGCAAGACCTTCAAGAAGGCCGACGGCACTCCCGCCGACATTTTCGAAGTCCTCAAGGACTGCGGAATCAATTCCATACGCCTCCGCGTGTGGGTGAATCCCACGGGCGGCTGGAGCGGCAGGGACGATGTAGCAGCCTTGGCCCTGAGGGCCGCCAAGGCCGGAATGGCCCTGATGATAGACTTCCACTACAGCGACTTCTTCGCCGACCCTTCGCGGCAGACCTTCCCTAAGGACTGGGAGGCCGACAAGGCCGACGCCGCCAAGACTGCGGCCCGCATCAAAGCCCACACCACCGAAGTCCTGGGTACCCTGAAAGACAAAGGCGTGGCCCCTGCGTGGATACAGATAGGCAACGAGACCCGCAACGGCTTCCTCTGGCCCCTCGGCCAGCTCTGGAACAGCTCCGGCGACATCACCGGAGGCTGGACCCGCTTCGTGCAGCTCTACAATGCCGGCTACGACGCCGCCAAGGCCGTGTTCCCCAAGGCCCTCGTGATGCCCCACCTCAACAACGCCTGGGAAGACAACAACTGGTGGTTCAAGAAGTTCAAGGCAGAAGGCGCGAAGTTCGACGCCATCGCCCTGTCGCACTACCCCCAGACAGAAAGCAAGATGACTCCGGAGCAGGTCAACAGCAACGCCCTGAACCGCATCGCAGCCCTCGCCGCCGGCTACGGAGTGCCGGTGTTCGTGGCCGAAGTTGGCGTGAAGCCTGCCACCGAAAGCGCCTCCGCCGCCGTGCTGAAGGCATTCATGGACGGGGTGCGCAACATCCCCTCCTGCAAGGGTGTATTCTACTGGGAGCCTGAGGTTTACGGCGGCTGGAGGCCAGCCGTCTACAGCTCCCTCGGCTGGGGCTCCTACGATATGGGGGCCTTCTCGTCCGACGGCCGCCCGACCAGCATAATGAACGCATTCAAATAAGACCACATACGTATGAAAAAGATTTTCCTTGCAGCCGCAGCACTGCTCACCCTCTTCTGCTGCACCCCGAAGGCCACATCAGTGCATCCGGAATGGACCTACGACAGCGTCGTCTATGAAGTCAACATCCGCCAGTTCACCCCTGAAGGCACATTCAAAGGCGTCGAAGCCCAGCTCCCCCGCCTCAAGGAACTCGGAGTGGACGTGCTCTGGCTGATGCCTATGTACAAGATCGGCGAGGTGGAGCGCAAGGGCTCCCTGGGCTCCTACTACGCCATCTCCGACTACTGCGCCGTGAACCCTGAATTCGGCACGATGGAAGACTTCGAAGCCCTGCTGGGCGCCGCCCACGCACAGGGATTCAAGGTCATCCTCGACTGGGTGGCCAACCAGACCGCCCCGGACAACGTGTGGATGACCACCAAGCCCGCCGACTTCTACGAGCGCGACTCCCTGGGCAACGCCATCTGGGAGTACGACTGGACCGACACCCGCAGCCTCAACTACGAGAACAAAGAGGTCTGGAAGGCCCAGGACGAAGCTATGCGCTTCTGGCTCGAAAAGGGCGTGGACGGCTTCCGCTGCGATGCCGCAGGCGAAATGCCGGCCGATTTCTGGAAGGGAGTGCTCCCCGCCCTCAAGCGCGACTACCCCGACGCCTACCTGCTTGCAGAGGCGGAGAAGCCGGAGCTCAGCGACCCCGCCGAGACCTTCGACGCCACCTACGCCTGGGAGCTGCACCACCTCATGAACGAGATCGCCCAGGGCAAGAAGAACGTGGGCGACCTCAAGGACTACCTGGCCCGCGACGCAGCCAAATACCCCAGGGAGGCCTTCCGCCTCACCTTCACCTCCAACCACGATGAAAATTCCTGGGCAGGGACCGAATTCGAGAGGATGGGAGACGCCGCAAAGGTCATGGCCATGCTCTGTTTCACCCTTCCCAAGAGCCAGCCGCTCATCTACACCGGACAGGAAATCGGCCTCGACAGGCGCCTCGCGTTCTTTGAAAAGGACCCCATCACCGACTGGAGCGCCAACGAGTGGACCACCTTCTGGAAGGGCCTTGTGGACCTCAAGCACGACAATCCCGCCCTCGCGGCCGGTGAGAAAGGCGGCACCCTCGAATACATCCAGGATGTGCCGGAAGGCATACTTGCCTTCTGCCGCAAAGTGGCCGGCAATGCGGTCACGGTGGAAGCCAACCTCACGCCCGACGCCATTCTCCTCGACGACGGCAGCGAGCTGGCCGGATGGGACTACATCGTCAATGTATGGCACGGAACTGAAAAATAAAACCATATGACTATCAGGCACTTTAGCGCAGCATCGGCACTGGTTGCGGCATTTGCGGCCGCCGCCCTGGCCTTCGTGTCCTGCCGCCCGGGCTTCAACCCCGATTCCGTGCGGGACGCCACCGCCGGGGAAATCGCCCGCGTGGAGCCGCCCTGCTGGTGGACCGGGATGAAAACGTCCCTCCAGCTGATGGTGCAGGGTCCCGGAATATCCGGCTGTACCGTGAGCATCGAAGGCGCCCCGGGCGTGCAGGTCGGCGGCGTCAGCAAGGCGGAAAGCCCCAACTACCTGTTCATCGACGTGATCGTGGGCACGAACGCCCGTCCGGGCACCTGCTGGCTCGTGTTCAACAACGGCAGCGAAAGTTTCAAATACCCCTACCTTCTGCGTGAGCGCGAAGAGGGGAGCGCCGGCCGTGCCAGCTACACCACCGAAGACATGATCTACCTCATCATGCCCGACCGTTTCGCCTCCGGCACCCCCGACAACGACCGGGGCTGGCCCGGCGGCACCTACGACGACGGCTCGGCCCTTCCCTGGCGCGTGCCTGAAACGCCCGACACCGTGGACCGCACCGACCCCGTGGCCCGTCACGGCGGCGACCTGCAGGGCATGACGGAGCACCTCGACTACGTGGCCGGGCTTGGCGCCACCGCTATCTGGAACACTCCCCTTCTGCTTGACAACCAGCCGTTTGAGTCCTACCACGGCTACGCCTGCGCCGACTACTACCATATCGACCCCCGCTTCGGCGACAACGCCCTCTACCGCGACTACGTGGACCAGGCGCACGCCCGCGGGCTTAAGGTCATCATGGACATCGTGACCAACCACTGCGGCACCGCCCACTGGTGGATGGAGGACCTGCCGTTCAAGGACTGGGTGCACCGTTTCCCGGAGTACATGCAGATGAACGCCCTGTTCTCCGTGTACATGGACCCGAATGCTGCGCAGACCGACCTGCAGCGGCAGGAGAGCGGCTGGTTCGTGCCTTCGATGCCCGATATGAACCTGGACAACCCCTTCGTGCTCAAGTACTTCCAGCAGTGGGCCGTGTGGTGGATCGAGTACGCCGGCCTGGACGGTCTGCGTGTGGACACCTACCCCTACAACGAGCCGGGGCCGATGTCCCGCTGGTGTGAGGCGGTGCGCAGGGAGTACCCCGGAATCAACATCGTCGGCGAGTGCTGGGACATGAACATACCCCAGGTGGCCTACTGGCAGACAGGGCACCCCAACAAGAACGGCTTCGACAGCCACCTTCCTTCGATCATGGACTTCCCGCTGCAGAGCGCCATGATCACCGCCCTCTGCGAAGACAAGGTCTGGTGGAGCGAAGACATGACACGCGTCTACAGCGTGCTGGCGCAGGATTTTGCCTACACCGACCTGGACAACATGATGATCTTCTTCGCCAACCACGATCACGCCCGCACCGGCGACATCCTGCGTGAGGATCCGGCAAAGATGAAGCTTGCCATCGCGATGCTGGCGACGATACGCGGCATCCCGCAGCTCTACTACGGCGACGAGATGATGTTCCTGGAGCGCAAGGACTGCAAGAGCCACGACGGCGCCAAGCGCATCGACTTCCCGGGCGGCTGGGCCGGCGACGCGGTCGACCTGTTCAGCGCCTCAGGGCGCGCAGCCGCCGGCGGCCTCTATGCCAGCGCCGCCGAGCTCCACGACTACACGGCGCGGCTCTTCGGCTGGCGCAAGGGCTGCAAGGCCGTCCAGCACGGCAAGACGCTCCACTTCCTCCACCGTAAGAACGTGGGAGCCAGCAATATAACCGACAACGCCTACTCCTACTTCCGCTACCTGCCGGATGAGGCGGTGTTCGTGTACATCAACAACAACGCCGAGCCCCGCACCCTCGACTGGAGCCACTACTCCGAGTTCGTGAGCGGGCCCGTCAGCGGTACGGATGTCCTGACCGGCGGTAGCGTGGTGCTCCAGGACGGCCTGGAAATCCCCGCCCGCAGCGCCCTGATCGTCCAATTCCCCCGCTAGCGACCCTCCGGCCGGCCCGTAAGGCTGCGTTCCGTGTTGCTTCGACCGCTCCGTGCAGCTTCGACCGCTCCGTGCAGCTTCGACCGTTTTTGGCAGCTTCGACCGTTTTTGGCAGTTTCGACCGTTCCGTGCAGCCTCGACCGTTTTTGGCAAGTCGCTGCGTATCAATAAGTTACAATTCTCCTATGCGCCGTTTGGAGCACAGGAGACACAGAAAAGATTGAAAATGAAAGATTTACGAAAAACGCACATTGGGGCGGCGCTCATAGGGGCGGCGCTCCTCATTGCGGCGGTGCTGATGGCAGCGGGCTGCAAGAGCCTGCCGGTGATCATTGCGGAAGACGTGCTGGAGGGCCCCGACAGGAACCTCCAGCTGACATTCGGGCTGCTGGACGGAGGCGTCCCCGCCTACACCCTCGAATACAAGGGACAGAAGGTCGTCGATGTGTCCCGCCTCGGCTTCGACCTTGCCGACGGCAGTTCCCTGAAAAGCGGCTTCAACGTCTACAGCGTCGATTTCGACTCCTGCGACGAGACCTGGAACCCCGTCTGGGGCGAGGAACGCGAGATCCGCAACCACTACAACGAGATGCTGGTCACGCTTGAGCAGGGCACGGGCGAGGTCAGGGCGCCGCAGGACGGCGTGGGCGCCACGGATCCCGGCTACACCGGCGACCCGGGCAACGCCTCCGGACGCGGCGCCGTTATGTGCATACGCTTCCGTCTCTACGACGACGGCATGGCGCTCCGCTACGAGTTCCCGCGCGACAACAAGCTCCGTTATTTCAATATAAAAGAGGAACTTACGGAGTTCGCAATGACCGGCGACCACAACGCCTGGTGGATCAGCGGCGACTACGACACGCAGGAGTACAACTACAGCCACACCCGCCTGAGCGGAATCCGCGCGCGCTCCCGTTCGATGCGCCTGGGCAACGCCTCCGCCACAGGATTCAGCGACACCGGCGTGCAGACCGCCCTGCAGATGAAGACCGACGACGGCCTGTATATCAACATCCACGAAGCAGCGGTGGTCAATTACCCCACCGCCAACCTCGACCTGGACGATGGCAGCATGACCTTCCGCATCTGGCTCACCCCCGATGCCGAAGGGATAAAGGGCCGCATGCAGGCCCCCTGCGTGACCCCCTGGCGCACCGTGATGGTCGTGGACGACGCCCGCAAAGTGCTGGCATCCAGGCTGATACTCAACCTCAACGAGCCCTGCGCCCTGGACGACGTGAGCTGGATCCACCCGGTCAAATACATGGGCGTGTGGTGGGAAATGATCACCGGCAAGACCGAGTGGTCCTACACCTGGGACTACCCTTCAGTGCAGCTCGGCGTGACCGACTACGCCGCCTCGAAACCCCACGGCAAGCACGGCGCCAACAACGAGAACGTGCGCCGCTACATCGATTTCGCGGCCGCGAACGGCTTCGACGCCCTGCTGATCGAAGGCTGGAACGAGGGCTGGGAGGACTGGTTCGGATGCCAGAAGGACTACGTGTTCGACTTCGTGACCCCGTACCCCGATTTCGACCTGCCGGCCCTGAACAACTACGCCCACGAAAAGGGCATACGCCTCGTGATGCACCACGAAACATCTTCATCCACCGTGAATTACGAACGCCACATGGAAGCCGCCTACGCCCTGATGAACCGCCACGGCTACGACGCCGTGAAGAGCGGCTACGTGGGCAACATCATCCCCTACGGCGAGCACCACTACAGCCAGCCGCTGATCAACCACTACCTCTACGCGATCAAGGAGGCGGCAAGGCACCACATTATGGTCAACGCCCACGAAGCCGTGCGCCCCACCGGCCTCTGCCGCACCTGGCCCAACCTGATCGGCAACGAGAGCGCCATGGGCACGGAATACCGCGCCGGCATCAATCCCGGCCACACGTGCATCCTGCCCTTCACCCGCCTGCAGGGCGGCCCTATGGACTACACGCCCGGCATTTTCGAGACCGATATGTCCGTGACCGCCCCGGGGCAGAGCGGCAAGATGCGGCACACGATAGCCAACCAGCTGGGCCTCTACGTGACCTTCTACTCGCCCCTGCAGATGGCGGCCGACCTGCCGGAAAACTACGCCCGCTTCCCGGACGCTTTCCAGTTCATAAAAGACGTGGCGGTGGACTGGGAAAAGAGCCTGTATCTCGAAGCGGAGCCGGGCGAATTCATCGTGACGGCCCGCAAGCCGCGCCTGGAGACGCTCAACTCCGGCCGCCTCACGGGCAAGTCGGGAGCATACGAATTCGTGTACAAGGACGGCAAGGCGCACGACGTCTGGTACGTGGGCGGCGTCTGCGGCGAGCAGGCCAGGGAAGTCACCATCAAGTTCGACTTCCTCGATCCGGCGCTCCGCTATGAGGCCACTCTCTACTCCGACGCACCGGAAGCCGACTACGAGACAGCTCCCCAGGCCTATGAAATCAAGCATCTGGAGCTCACGGCCGCCGACACCCTAAGCGTGCGCATGGCCCGTTCCGGCGGCTTCGCCCTATCGCTACGGAGTGATCCAGCCCGTCTCGGTGACGCTCCAGCCCGCTAGGATTCCGAAGCCTCCTTCGACGTTGGAAAAAGGTATTGCCATTGGGGCGAGGCCCATTTCGGTAAACTCGTTGCCGCTCAGGGCTTCCCGCGACTTCACGTAGCGGAAAAACTCTTCCGACAGGCTGTAGATGCGTATTTTATGCCTGTAGGACGCTCCGTCAGGCGTTTCTTCATCCTCGTCTTCTTCCCGTTCGTCCTTGAACTTGAATGTCATATCGAAGCGTCCGTCCTTTGTGGAGTATTTATCCGGCCAGGCTTCGATGTTGAGATCTGTCATATACTTGTATGAAAGATACTTGCCGTTGAATCCTATTGTGGCATAGGGCGCGTCGGTGGAAATCCTGCCTCCGAGCGGCTGCATTTTCTTGTGGTACGGCGCAATCGCAGATTGGCTCGTTTCGCCTTCCAGGGTCTTTTCTTCAAGTACCTGGACTCCGTAGAAGTCACGCGTGGCCGGATCGTCGGGGAAAGACAATTTCAGGGATTCCAGGCCGTTTTTCACCTTCGTTTCCGCATTGATATCTTCCACGGAGCGCGGAATGACGGTAGAGGCTTTCACGGGGGGTATCCCTTCTGCGGAAGCGCGTATTTCCACGACATCTCCGGGAAGCATCTCCCCGGTCACAAACCAGCACCCGGCAGGCACGGAGCCGAGACCGTAGTATGCGTGGGAGACTTCTTTGGGCGTCCCGTTGACGGTGAAACTGATGTCTGCGGACTCCAGAAAAGGAAGACTCTTGACCGGCTCTCCGACGGGCAGGCCCTTGAACAACTGCACCACGGTGGTGTCGGACGCTCCGGGAAAGCACATAAGCATCAGTCTTGGCTCGGTGGCCACGATAATGTCAAGCGGCTTACGGCAGGAGCCGAGCAGCGGGAGGACGGCAAGCAGGGTGTATAGTATTCTTGATGTTTTCATATTAGAATTTTAGACAGTAACTGAAAGACGGGATAATAGGTATCATTGAAGACTGCATACCCTGGAATTCCACATATCCGGGGTTGTAGTTGAAGCGGTTCAGGTCAAATCCGTTTACGGTCATAGAGACAAACAGCGGATTCAGGCGGCAATAGACATTGTAGATGCTGAAGTTCCACACATATTCGTGGCCGCGGCGGGTCTTGCCGTGCAGGTTGGCGCCAATGTCCATCCTGTGGTAGTCCGGTATCTGGGCGCAGTTCGGCTCGGTGAAGCAAAACTCCGGACTCAGTGTGCCGATATAGGCGCCTTGCACGAGATGGGACGGAAGGGTCATCCTGTTGCCGCTGTGGTAGTTCCAGGCGCAGTAGAGTTCCCATTTGCCGTTGACGCGCCAGTTGGCCTGGACGGTGATTTTGTGGCGGTTGTCGTTGCGGTCGGGATACCACTCCGGCCAATAATCCCCGAAGAAACGCTCGCTCTTGGAGAGAGTATAGTAAGCGTTGACCTGGAGGGACTTGGTCTCATATCCTAAATCCAGCTCCATTCCGTAGGAGCGCCCTTCTCCGAGGCGGAAATGCCTCCTGCTTTCGTCAAGTCTGGGGAAGATTGAGTTGGATTCTTTGTAATCCACCAGGTTGTCCATCGTCTTGTACCACCCCTCAACGGTCACGTGGAGATTATAGGGAAGCTTGGCGTACAGGCCTGCGGCAAGCTGACCCGAGCGCAAGGGAGGAAATCCGTCCCCGGAAGGAAGCCAGCAGTCGGTGGGCAGATCCAGGTAGGTTGCCGACAGACGGTGGGCAAACTGGCTCATAACTGAATACGAGGCTTTGAAATCAAGTCCGGGCAGGCACTGTATCTTGACGGCAAGCCTCGGCTCCAGGGAGTTCCAGAAGCCGTCGGAAGTGAAATACATCGTGTTCCTCAGGCCGGCATTCGCCCTTAGCCAGTCCGTGATTCTCATCTCGTCCTCCGCGTAGAGGCTGATTTCCCCGCCTGCTACCCGCACGGAATCATTCTGCGAGAATGCGTATATCCGCTTTTCTCCGTATTCGTCGTAATCCGAGAAAGAGTAGTCGGGACGGAACGAGTGCATTATCCCGCTTCCTCCGAAACGCAGCTTATGGCCGTCAACAGGCCTCCAGTTGCCGTCAAATGATAATCCTATATCGTCGAGGACTCCGTGGTCGGACAGGTCCTGGGCCGCTGAAAACGCTTTCTTTTTCTCTCCCCCGGAGAGGTCATAAGCGCTGTAATCAAGTAAGAAACCTATCCTGGAACGGTTGCCGGCCCAGTAACCCAGCAGCCTGAAGTCCATATCTGGAGACAGGCTTTTCTGCCAGTTCAGGGAGGCGAGCGTATTGCCCCAGTTCAGACCCTGCTTTCTGGTTTCTTCGGTGCGGAAGCTGTCCTCAGACGATGTTTTTATGACGTCCCACCGGAAGTCGTCGTTGCCAAGATAGAAGTTGGCGGTAATCTTGCTTTCAGGAGAAAACTTATGTACTACTTTGGCGTTGAAGTCAGTGAAAGAGTAAAGCGCCATCATTGAGGATTCATCGGTCCTGTCTCCGCTGTAGTATTTACCGGCCGTAGCATTTCTTATCGAGAAGATGGGAAACAGCAGGGCGTCGGCCCAGGAGCGGCGAAGGGCCACGTTGAAAGAAGTTTTTTCCTTGATGATGGGGCCCTCGAACTGCAGGCGGCCTTCAAGCAGCCCTATGGAGAACTTGCCTTTGTAGTTGTTGAAGTCTCCGTCTTTTGTCTGTATGTCCACGACGGATGAGGTGCGGCCGCCATACCTGGCGGGAAAGCCGCTCTTGTAAAAATCCATATTATCGATGACGTCCGTGTTGAAAGACGAGAAGATGCCGCCCAAGTGGCAGATTTGGTAGAGGGGCACTCCGTCAAGCAGGAAAAGGTTGTCCGAACCGTCACCTCCGTGGACATAAAGGCTGGAGAGGAGTTCCGTGCCGGAGGCTACGCCGGGAAGGGTCTGGAGGGTCTTCAGGACGTCCGGGCTGCTCAGGGTCGCATAGGCGCGGTTGAATGCGGCTCCGTCGATCTTGGTGAGGCCGGTCTGGGTGAAATTCGTGTTCCTGTCGATCTTTCCGGTGACGGACGCGGCTTTTATCGTGTCAATCTGTATTTCGACCGGACCCTGCGGCTTGACGGGTTGGAGCATTACATATCTTCCTTTCACGCTCCAGCGGATTTCGGTGTCTGCAAAGAGTACCGTCAGGCTTTGCTTCAGGTTCTTGCCCTTGAAGGACTGGCCTTCGAACGGGGTATCGAGCGGCAGACTTGAATCAAAGGCGAAATAGACGCCGTAATGGTCGCTTACGGCTTTCATTCCGTCCATTATCGTGCCTCCGCCCTGGGCGAAGGCCGGCAGGACGAGAAGCACCAAACTAAATAATACTGTTATTGTCTTTTTCATTCTCTTCTTGTTCTTTCGTTTCGGACCGTGCTATGAAATGGTCTCCGAATGCTGTATAGATGTGGATTTCGATGTTGTTGAAATCCACGGGGCCTCCCGCTCTGCTCAATTCAAAAGATTGCTTTTTAAGGGATTCTGCACTTGTTTCATTTCCAGCATACTCAAAATAGTCCTGAAGCATAATGTCTCCCGGTTTGATGTCGTTAATCATACGGAAACTCAAGTTGTTCTTGAATTTACTGTGTATTTCGAGTATATCTCCGACGGACGAGCCGGCGGGATGTTTTTCATCCAAATCTACCAGAGTTATTGCGTCGATTTTGGAGATACGCCAGTCGAAAGCCGACCATTGTTCCGGGGCGGGATGAGCATCTGATTGCTTGAAAACGCCAACTAACAGAGTATCCAAACCGGAATAATAATTATGGCTGTCCTCGTTGAATTTGTCATCCAGGACATAGTCGGGAACGATATAATTTAAACCATCAGTAGAAAGATGTATTCCTGTCACTTTATAAATTGTATTGATGTTGTATTTCACTTCCCTGACGAAAAAGCTGTCAGGAAACAAAAAGGATAGATCGCACGAAGATATAACCAGTGACGTTATGACAAGTAAAAAAGATACGGCTACTTTTTTCATAAAGTTGGATAAATAATTGTTTTGAAGAGGTTTATGTTTTGTTCTATCGATAGTGTTCAAAAAATGCGTTTTTGTTGTGTTTGCCTTAATAGACGCACTAATCCGGAAAAGTAACACTCAGTTTGAAAATAAATGAAAAAGAGGGCTCCGGATGCGGCAGGATTGGTTTTTTGAAAAACTTTGACTATATTTGAAATCCACTGACTATGGCACGCTTCCAGAAAATAGATGAACTGTTCCGGCTTTTTTATAAGCCGATGTGCATCTATGCTACGCACTATCTTGGTAATACCGAGGGAGTTGAGGATATCGTGCAGGATGCGTTCCTGTCCTTGTGGCAGAAAATGGAGGACGGCCTGGAGCCGGCGTCTCCCAAGTCTTATCTCTCCTCAATAGTGCACAATGCCTGTGTGGACCGCCTCAGGCGGGAAGCATCGCATCCCGTTTCCGGCTTGCCCTCGGATATGGAGGAGCCCGTCTCCGACGAAGAGGCCCTCGACCGTTCTTTTGCCGAAGCGTGGCTTTGGACTGCGATAGATGAACTGCCCGAAGGCAGGCGGCGTATGTTTCTGATGCATAAACGTGAAGGCCTCTCCTGCGCCGAAATCGCCGACAGACTCGAAGTCTCCGAAGGCACGGTCCGCAACCAGATTTCCCGTGCCCTCAAGACTCTTCGCCAGGGAGCTAAGACACTATTCTTTTTCTTTTTTCTCTGAACCCGGTGTTACATTTCCGATCCATCTCCGTCTATTAAGACGAAAAACGGCAAAGTGATGAAAGAATCTTTCGAAAAGAAGCTTGATTTCGTGGTCAGACATTACAAAGAAGGTCTGTTTGACACCCGGAAAGCGATAGAGCGCCTGCACGGCAGCTTTGCGGACTCTCGTCCTGTCCGGAAGTGGTGGAGCGTGTTGGCCGCAGCCGCTGCGTCCGTGGCGGTGGCGTTCGCTGCGGGGTATGGAATCTACAGCTCAGTCAGTGATTCTTCCGCTCCGGAGCAAAAGCCTGCCGCAACTCCGGCCCAAACGCCTCCGGAGGCTCCCGCAGCCCACGTTTTCATCTTTAAAGACACCCCTGTCGCCGAAGTCCTGAAGGAGCTGGGAGACTACTATGGCTGCACGCTGAGCGCTTCTCCCACCAGCAAGCACCTGACGGCAACTTTCCCCGAGGATGATCTCGACACGATACTGTCCGTCATCGAATCGGCCCTGGATATAGATATCACGGCGGAATAATCAAATTATTTGACTATCTTCGCAAGTATGAAACGATTCATGCTTGTGCTTGCGTGCGCCGTAGCGGCGACCGTGGCAATCCAGAAGGCCGACGCCTGCACCAACGTCATCATATCCCCCGGCGCCAGCGCCGACGGCTCCTCCATGGTCTCCTACGCCGCCGACTCCCACTGGCTCTTCGGTGAGCTGTATTTCCGCAAGGCCGCCAAATGGAGGCCGGGCACCCAGCTCGCCATCTACGAATGGGACACCAATAAGCCCCTCGGCAGCATCGCCCAGGCAGCGCAGACCTACCAGACCGTGGGCAACATCAACGAGCACCAGCTAATCATCGGCGAGACCACCTGGGGCGGCCGCGAAGAGCAGGTCGACACCCTCGGCGTCATGGACTACGGCTCACTGATCTACATCACCCTCCAGCGTGCCCGCACCGCCCGTGAGGCCATACAGACCATAGTGGCCCTCGCCAACGAATACGGCTACCCCTCCGAAGGCGAGACCTTCAGCATCGCCGACCCTCAGGAGGCCTGGGTCATGGACCTCGTGGGCAAGGGCTCCGGCGGCAACAAGGGCATAGTCTGGGTGGCCCGCCGCATCCCCGACGGCTACATCTGCGCCCACGCCAACCAGGCCCGCATCACCCGCTTCCCCCTCAATGACCCCGACAACTGCCTCTACGCCCCCGACGTGATCAGCTTCGCCCGGCAGCAGGGATGGTACTCCGGCGCCGATGAAGATTTCAGCTTCCGCGACGTCTACAATCCCCTCGATTTCGGCGGCGCCCGCGGCTGCGAAGCCCGTGCCTGGTCCGCCTTCAACATCCTCTGCGACGGCCAGTTCACCTATATGGACGGCGGCACCGAAGTGACCCGCCCCGCCTCCGACTGGCTCGAATACGCAATGGGCCACGACCTCAAGGGCGAAATGCCGCTCTTCGTGAAGCCGTCCCGCAAGATCAGCGTCAAGGACGTCGCCGACGTGATGCGCGACCACTATGAAGGCACGCCCATGGATATGCGCGTGGACATCGGAGCCGGCGGCAACGCCTGCCCCTACCGCTGGCGCCCCATGAACTTCAAATGGGAAGGCAAGACCTACGTCAACGAGCGCGCCATCGCCACCCAGCAGACCGGATTCTGGTTCGTGGCCCAGGCCCGCAGCTGGCTCCCCGACACCATCGGCGCACTCATCTGGTTCGGCTGCGACGATGCCGCAACTTCTTATTTGACACCGATTTACGCCAACACCAAGGAGGTCCCCGAATGCCTGCGCGAAGGCAACGGCGACCTGCTCCACTACAGCGCCACCTCCCAGTTCTGGATGTGCAACCGCGTGACCAATTCCTGCTACAGGATGTACGACGCGATGGAGCCCGTGGTGCGCGAATCCATCGACCTCTTCGAGAACAAGATGCTGTCGGAAGCCGTGCCCGAAATGGATGCCCGGCTGCTGAAGATATACAACGGCCGCGGCGGCAAGCCCGGCAGGCGCGGAGCAGTACGCCGCACCATCAAGGCGCTCACGAAGTTCACCGTGCAGACCGCCCAGGAGCAGTTCGGCCGCTGGGTCGATATGGAGCAGATGCTCACCGTCAAGTTCATCGACGGCAACGTGAAGGCCCAGGACGCCGAGGGCAACTTCCTCCACAGCAAGTACTCCGCCGGCATTCCCGACGGCCTGAAGCAGCCCGGCTACACCGAGCGCTGGAAAGCTGCCGTGGCCCGCGACGCCGGCTCCGTGCTCGAAGTCAGATAAGCATTGATGAAAATGAAAAAACTTCTCACGATCCTGTGCCTGCTCGCCGCCGCGGCCCCTTTTGCCAGCGGCCAGGCCTCAGACGTAATCAAGCCCGATTCCGAAATCCGGGAAGACGGCGCCCACGTGGACGAGATATCGTTCGACACCCGCGCCTCCTTCCACCAGCAGACTGAAGACGGGGTCTATGGCTCCCACTTCCAGGGAGAGTACCTCAATCTGCACATCATCGGGCAGCTCGCCGACGGGCTCACATTCCGTGTGCGCCAGCGCCTCAACCGCAAGATCGACGACGACAACCCCTTCAGCGCCACCGACTTCCTGTGGCTGAAGTGGCAGGCCCACCCCAAGTGGTCGTTCACCTTCGGCAAGCAGCCCATACTCGTGGGCGGATATGAAATCGACTCCGCCCCCATCGACGTCTACTACTACGGCGCCTTTTCCCTCCACCTCTACCAGTACTATGCCTTCGGCGCTTCGGCGAACTTCCATCCCGCTGAAGGACAGACGGTTTCGGTGCAGTTCATCCCGTCGCCCATTTCTCCGGTCACGCAGAACGCCTACTCCTACAACATCTACTGGAACGGCCACTTCTGGCCCTGGTGGAAGACCATATGGAGCTACAACCTCGTGGAGGACGAGCTCCACAGGAAGATGAACTGGATAGCGCTCGGCAACAAGTTCGATATGGGCAAACTCGTTGTGGACGTGGACCTTATCGACCGCGTGGCTTTCAAGCAGAAGCATCCGTTCTCCGACTGGTCGGCCATCCTTAAGGCCATCCTGACGCTCGGCAAGTGGAACATCTGCACCAAGGTCGGCTACGAGCGCAACGACGCCTCCAACGTGGATCCCGACTGGCTCGCCGAATGGGACGACAAGGTGGCACCGACCCACAAGGGCTCCTTCGACCTCGTGCTTCCCGCGGGCAACGACTACTTCTACTACGGCGCCGGCGTGGAGTTTTTCCCGCTTGGCAACGAGAAACTCAGAATCCACGCCGCCTACATCGGCGACAACCACGACCGCGCCCACAATTTCGACGTCGGCCTGACCTGGCGCTTCTCCGCTTATAAAAGGCACAAACTTTGATAGTACATAATTGCATATTAATATGATACGTAGAGACTTCCTGAAGACCCTGGGCGTCGCGGCCGCTGGAGCAGCCGTGGGTCTGCCCGCCGCCGCTGCGACCGCCCGTTCGGCCGCCAACCGTGAACTCATCGACGGGGTCGAACCCGGCGGTTCCCTCAACGGCCTGGATCTCAACCTCCGTCCCATCAAGCCGGAGGTGGACAAGCAGGTGACTGTAGTAATCATAGGTGCAGGCAACCGCGGAAGCACCTACGCCCGCTATGCCGAAATGTTCCCCTACGCCCTCAAGGTCGTGGGTGTGTCCGACATCCTGGAGCACCGCTGCCGCAGGATGGCCGACAAGCACGGCGTTCCCGCCGAGCACCGTTTCGGCGACTGGAGCGAAGTCTTCAAGGTGCCCAAATTCGCCGACGCCGTGGTCGTGTCCACCCCGGACGACGTCCATTACGCCCCTTGCATGAAGGCCATAGAAATGGGTTATCACGTGCTCCTCGAGAAGCCCGTGTCGCCCACCGAGAAGGAGTGCAAGAACATCCTCGCGCAGGCAAAGAAGTACGACCGCATCGTGGCCGTCTGCCATGTGCTGCGTTATGCTCCTTATTTCGTCGCGCTTAGGGAAATCGTGCGCAGCGGCGCCATCGGCGAGCTGGTGAGCGTCCAGCATATGGAGCCCATCCAGTATGCCCATATGGCCCACTCATACGTGCGCGGCAACTGGCGCAATTCAAAGCTCTCCACGCCTATCATCCTGGCCAAGTCCTGCCACGACCTCGACATCCTGCGCTGGCTCATCGACAAGCCCTGCAAGACCATAGTCGCAGACGGCTCCCTGCACCTATTCAAGCCGGAGAACGCCCCCGAAGGCGCCCCTCTGAAGTGCACCGACGGCTGCCCGCACGAGAGCACCTGCCCTTATTCCGCCATCGACATCTACACCAAGCAGAAGCGCCACCTCGGCGTGTTCGACCTCGACGGCAACAAGGATCCCGACTTCATCCTGCAGCGCCTGCTCACTCCGCCGTACGACAGCTACGCCCGCTGCGTCTATCACTGCGACAACGACCAGCCGGACCACTACGTGGCCGAAATGGTGTTCGAAGGCGGCAAGACAGCGGCCTTCTCGATGGAGGCCTTCGCCCCCTACGGCGGCCGCCGCACCCGAATAATGGGTACGATGGGCTACATCGAAGGCGACGGCTCCAAGTTCACTCTCTGGGACTTCCAGACCCGCACCCCCAAAGTCTGGGACAGGAAGGTCAGCGAAATCCAGGAATACAAAGGCGCCGGCCACGGCGGCGGCGACTACGCCCTCGAGCGCGACTTCGTGGAGGCTGTGGCCTTCAACGACCCCGGCCGCCTTTCCAGCACCATCGACGTGTCGATCGAGAGCCACGTGATGGGCTTCGCCGCCGAGCGCAGCCGCCGCTCCGGCCGCAAGGAAAAGGTATAACGTCATTCTGAACGAAGTGAAGAATCTCCTCCTCGTACTGCTTCTCTCCGCCGCCAGCCTGGCGTCGCAGGCCCAGTCCATACCCGTGGACACCAAGTTCGGCGCCGTCTCCGATGCCGAACTTGAGCTTACGGAATATGCCCAGGACACCTCCGCGGCCGTGCTGGTGCTCTACCGCCACCGCGACGTCCTGATCTCCCTCAACGGCCAGGGAGAATTCTACCGCAAGGAGGTCTTCCAAGAAAGGGTGAAGATCCTCAAAGAGTCCGGCAAATCTTACCCGGAATACAAGCTCTACTACCGTGAGCCTCAGGATTTCGTCACCGACATCAAGGTCGTGACCTACAACATGTCCGGCGGCAAGAAGACCACCGACAAGCTGTCGAAAAAGATGATTTTCGACGAGGAGGTCAGCGGCAAGATCCACTCCGTCTCCTTCGCCGCCGAGAACGTGCGCGTCGGCTCCGTGGTCGAAGTCACCTACACGCAGAAGAACCCCCGCATCGCCGATTTCGACGGCATCAGCCTGCAGGACGACGTGCCGCTGAACCTTTGCGAGGCGACCGTGGCCTACATCCCCTGCTTCATCTACAACATCCACAAGAGAGGCACGCTCTCCTGCGTCAACTACCGCGAGCTTGGCAAGGAAAGGGTCAACACCTCCGGCGGAGGCGTGTTTGAAATGAACCAGGTCATCGACCACTACAGGGCCTACAACGTGCCGGCCATGAAGGACGCGCCGCGCTGCTACTGCCCTGATTTCTACAAACTTGCCTACGACTACGACCTCCGCGCCTACGATTTCGACGGCGAGCACCACCAGGACTACAGCACCACCTGGGAGAACGTGGACGACCAGGTCCGCAAGGCCGGCATAATCAAGGAGTTCTACGACAAGTCCCGCATCGAAGCCGGCCCGCTCGTGACCGACGACGAAGTTGAGACCATCACCCGCATCCGCAACCTCGTGTGTGCCCTTGTCACGTGGAACGGCAAGCGCGGCATAAGCCCCCAGCCTGCCAAGGCCTTCAAGGCCCACGAAGGCAACGCCTGCGACATCGCAGCACTGGTGGCCGAGTGCCTCGGGGATGCCGGCTACAAGGTCGTGCCCGTGTTCCTGATGACCCGCGACCGCGGCGAAATCCTTGACCACCAGGTCAAAATCGACGCCTTCAACACCGTCGTCCTCCAGGTCACCGGCCCGTCCGGCAAGGTCCGTTACATCGACCCCGCCTCCGCCGGCACCGCCGTGGACGTGATGGCAGGCAGGTGCACCGTGAAGCGCGCCCGCGTGATTCCCCGGGAGGGCGCCGGCAAATGGGTGGACCTCAGCAAGCTCAGCAGCAACCGCTACATCCGCACCGACACCCTGTCCGTCACCGCAGACGGCATAATCCACGGCCGCACCGCCGAGACCGGCTTCAACAGCAACGCCGGCGACATGAAAGCCGCCTACTCCCGTTTCTCAGGGAAGGCAGACTTCATATCGCAGATTGAAACGGACTGCGGCATAGAAATAGACTCCCTGCGCACGGAAGGGATGGACAAATGGGGCCCTCAGGCCTCCGTGCACTACACCTGGCAGACGCCCGCCGTGCGTTCCGGTGACCTGCTGTATATCAGGCCCTTCGTGGATAAGCTGCACACTGAATCCACCTTCAGGAGCCCCGAACGCATGGTTCCCGTGGACTTCCCCTTCAGCGAGACCGGCTACTATTCGGTGACCATCGACGTCCCGGAAGGCTGGGCCGTGGAGTCGTTGCCGCCGACCGTGTACTTTGAAGAAAAGAACGTCAAGTGCCAGGCATCCATGAGGGCAATTTCCGACGGGGAGCACACGGTCTCCGTCAACCTCCGCTACAGCAACGGACAGCTCCAGGTGCCCGTGGACGAATACCAGGAGTTCCGTAAATACTGGGAGCGGCTCTGCGGAATATACAACGTGACGATAGTACTTAAAAAGATATGAAAAATTTTAAATTCCTTCTCATCCCGGCGCTTCTTTTCCTTTCAATGGCTGCCCGGGCACAATCGATTCCCGTCAACCCCAAGTTCGGCGCCGTCTCGGATGCCGAGCTGGAAATGACCACATACCAGCCGGACACGTCCGCCGCCGTGGTGGTGCTTTGGCGCCGCCTGGAAGTGGAGGCCGCGTTCTCCGGCTCCTTCGGCCTCACCCGCAAGGTCACCCTCACCGAACGCGTCAAGATACTTAAGGAATCGGGCAAAAGCTACCCCGACCTCAAGGTCTACTACAGCACGGCCACCGATCCCCGGGAAAGCGTCTCGGGCATCAAAATGGTCACATACAACAAGGACGGCGGCAAGAAAACCGTCGACAAGCTGAACAAGAAGATGATTTTCGACGAGGAGGTCAGCGACAAGCGCCGCTCGGTCAGCTTCTCCGCGCAGAACGTGCGCGTAGGCTCCGTAGTGGAGTACACCTTCACCACCGAGTCCCCCCGCGTGACCGATATCGGAACCATCTTCCTGCAGACAGGCGTGCCGGTGAACCTGTCAGAAGCCATATTCACCCGCGCCCGCTACTTCGACTTCAACCGCATCGCACGCGGCTTCGTGCACTGCACGAGCGAAACGACGATAGAGAACAACTCCACCATACTCCAGGGCGGCGCCAGCATAGACTACGACATCATCGTGGACAAGCACCGCGCCGTCGACGTGCCCGCGCTGAAGTCGGCCCCGCACTGCTACTGCCCCGACCTCTACCGCCTGGGGTTTGAGTACGAGCTCCGCAGCTTCAACGCCGACAACCTCTACTACAAGGACTTCAGTTCCAACTGGGCCACCGTGGATAAGACCATAAAAGACAGCGGATTGCTGTCAGACTTCTATGCCAGGTCGCGCTTCGAGGCAGAGGCTGCCGAGGCCAAGGCCAGCGCCGCCGACGAGGCCGGCCAGGTGGCAGCTATACGCAACGCCGTAGTCGCAAAGGTGCGCTGGAACGGCAAGAAGAGCATATGGCCCTCGGCCGCCAAGGCCTTCAAGGAGCAGGAGGGCAACAGCGCCGACATCAACGCCCTTGTGGCTGCAGCCCTCGGAGGGGCGGGCTTCAAGGTGGAGCCGGTGTTCCTGGACACACGTGACAACGGCCTGCTGATGGACTACCACGTCAGCGTGGATGCTTTCAATGCCGTGATCCTGAAGGTCACGGCTCCTTCCGGTGCCGGCTGGTTCATGGACGCGGCCGACGACCAGGGCTACCTCAACGTGCTGCCGGTCAATTATCTGGTGGAGCGTGCCCGTGTGGTCACGAAGAAGGACGCAGGCTACTGGGTGGACCTCAGCAAGCTCTGCCGCAACCAGCTGATCGACTCCGTGGAGATGGAGGTCGCCGCCGACGGTGCCATTACCGGGAAGCGCTCGCAGAAGGGATTCAACAACTGGGCGTGCACGATAAAGTCCACCCTGGGGAGGGACAGTAAGCTCGAAAAGATTGCTGAAGCCATTGAGAATGAGGACGGTATCGAGGTCGAGGACCTGAAGGTCGAAGGCAAGGACGTCTGGAGCCCGGAGGCTTCCATAAGTTACGGCTTCCGCAGCCAGGCCACTGCCGCCGGCAGCCTGCTCTACGTCCGTCCGTTCGTGACGAAGTACCATGATGCCGCCGATTTCCGTGCGTCCGAGCGCATAATCCCGGTCGAGTTCGCTTATCCTGAGACCGTCAACTACAGCGCCGCAATCACCATCCCCGAAGGCTGGACGGTGGAGTCGCTGCCGCAGCCGATGGTGATTCCCGGCAAGGTCGCCGACAGCCGCGTGGCCGTTCAATGCCTCTATGACGGCGAGCGCAAGGTGACGCTGAACTACCGCTTCACCCTCAACGGTCGCCTGGTGCAGGCCGCGCAGTACCCGGAACTCCGCAGTTATTGGGAGCAGCTGTGCAACGTCTACGAGACCACGATAGTGCTTAAGAAACTGTAATGAAACGACTTACGCTACTGCTGTGCTGGCTTTCGGCTACGGTGTCGCTGCAGGCGAAGGACCTTGACGCGCTGGTGATTTCGCACGAAGAGAGCTTCACGATGCAGTCGCCTTCGAGCGGCGTGTACCGTGTCAAGGCTGTCGTCATGGTGATTAACGAGAACGGCCTGAGGCCGGCGACGCCGGTCATCTACACCGACTCCTTCCGGAGCATTGGGTCGTTCAGCGCTGAGATCGAGACGGCAGGGCGAAAGATCAAGTTCGGGAAGAAGGACCTGCAGACAGTGTCCATTTCATCGGGGCTGGCGGACGACAGCTATGTGTCTGTGTTTGAGCCGTCTGCGCGCTATCCTTTCACCATCAGCTACGAGTACGCCGTCAATTACCGGAACGGGGTGCTGACCTTCCCCGCCTTCGTGCCCGTCACGGAAGAGAAGGTGGAGCTGCAGAAGGGCAGCTACACCCTCGACCTGCCGGCAGGCACCGAGATAGTCAGTTACGCCTCGCACGCGGAGGCCGTTCCGCCCAGGGAGGCGAAGGGGCGCACCGTTTATGAATGGAAAGTCGCTGACGTGCAGGCGATTGCGGACGAGGATATGATGCCGCCGTTCCGGGAGCTCCTGCCCATGGTGCTGGCGGCGCCGCGCAGTTTTTCCTACGCCGGCACCACCGGCTCGCAATCCGACTGGAAGGAGTTCGGGCTCTGGGTGAGCGGCCTGCAGCAGGGCGCTGACGTGCTCCCGGATGCGGTCGTGGCGGAGCTGCGGGAACTGACCGCAGGCTGCAGCAGCGACTTCGAGAAACTGAGGGTGCTTTACGGACGCCTGCGGGAGACGACGCGCTACGTGGCCATCCAGCTTGGCATAGGCAAGCTGAAGCCCATTGAGGCGGCGGAGGTGGCGCGGAGCGGTTTCGGTGACTGTAAGGCGCTGTCCAACTACCTGATGGCCATGCTGAAAGCTGTCGGGGTGGAGTCCTACTACTATATCATCCACACCGACCGGAAGGACCTGCTGCCGGGATTCACGTCCGCGGGGCAGATGAACCACGCTATGCTCGCCGTGCCGCTGCCGGAGATGGCCGACACCGTGTTCGTGGAGTGCACCAATCCCCGCACACCGCTGGGTTACCGGCACGCCGACGTGGCAGGGCACGAGATCGTGCTCATCAAGCCCGACGGGGGCGAGCACGTGCGGGTGGGGGCTTATCCCGACTCGCTCAGCCGGAGGGAGCAGCGCACCGAGGTGAAGCTGTCCACCAACGGAAGCGCCTCGCTGAAGCTCTGCCGCCGCATGTACCTGGACCTTGCGGAGAACTATATCGGCTGGGAGGACCTCAAGCAGGACACGCGCGAGAAGATGCTGACCGCCGGCTTCAAGCTCCACCCTGAGGGGCTCACGATTGATTCCGTTTCGGACAATTTCGACGGCTACGCTGCCGCCGGGCGCGCTTTCTGCCCGGAGAAAACCATCAGCTACAGCTTCTCGACGCGGGTTTACGCCCACGGCGACGGCACGCGGCTCTTCGTGCCGATGAACCCCGTGGCCAAGGGGCTGTCGTTCCAGAAAGGAGAAAGGGTCAACGACATCGTGATCCCGGAGGGGTACGCGTCTGTCGACACCGTGATGGTGCGTCTGCCGCTCGGCTACGCCGTCGAGAGCCTGCCGGAGCCCGTGGAGCTCGACACCCCCTGGGCGTCGTTCAGCTCCACCGCCTCCGAGGCCGACGGATGCGTGACTGTGGTGCAGGCCATCCGCTTCAAGCGCTTCCGCTCCGACAAGTCCCGCTACCCCGAATTCCGCGACTTCGCCCGCAAAGTCAACCGCTGCTACGACTCCTCCTTCGTCCTCATCAAGTCCGCCCCCTGAGGAGCAGGTCCCTTCTGCGGGTGGCGCAGGTCCCCTCTCCCGGTGGCGCCGGTCCCCCTTTCTTTCGGCGCAGGTCCCTTCTCCCGGTGGCGCCGGTCCCTTCTTCCGGCGCAAGTCCCCTCTCCCGGTGGCGCAGGTCCCTTCTCCCGGTGGCGCAGGTCTTCCTTCTGGTGGCGGCGGTCCTTTCTCCCGGTGGCGCCGGTCCCCC
>JAEEGJ010002991.1_pt1 | contig 71386 bp, 60 predicted proteins | sample 8958761 | NCBI WGS metagenome assembly JAEEGJ01 (sample SAMN16246546, study PRJNA631951) | gut metagenome | biome: gut microbiome; feature: rumen; material: RS-attached | host: Bos | place: Iran: Karaj | collected 2018-10 | reverse complement strand
TGATGATGCTTATACAAGGAGAAAACATAATAAATCGGAGTCTTGACCCTTTTTTCTCCTTCAGTAAGGATGACAGCCTGAAGCACATTTACGAGCTTGGCAATATTCGCCATCTTTACACGGTCACAGTGCTTATTGAAGATATTGAGGTTGATCGCGGCAACAAGCGCGTCACGCATCGTATTCTGCTGATACAGAAAACCCGGATTCGTTCCTTCCTCAACATCGTACCATGTACCCCACTCATCAACGATAAGGGCAATGTTATGATCCGGGTCATAACGGTCGATAATCGCGGAATGCTTGGTAACAAGTTCTTCCATGAACAGAGTCTTGCTGAGCGTCATGTACCATTCTTTCTCATTAAATCCGGTCGCAGCACCCTTCTTTGCCCAATCATACGGGAGCGTATAATAATGCAGCGAAATGCCATCCATAAATCCGTGTGCGTTATTCCAGGAACCGGAGAGCTTATGGCACTGGTTCAGTACAGTCTCTGTCCACTCGTAATCCTGAGCGTTCGGTCCACAAGCGATCTTGTTGATCTTCTTGTTCGGATCGTACTGTTTAACATATGACTGGTACTGGCGGAAAAGGTTCGCGTAGAACTCAGGTACCATGTTACCGCCGCATCCCCAGTTCTCATTTCCGATGCCGAAATAGTCAACTGTCCATGCTCCTTCATGTCCATTTGCCTTACGAAGTTCAGCCATCGGGGAAACTCCGTCAAAAGTCATATACTCGACCCATTCACTCATCTCCTGAACAGTACCGGAACCAACGTTACCGTTGATGTAGGTCTTACAGCCGAGCTGACGGCAAAGCTCCATATATTCATGCGTACCGAAGCTGTTGTCTTCAACAACACCACCCCAGTTCGTATTAATCATCTTTTTTCTCTTCGACTTGTCGCCGATACCATCTTTCCAGTGATACTCATCAGCAAAGCATCCGCCCGGCCAGCGAAGTACCGGAATATTCAGTTCTTTCAGCGCGGAAACCACATCATTTCTCATGCCGTTCGTGTTCGGAATATCAGAGTTTTCGCCTACAAAAACACCCCCGTAGATGCAGCGTCCGAGGTGTTCAGAAAAGTGTCCCTGTAATTCGGGATTAATGTGTCCAAGTTCTTTTTGCGGGTCAATAATCAGTTTAAACATAGATGCTCCTACTCTTCTCGCACAGTGCAGCGATCTGCTCATATAGTGCAAAAATTGAATTTACATAAGATTACGTTACAAGAGGCATGACAAAAAATCAACATCCGTTCTTTCGATTATGAAATTTTAGGGGGGCAGACCTAGACTTTATCCCGTTGATGTTAAATATGTAGTTTCTTATCATTATATTATCAAATGAATTTGTAGTGTCCGGGAGGATATAATGCTTAAATTAGTTCAGACCGAAAACGGACTTGTTCGTGGTTTTCAGGGAAATAACACCAGAATTTCAGTATTTAAAGGTATTCCGTTTGCCGCACCGCCGGTCGGCGAGAATCGTTGGAGAGCACCACAGCCTGCTGCCAATTGGGAAGGTGTACGTGAGTGCAGCAAATTTGCTCCGATCTCCGTTCAGGATCAGCCAGGCATCGGAACGGATATCTATTGCCGCGAATGGCATGTAGATAAAGATATTGAAATGGACGAAGACTGCCTGTACCTTAATGTATGGACACCGGCACAGAGCGATAACGACAATCTCCCTGTATTCGTATGGTTCTTTGGAGGCGGATTCCAGTGGGGTTATCCCCGCGAGATGGAGTTTAACGGCGAGAATATGGCCAAAAGAGGCATCATCGTCGTTAGTGTGAACTACCGTCTCGGCGCTCTCGGATTCCTTTCTCACCCTGATCTTATCAAAGAGGCTCCGGAAGCTCCGTCAAACTTCGGTAACCTTGACCAGCAAGCCGGAATTAAGTGGGTCATTAAGAACATCAAGAACTTTGGCGGCGATCCGGAAAATATCACGATCGCAGGTCAGTCCGCCGGTGGCGGTTCCGTTCTTAATCATCTGACTTCTGAATCCAGCATTGGTCTTTATCAGAAAGCCATCATCTATTCCGGTATCATTGAAGCACCTTATATCAAGGATAATGTTATTTCTCCGAAGCCGATTGAAGAGACTGCCAAGATGGGCGAGAAATTCTTTGAAAGTCTCGGTGTAAAGACGATTGAGGAAGCCAGAAAGATCGATGCACTTACCATCCGTACCAAGTACGCGGAGTTCCGTGAAAAGAACATGTTCTTCTTCACACCATGTATCGACCATGTATTCCTTAAGGACGAACCTTTTAAGCTTATGCTTCAGGGTAAACAGGCAAATGTTCCTCTGATTGCCGGAAATACATTCGACGAGTTTAAGAGCTTCATCTATGCAGATTCGAAGGAAAGCTTTGAACAGCAGGCCAGAGATCTCTTTGGCGACCGCGCTGAGCAGTTCCTCTCATTCCCGGAGAGTTATGAAGTGGAGGACGGAAACAAATATGCAGGAGTGCGCGGCATTGAGTGTTCCGTAAAAGCAGCGCTCGATAAGACGGATGCTCCCTGCTTCTACTACAGTTTCGAGGTTGATATCCCCGGCGAAGATGATCCCGGAACATTCCACTCGGTAGATCTGTGGTTCTTCTTTGAAACTCTGGCAGCCTGCTGGAGACCGTTTGTCGGCCGCCACTACGATATCGCCAGAAAAATGACCAACTACGTCACAAACTTCATTAAGACCGGCAATCCGAATGGTGAAGATATTACCGGCGAGGTAATGCCGAACTGGGTTGCTTATTCCGATAAGGAAAGACACGAGATGCATTTTACTGCTGACGGATGTATTCCGAAGATGCAGGAATCCGATTATATCCAGTTCTTTATCGATTACCTGACAGATAAGACCCTGGGCAACATCGGGACATCTGAAAACAGAAAGAGCGCCAGTATCGCTGCTCTTGCAGCTCCCGCCAAGAAACAGGCCTTCAATCCATATCTTCCTTCCTGGGAATATATTCCGGATGGCGAACCATACGTATTCGGAGACCGTCTCTACATCTATGGTTCTCACGATTATTACAACTGTTCTTTCTTCTGCCCCGGCGACTATGTTTCGTGGTCTGCACCTGTCAACGATCTCGGTAACTGGAGATATGAAGGTGTTTCTTTTAAACGTACCGATGATCCGGATAATCAGGAAAACAAAGGCTGTCTTTATGCACCGGATGTCACTGTGGGTCCGGATGGTAACTACTACCTCTTCTATGTTCTGGACAACCAGAGCGTGGTTGCGGTTGCCAAGAGTGACAAGCCTCAGGGACCGTTCAAGTACTATGGTCACGTTCATTACGAAGACGGAACTCTGCTCGGACAGAAAGAAGGCAATGAGCCTCAGTTCGATCCCGGTGTAATCACCATTGGAGATACCACATATCTTTATACCGGATTCTGCGGCCAGACAGATGCATCCCGTCATGGCGCTATGGTCACCGTAATCGGACCGGATATGCTCACGATCAAAAAAGGACCGGAATTCATCGTTCCGGGCACCATGTACTCTAAGGGTACTGAGTACGAAGGACATGCTTTCTTCGAGGCTCCTTCCATCCGTGAGAGGAACGGAATCTTCTATTTCGTTTATTCTTCACAGGTTATGCACGAGCTCTGCTACGCGACATCCAGGTCTCCGGAAGGACCTTTCTCCTACGGCGGTGTTATCGTCAGCAACTGCGACCTCGGCATTGATTCTTACAAGAAAGCGGATATGCCGGCATGCTATGGAGCGAACAACCACGGCAGCATCGTGGAGATTAATGGTGAATGGTACATCTTCTATCACAGACATACCAATAACACTTGGTATTCCCGTCAGGGCTGCGCCGAGAAGATCGAATTCGCAGAAGACGGAAGCATCAGGCAGGTTGAAATCACATCCTGCGGCTTAAACGGAGGACCGCTCCGCGACACATGCGAATATCCGTCATATATTGCCTGCAATATCTTCTCTGATAAGAATGAGAAAAACGAACCTTATGTCGGACAGCACAATGTCGCACGAGTCATCCAGGATGGCAGAGACGGCGATCATGAAACAGGCTATATTTCGCAGATCCGTGAAGGAACGACGATCGGCTATAAGTACTTCGATCTGAAGCAGGCCAAGGGACTTGTCCTATATGTACGCGGCTACGGCAACGGTACATTTGAGGTAAGAACATCAATTGATGGTCCTGTCCTTGCGGAGATCCCTGTTCGTTTCATGACTGTATGGGAGAGATATGAAGCTTCCTTTACTTCTGAGGTGACGGATCCGAAAGCATCGCTTTTCCTCACCTACCGTGGCGGCGGTGATGTTGCTCTGAAATCACTGTCATTCACTCACTAAGTCTTCGATTTATTACATTTTTTCTACCTCATCCTCATTAAGAAAAGGACGGTCCGCGGACCGTCCTTTTCTTAATCATCAATTATTCAGTGAAAAATCAGAACAGACCCTTGATCTTGTCCACGATTCCACCTGCTTTGTCAGCGGAAAGCTTTGCCTTTGCGCCATCAACAACACCATTGATCACATCATCCGGAAGATCCACACCGATAATGCCCTCAACTGTCTTGACCGGCTCTTTTTCAAAATTCTGGGCAACCGACGGATCGCTCTGAACTTTCTTTACAACTTCATCAATTTTAGCTTTAATATCCATGTTTTTCACCTCCATGATATGCTGTTTTCATTGTATCACATTTTCTAAAAGAGGCTTAATATTTCGCCGAAATCTTTTCCCGAAAGAATTTCAAAAATGCCTTGCAATTTGCATTTCGTTATATTATTATATTTAAGCACTTGCGGATATGGCGGAATTGGCAGACGCGCTAGCTTCAGGTGCTAGTGATCGCAAGGTCATACAGGTTCAAGTCCTGCTATCCGCACCAGATCGGGAATCAAAAGATTCCCGATCTTTTTATTCCCGCTTAATTCCCAATAAAAAAGCCGTCTCCCTGGAGAGACGGCTCATGCTTTTCAAGAAAGATGAACTTATACGAGTTCTTTTCTCAGTTCTTCACCGGAAAGCGGGCTCAGATAAGACGGAGCGATATCCAGAACTGTCTTGCAGCCTGTTACGCCTTCCTTGGAAAGACGGTTGATCGCACGTGCATAGGCTGTCAGAACACCTGCTGTGAACTCCGGGTTAGAGTCGAGCTTCAGGCTGTACTCGATAACGTGCTTGTTTTCTTTATTGAAGCCGGATACACCGGATCTGAAGCAGAAACCGCCATGCGGGATACCGCTGTGATTCTTCTGCAGTTCTTCTTCTGTAATAAAGTGTACAGTCGTATCGTAGTCAGAGAAATAGTTCGGCATTGTCTTGATGTCGTTCTCGATCTGCTTAAGGTCAGCACCCTCTTCCGGAACAACGAAGCACTCACGTGTGTGCTTCTGACGTGTGGTCAGTTCAGGCTGGGAACCGGAACGTACTGCTTCCAGAGCGCTCTCGACAGGAATTGTATACTGCTTGCCGTTCTTAACACCCTTAACACGACGGATCGCATCAGAATGGCCCTGGCTTACGCCCTTGCCCCAGAATGTGTAGCTCTCACCTTCCGGCAGGATGCTCTGGGAGTAAATTCTTGCCAGAGAAAACATACCCGGATCCCAACCGACAGAGATTGCACCAACTGTGCCTGCTGCCTTTGCTGCAGCATCAACCTCTGCAAAATGCTGAGGAATGTTCGCATGTGTATCGAAGCTGTCAACCACGTTGAACATAGAAGCAAGCTTCGGTGTCTGCTCCGGAAGATCTGTAGCAGAACCGCCGCAGAGGATCATAACATCGATGCTGTCCTTCATGGAAGCTACATCGTTAACGGACATGACTTTTGCGGACTCTGTCTGAATCTTTAATGTAGAAGGATCACGGCGTGTGAATACTGCAACAAGTTCCATATCCGGATTCTGACGGATGCTGGACTCGACACCGCGACCTAAATTACCATAACCGTAAATACCAATTCGAATCGCCATTTTGCAACTTTCTCCTTTTAGTATTTCATATATTTATATAACAAGGTGAAGTATAGCACTACTATTCACCTAGTACAACGCTGATATGAATTTTTTTCTGAATGAAATTGCATAATCTTCTTATTACCTGTTATAAGTGTTTTTGAAATGGCTTTTGATATAATGATTTATATGGAAAAAGCACTTCACAAGATCTCTGTTCGCGCGCTCAGCGAGCGCATTTACCGCTCCGGTTCCCTTCTCGGCGCCGGCTATGGCGGTGTGTCCGGACTGGATGGTACCAGAATGCATCAGCGCGTCTTTAAGGATATCCGCAAGGAATATGGTGAAGACACCGTAGTTTCAGAGTATTCTCTCAGCACAACACTGGAATATGAACTTTATACACTTCAGATATCCGGTCGGGCTGACTGTATCATTGAGGATCCGGAAAACGGGATCAACATCATTGAAATCAAGACACATAACCGCGTGGTCGAGAAGGTTGAATCACTTATACTTCCCACACACGAGTCTCAGGTGAAGATCTATGCCCATCTATACTACCTGTCGCATCCGGAAATCGAAGATATCACGATCACCTTAAGATACGTCTCATTTCTGAATTATCAGTTTCTCGAAAAAAGCAGGGTATTCACGCGAGATGAAGCCGCTGAGTTTTTCGATAACACAGTTGCTCTGTATTCCGCAGAAGCGAAGCGGATCAGTGACTACGAAGAAGCACGAAACGAATCGATTGCTTCCATGAAATTCCCGTACTCTGTTGTCAGAAACGGCCAGAAAGACTTCATGAAAGCAGTCCTCTCCTCTATCAAGCATAAAGAAACACTCATCGCAGAGGCGCCTACAGGTATCGGCAAGACGATCAGCACTCTGTACCCTTCTATCAAATATCTTCCTGCCGCTCAGGGCGGCAAGATCTTCTATGCGACGGCCAAACTTGCCACTCGTGAAGTTGCGGACAAAGCACTGATCGATATGAGAAATCAGGGTCTGGTCATTAAGTCGATCCAGCTCGCACCAAAGGAACAGATGTGTACAGCCATGGAGGAATTCTGTGACAGCCGCTTCTGCTCTTATGCCGACGGATATTATTCCCGTTTGAATGCCGCTCTTGAGGAACTCTACGGTCTTGATGCAATCTATCCGGAAGATATCAGAAGAGTGGCTTATAAGCATAAGATCTGCGCCCATGAGCTCCAGCTGGACGCTTCGAACTTCTGCGATGTTATCATCTGCGATTATAACCACATTTTCCATCCCAGGATCCGCCTTCAGCGTTATTTCGCGGTAAACGAATTCTGCCATACGATACTGATCGACGAGGCACACAACATGATCTCGCGATCAAGGGATATGTTCAGCGCATCACTCACACGCCAGGCTCTTCTGACAGCATTACCGGTCCTGTCTACCATTTCTCAGAAGACGGAGAAATACAGTCATCAGCTCGTCGACTATTTCACTCTTCTGGACTATGCTTTTGAAAAAGATTCTGCCGGGATCAATATGGTCGAACCATCGATCAAAGAAAACGATGTCGTGATCGGGGAAGATTTCCGCGCGACAAGGACTGTTCCCAAGAATCTGTACCAGCTTCTCTGGGCCCTTTGCTTTCACATTGCAAACATACTTGCTGATCTCGAGGACCGTGAAAAACGCCGCATTCTTACGGAATATTACTTCGAAGCCAGATTCTTCCTGACCATTCTCGAACTGTATTTCGATGATGCGTATATCATTGAGATCACACGTTCCGGGACCTGTGACAACGGAAGTTATGATATCTCGATCACTCTCGACTGCCTTGATGCATCCGACAAACTGGCGACCATTCTTAAAGACAATCACAATGCCGTATTCTTCTCAGCCACCATGTCTCCTGCGCAGTACTACCGAAGCATGATCGTCGGCAAGGAGACAACGTTTTCCAGGATGCTGCAGCTTCCGAGTCCTTTTCCGCCGGAAAACCTCCAGGTACTGATCATCAAGGATATCCAGACCACATACCAGGAGAGAAACTTCACCTGCGACACTGTAGCCAAGACGATTCTCCGGATGATTTCGGGACACAAAGAGAACTTTATGGTATTCTTCCCTTCATTCGCATATATGGATATGGTATATCAGCGGCTCTTCAAGGCGACATCCAAGGATCCTGACACCGAACTGATGATGCAGGTCCCGAACATGAACACCGAAGACAAGAAACGGTATCTCGACCGATTCAACCGTCACGGGGATAAAACCCTTCTTGGGCTCGCCGTACTCGGCGGTCACTTCGGAGAAGGCATCGATCTTGTCGGCGAACGTCTGAAAGGAGCTTTTATCGTTGGTGTAGGTCTTCCGCAGATAAGTAAAGAACGTGAGATCCTCTCACAGTATTATCAGAACAAATTCGGAGACGGCTTCTCATTCGCATACAAGTTCCCGGGCTGGGAGAAGGTCCTTCAGGCCGCAGGACGTGTCATCCGGGATGAGAACGATAAAGGTTTCATCGTACTCATGGACGAGCGCTATTCGCGCGAAGATTACCGCATTCTCTGGCCGGAACACTGGAAAGCCACTGAATACATTGCCGAAGAAGCGGAGATCATGTGGGATGACCTCTGATCAGAGCGGAGGCAGCGTATCTAAGATCGACATCTTATCATAGTTCTTTTCAAGCCGTTCACAGAGATATCTGTGGGCAACTGAACAAAGATCATCGAGAACGTATTTTTCCGCGTGAAAAGCACTTAGTCTCTCAAGTTCTGCATTTCTTATGTATCTTAATGCTTCCACGCATCCGAGAGACACGAACTGATAATCCTTAGCCTTGGCCACGCAGCCGATCGACGAACAGTAAAGACGGCACTTGGAAAACGAGAACGCACGTGTCGGCATCTTATCGGGATTTCCGCAGTCACACTCACTTAAGTCGAAAGCAAATCCAAGCACATCCATGATGCGCCATTCAAAAGCAGCAACGATCTGGCGGTATTTCTCGGGATGTTTGGAAAGATCATAGAGAACATACACAAGAAGCGTATAGATAGCCTGGCAGGAATCCGGATCTACGGCTGTATCCTTCACGATCTCGAGAATATGCGATGCGCTGGTCAGTGCCTCGAACGAATCATAAAGACCGCGGAAACTTTCGACCGTCTCCCCTTCCTTCAGATAGTAATAGCCTTTACTCTCACTTAACATAAAGTCAGCAAGAAGAGGCGGAGTAGCAAGGGATGCCAGTCTTGACGAATGTTTCTTGGCTCCCGGTACCATCGCGGAGACCAGACCCTGACGCGGAGAAAGGATCGTAATTATCGCGTCCTGATTACGGTGCGGTTTGGCGGCGATGACAACACCGCGGATCGAAAAACTCGCGCCCATGATCAGTCGTCCTTCTTCTTATACCCGAACTCATCAAGAAAAACCTGACGATTCTTCCAATCCTTACGTACTTTCACATGCAGATCGAGAAAAACCTTACAGTCCGTCATCTTCTCGATATTCTCTCTGGCCGCGGTACCAATACGCTTGATCATCTGCCCGTTCTTACCAAGCAGGATGCTCTTATGCGAATCTCTCTCGCAGATGATCGATGCGTGGATCTTAATCAGGCTTCGGTCATAGCTGTCAACGGCATCTTCCTTGAAATCTTCTTCAAATGCATCGATCTCGACGGCGGTTCCGTGCGGGATCTCCTCATTGGTATAGTGCAGGATCTGCTCACGGATCAATTCCGCGGCAATTTCTCTTTCCGACTGGTCTGTTACTTCCTCGATCGGGAAATACCTCGGCTGTGACGGAAGCAGACGGATGATCGCCTCCATCAGTTCATCCACACCATCATCCTTCAGGGCGGAGATCGGTACAATATCCGTAAAATCAGCGATCTTCGAGTAATTAGCAATCAGCGGAAGGAGTGACTCCTTGGTAACAGCATCCGCCTTATTTACTGCAAGGATCAGCGGTTTTTTCAGTTTCTTCGCCATTTCGGCAGCGCGGATCTCCACGTTAGCCGGTTTATTGAATCTACCGTCTGCCATAAGCACAACAACATCAGCACCTTTAGCAGCACGGAAAGAAGAATCCACCATAAACTCAGAGAGTTTGGACTGCGGCTTATGAATACCTGGTGTATCGACGAAGATTACCTGGGCATCATCACGGTTATAAATCGCCTGAATGTTGTTTCTCGTCGTCTGAGGCTTATGGGAAACAATCGCCAGTTTCATTCCCGAAATCGTATTCAGGAGTGTGGATTTACCGACATTCGGACGTCCTACCAGGGCGCAATACCCACAGTGGGAAAGCATCTCACCGACAGGATGCTCATCTTCCGAAGACATCATAGGAAGATCAGAAGATCTCGGAAGACCGATCTCATTCATGATCTCCTCCTGCTTACCAAACATCAGCTCCTCATCTCTTCCATTCTCATGATCAAATCCAAGAAGATGCAAAAGTGAGTGAACCGCAAGAAAAACCATCTCTCTTTCGATCGAATGGCCATACTCCTCAGCCTGTTTCTTGGCTTTTTCAGGGCAGATCACAACATCGCCGATTGGAAGATACTTCTTCTCCTCAACGATAGAAAAATCATAAGGCATCAGTTTGGCATTAAGCTTTCCATCTGTCATATCCAGGATCGGGAAAGAAAGAACATCAGTGACCTTATCCTTTTCACGATACTGCGCGTTAAGTTTCCGGATACCGTCTGTTCCAACGAGACGCACATCAACACTGACTTCCGCATCAGATGAGCGGATCTGTGCATCGATATACTCCTTAGAAAGCAGCAACGCCAGTGCTTTTTCCACATAGGAAAGAAAGACGTCCTCTTCCTCTTTACTGAATGAACGTGTTTTATTGTCGATCTGAATACTCATTCCGGATATTTCACCCTTTCATGGAAGAAGCCGGCATAAACCTGCAGCATCGCGCGGATGATCAACTCGATATCATCAAATGACAGCCCTGAATGGATCAGCTGATCCTCGTCGATCTTCTGCTTAACGATCTTACGGAAAAGCACTTCTGCTTCATCTACTTCGTGTACACCGCGGGAACGTACTGCCGCTTCACAGGAGTCTGCGATCATAATGATTGCGGATTCGCGTGTAGACGGAACGGATCCCTTGTACTGGAAATTCTCTTTTGTCGGTTCGGGAAGCCCCTTCTCCTTAGCTTCTTTCTGAGCCTTCATATAGAAATAACCCGGGCAGGTCGTTCCGTGATGCTCAAGGATAATATTCTGAACAGCAGTAGGCAGACGATATTTCTTGGCGAGTTTCAATCCGTCCGAAGGATGTGATGTAATAATGGCAACACTCTCTTCAATCGGAAGATTGTCATGCGGATTCACCTTATCCTGCTGGTTCTCCGTAAAGTATTCCGGACGCTCGAGCTTACCGATATCATGGTAATAGGAACCAACCTTCGCAAGAAGTGAATTCGCGCCGATCGCCTCAGCTGCAGCATCCGCAAGATTGGCAACCATCATACTGTGCTGGGATGTACCCGGAGCTTCGAGGAACAGTCTCTTCTGAAGCGGATGGCTCTGCTGAGCAAGATCCAAAAGGCGGATCGGAGAAGCCGTATTGGAGATAAGCTCGAAGAGCGGCTGGAAACCGATCGCGGCAACAACTGAACATCCGGTACCGATGACACACCACAGAACGGAATTAAAAGCATCCGTCATCGAAGACTGGGTAACCAGATTGTACCCCAATGAGGCAGCAAGAGAAGCCACACAGGAGAAAATAATAAGCGTTGCAGCATTGAATTTACGGTTTCTCTGTCCGGCAATGACTGAGCTTACGAAGATCGTGATCACGGAGATGAAGATAAATTCCGTATCAAATCCGCTCATTGGAAGTACGACAAGCAGTGACAGGATACTCATAGTAATACCGCCCTGAATACCCAGATAGATAGCAAAAATGACTGCCGTAAACATGATCGTCGAGAACAAAGGAGAGATCGATGTCAGATAACGGCTGGAAATGAGCGGTATGATAAATGCAAGCATAAGAGCAATGAGCGTCTTCGAATCGATCTCCTCCATTGTCTTATTCTCAAATCTGGAAAGATAAAAAGCTCCGGCAGCTACAATGATAAACATGTAGACGATAATACCCAGAAGAAGCATATAGTTAAAAGAATTCGTAGGCAGCAGGTTCAGATCCTTCAACTGGCTGAACATGTGGGGTGTGATCGTCTCACCGACACTGATGATTCTCGTACCTTTCTGAATCATAACCGGCTCGCTGATGGCATTCTTATATGCAGCCACACGTTCATTCTCTGTTGCCTTCTCATCATAAACGGCGTTCGGCTTAAGAAAAGCATTCAGAAGATTCCGGATAAGGTCTTTCTGCGAGATGTACTCATTACTGTTATGTGTACGGCTCTCTTCGATATTCGACGTATAATTACTGATCTCCTGCTGAAGCATCTGCGCATCGAGCGCATTCATGGAGATCATCTCAGTGATTTCCTTAGTTTCGAATTCCACATACGAAAAATCAACAAAAGAGATATTGGCAAGAGTATAAGCGACTTCATCATCCAGTTCGATCGAATAAGATTCCTTTACTGCGGACTTAAGAAGCGAGGCCATCTCCGCCTTAGTGCGGATCACCATGCCGATATCATCAATATTCGATTTGCGGAGTTCTTCACAGTAGGAAAAGAAACCTTCAACAAGTTCCTTGTTCTCATCGGAGACCTCAGAGGAGATAACATAGATCGGAGCAACTTCCGATCTGGCCAGGCGGGCACGTCTTTCCGTCTCGTACGTATCCTTGACGGTTCTGGACGCCGTAATATCGTATTCACAGGTCTGGCCCTGATAGACATCATACTGTTTCGGCAGAGAACCAAAATAGACGATCGCGACCATCAGTACCGCAAGCAGTGCGATGGCAACAATACGGATCACCTTGAACAGCTTCTGGTTCTTCTTCGAATTACGCATGTCCCCCCTGTCTCCTTTCCCTTGCATTATAAGCCATTATGATCTTTTGTACCAACGGGTTTCTGACAATATCCGTCTCATGTAACGAAACTGTAGAAATACCGGAGATATCACGAAGGATCCGCATGGCATCATCAAGACCGTTCGGATAACCGGAAGGCAGGTCGATCTGCGTCGTATCGCCACAGACACACACTCTGGAATTCATACCCATTCGGGTCAGGAACCTCATCATCTGCTCGACCGTCGTATTCTGAGCTTCGTCCAGAAGAATGAAAGAATCATCGAGGTTACGTCCTCGCATATATGCCAGAGGAGAAACTTCGATAATACCACGCTCCATGTTTCTCTCGAAACCTTCTCTTCCCATCAGTTCAAGAAGAGCATCATAGATCGGACGCATATACGGATCGACTTTTTCTTCAATATCACCCGGAAGATAACCGAGTTTCTCGCCTGCTTCAACCGCAGGACGGGTCAGGATGATACGTGAAACAGAACGCTCACGAAGCGCGAGAACGGCCATCGCCACACCGAGAAAAGTCTTTCCGGAGCCGGCAGGTCCTTTACAGATGACCACATCATTCTTCGACATGGCATCCACATATACACGCTGACCAAGAGTCTTGGCACGTACAGAGCGTCCGGCAGGTGTCGTAAGAATAACCGGATCCTCATCATCCATGAAATCTTCAAGGAGATTATCTTTCTCAAGAAGGCAAAGATATCTTACCGAGAGGATATCAAGCTGTTCCTTCTTTCCGAGGACCTTGTCCATGGCTCTGAGAACGTCTTCCGACATACGGATAGAGTCAGAAGAACCTCTTATCGAGATGCCGGAATCAAGAGCAATGACTTCACAGTCAAACATATCCGCGACGACCTTCAGCCAGGCGCAGTTATTCGATGAAAGCTCACAAAGATGATCTACATTTAATAACGTCTCTTCCAAGTCCACCTCTCCTTTACACGTCATTACGGAGCAATTCCAGAAGTTTCTGATAATGTTCGGGTATATCGGCTTTAAAATCGATCAATTCTTCAGTACGCGGATGGATGAAACGGATCGACGTACTGTGAAGTGCCTGTCCATGCAGGTTATACTTCTCTCTCTTCGGCGCATAAAGCGGGTCACCGATACATGGATGTCCGATATACGTCATATGCGCACGGATCTGATGTGTACGTCCAGTTTCCAAACGGCAAAGAAGATCTGTCCCCTTGCGGAAACGTTCAAGCACTTGAAAATGCGTAATGGAATCCTTGCCATTCTCGCAGACAGTCATCTTCCGTCTGTCGTTTGTTGCACGTCCGATCGGCGCATGGATCGTTCCCTTATCCGAGTCAACGATACCATAAACACAGGCACGATACTCACGTACAACCTCATGTTTCGCAATCATATCAGCCATGGCCAGATGTGTCTCATTATTCTTTACCGCAACCATCAGTCCGGAAGTATCCATATCAATACGGTGTACAATACCAGGACGGATAACACCATTAATATCCGAAAGCTTGCCTGCGCAGTGATAAAGAAGCGCATTAACAAGAGTTCCGGAATAATGACCGGGGGCGGGATGAACGACCATGCCCTGAGGCTTATTGATGATGATCAGATCATCATCTTCATACACGATATCCAGAGGGATATTCTCGGGTTTCGCGTCTGTATCCACCGGCGGCGGGAAATCAATATCGATCGTCTCTCCGCCAAAAACTTTGAAGGACGCCTTGACCGGTTTTCCATCAACGGTAACTGCACCATCCGCGATGAGCTGGGCTGCGCGGGATCTTGTAAGATCCGGGCAGGCCTGTGGAATATAGGCATCGACTCTTCCCTGATAATTCTCAACTACATACGACTCGATCATTCTACATCCTCGTCAGAAATTACATCTGATTTATCATCCCCATCGAGCCCGTTGGGGAAAAGATTGCCCGACTCCTCCTTCGGCACTTCTTTCTTCGAAGAGAACGGGATCTCGGGAATAAACTTCTCATTGAAAAACAGCAGCACGGCAAGCGCGATGCAGGAAAGTGTAATGCAGATATCCGCTACATTGAAGATCGGAAACTGGTAACTTCCGAACTGAACGCTGATAAAGTCAATAACATACTTAAGACGAATACGATCGATCAGGTTGCCGAGTGTGCCCGCAGAAAGGAAAATAAGGCAGATCGAGAGTCTTCTGCTTCTGTACTTCGCAAGTACAAAGTAGGACAGGAAGATCAGCAATACGAAAGCAAGCGCAGATATTACTGACAGCATCGTAACGCCCCATGATTTATTCGCGAACATGCTAAAAGCACTTCCCGTGTTCTTCACGTACATCAGCGAAAGGAAGTTCTTGATGATCGGTGAGACCTGATGGGATGCCAGAGATTTAACGGCCAGATCCTTGGTAAACTGATCGATAAAAACAAGCACGACGAAGAGCTCTGAAAAGAGCACGTACGTCATCCAGGTCGGTTTTTTGAGTTCTTTATTCATATAACTTGATCCTTTCTATTTTAAGGCACTTTCCATTTGAAATATCAAGATCTGCCATTACCGCATGCATAGTGGCCGGACCATCTGCAGGCTGATATCTGGCAGGAAGCTTATCTACAAGTCTGCGCAAAGAGGCATCTGCATCCATTCCGAGGATTCCGTCAGATGTCCCGGTCATTCCGACATCACTTATATATCCGGTACCACATGGGAGTATCGTTTCATCTGCAGTCTGCACATGCGTATGTGTTCCAAGAACAAGAGATACGCGGCCATCACAGTAATAACCCATCGCACCTTTCTCACTGGTGGTCTCCGCATGGAAATCGATAAGAATATTCGTAGGAGAATACTCCTTCTTCCATCTGTCGATATTAGAGGCAAAGAAAGAAAACGGAGAATCCGCAAGAGGTGTAACAAACACCTGTCCCATCAGGGATACAACGAGAAGGCGCCCCTTCTCACCAAGGTCGATAAGATACTCGGAAGAGCCAGGCCAGGCGGCACTTACATTGCCGGGACGTATAACGCGCTTCTCTGAATCAGCAAATTGCTGATAACTGGGACAGGAGAAGGAATGATTCCCGAGCGTGATGCAATCCGCGCCAAAAGAAAAGATCTCTTTAGCCGAAGCATAATTGATCCCAAGACCGGCGGCGACATTTTCCGCGTTTACTATACAGGCATCTACCTTCTGTTCTGTAAGATATGCCTTCAATTTATTCTTCAAGATACGTTTTCCAGGATGGGCTACCACATCTCCGACAAAAAGGATCCTCAATTGCTATTCCTCTATTCTAAGATATATGGCTTATTTTACCATAAAAAAAGAGCCTATTCCCTTATGAAATAGACTCTTTTTTGTTTCGGTTTACTTTGCTACATCCGAGGCACGTGTTTCACGGATTATATTGACCTTGATCTGACCCGGATAATCGAGTTCTTCCTCGATCCGCTTACATATATCACGGGCTCTTAAGATCATATCGTCGTCCGAAACCTTATCCGGACTTACGATGACACGCACTTCACGACCTGCCTGGATCGCAAAGGCTTTCTCGACACCATCAAAACTGGTAGCGATTTCTTCCAACTTCTGAATTCTCTTAACATATGTTTCCATATTCTCACGACGCGCACCCGGTCTTGCCGCAGAAATCGCATCCGCCGCTGCTACCAGGACGGCGATCTCTGTTGTCGGCTCCACATCACCATGGTGGGACATGATCGCATTAATTACCGTGTCGTTCTCTTTATAACGACGAGCAATATCTGCACCTAACTCAATATGAGAACCCTCAAGTTCAAAGTCAGCAGCCTTTCCGATATCATGCAACAAGCCTGCTCTGCGAGCAAGCATCTCATCCAGACCTAATTCAGCCGCCATCATGCTGGCAAGCCAGGCGACTTCAATTGAATGCTGCAACACATTCTGCCCGTAACTTGTACGATAACGCAAACGTCCGAGATACTTGATGATCTCCGGATTCAGTCCGACGATTCCTGTATCAAAAGCGGCTCTTTCACCCTCTTGCTTGATCGTCTGGTTGACTTCTTTACGGGCTTTGTGAGACATCTCTTCGATTCTCGCAGGATGGATACGGCCATCCAAAATCAATCTTTCAATTGTCAATCGGGCGATTTCACGCCGGATTGGGTCAAAACTCGATAGAATAACAGCTTCAGGAGTATCGTCGATAATAATATCAACACCTGTGCTGGTCTCGATCGCACGGATATTTCTTCCCTCACGACCAATAATACGTCCCTTCATCTCATCATTCGGCAGGGACACGACCGAAACGGTCACTTCGGACACATAGTCTGAAGCATAGCGCTGGATCGCATTTACGACGATCTCTCTGGACTTCTTGTCCGCTTCAGCCTTGGCCTGTTCTTCCATCTGTTTCAGCATTACAGCCATATCGTGGCTATATTCGCGCTGAGCAGCATCAAGAACAAGATTTCGAGCATCACTTACAGATAATCCGGAAACCTTTTCCAGCTCGATCACTTTCTGACGTTCCAGTTCTTTTGCCTTTTCCTCCATTGCCATAACATCACTGACACGGGATTCAAGAGCACTTTCCTTCTGTTCCATCGCTTCGATCTTACGGTTTAAGGATTCCTCCTTCTGCTCGAGACGGTTTCTTTCTCTGGCGATTTCGGATTTTCTTTCTCTAACGTCTTTCTCGAGATCGAGTTTTGCGTTAGTTATCTCCTCTTTCGCCTGTAAAAGAAGTTCCCTCTTTCTGCTTTCTGCGTTTTTCTGCGCCTCACCAATCACTCTTTCTGCATCTTCTTCTGCTTTAGCCACATCTGCTTCCAGCTTCTGCTGTTTTGCGGACATACCCTTGCGGTAATATAATACGGAAAAACATACACTGATGAGAGCACCGATAACGAGAGCAATTACAATCAATAGAATTGCTAACCAAAGTTCTATGGTACTCACCTCCAATATTTAGTTTTCAAGATTCAAAAATACGTTCGATGATTCGAACCCATATAATTTTAATGAAAAATAACTTCGATTGTCAACTTAATATACTTATTTACTATTTATTTTTTGTTACTCTTCTTAGTCTTTTTCGGGGGCATCCTTCTTTTTAATGCTTCTTTAGATGCTACAGAGTATCCGAAAAACCCGAGCATCCTACCGATAGAATAATAATCGCCATGGCAATATGTCACTAGATGCGCCTTTTCCAGGCATATTTTTCCTTTACTGTTCAGAAGGCGTTCATCAACAGACACACCGACAACTTCCGCCAGGAACATATCGTGAGAGCCAAGTTCAAGGATATCCTTGAGCTTACACGAGATCGATAGCGGCGCTTCTTCGATCATCGGAGCATAGCTCAGTTTGGGGGCAGGAACAGCATGAAGTTCCATTTTTTCAAACTTATCCTCATTTGCTCCTGATCGTACTCCGCAGTAGTCACAGGCCTTTGCAAGATCTTCTGTGACCAGATTGATGACAAACTCCTGCGTCTCGCAGATCAGATCATGGGAATGACGGGATTTACGGATAGAAACCGAAACCATCGGCGGTTCGGAATTCACGGTACCCGCCCATGCACAGGAAATGATATTCGGTTTCTTATCAATCTTCTCCGGTTCTTTTCCTGCACAGGACACCATAACTACCGGAACAGGATTGAGCATAGTGGAAGGCGGCATTTCTATTTTCATGTATTTTTCTCCTTTGAATAACGGTTATGCCAGGTGTATACCAAACATCTCGTGATTGAGAAGGAATTCCTTGATCTCAAGTCCACCGGAAAAGCCGACAAGACGGCCATCCTTACCAATAATACGGTGACATGGAACAAGTATCGGAAGCGGATTGTCACCACATGCAGCACCGACAGCACGTGTTAGATTTCTCGCAGACACTTTATCCCCGCCGGTTAGATCCAGCGCGATATCCTCGTAGCTGCAGGTCACCCCATAAGGAATAGTACTGACTTTATCCCAGACTTTCTTCTGAAAATCACTGCCATGAAGCGGTTTCGCATGAATAGTAAACTCTGTTCTGCGCTTCATGAAGTATTCGTTCAGTTCTTTCATGCATCGCATGACTTCTTTCGGGAACTCCATATCGAGAAGGTCCTTATATTCTGGCGAACCTTCTTCTTTCAGGACACCTGAGCTATCGGCAATTCCTGTACGGATCGCCACATTTCTCTCCAGATTGCCCTCCACCTGCTTTCCATATGAGAAGAACCTGGTCATCTCGATCACTTCATTATCTCCACGGATCGCTACCACGCCTTTCCGGAACGGCACAAAGCCGACAGAATAGTCCGGATAATCCGAGTCAAGAAGTGAAAACAGCGCAGCATCACAGTACGCATCGCCGATATATAGTGCCTCATCAAGCACTGCATCCTGCTGCATATGACAGGAAATCAGTATTTTTTCAGAGAAAGTGTCCGTAACCGGAATAAGCATCGATATACGATGGATCTGCAGATCAAAAAACGCATAGCGCAAAAGGCTGTCGAAAGCTGATCTTCTGTCTTCGTCCGATACCTGAAAAGGCTCATCCGGTGAAGGATCATTAAGGAAGTACATTACCGCACCGGCACTTCTGTTTCTGGAGGAATAATTCTCCAGGCCCAAAACCCCGAAAAGCAGTTCATTTTCATTCGTGATCTTGGAAGCCGTGAAGTACTTCCGGTTCGTATCCGCGAGAGCAGCCCGGATAAAAGAAGGCACATCATCCGTAACGGGATCGAGTATCCTCTTTTCCCGGATCTTTGCTGAATCCAGTATTCGTATTGGCGATAATCGAATGTCCGCCATCACTAGCTCCTCACATCTATGTATCTTCGCCTGTATCCTGATCTGCCTTTTTCAAATTCAACTTCTCTATGTGTTCTGTAATATACTCTATATCTTTCGCATAAGCAGCACTACGTGATACTGCCGGGATCATAATAGCTTTCGTCATCAGAGGCTGGTACTGCTCCAGATAATCCCCGTATTTCTGCCCGCTAACATAGCTTTTCCATACGGAAGGAGATGATACAGACGGGAGATACCCCTGTCTGGGCTGAAGTCTTGATGTAAGGAGCAGTGCATCCTCATCAAATGCAATAAAGCATGCAAAATCAGCCGCTTCTTTAGGATGAGTGCAGGTAGATGAAACTACAAGAGGATAACTGATCAAAAGCGGTGATGAGTACTCATCCTCACGAAGTCCCGGAAACTGCATCATACAAAGAGTATGCGGCATGTAATTGTCATAGATCACCAGTTCATCCGTCGTTCCGGACCATACTCCGAGTTTTCTGGAAAGAATTGGAGAAACGCCGGTAAAAAGTGTACTGATCTGCTCATCATTAAGGCTTTCATAAGAATACCCCGAACGGATGATAGATTCGACATAAGACATAGAATCACGATAGGCCTGTTCAAGCCTATCTTCATCATTTGAGGCAGAAAGGTATTCATGGTTAAACATCGCAGACGGAAGGAAAGGCATCATGTTGCCGGCAAGATAGAACGGGAGCACTGTCTGTTCCTCAGAATTCAGTTTTTCTAATTCCGCCAGCATATTCAGAAGCGAACTCCTTGTCTGACGGAAACTTACCGAAGAAATACCTCCCTGACGCAATACCTCCATATCACAGAAAAGCACAGCGGCTGAGGTCTGATATGGTATTCCATATTGCTTTCCGTCATTACTGAAGGAAGAAATCAGCCTGGAATAAACCCGGTCCGCAGAAAGCAGAGAGTTTTCGGCAAGATACTCTGTGATAGGAGCCGCATACGACTCAGCAACTACCTGATCAAAAGAATCCGTGAGAAAAATATCCGGCATATTCCCGCTGGATTTCCACTGGCTCAGTGTTGACGTGTTACAGCCGTTTTCAGATGTTCCAACCACACGGAGGACAAACGGCAGATCGACAGAATCAAGAAAACTCAAATCTACGTTATCACCGGTCACGCCATCTCCAAGAAGGCCTCCCGACTTGGCATAATAGAGTTTTGCAAGATACTGACAGGTGTCATTGGATAGCGGTGACGCAATGGTAATTTCAACGTTTGTATCCTCAGGAACACTTTCATGTCCGGTCGTCTGGGACGTTTCCTGTGTCTCGGATTCAGGGATCGACGGGAACTCATTATGAACTTTTTTGCATCCGGGCAAGCACATCAAAACAGTCAGAGCCACAAAAAAAGCAATCGGCCGTCTTAAGCTTTGGAATCGCGTATTTTCCGAAATTCTGTTCAAGAAATGCATGCGTACCTAAGTCCTCATTTTATCTTTCGATTTCATTATACAATAAATAGTCGAAAAAAAAGAACTGTCTCTTCACGATAAACCGCAGGAAAGACAGTTCTTCTGGAGCCAATGGTGGGAATCGAACCCACGACCTATTCATTACGAGTGAATTGCTCTACCCCTGAGCCACATTGGCATTGCTTTTGAAGCACAAACAAATATACCGATTATTTAGTAATATGTCAAGTTTTGAAGCAAAGATAAACGGCATCTTTCATACGGATGCCGTTTATCGAAAAGACTTGATTCACTTATATAAAAGCATCATTCATGCTGCATCCGCCAGTCGATACAGCGGCGTAAGTAGTGGACATAATCCGGATTCTTACACATTCCTTTTCCGTCCACATCAGAGATCTTCGCCACATCCTGACCGTTACACAGCGTAGTCTTCATAACGATATTCAGTGCCGGAACACAGGTATCATTGGCAATATAAGTACCGATACCAAAAGCTACCTTCGCGCGGTCACGGAAGTGCCGGTAGATACAATCAGCCTTTTCGAAGTTCAGGCTGTCAGAGAAAAGAAGCGTTTTCGTCTTCGAATCGATTCCGAGGGACGTATAATGGTCGACCATCTTCTCTCCCCATGCGATCGGGTCACCGGAATCATGACGTACACCGGAGAACAGCGTCGAATACGTCAGCTGGAAATCCCTAAGGAAACAATCCGTAGTGATCGTATCCGTCAGCGCGGTGCCGTTTAAGACTCCATATTCGTCCACCCAGGCACGAAGAGCGTACCAGTTGGAATATGCAGGATTATGTTTATGATCGCCCTGGCCGATACACATGATCCATTCATGCGCCATCGTTCCCACAGGCGTGAGGTTATACTTCTTTGCAAGATAAACATTGGATGTACCGACAAATCTGCTTTCACCGAGATCTGCCTCTGCCAGTGCTTTTACCGCCATATCCTGAGCATGGGCAGAAAGACGGCGGCGCATGCCAAATTCACTGAAGGAAGATATACAGTACTTCCCGCTCTTGAGCCATCCGATCTTCTCGTTTAAGCGTTTTTCAAAGCTTTTGATCAGTTCATCATAGTTATATGCCATCCGGAAATACACTTCATTTACGATCGCAAGAGTCGGGATCTCATACATGGACGTATTGAGCCAGGTACCACGGGTTTCAATCGAAAGACCGCACTCCGCATCACTCGTTATTTCAAAATCCTCATATCTGGGCTTCCAGAGCCTAAGAAAATCGATATAAGAGCCCTTTATCCATCGGATCTCATCCAGATAAGCAAGTTCTTCTTCTGTGAAACGCAGTTCACAGTAAGCCATCAGCTGGTCCTTTATCTCCTGGATCATCTCCGGAGTAAAATGAACATCCGTGTTTCTGCAGCGGAAAGTCCAGGTCGTCTTATACGACGGGAACTGGTGATAGATCGCCTGTCCCATGGAAAACTTATACATATCTGTCTCAAGGAGACTTGTAATGATTCGTTCCAGTTTCATATTATGCTTCCCTCCAAGGTTCTTTTCCCTCATGCAAAACATCGATCTGACAGCACTTCATCGTGGTCAGAGCCGCATCATGGGACGCCGGGGAAACGCCGGCACAGCAGGCACTGTCAACGATGATGTCTCTTTCCGGGAAGAGGTTTTTGATCGTAAGAGCATTGGATACGACACAGATATCCGTACAAAGACCGATCAGCTCTACAGGATCTGTATCGCCTTTAAGGATACTTTTCCAGCCGGTATATCCGAAAGATGGTTTTTCAACGACCATTGTACATTCCGGCGCCGCTTTCAGGATCTTTTCAGGGATCTTCCATCCATCAGTACCTTTAATGCAGTGAGGAACAGGAAGGTATTTTCCCTCTCTGGTATTCAGGTAGTTCTTTTTATGAGTATCCTGTGTGAAAATCACCCGACCGCCGTTTTTGACATAGGTCTTTATCTTTTTCACCACGTTGGAAACGATCTTTTCCGCTTCCTTGGAGCCGAGCGCGCCATCGATAAAATCGGTCTGCATATCAACAACGATAAGTGTTTTCATATAGAAACCTCCTGCATAACAATTTAAAGCCATTATAAATCAATAATCTAATAAAATAAAAGACTCCCTGTATCAGATATCTGATATAAGGAGTCTTTCTGGCGTCCACGAGGGGATTCGAACCTCCGGCCTACCGCTTAGGAGGCGGTCGCTCTATCCTGCTGAGCTACGTGGACATATGAAAACGGCAGTTCCAACCGGTTTCACTCAAATTATTTCAGGCGATCCATCGTCTTTTTTGTCTCGGCTTTCACCTTTTCAAGATCGATCGTTTTCAGTTCATGCTTATACATGACGAACTGACCATCGATCATAACAGACTCGACGCACTTGGGGCCGCAGGAATATACCAGTGCGGAAACCGGATTTCCGAGAGGCCACATCTGCGGGCAATCATAATCGATAATCTGGATATCAGCACGCATACCCTGCTCTATAATACCACAATCATCAAAACCACATGCCAGATATCCGTTTCTGGTCGCCATAGTAAAGACGTCAGCAGCTTTTAGAACAGTCGGATCAAGGGTATTCCCTTTTGCCATAAGAGAAGCCAGACGCATCTCCATGAACATATCCTGATTGTTATTGCTGGCAGCGCCATCCGAGCCGATGCAAAGACGTACGCCATCCTTCTGCATATTGACCATATCCGCAAATCCGGAAGCAAGTTTCATATTACTGGACGGATTATGAGCGACCCAGGTCTTGCGCGATGCAAGGATCTTCCTGTCTTCTTCACTTAGATGAACACAATGAGCTGCGACAGTAGTGTCTGTCAGAAGGCCGAAAGAATCGAGTTTTGCAACCGGAGAGCATCCGTAACTCTTCTGGCAGTTGTCGTTTTCGGTGATCGTCTCGGAAACATGAACGCTTACCGGAATATTATATTCTTTCGCCAGATCGGAAAGCGGCTGATAGAGGTATTCAGGATATAAATAGATAGAATGGACCAGAAGGCTGTGCGTAATAAGGCCTTTTCCTTCTTTTCGAATAAAGTCATTCAGTTCTTCTACGCTGTTTTTTTCGACCGACCACTTTCCGTCGACGCACTTTTTTCCCATCGATGTCTGCTGAATCCGGAATCCGGACTCAACGGCACCCTTAACAATTAAGAGTGCACCATCATACATATTCGCGGCACACGCCGTTCCGCCCTCGATCATCTCTGCCAGAGTAAGGAGATTTCCATAATAGAAATCATCTGAGATCATCTTATCTTCCCTGGGGATAATCTCACCGAAAAGCCAGTCCTGAAGTGCGGTATCATCAGCAATATTGCGGAAGATCGACATCGGTGAATGCGCATGTGCATTCGCAAAAGTCGGGCAAAGGATCTTATTTTCACCTTCATATGTGAAGAAATACTCACCAGCACATTCTTTCAATGCAATAACAGCAGCATCTTTCGAATTGCCCACATACAATATCTTCTTGTCCGCGACTGCACAGTACCCGTGTTCAATTACAGAAACAGGTGCATCATCATGAGGACTAACGATCGTAATATCAGAAAAAAGAACAGCTTTACTCATATCACTCCTCCAGATCCCAAGAGTGAATATATTTTTCCTGTTCAGGTGTCAATGTATCGATCGAATACCCCTTGGACTGGAGCAAAAACTCGCCAACACGGTCATCAATAACTGTCGGAGTATCGTAAACGTGCTTGTCCAGGTCTTTTCCATGTTCTGCAATATAGCGGGCACTCTGAGCCTGCAGAGCAAAGCTCATATCCATGATCTCTACCGGATGTCCGTCACCGGAAGCAAGATTGACAAGTCTGCCCTCGGCAAGTATACAGATCGTCCTTCCATCCGGAAGAACAAAACCTTCAATATTCTTACGGAGTTCTTTTCGCTCAGAAGCCATAGCAGCGAGCTGGACAAGATTGATCTCCACGTCAAAATGGCCGGCGTTGCAGCAGATCGCGCCATCCTTCATCTTCTCAAAGTGCTGCTTGGTAATGACATCCTTGCAGCCGGTTACCGTTACAAATACATCACCCAGAGGAGCTGCTTCGTCCATGGTCATGACATCATAACCTTCCATGATCGCTTCACAGGCCTTAACGGGATCGATCTCAGTAACAATAACCCGGGCACCCATACCCTTTGCACGGAGAGCTACGCCCTTTCCGCACATACCGAATCCGGCTACAACAACGTATTTGCCGGCAACAATGAGATTGGTCGTTGCCATGATCGCGGTCCATACGGATTGTCCGGTACCGAAACGATTATCAAAAAGATGTTTACAGCGAGCATCATTAACAGCAATAACAGGATATGCGAGTCTTCCCTCTTCTTCTAAGATCTTCAGGCGATGAACGCCTGTCGTTGTCTCTTCGCATGAACCAAGCATACCGGAAACGAGGTGTTTGTGTGTTGAATGGAGAAGCATAGCAAGATCTCCACCATCGTCAATAACGATATCCGGGCCAAAAGCAAGCGTCATTTCCAGATGTTTTCTATACGTCTCAGGATCTGCTCCATGGGTGCAATACACTTTCATTCCTCGCTCTACAAGCGCTGCAGCAACATCATCCTGTGTAGATAATGGATTACAGCCGGTAAGTGCAACATCTGCACCGCCTTCGCGAAGTACTAAAGCAAGATTAGCTGTTTTTGCTTCCACATGAACACTTACGGAGATCTTCAATCCTTCAAAAGGGCGGGTCTCCTTCAATTCTTTCTCGATAATCCGAAGAACCGGCATATTCCTATATGCCCAATCGATCTTGTGATGGCCTTCAGGAGCCAGTTTGATGTCTTTGATTTCGTATTGAGGAAGTTCGCTCATATAGTATCTCCTTATAGTTTTGAGAAAAACTTTTCCATTAACGCAATACTGTTTTTAGACGAAGCATTCGCGTTCTCCATAACTTCAGCATGAGACAGTGGCTGTCCGGATATTCCGGCTGCAAAGTTTGTAATACAGGAAACAGCAAGAATTCTCATTCCACAGTGGCTGGCAGCAATCGCCTCAGCAACAGTGGACATACCAACTGCATCAGCGCCTAAGATCTTTAATGCGCGTATCTCCGCAGGAGTCTCGTACTGCGGTCCTCTGGTATATGCATAAACGCCCTGATGCAGCGTTATTCCAAGTTCTTTTGCAGATTCCTTCAAAAGATCAGAAAGCCCTGAATCATAGACGCGGGTCTGATCAGGGAAACGAGGTCCGAACTCATCCAGATTCTTACCACGAAGCGGAGAATCACAGAATAATCCGATATGATCAGTAATGACCATGAGTTCAGACGGTTTCATATCAGTGTTTATTCCACCGGCCGCATTAGTCATCACAAGGGTTTTTACACCAAGCGTTGCCATTACACGAACATAAAATGTCGCTTCCTGAGTAGAATAACCCTCGTAGTAATGGAATCTTCCCTTCATAATAAACGTCAGTTTACCGGAAAGTTTTGCCACCAGAAGTTTACCATCATGACCCGCGACTGTCGTTCTCGGGAAATGTGGGATATTTTCATAGGGGATCTCGGAAATCGTCTCCACACGATCGGTCAAAGGACCGAGTCCGGAACCCAAAACAAGGCAGGCATCAGGTATATCCGTCACCTGCGAACGGATATATTCTGCTGCCTGCAATACATCAGAGTAATAATCTGACTTAGTCATTAGAATCCTTTCCACAGCAATTCTTGTACTTTTTGCCACTTCCGCACGGACACGGATCATTGCGGCCAACCTTCTTGGAATCACGTTTTACCGGCTGATTCTGCGTAATACCGGCCTGCTGATGCGCTTTTGCATCTTCACCGGACTGAGCACGCTTGGCAACAGAATCCAGCTGAGCACTACCATGACCTTCCTGAAGTTTCTTTACAGAATTCTTTCTCTCGATACGCTGACCAGCCTCGATATTCGCCTTCATGATCAATCGGACTGTATCATTCTGGATGAGCATATTCATCTCATCGAACATCTCAGAACCTTCGATACGGTACGCAACGACCGGATCCTTCTGACCGACACTTCTCATGCCAATAGCATTACGGAGCTGATCCATAGCATCGATATGATCCATCCATTTCTGGTCAACATTGAAAAGCAGGATCTGACGCTCAGCTTCACGGAAGATCTCAGGAGTCAGTTCCTCATCACGCTTCTCAAGTTTCTCGAGAGCCTGCTCTTCAAGCTTAGCAGAGATATCTTCAGCATCTGCAGCCTCTTTTGCGCTGATCGTTTTAGAAAGATCTTCAATTACCGGAAGATTTCCGAAAACATCAGAAATCGATGCCTTCAGGCCAACACACTCTTCTGTGTCGATCTTGCCATCAAGATTAACACGTTCAACGATTCTTTCGGACACTGCAGAGGTCATCTTCTTGATCGTATCGTGGATATCCACACCGTCCAGAACCTTACGGCGCTGTTCGTAGATAAGATTTCTCTGGACATTCATAACATCGTCGTACTCAAGAACGTGACGTCTGGTACTGAAGTTCATACCCTCGACTTTCTTCTGGGCACTCTCGATCTGTTTGGAAAGGAGGCCATTCTGGATCTCAACAGATTCATCTACACCAAGCTTTTCAAATGCTGCAGTTGCACGATCTCCACCGAAAAGACGCATAAGATCATCATCAAGAGCCAGGAAGAACTTCGTACGTCCCGGATCGCCCTGACGGCCGGCACGACCTCTTAACTGATTGTCGATACGGCGCGATTCATGACGCTCTGTACCTACGATAAAAAGACCGCCGGCTTCTCTAACCTTCTCAGTTTCTTCTTTGATTTCTTCTTTGAATTTCTTCTCTAATGAAGAGAATCTTTCACGGGCTTCAAGAATAACTTCATCATCAGTCTCGTTATACGCTGTCGATGCATCGATGAGTTCCTCAGTATAGCCGAGTTTTCTCATCTCCTGTTTTGCCATAAACTCCGGGTTACCACCCAGCAGAATATCGGTACCACGGCCAGCCATGTTTGTAGCAATGGTAACTGCACCATAACGTCCGGCCTGAGCAACGATCTCAGCCTCTCTTAAGTGATTCTTCGCATTGAGTACATCATGTTTAATGCCTGCACGGGTAAAGATCTTAGAAAGGAATTCAGACTTGCTTACCTCGACAGTACCGACAAGAACAGGCTGTCCTTTCTCATGTGCTTCCTTTACCTGACGAAGAACAGCAGCATATTTACCACTCTGGTTCTTATAAACGGCATCGTGCTCGTCAATACGGGCAATCGGCTTATTCGTCGGGATCTGGATAACATCCAGGCTATAAATCTGACGGAACTCGGATTCCTCCGTAAAAGCTGTACCTGTCATACCGGCAAGTTTCTCATACATACGGAAGTAGTTCTGGAATGTAATGGTAGCAAGCGTTTTGGATTCTCTTTCGACCTTTACGCCCTCTTTCGCCTCGATTGCCTGATGCAGGCCATCGCTGAATCGGCGGCCATACATAAGACGTCCGGTAAAGTCATCAACGATGATGACCTCACCATTTGTGACAACGTATTTCTGGTCACGTTCCATCGTACCATTAGCTTTCAGGGCATTATTGATATAGTGCTGAAGATCGAAGTTCTCAGGATCAGAAAGGTTATTCACGCCGAAGTGCTTCTCTGCCTTCTCGATACCTTTCGCAGTAAGAACCGCTGTTCTAGCCTTTTCATCAACAACATAGTCGCAGTCTCCGCTGACATCATCAATATCGACTTTTTCATCTGTCTCAACTACGACAAATTTCTTAAGGGTTTTAACAAAACGGTCGGCCTTAGTATACATATCGGAAGATTCGCCGCCCATTCCGGAAATAATAAGAGGAGTTCTCGCTTCATCGATAAGAATACTATCGACCTCGTCGACGATAGCATAAACGAGTTCACGCTGAACCATCTTCTCTTTTCTGTCAACCATGTTATCACGGAGGTAATCGAATCCGAATTCATTGTTCGTACCATACGTAATATCAGAATTATATGCTTTACGGCGGTCGGAATTATCCATGTCATGAACGATCAGTCCGACGGTAAGTCCAAGATAACGGTACACCTTACCCATCCATTCACTATCTCGGCGGGCGAGGTAATCATTAACCGTAACTACGTGAACTCCGCGGCCGGTAAGAGCATTAAGATAAACAGGCAGTGTAGCAACAAGTGTTTTACCTTCACCTGTCTTCATCTCAGCGATTCGGCCCTGATGAAGAATAATACCACCGATAAGCTGAACCTGATAAGGACGAAGTCCTAAAACTCTCCAAGCTGCCTCGCGGATCGTAGCAAATGCATCAGGAAGAATATCATCTAAAGTCTCTCCGTCTGCAAGTCGCTTCTTAAGGACATCTGTCATGCCTTTCAGTTCTTTTTCCGACATGTTCTTATACTTATCGGACCGGCTCTCGATTTCCTCAACGATCGGCATAATGTGTTTGATCTCATGATCGCTGTGCGTACCGAAGATCTTGCTAATAATGCTCATTTCTTTCCTTTTCCTTCCGTTTTTCCTTTTTCAGACTTCTCAGCCTGTATATTCATCCTGTCAAGCACTGTCCTATAGCCATCAGCTCCATAATCCAGGCAACGCTTTACACGACTGATCGTAGCTGTACTGACACCGGTTTTCTCGAATATTTCGGTATAGGTATATCCTTTTGCAAGAAGGATAGCGACCTGAAACCTGGACGCAAGCGATTTGATCTCGGATATAGTACAGAGATCCTCAAAAAGAGAATAGCACTCATCCGTCGTCTCCAAAGTCAGTATTGCTTTGAAGAGATCATCCATATGCTCATCTTTTAACTTGTCGTTTACCATTGTTTCATTCTGCAAGACTGATCAGATAGTCGATTAAGCGGTCAATATAGCCGGAAGATGCAAAAAACACAACTAACGTAACCAAAAGGATCACAACAATGGCAATCAGAATGCGTTTGGTCATTAATTGTCTATTTGCCCTGCGAAGAACATCACCGATAGATAACTCCCTGTTACCACCCGCTGAAGCTTGCTTCGTAGAACCGACTTCTCGAACCTGCTCGATATTCTGTTTCAATCTCTTTCCTCCGAAAACACAGTAACTCAAAATATCAGCTCCTAATACTATACCGCAAGGAAAGAAATGTGACAACAACTTTTTTATTATATATATATTATATATAGCCAGTCAGAAATTTGCCTAATCTTCTTCTGAGGCAGCTGAATCAGACGGCTCCGCATATCGGTTAGACTTTTCGTATTTAACCACTTTTAGAACTATCCCGCATTCTTCAGCACATTCCGTCATTTCCGAAATATAACAGTCTGCCTCCGCCGAACCATTCTCCGGTATCACGAGTAATAATGTTTTTTTCGTTCCTTCATGTACCGAAACAGACACTCCCGACTGCTCGGCACCTGTAAAGTTTTTGAGGTCTTTAATATACGACTTAAGCTGTTTATTGGCATTTTTCCGATTCAGATAGTACGGGGATGTCGTATCCATGCTTTTGATAGAAATGATTTCATCCGGCTTATATGAACTGATTACAGGAAAATTATAGGGCAGATTTCCTCCGAACTGTTCCCGTATAGCTGATCCTCTTTCAAGATTGTCCTTGTCCCAGACATTTTCAGCATTTTCATTATCGTCCTGATCCTTCTCACGCAGCGGAAACATTTCTGAATAAAGAGCCACAGATGTACAGTATGATCGTGGAATCTTTATTTTTCCTGCAGCGATATCATAGTAAACATAGATGTAAATGCTCCTGTCTTTACTCTCATAATCGACGTAAACAGATACATTTTGCAGCAATTTATCATATATCCAGTTCTTATTTATCAGCTTTTGATACTCCGTAACAATACGATCTCTAATGTACCTGCCAAACACAGACGTTCCGACTACATCTTCCAGATCCACTCCGGTCATACCGCTCGCAGAACCAAACAAACCAAGAACTTCATCTAATCGATCTGTATCAACTGTAGCTTTATCCGAAATGCCTAATACCGAGATCACTTCATCTACAGTATGAACTCCATTCGAAACAAAGGGGATAGCAACATTTAATTCAGCTACTACGTTTTCCGAAGCTCTCTGAACATATAATTCAGTGTTAACAGCTGTTATAGATGAAATAGCGGCACAAATAAGCACCAGAAACAATGACATTGCCACAGAAGCTTCCAGAACGATCGAACCTGCCCTGCTGCGAAGCTTTTTATCGATTCTCATATAGTTCGAACCTCCTCTTGACACGATAAGCTGCATCATTCAGCTGTCCTTCTGCGTCCACACCGGTATAAAGATGATCTCCGCAATCCCGGGAAATAACAGTATTCATACGATCCAGAAGTGTATTTTCAGGGACCATCAAAAGAAAGATACGGAAGTAATCCCGATAATTTGTATCAGAGAATTCCCCGAGTGTTGCAGTAAGCGAATCATTGTAAAAAACCGGTACACTCTTACCTGCAACTAACCTGCCGGTATCGGAAACAGCCTTGATAAAAGCCATAAAGAATAAGATTGCATACTGTATAGCCACCGGATCAACAGAAATAATAAAAAGTGAACACACTGAAACCAGAACCGAAATTACTGATGCAATCGCTAAAGCAATATTGCGCATGGTGCTATCCATTATATATGCGCAATAATCCAGAATAAGCCGGGTTGCCAATATCATGGCATAACATGCCACCTTGTTTACAGTTTTAGAATCATTCCCTACAAGAAGATATTCCAGATCACAGGTGTTTTCGTCACCATGAATTTTTGAAAAAGGGATACCGACAATATTGCTTTCTTCAATAGACCCCTCATCCTGTTCATAAGAAGTAACTCTAGAATCAAAGGAAAACGCCGCATATTCATTTATCAACAGTCTTTCTAAGACTCCAGGCATGTCAAAATCCATGTACTGATCCATAGCATCAGTCAAATTACCGACGCAAGAAGGATCAAATAAAGATAAAGTAACTGATGTATCACCAATTTGAGTTACCGCACTGATGTTTCTTTTCATGACACCGTCCAGATCATCTACAAAAGAATAGAAGTACGGCAGCTCCTCCTCATACCCGTTCTCTTTACATTTCTCTTCTATCTCTGCCCACATATCAGCGTATTTTTCACGATTCACTATATAATCTTCAAACGTCGGAAGCCACGCGCCGAGTCCGGAACTCCCGTTAGCAGAGCCATTGATCTTAGAGACAGAAAAACCAAGCCTGTCCAATATTCCCGAGCCTTCGAACGCAAGACCGCGAAGCCTCATGAATTCAATTATGGAAGTACGAAGATCCTCATTAGAAAACTCATCCGTCAACTGATAATTGAAAGACATATTATCACGACCCTTGGTCATTTCATCGAAAACAGCATGATCTGCACAAATGTCGTCAAGAACATAGATTCCGTACCAATCAAGATAATCGCGATTAAATTGAGATAATATCTGTTCCGACTGGTGAGATACAGCTCTTGTTAGCAAAACTTCGGCTTTACGCTGGTACGCTCCCCGGATGTATATGCTTTCCAGAACGATTGCGGCTGACAATACTATACAAAGAAATAGCGTTATCGACCCACGTCTACCCTTTCCTAGTCTTTTCATAAGCAAACTCCTATCCAATCAGGATCTTTACAGAATCCCGGACGCCACGGCTGAAGCGGTACGCTTTTTCCGGGCAGCTCTCAGCGACGTTCCAGTCATTGTTCTCACTATTTTGAAAATGAACTGAATAAATAGAACTTTTACAGTTGTCTTCATCTTGGCAGACAACAGAAAGAGCAGATATTTCCTGAGATCTCAAATAGACTACCGGGCACAAGGAAAGAACCGTGCAAAGCACTGCAAATACCAGAGAAAATACAATCGCTGTTGAAGTTGTATGCATATTTATCACCTCCTGCCTCAATATAGCAGGAACGGAAAAATAAATACGCAGATAAAAACGACAAAAAATGACAAAAGGACTACGGATAGTCGTTATAAATCAAAAGAACGGATTCAATCGTTTTTCAGATCGAAGGTCTGTCTTCGAACCATGTCCGGGATAACACTCGATATCATCATTCATTGTCCGAAGTAGATCGATCGATCTACGCATCTCCTCTTCAGAGCCTCCAAGATCTGTTCGACCGATCCCTCTTCTAAACAAAGTATCCCCGGTAAACATGACTTCCCGATGATCATCTTTGAATACAAATAGAAAACAAACAGATCCGGAAGTGTGTCCAGGAGTAGGAACAACTTGAAGAATAAACTCATTCTCTGTGTGAAGGCCTAAATCTGCAGAACTCATACTTTCTTTGGGGAATGATGCAGAGGGAGCATTTACCGAGACATGAAGTCCAAAGCTCGAGGAATGGTTGAGTTCAGGGTCAGGAAGCATGTTTCTGTCATATTCGGAGATATAAAGGGGGCAGGAAAAACGTGCTAGTATCTCTTCCGCCTCGGAAATATGATCAAAGTGGCCATGTGTACATAAGACAGCTTTTACAGAAACATCCGAAAGACCTGTTTCATCCCACGGACAGCATGGATCTATAACTATCGCTTCATTACCAAAACGAAGAACGTACATATTGGCATAAGCCAAGCCATATGAAAAACAAAGGATATCCATGATAATTAGAAGGAATTATCCCGAACAAGTTCACGCCAATCCAGGTCACCACGGTCAATGGCCAATATCAGGATCTCGGCACTTGCCAGATTAGTAGCATACGGGATGCTGTTATAATCACATGCCTTCAAGAGCGGATTGATCTCGTTATAATTTGCAAGCTGAGTGTCTCTGAGATAGATAACTGAGTCAATCTCATTATATTCAGCACGGGACGCAAGCTGATCAAACCCACCGGAATAATCAGTAGAAAGGCCGACAACATTTAATTCAGCAGCTGATTCAAGTAAGGTGGCAGTATTATGCAGCGAAATCAAAGTGTGTTTAGAAAGAAGCTGACGATATGCAATACAAAAGTTTACGAGAAGCTCATTTTTACGATTATCAGCCATTATAACGATCTTCATTCGTGCTGCCTCCAAGAAAGTATATATATATTCTACTAACTCAAGTGGAAATCTGCAACTAAAATTTACTATTTTGCATAAAAATACCACTCAAAAAAGATAATCAACCCGCAGTGTTTGGCTCTGCAGAAGTTTCCTGAGCATTGGGGTCCGCAGACGTTTCATTAGCCGAGACATCTCCGAGGGGCGGATACGTTCTAACAGGTTTTGCCTGTTTCGGGTCAGGTTCACCATAATACGCCATCAGCAGTTTTTTCGCTATTTCGATAGTATTGGAACCCCACTCACCTTTTTCGATACAGAGAGCAATACATATTTCCGGATCATCGTATGGAGCATAGCAAACAAAAACGCCGTTAGAATACTCTTTTTTAACATCCTCAAATCCGGTCTCTGCCGTTCCTGTCTTACATGCTACCTCGATTGGAAAATCTCCAAGCAGTTTATTTGCAGTTCCCTGATTGCTGGTTACTACAGCGCGCATGCCTTTCCGGATCGCCTGAAGGTATTCTTCTTTATATCCCAGAGGAATCACATTGTTTGTTCCATTATAGAGAATAGAACCATCCGCAGCGACTACTCTTCTGATAACATGAGGTGTAACAAGATAGTTCGTGGAAAGTGCCGCAGTATATCTTGCTAACTGAATTACAGTAAAGCAGTTATCGAACTGTCCGATTGAAGCCTGCGCAGTATCCGCCACGTGCCAGTCCTTGTCCTCATCTGTTGTACTCGCCTCACGAAGCAGTCTCTTATTCACACGATTTGCACGGACGCCCGGGATCTCACCCGGAAGATCAACTCCTGTAAGCTTCCCAAGTCCAAGCGATTCGCCGATCCGGTCGATTTCATTGATCGTAGTATCAACACCAAGTGAAGCAAAATAAATATTGCAGGACGTTGCTAATCCAGAGGTCAGATCAAGAATTCCATGTCCTCCATCCTTTCTCTCAAGACACTTCCATTGCATTCCGCCGAAATCTGTCGGGCTTACGCAGCGAACTTCACTGTTTTCAGGTGTAATCCTTCCACTATCCAGCGCAGCAAGTGCAGTAACCATCTTGAATGTCGATCCCGGAGGATACTTGGACATGATCGCACGATTCCAAATCGGTGTATCGACTGCGGTAATATCCTGATACTCATCAATTCCAAGATAGTATTTAAACTGAGCCTTTGCCTGTGCGTCGCCTTCCATGTAAAGGACAAAGTCATTCGGGTCAAAATCAGGATAAGATCCCATAGCGATGATCTCTCCGCTTTTGACATTCATCATAACGAAAGAACCGGCAGAAGCAGTTTTGTATCGTTCATCTTCCGGACGTGCTTCCTCTTTACGTTTAGCCGCTTCAATATAATCTTTGATAGCGTTGATACCAACCTGTTGGATGTTGCTATCAATTGTAAGCTCTACACGTGCTCCAGGTACCGGTTCTATACCCAGCGCAGAATCATAGAAGTAACCGTTTTCCTCATCTGTAGACCAGATGTTATATGGCTTTTCACCATACTGGCCATGCAGATAACGCTCCATCTGAGCTTCAACTCCACCCTGACCTACCAGGTCAGATGCCTGATATCCCACAGGGGCAAGTTCCGTAAGTCTCTCCTGCGAAATCGGCCAGATGTATCCAATAACATGAGAGGAATACTTCGCCAGAGGTGTATACACACGTCTATATTCTTTATTAGGCAGAATGCCCATATAATGGTAATTCTGTTCCAAAAGCATTCGAATAAGTTCTTCTGGAACATCTTTTGCGATCATGACAGGAGTTCCGGTCTGGAAAGACCAGTTATCCATATAGATCTGATATCGGATACGAATAATGCGGTAAGCTTCCTCTTCTGTATAGTTTTCATCCAGTTTAAACTGTCTTCGAAGGAAAAGGAAAAATACCTTCGGATCACTTTTCACATAGAGATCGCTATATGTTACGACCGTATTCGGATTAGGTTCTTTTAAAGCAAAGAGATTTCTATTGGTTTGCCACAAAGCTATTTCTTCATCAGATTTTAAAAATCTATACGGCTCAACTGCAAAATATTTATCAAGATCAGCCACTGGAACACAATTATACTCATCAAACAGATACGATAATTCCAGACACATGCTGTTAAGCTTGTCATCCGGAAGTCCTGAGTTAGCGAGCATAAGGACATTAATTTCCTGTGTGGTTGCGATTACACGGCCATTTCCGTCAACAATATCGCCTCTAGGCGCTGGAACGACATATTGATGGGATACTCCGACAGAGTCTGCGGAGATTTTCTTCGAATAATCCGAAAACTGTAAAGATACAGTTTTTATAAGGATCAAAAGCCCGAAAACACAGAATACCAGACCAAGTACAAAATAGCGGCTGGTAAAGAAATCGATCAGATGCTGGGTAAATCCACCACTATTCGATACCGGTTTGGAAGAAATATGATCCTCATCAAACACATACAAATTATCGTCTTTTAGATTTTTTGCCATCTTCGATCCTCCATACTATATCCGTCAACAAGCCCGGTACGTATGCCTTTCTTATAAGGACCCGCAAATCTCAAAAGCAAAAGCAGCGGTAAAGCAGCTATAACATTTACAAGGATCTGCGGCAGAATGCTTGAGAGAATAATATACTTGATAGAATGATAGGCTTGAATGTTCTGTGACATTTTTAGATAGATCATAGAACAGATATGGCCGAGAGAATAATACATTGCAGAGATGATTACTACCTGAATAATAGACTGATTATACTTTCTTCTGAATCTTTTACGAAACAGCACAGATGATAAAAGTCCGATATAAAAGAAAGCTAAAAGGCCAATACCTAAAACAGCAACAGGTGCTCTATCTAGTCCTGATATAACCGGTCCGGAAAAATAATCGCGTAGCATCCCGACAAAAAGTCCTACCACAATACCATCTTTGGTTCCGAACAAATAACCGGAAAGCACAACAAAAACGAGCATAAGATCACATGTGCGGCCAAAAAGGCGAAACACGTGAGGGAATGTCACCTGTAAACAGCATACACTTGTAATATATATAGCATATACTATTATCTGTCTGGCTTTTTCTTTTTTGCTCATGCCGCACCTTCTCCGGATGCTTGCGGTGTGCTTTCAACTTCAGATTCTTTAGGATCAGCTGATTCCGGCGGCACAACAGATGTAGGCGCCGTCAGTGATGTCTGCTGATTTTCAGTATTCTCTATATCCTCTTCAGTATTCGGTACCATGATGAAAACGTCTTTAATATCGGATAAAGATACATAAGGACGCATAGTCGCCTTCAGATTATCCGGGTCGGAATTATCAAAACTCTCAATAACACCGATTGGAATACCTGCGGGGAAAAGACCTCCCTCACCACTTGTAACCAGTTCCGTACCAGGCTTTAATACAATATTAGAAGGGATCCTGCTTACCACGCAAAGGCCCTGATTCTTTAGAATGATATCTCCTGAAACAATTACAGTCGCTCCATTCACCTCATTCACCTTAGCACTGACCGTAAAACCTTCATGAAGGAGAGGTAAGATCTTCGATGAATCCAGATCTGTTGACATTACACGTCCCACAAGGTGCATACGGGCGTCTACTACCGCATAAGATCCGGTAGATGTGTCAATGCCGGAATGTGTACCAACATTGATACGGATAACAGAAAACCACTCATCGGATTCACGGGTAAGTACGGAAGCTCCGCGAATATGATAGTTTTCAAATGTATCCTGTATCTGAAAAGCACTCTTCAGTTCTTCCCATCGAATACGGGCTTCTTCTCCCTGCTGAACCTTGTATTCCAACTCAGCAATTTCTTCTTTAAGGCGCTCGTTTTCTTTACGGATCTCCATACCATCTGCAATTGCAGAATAAAAATCCGATAGCTTAGTTCCGATTTTCTGGAAGACTGACTGAATCGGATCAACAATAAATGACAGGGGTTTTGTGGCACCAGCCAGCGGACTGCCGGGTATCGCACTGAGAATAATGAATGAAACCAGCAATATGGTCGTCAAAACCAGTGCCAGAAGTTTATTTTCAAACAAGCGTCTCAATACAGCATCCTCCACAGCAAACTTTTGTAAAGTATACCACAATTTCCCCTGCCATGTTAAACCATAGCTGAATCTACGCGAACGGATCCACCATCACTACTTCTTTTCCGCCTAGAAGATACTCAATATTGTCCGATTCACGGCTAAGATAAAGCACTTCATCTGACAGCATATTATCCGCCAGATTTTCGTCGGAATTAATCCCCTGAAGCATGCCAAAAAGCATATCATCCACTATATTTTTCTTTTTCTGGATCAAAAGCACTTCATGAACAGAAACAGGAAGCACGTAAAAATCCGATTCCTTCATTATCGCAAAGCTCTTTAAATACTGTGTTTGCAGCAAAGCTGATGCTCCCGGGAATGGCGCATCATATGAAACTACATAGATTTCAGGTGAATCTTTATCTTTCATCTTCTCATCCATATCGAAATCGAGCAGATTGATTGCCTTTATGCGATATTGCTTCATATTCTCAAAAGCTGTATCGAACAATTGTTTATCATTCTTTTTCCATATCTCAAGAAGATTCATGTCGACCATAACAGCACCTTTCCCGATTGATGGATCATCAAGATAGATTTGGACTACAACGGCCATGTCACCGAATACCCGATATGGGAGAGATAACAGCTGACTCTTATTCTTGCTGAAATTGATAAGTTTAACGATTAATTTGTCTTTTACACTCTCCCACGAAGAAAAAATCTCACCCAGACACTCATTGGAAAAGTCTCTTCCGGCGACAAAATCAATCATTTTAGAAACACATTCTTCAATGGTAGCCCCTTTTTTATAGGCGTCATAAAAGTCTTCATAGTAGAATACAGGAGCAATTCTGGTCCCCGGTTTTCTTATGATGATCCCATGAAGATTTTTATTATTCTTGTGAACAACCTGTTCCGCGATCATGTAATCTTTCAATTCCGTGTTACCGTAATTATATTGTGCGCGAAATGCCCGCATGAAATCCGTAAATGTCAGTTTATTTATAACCGTACTCTTCTCATTTGTCATTTTAGTTCTCCTCCATTAATCCATTCTTCAACATACTGAACGAAATCCCGCGACCGATAATGATATGATCTACCACACTGATTCCGATAAGTTTTCCGCTGTTTATAAGTTTTGCTGTCGTTTCAATGTCCTCTTCACTCGGAGTAGGATCCCCGCCGGGATGATTATGGGCCAGGATCAATCCGGAAGCATTGGCTTTCACAGCCATTCTGAACAACTCACGAAAACAAAGCCCAACTCCATTTACACTGCCCTTACAGATAACATGATGTGATATAAGGCATTGCCGGTTATCAAGAAGCGCTATCTGAACTTCCTCAGTTTCGAGGAATGCCATCTTCTCCTCAAAAAAAGCTTCCGCTATTTCACTTGTCAGAAACTGAAGCCTGTTATTGCATCCATAAGTCAGAACGCTTCTTCTTCCAAGTTCAAGACAAGCCTTAAGGACAATAGCTTTCACTCTTCCAACACCTTCCTGCTCAGAAAGCTCTTTTAAAGAAAGCTTATACAGGCCACATAATCCATCCGGATTATCACTATTTGACAGTAGCTGTGATGCAATATCCTTTGACGATTTTCCTTTTGATCCATTTCGGATCACTATCGCAATCAGTTCTTCGTCAGACAATGCTTCAGCACCATACGTCTCAAGCCTTTCATATGGTCTTAGTGATGGATGAAGCTCACTGATTTTCATTATTCTCACCTCCTTTACGCAAAAAAATCCCGACCACGAGAATTGAATGTCATACAATTCGATCTCATAGTCGGGTCAAAACCGATACTAACGGGCCATAAGCCCAAATATCAACATATTAAGTTTTAAAGAAAAATATTAGTTCTCTTTCTTTCCGCAGCACTTCTTATACTTTTTGCCGCTTCCGCACGGACACGGATCATTTCTGCCGATCTTCTCGACATGTGCGATATTATCTTCACGATACTTTTTCGTGATTTCCTGCATCTTCTCCTCAGAAAGAACGTTATTCCAGCTCTTCAAAGAGTAAAGCCACTCTGCCTTCGCATCGCGCATATTGTAATAGAGCTTTTCGTAGTCGATCTTCAAAGAAACATCAGAATCATCCGTAACGGACTTATAATCATACTCCTCCGTAAGGCTGGTGCTGACTCCCTCGAGGAAACCTACGAAGATCTCCATCTCGTTCTTGCCGAAGCCGAGCTTCTCAGCAAGATCAACAGCTTTACCATTGAGAAGATCCTCATTGTCCGGATACTTCGTCAGAATAGCATCATATGCATTTTTCTCAAGCTCGTAGTACTTAGAAATATATGCCTTATAATCGTTTTCATTTTCGACCGTTTCAGAGTGCTTGGTCCAATCCTCAAAATAGCTCATATAGAATCCTCCAGATCAGTTAAGTTTTTCGGCAATAGCCTGTAAAAATGCCGTTGTATCAACAACTTTTTTATTCGGGTGATCCATAAGGGCATTGAGATCACCGGTAATAACGCCCTCTTCGATCGTATCGATCGATGCTTTCTCCAGACGGTCGGCAAAATCAACCAGATCCGGAAGGTCATCTAACTGACCTCTCTTACGAAGAGCACCGGTCCATGCAAAAAGCGTCGCCATCGGGTTCGTGGAAGTCGTCTCGCCCTTGAGATAACGGTAATAGTGTCTTGTAACAGTACCATGAGCGGCTTCAAATTCATATTTTCCAGACGGAGAAACAAGAACAGAAGTCATCATAGCAAGGCTGCCGCAGGCAGAAGCTACCATGTCGGACATTACGTCGCCATCATAGTTCTTGCAGGCCCAGAGCATACCGCCCTCAGAACGCATGACACGGGCAACTGCATCATCGATAAGTGTATAGAAGTAAGTAATACCTGCTTCTTCAAACTTATCCTTGAACTCCTTATCAAAGATCTCTTGGAAGATATCCTTGAAACGATGATCATATACCTTAGAGATGGTATCTTTTGTAGCAAACCAGAGATCCTGCTTAATATCTAAAGCATACATAAAGCAGGAACGGGCAAATGCCTCGATGGAAGCATCAAGGTTATGCATTCCCTCGATTACGCCCGGGCCTTTAAAGTCATGGATCTTCTTAACTTCTTTTCTTCCGTCTTCATAAGTTACGACCAGCTCGGCTGTTGCCGGACCGGACACATACATTTCAGCATCACGATATACATCACCATAAGCATGACGTGCTAAAGTGATCGGCTTCTTCCAGCAGGAAACAAAAGGAGAAATACCTTTTACGAGGATCGGCGCACGGAAGACCGTACCGTCCATGATCGCACGGATCGTACCGTTCGGGCTCTTCCACATCTGCTTAAGCTTATACTCATCCATACGCTGTGCGTTTGGAGTGATTGTAGCACACTTAACTGCAACGCCGAGTTCAACGGTACGGTTGGCAGCATCGATCGTTACCTGATCGTCAGTTTCATCACGATGAGGCAGTCCCAGATCAAAATACTCTGTCTTCAGATCCACAAAAGGTTCAATGACGATATCCTTGATCTGCTTCCAGATGATTCGTGTCATTTCATCGCCATCCATCTCAACGAGTGGCGTTTTCATTTGAATTTTACTCATCTTATCCTCCGCATTTCGTAAAATACCAATTGATTCTATCTTAATTCCTATATTCCGTCAATTACAAATCATACCTGACCACAGGCGGATAACAATACTTCCATCGACATCCGGTCATCCATTTTTCCGGTCTTTACCCACTGGTCAGACTCAAAACAGAGAAAATAGATTTTCTCCAATTGCTGGAGCGTGAATCCACGGGACTGGGAAACAAGGTTTCTAGCTACAAATGGCTGAACTTTCAGCCTTGAAGCAATTTCAGAAGCATTTCCGAGTTCCTTGGCACAGATAAGATGGCGGATATGCCTTGCCAGCATAAGCCTTATCTTCGGGATCGCTTCCTTTAGAATAATCAGATCGTTCATGATCTCCAAAGCACGTCCGGGCTGTTTCTGACCGATCGCATCTGTCATATTGAAGACAGAAGCATGGACATCCGGGATAGAAAGCCGATTCAGAAGATTAAGATCAAGCTGATGAACATCTTTGTTTTCGCAATAAAGCATGATCTTCGTAACTTCATTCTCAATCATCCGCATGGAAGAATCTGTACGGCTGATCAGGCTGGAAACACAATTTGCCGGAATATTGATATTCTTTCTGGCAAGAGATGACTTGATCCACTTGGCCAGCATCTCTTCATCCTGAAAATTAAACTCAGCCAGGGTTCCTACAGAAGAAACCGCCTCAAGCAGCTGTTTTTTCCGTTTGTCGACTTTATCTTCAACAAAAACCACCAGAGCAAATTCAGGAACCGCGCTGATAGCTGCTTTCCATCGTTCAACATCTGCAGATACTGATGGTGATTTTGTAGAGAACAGTCCTGTATTCCGAATTACTGTCATTCGAAGCCGGGAAAGGAACGGAGGAGTTCCGGCCAGGGACTGAAATTCATCGATCGGCAGATCGGAATTTGACTGATCTTTAAGATAAAAATCCAGACTCTCCGCACCGGAAGCGATCCACCTTTTCTTCATTTCGGCAACAATTTTATCGACAAGATACTTCTCTTCGCCGGAGATAAGATAGATCCTCGAAGGAGAATCGTTCTTAATGTCAGCGACAATATCTGCATAATTCTTCCAATTACTGTTTTTTTCCTGTTTAGCCATGGTTCCTCACGTTTAGAAATAATAATCCAGTTTCCAGGCATCATCTGAAACATTAAGTTCAACGCACCCATTCTCGTCCGTCCGAAAGTAATCCACTTGATGGGAAACAAGCCGACTCAGGACTTCTCTTGAAGGATGTCCATAATGATTATACCCCACACTGATGATAGCCGCATCTGTTTTTATATCATCCAAGAACAAATCCGAAGTTGAAAAACGGCTCCCATGATGTGCCACTTTCAACACATCAATATCGCAGATCAGCGACTTATCCATTTTCTCTTCGGCCTCTATAGAAATATCTCCCGTAAATAGTATTTTTGTTTTGTAGAGTTCGCACAGAAGCACTAAAGAGTCATCATTTCCTCCATCAGATGGAGCTTTAGGCCACAAAACATCAAAGCATAGATCCTGATCGATCCTGACCCTATCCCCTTTTGTTAGGATTCCGACATTTTCCGGAAGCTTAATTCCGCTCTTCTTGAGCTGATCCATCTCATCGCTCTCATTCCAGAATGAAGTAAACATTCTGTCGATCTTGTTTCTATTCCACAATTCAAAAATTCCGGCACAGTGATCTGTATCCAGATGAGAGATAAATGCAATATCTATTTGGCTGATATTGAGATGGTCCATTGTTTTTTCAATCGTTTCCCCGTTCCCGGTATTCCCTCCATCTACAAGAATGGAAATGTCATTATGAACAATCAGCGCACAATCCCCCTGACCAACATTCAAAAAGTAGATACACGACCGGTTATCCTGATAGATAAGCGAGTGTGTCAGAAGACCGGATACCGCACATAACGAGAAAACCAGCATAATTCTACGTTTAAAACCACTGCTTATGAGAACTGAAAGGATCAGACAAACTACGAAAACCAGCATCAAAACAGGAATCTGTCTTAGTTTCAGCCTTCCAAATGTATCCAAAGCTCCGAAATCAGCCATTTTCTTTAATACTTCGACTATCCCCGAAATCGGAGCAAACAAAACGGAATGAAGAAAACCGGGAAGAAAGCAGCAGATGACAGTAAGAACCAAACCGCAGCTACATATGACCTCTGCCGGAAATCCGGCCAAAAGAACAACCATCATAGAATTCAAAGATATCGTCCCGCCAAGCAAAAAAAGAACAGGAAGCATACCCATCTGTGCACAAACAAAGCAGGATATGGCCGTACATAGCTCATCCGGGAGAAACCCGAAAACTCTTTTCACCTTGATCTTTGTTCTATTTTGGAACAACATGATCGAGAATGTCGCACCAAATGAAAGAAGGATCCCAAACGAAAATACGGCAAACGGATCAATACACATAATTATCAGCGCACTTAGAGCACATACTGATAAACGGTCAACCATTTTCTCATCAATTGCGAGAAAGCCGGCTACAAGATATGAGAAAATACTTCGCGCTGCAGATCCGCCCCAGCCGGTAACAAATCCGAAAAGCACTAAAAATATGGGCAACAGAATCATTTTCTTTCTATTTTTGAAAATAACAGAAGTGATAGTTCCGACAGTTGCAGAAAAATAACCGACATGTGCTCCGGAAACGACCAGAATGTGCGAAAGATTGCTCTTTTTGAACGAGGTTTTGACATCAGAAGACAGTTTGGAATCATCACCAACGATCAGCGCAGATAAAAGAGCGGCTGTCTCCTCACCGGTAGCACCAAGCCAGATACGGTAAAATATTTTCCTGACTTTACTACCGAACCGGAATCCCCAATCCACCAGGGAAAACCGACCGTTTCGAACCCGCTCAATGCTAGGAGAATCAGCCTGTCGGACGATTCCCTGCCGGTAATAATATGCCTGAGTATCAAAATCCCCGGGATTACCTTTAGAAACTATAGGTCTCAGAAAGCATCTCAAATCCACTTCATCACCATATTCAAAAACATGATCGGTTAAGTAAATCACTTTTTCACCATTATCAAGACGCAGAACTATATTCTTATATCCATCATCAGAGGAATTCGCAGAAATTACTTGCGCGCGTCCTTGATAATAGGCTGTTTCAGGACTATCAAGTGTGTTTTTCCACATAACAAACACTGAAAAGAAAACGGCAAATCCGGCTACGCTCATAAAAACTACCAGAAGTTCACGTGCTTTCGTACTTCTCCAGAGCAAAGAAAAAAGTATAATCATCGAATATACGACAGCGGTCATACTTCGAAGGAAAGCCGTGAAATAAAAGCCTAGATACGCTCCTGTAAGTGATGACAAAAGGATACTTACCAAAGGCCTTTTTAAGAAAACCGAAAAGCTGATATCAAGCCATTTGCAGACTGAAAAACCATTACTCGGCCTAAAAACAGCATATCCGGGAAAGAAATCATCCATCCGCTTTCTCCTAACGTGCAAATTCTTAAGAAAAGTCTAATCCGTAAGATAGAAAACTTGGGATGTTATTTTTCGACAAAATGTAGCAAAAGGACGAAATTTCGTCCTTTTGATGGATATTTGTTAATTTACCTGATCCTCAGATGAATCTAAAAGGAAATCTTCAATCCCCTTTCGAAGATCATCTAGTCCGATCTTCTTTTCCGCAGAAACAGCATAACATCTGGCATCTTCATGAAAATCAAGGATTTTCGCAAACTCGGAAAGCTGCTTTCGGATCTGGGCTTTCGAGAGCTTGTCACACTTCGTAAACACAAGGAAATACGGAATTTCCTGCTGATTCATGTATTCCAGCATGCGAACATCATCCGCCGAAGGGGCGTGACGGATATCAATAAGATGAAGAACCAACGAGAATCTTCTGCCAGAGGTAAAGTACTGGTCACAAAGCTTATTGAACTTCTCTTTAACATCTTTGGACGCCTTGGCATATCCATACCCAGGAAGATCAGCAAAATAGAGCTTATCGTCAACATTAAAATAGATGACAAGTCTCGTTTTCCCGGGAGTGGCACTGACTCTGGCCAGTTTTCTATTATCAGCAAGAGCATTGATCAGGGAAGATTTTCCAACATTAGACTTACCGGAAAGAACTATTTCCGGCCGGTCCTGCGGCGGACAGGAAGCCAGATCTGCAGCTGCGCCCCAATAATTTGTCTTTCGAAACTGTATGCTCATACCATTCCTCCCTGAATACCAGTACATAATACCATATAGTCTGATTTTTCAAAAAGGAACATAGTTTCGCAAATGATTTTTATATGCATTTTACCTATATACAGTAGATTTTTTTACGATAATTCACAAAAGATAACAGTACCAAAATAAAAAAATTAGGGTTATACTAATTCTGTAGCGGATTGCTATATTGCTTTTGTGGAGGATTCTATGCCGGAGAATATGTCAACACCGAGTCCTGTTGATTCTTTTGACTATCGTGGCTACCTTTTGGAACCTTTCGGACCGATCGGGATCATTTCCCATACCTCAAACGAGGCTTTTGTCCGTCAGGTAAATGATATCTTATACGAAAAAAGGCTTCTTAAGCAGCAAAACAACTATAGTCCTTATGTAAACAGCGCTGGCTACTTACGTAGGGATTTTACTATTTCTGCTACGATCACACGATTCGCTACAGGCGAAGGTAAAGTAACACTTAACCAGACCGTAAGAGGTCATGATATATATATTATTACCGATGTTCTTTCCCACGATGAACAGTTTACGTTGTCCGGTCAGCCTCATTTCAAAAGTCCAGATGATCATTTCAGAGATCTTCTCCGTATTATTATGGCTGTCAGTGGCAAAGCCCGCCGTATCAATGTAATCATGCCTTTCCTATACGAAGGACGTCAGGACCACTCTATTACAAGAGAGTCTCTGGATTGCGCTCAGATGCTGAAAGACCTTTATAATCTCGGAGTTGCGAACCTGATCGTCTTCGATCCGCATGATCCCCGTATTATCAATGCTGTTCCTCTTATGGGAATCGAGATGCCGAAATCGGCATATAAAATCATCAGCACACTGATTTCCAAGAATCCGGGGCTTCATATCAATAAAGATAACATGATGATTGTAAGCCCTGATGAAACAGCTGTTTCCAGAGCGATCTTCTACTCTTCCATGCTGGAACTTCCTCTGGGCATGTTCTATCGTGACCGTGATTACACGAAGGTAGACGATGAAGGCAACCATCCGATCAAATCTTTCCGTTTCCTGGGCGATGACCCAAAGGGAAAAGATATCCTGATCGTCGATGATATGATCAATTCCGGTAACACCATGATCCGTACCGCAACGTATATGCACGAACGTGGCGCCGGAAACATCTTCTGTGCCGCCCCCTTCGGTCTTTTTACCGATGGGCTGGAGCCTTTTGACCAGGCATACAACGATGGAATCATTAAACAGGTCTACTGCACTAACCTGACATACCGTCCAAAGGCGCTTTTCGAAAAGCCCTGGTATGTGGATGTAAATATGACACCTTTCGTAGCTCGTATCATCGATGCACTGAACGTAGATGAATCTATTGGAAAACTGATCAGTCCGATCGAGAAATATGACTCTCTGCTCGGACAAGTCCGAATCGAAGAATTGATGGGGTAATGTAAAAATGAGTGAATCAGAAGCAAAGAATCCGATTTTGGAACAGCTGGCACAGGGTCCTGATGAAGGTGCTTATTCCCGTTATAACCAGTATGGTGATAACCCGATGGCTCCTGTTGGACCAATTGCCCTTGTACCGCTGAAAGGCAGCGTGGAGTTTACGGATAAAGTCAACTGGTACCTCAATAAGCGCAGATCCGAGTATCAGGAACAGGAGTTTATCAGCAAATACCCGGGATTCTATCGTCAGGACTATCGAATTGCCGTCGAGAATACCCGTTTCTCTTCCGGTGAAGGTAAGGCCGTTATCCAGAGTTCTGTCCGTGGTCATGACCTTTTCATCATCAGTGATGTAACCAATTTTTCCTGCACCTATAAGATGTTCGGTCAGGAAAACCACATGAGCCCGGACGATCACTACCAGGATCTCAAGCGTGTTATTCTTGCCTGCTCCGGTAAAGCCCGCCGAATCAACGTCATCATGCCGTTCCTTTACGAAGGACGCCAGCATAAGAGAAACTCCCGTGAATCCCTCGACTGTGCTTTTGCACTCGAAGAGATCTACAATCTCGGTGTCGAAAACATTATCACCTTTGACGCACACGATGAGCGAGTAGCTAATGCTATCCCGACATCCGGTTTCGAGAGCCTGTCGGCTACATATCAGATCATTAAAGAAATGTACCGTTCAATTCCGGATCTCCACTTTACTGAGGATAAGTTCATGGTCATCAGCCCGGATGAAGGCGGTATCTCCCGTGCTATGTACTTTGCTTCCATGCTCGGTGTTCCGCTGGGAACCTTCTATAAGAGAAGAGACTATACCCGCGTAGTAAACGGTAGAAACCCGATCGTTGCTCATGAATTCCTCGGTGATTCCGTTGAAGGTCTGGATATCCTGATCGTCGATGACATGATCTCATCAGGTGATTCCATGCTCGATATCGCCCGCGAGATGAAGCAGCGCGGCGCCAGAAACATCTACTGTGCCGTAACTTTCGGTCTTTTCACCGAAGGCGTCGAGCATTTCGACAGAGCATATGAGGAAGGCATCATCTCCAAGGTATTTGCTACCAACCTGATCTACAGAAGACCGGAACTCCTTGCAGCTCCTTGGTTTGCAGATGTTAATATGAGCAAGTTCGTAGCGCTCCTTATCGATGCGATCAACCATGACTCTTCCCTGTCGAACCTTATCAAGCCTACCGACAAGATCAAGAAGCTCCTTGCCAGCAAGGGTGATCTGAAAGATATGTCCGGTAACTCCTGACAGGCATACCCATGGCACAGCGCAAGACGTCCACGAGTAATCGTTCTTCCCGTTCCGGCAGTTCTTCTAAGAAGCCGGCGTCTTCTTCGCGTGCGGCTAAGCAGCCTTCCCGCCGCGCAGAGCCGGTCGTCGAGAAAGAACCTCTCTACTCCGTGATCTGGTCTTATTCCTGGGGAAAAGCACTGTACCTTTTACTTGCTATTCTTGTACTGATCGGACTGGACCTTCTTATCGCAATGAATCACTACCACCTGTTCTTTACAGTACTTGGCGTGGAGATCATCGCTGCTATGCTGATCGGATGGATCGCATACATCATCATCGACCGGATGAAGCAGAAAGACAGTCTCGAGGAAAACGAATCTGATCCCGAAGCCGAGGAATAATCTATGCCTTTAGACGGGATCTCCACTCATCTTCTATCTCATGAACTGAACGAAGCCCTTCAGGATGCGCGCATAGACAAGATCTACCAGCCTTCCCGCTTCGATGTTTTCTTTATTGTCCGTACCAAAAACGGTAATAGCAAGCTTCTTTTAAGCTGCGACCCGCAGAGTCCCAGAGTTCAGCTTACGGAATATATGCGTGAAAATCCGCAGATGCCTCCGAATTTCTGTATGCTCCTTCGCAAGCATCTTCAGGGATCCCGTATCATCAGCATTACCTGTCCGCATTACGAGCGAATCATTGAAATATCGCTATCCGTGACCGATGAACTTCACGATACTTCGACAAAAAAACTCATCATCGAGATGATGGGCCGCTACAGTAATATCATCTTTCTAAACTCGGAGAACCGGATCATCGATGCTCTCGTCCATGTTGACAGCAGCACCAGCCGCGTCCGCGAGATCATGCCGGCACGAATTTACGAAGCGCCGCCTGTCCAGGGAAAGATCGCACCGGACGATGCACTCTCCATGGTCAAAAACAGCGAATTGCCAATCCTTCCGGACTCGATGCACCGTCCTTTGGCAAAAGCACTTTTAGATTCACTTCTCGGATTCTCTCCTCTTCTGGCGAACGATATCTGCTTCCAGTCCAAAACTGATCCCAGATGTGCTCTATCTTCCCTTACTGAAGATCAGAAAAAGGCGATCCTTTCTTTCTGTCGGGATATTCTTTCTTCGATCTGTTCACTTCACGCAAGTCCTGCTGTTTTTTATATCGACGGTGAGCCTAAAGACTGGCATGCGCTCTCTCTTAAAGATGCCGGAATCAGTAAGAGTGTATCATCTATCTCTGAAGCGATGGATACAGTCCAGCATTTTTCCGATCAAAGAGCCGGATTTGAGGCAAAGCGGCGCTCGATCCGGGCGATCTTAAACAACGCATTCAATCATGCTTCAAAGAAACTCTCTATCCATGAGACCGATCTCCGTGAAACATCCAATGCCGAAAAGCTCAAGCTCGAGGGAGAACTTGTCTTAGCCTATCAGTACCTGATCAAGCCGGATGACACTGAGCTTACGATCCCTGACTACCCGGATTTCGGACAATCGACCACTCTATCCCTTGAGCCCGGCATGACGCCATCTGAGCAGGGACAGCTGTATCTTAAGCGTTACCGCAAAGAGATCAGCCGCAGGGAGTCTGCGCAGCGTTTTATAGAAACTGAAAAAGATGAAGTCGCTTATCTCGATTCTCTACTCAAGGCAGTTGATGCAGCCAGTGAACCGGACGATCTTTCGGCCATCGAGTATGAAATCATGACATCACTGGCTTCAGACAAGGAAAACTCTTCCCGAAACTCAGATACCAAGCAGGTCTATCACCCCGGTAAATCAAAATCCGGAAAAGTCTCTTCCAGGAATCTCCGTCAGGCGGCAAAAGCAGCCCAGTCCAAGAAAAATAAGAATAACACTGCAAAGAAGACGGAAGATCCTTCTCTTCCCCGCAAATATACTGTTGACGGCGGTCTCGAGGTATTATCCGGAAGAAACAACATCCAGAATGATAACCTCACTTTCCATGTCGCATCGAAAGATGATCTCTGGTTTCATGCCAAGAATATCCCCGGAACTCACGTTATTCTCCGTACCTATGGAAAAGCACCTTCCGACAAGGCAATTACTGAGGCTGCCTCTATTGCTGCCTACTATTCACGGAGCAATAAGCCTTTTGCCAATGAGATGACGGAGTCTAAGACCGAATACGATGTCCGGGTGGAGATCGATTACTGTCCGGTAAGCCATGTAAAGAAGATCCCGAAAGCTAAACCGGGCATGGTGATCTATGAGGAATACAGCACACTTCTGGTCAGCGCGAAGCTTCCCAGGAGTCAGGAAAAGACGCAATGATCTTTTCTTTAAACTCGGAATCTTCCAGAGAATAGATGCATCCGCAGTATTTTTGGCGGTATAGTCCGTGTTCACGGGCCATGGCCTGCCCTTCACGGAAATGTGGTCTCCAGTCGAAATACTCAAATCGTACGCCATACTTATCCGCACTTGCCGAAGCGATCTCTGCAATAAAATCATGCTGCTGATACGGACTGACAAGAAGGCTTGTACTAAAACAGTCATAGCCGTTTTCGCTTGCATATTTTGCTACATAGTCCATACGGATGGAATAACACATCTCGCAACGGGAAGAATACTTTCCCTCCCAGGCCGAGGAAAGCCAGTCATCCATGCGGAAATCATCGGAATACAGGCAGGAGAGATCATAGATCTGTCCGAGTTTCACGATCTGTTCTTTTCTTCTATCAAATTCAAATTTCGGATGAATATTCGGATTGTAGTAAAGAATGTCCGGACGAACGCCTAAAGAAAGAAGATCAGAAACAGGATATTCCGCGCAAGGCGCGCAACAGGCATGAAGAAGCATCCTGCTATCGCTCTTCGTCTCCATCTCCTTATTTCTCCTTCTTATCGATCATCTCATCGATCGTGATCTGAGACGGATCCGCGCCGCCCTTCATAGAGACACCCATTCCGGTAAGTCGCTTATCGAGATCCTTTGGACAGGAAAGCCCGAGATGCTTCCATCCTGCAGGTGCCAGAACACGACCTCTCGGAGTCTTGGCAATAAATCCGCACTGCATCAGGAACGGCTCGTACACATCTTCGATCGTACCGGCATCTTCTCCGGTACATGCAGCAAGTGTTTCGAGTCCTACCGGACCTCCGAGGAACTTCTCGGCAATCGTACTCATGATCCTTCTGTCCGTAAGATCCAGGCCCATTTCATCAATAGCCAGCTGCTCGAGACCGAATTCGGCAATATCGCGATCGATCACACCGCCGCCGCGAACCTCCGCGTAGTCACGGAGACGCTTCAGGAGACGAATCGCGATACGAGGAGTACCACGGGATCTTCTGGCAAGACAGTCCAGACCGTCCTCATCAATACCGATATTCAGTATCTCGGCATCTCTCTTCAGGATCACTTTAAGTTCTTCCGGCTTATAAAGCTCCAGTCTGTGAACCATACCAAAACGGTCACGGAGAGGTGCGGAAAGCATACCAGCACGTGTAGTCGCTCCGATCAGGGTAAATCTCGGGAGATCCAGACGGATCGATCTGGCTGCAGGTCCTTTTCCGATCATGATATCTAAGGCGAAGTCCTCCATCGCCGGATAAAGAACTTCCTCCACGCTTCTGTTCAGGCGGTGGATCTCATCAATGAAGAGTACTTCTCTTTCCTGAAGACTGGTGAGAAGTGCAGCAAGATCTCCTGCTTTTTCGATCGCAGGACCGGTCGTAATACGGAGATTCACGCCCATTTCATTTGCAATAATACCGGCAAGTGTCGTCTTACCAAGACCCGGAGGGCCATAGAGCAGGCAGTGATCGAGAGCTTCTCCACGGCGCATCGCCGCTTCGATAAAGATCTTCAGATTATCCGTCACCTGCTTCTGGCCGGAATAATCCGCCCAGGTAAGAGGACGTAAGCTCTTCTCATCACGATCTTCAGGGAGACGTTCCCTGGCGATCATACGCTCATCATGTTCAAAATCAGTAAACTCCATATTCTCCTGCCAGTTTCCTAAAAGATGCGCTGTTAAAGCGGTCTTTCATATTATACTCTACTATTTCGCAAGAAGACGAAGCGATCTTCTGATCAGTTCATCCACGCTCAAGCCGTCTTCATATGCGGAACGGGCTGCCTTATTCGCTTCAGATGCCGGATAACCGAGCACTACCAGTGCGGAGATGCAGTCCTCCAGTTCACTCTGAGCCGGGCCGGATATTACAACGGAAGAATCACCGAGGTCCTCGACAGAACTCATATCAAAGCCCTTCAGCTTATCCTTCAGTTCCAGAACGATCCTTTCGGCAGACTTTTTTCCCAGTCCTTTTACCGTGCAGATCTTCTTAATATCGCCCTGTAAGACAGCCATGGCAAGTTCGGAAGGACGAAGTGCTTCCACGACTCCGATCGCACTCTTCGGGCCGACTCCGCTTACTGTCAGCAGAAGTTCGAACATATCCTGGTCTTCCGGCTCCGGGAACCCATAAAGAGCGACCACATCTTCACGGACATAGTGATATGTATATACACATACCTCATCCCCGATATGACCGATCCTTCCCTGAAGCAGCATCGGCATATAGATCTTATACCCGATCCCGTTATTCTCAACAACGATATTATCTCCGCGTACGGAAACGAAAGTACCCTTGATATATGCGTACATTAAATATCCCACTCCTTCTTGCCGTAACGGCCATATTGATATCCGGAAACCGCCTTAAATGCGGCATTTACTCCTGTATGTGCCTGACAGATACAGATCGCCAGGGCATCTGTCACGTCGTCCGGCTTCGGAAGCTCTTTCAGATTCAGAAGCATCTTCACCATCTGTGAGACCTGATTCTTGTCCGCTCTTCCGTAACCTGTCACCGCCTGCTTGATCTGCATCGGCGTATATTCATAAACAGGAACGTTCGCTTCTGCGGCAGCTAAGATCTCGACACCTCTGGCCTGCGCCGTTCCGATCGCGGTAGTCGTATTTCTTTCAAAAAAGAGTTCCTCGATCGCCATCACATCCGGATGATGCCGCTCCATCAGTACATCCATCTGCTGATGCAGCGTCAGAAGCCTCTGTTCAAAAGGAGTATGGGCTTTCGTCGTGATGGCACCGTAATCCATAACGGTAAAGTGATTCTTTTCATAAGACACCACACCGTATCCCGTGATTGCATATCCAGGATCGATCCCAAGAATAATCATGCCACTACTCCTTTTTTCAAATGTGAACATTCGTTCTTTTCGATTATAACAATCATTTTTTGACTTCGCAACTACCTCTGTGAAATCACTCCCAGTATCTCTTTCGGGGCAGTAACAGGAGAATCCGAGATCACATACGCATCCTGCATCCGGAAAAGCGCTTCATCGATCCGATCGTCACCGACAGGTGCTTTTGTACCGGTATAAAGAGTGAAGAGTTCTTCGCCCCGGGATACCTTATCTCCGATCTTCTTATAAAGACGGATACCTGCTCCCATATCGATAACATCATCTTTCTCCATTCGGCCTGCGCCAAGAAGGCAGGATGCTTCGCCGACAGAAAGCGCGTCGCAGGAAGAAATATAGCCGTCTTTTTCAGCATACACAGTCATGACCTCAAAAGGCTGATCGACATATACCGGAGTGCCGTCAGACTGAAGGATACCGCCCTGAGAGAGCACGAGATCGCCGAATTTTCCGAACGCTTCTCCGTTTTCCAGCTTCTCATTACAGAGTTTCTTCAGTTCTTCGATATCTTTTCCTTCACCGGCAGGAGTCATCTTCAGCATTTCAGACGCCATCGTAAGAACGACGTTTTTCACATCTTCGCTGCCTCTTCCCTGAAGGACGCTTACCGCTTCCTGCATTTCAAGGATATTTCCGACCATACTGCCCAGAGGCTGTTCCATCGAGGACATCACACAGGTCACCGGCTTACCGGCGAGATTTCCGATGGCAATCATTCTTCTGGCAAGTTCTTCTGCCGATTCGGTATCCTTCATAAAAGCACCGCTGCCGCAGGTGATATCCAGAACGATCGCATCTGAACCGCCAGCGATCTTCTTGCTCATGATACTCGAAGCGATCAGCGGGATCGACGGAACAGTACCGGTCACGTCACGAAGTGCATACAGATACTTGTCACAGGGAGCAAGATCTTCTGTCTGCCCTCCTAAGAGAAGGCCGAACTTCTCGATCTTGCTCTTGAATTCGGATGGTTCTACGGAGGTGCAGAATCCCTCGATAGACTCAAACTTATCGATCGTACCGCCGGTAAATCCCAAGCCGCGTCCGGAAAGCTTGACGCACGGGACGCCGAAAGATGCGACGATTGGAAGGAGGATCGGAGTTACTTTATCTCCGACACCGCCGGTACTGTGTTTATCAACTTTTACTCCGGGAATATCCGACAGATCACAGATCTTACCGGACTTTGCCATACTGAGCGTAAGATCCGCCGTCTCCTCATCATTCATCCCCCGCCAGAGCACTGTCATAAGGAAGGCTGAGATCTGGTAATCCGGAATCGTTTTTTCCGTCACTCCCCGGACAAAAAACTCTATCTCTTCTTTACTGATGACACCGCCATCACGTTTCTTTTCGATCAATTCGAGCATATTCATGAAAAGAAGCCTCCTTAATAAGCAACCTACTGTTATTGTACCATTTTATGTTGGTTTCTCTTTCTATTATGTTAGAATATCGATAGACAAATCATGAAGCGAGGGAGAATCATGTCGCAGGAAGCTATAACGAACAAATTGAAAGTCGCCATTATCGGCTGCGGCAGGGTAAGCGAAAAGCATATCCGCGCTGTCACCGGACTATCTGACCGGCTTTCTCTCTGTGCACTTGTGGATAACAACCCGGATGCCCCCTCTCACCTTCTTTCCACATGTAAAAAGAAGATCAAGAAATACAAGGACGTTTGCGCTTCACTGAAAACATATATCGACTATAAAGAGATGCTGAAGGATATGCATCCTGATATCGTAGCGATCACAGTCCCTTCCGGACTTCACTTCCAGATCGCAAAGGACTGCCTCGAAGCTAATGCGAATATTCTTCTCGAAAAGCCGATGACAATGAGCAATAAGTCCTCACGTGAGCTCTATGAACTCGCGCAGAGCAAAGGACTTCGCATCGCGATGGGCCACATATACAGATATTTCCCGATCGTATCTCTTCTTCACGAGGATATGGTCAATGGAGTTTTCGGAAAAGCCGGACACGGCTCCGTTATCGTCCGCTGGGGACACGAGAATGAATACTATCAGCAGGCCGCCTGGAGAGGCACCTGGAAAAGCGACGGCGGCGCGCTGATGAACCAGACCGTCCACGCGCTGGACCTGATGTGTTATCTGATGAACTCGGAAGCCGTTTCCGTGAACGGCATGATCGCCAGAAGATTCCGCGATATGGAAGCCGAAGATACGGCTATGGGCGTATATACCTTTGCCAACGGAGCACTTTGCCAGGTCGAAGGAACGACGGCCACCTTCCCGAAGGAACACGAAGCCTCGTTCTTTATCAACGCGGAGAATGCGGCGATCCGTATTTCGCTTTATAAAGGAAAACCATCCTATTCGATCCGTACACCGAAGGGAAAGAACCTGGCATTCAAATATCTGCGAAGATATATCAAGCAGAACGGGCTTTCCTACCTGATCGCTGTCGCGAAGAACCCGCACTACGGGATCTATACCGACTTGTATCGTGCTATTACCACTTCATCCTCACCGGTTGCAGATGGAAGATCAGGCTATCTTGCTGTAGATATGGTCCTCGGCTTCTACCGCTCCGTGCTGAAAAAGTCAGAAATAGAATTGCCACTTCCCGGCGAATTTAAGATCGAGGAAATGGCAAAACTTGAGCTTTAATATATCCAGTTACGAAAAAAGTAATACTTTACGCCGGATCCGCAGGTGCTTCTGTCTCTGAGGATGGAGCTTCTGTATCCGATGAGGTCTCCTCAGAGGATTCAGAGGAAGACTCCGAAGAAGACTCACTCGATGACTCCTCCGAAGAAGGTGCCGGAGTCTCCGATGACTCACTACTCTCACTGGATTCAGGAGATGTTTCGGAAGAGCTTTCCGGTGCGGATGTTTCCTCCGAAGAGGACTCCGGCGGAGTGATCTCGGATGTGGTATCCGAAGGCTCTGAAGTAGGTTCTGTCTCTTCTTTCTTTGATGTCGCTTTCGTGATCTCCGTCGGCGTCGTCGGGATCGGAGTAGGATCGATAAACTCGGACTCCTTCGTCTCACCGATCGTAGGATCTTCCTCGGAAATCATGTCAAGCGGAACATAACCGATCAGACCGTTTTCTTTACGGATCTTCGCGAAATTACCGTTAGATGCAAGAAGCGTGATCGCCTCACCTCTCTCTAATGTATCGATCACCTGACTATCCAGAGACTCCTCAACATAGAGTGAAGTATCATCATAAAGTGCATACATTACCTGATCAAGTTCTTCGTCAGACTGTTCAGAAGTCTCGACAGGCTTCAGATCACCATTCCAATGCGCAATATTAAAAAGCACATACATACCTACATACCCGACCACACCGCAGATAAGGAAGATCAGCAATCCGATAAGGACGTTTTTCAATGCAGAACCCTTCTTCTCGTTCTTTTTCTTCTTTTCTTTTGCACTGACACGAACAGGAGCGCTCTCGTCTTCGTCATCCTCCAGATCCTCTTCATCACCAAAAGCAGGGATCGGAGGTTCCTGGAACTGCTGATTCATTCTGAACCGCAGTTCATCGGACTGGATCGTAGGTGCATCACTTACGGGAGCCGGCTGCTGCGCCTGAGAAACCGGTGCAACAGGAGTAGCTGCGACAACAGGACGGGAAGCTACTGAAAGGTCATTAGTTACGGCAGATTCCTCGATCTTCGCATCTCCGGGAAGCAGAAGCGTACTCTCGATCCGAACAACCAGTGCTGTAAGGCCTGCTTTTACCCCCTGCTGCATAGCATATGAAACAAGTTCGGACGCCTTTGTCTCAGGCTGTGTCGGGCGAGCAATAATGACTCCGAGTTTCTGGATAGGAACTTCCTGATCAAGACCCGTACCGATCATGACCAGTTCATCACCATCCATCAGTTTCAGATGGACTTTCTTGTCCGGAAGAACCTCACCATCTTGAGCAAATCTGCCCAGATACTGGGTCAGTTCATTTCTGCCTTCGTGTGTATATTCAGCTTCTTTCGGGATCGCACCCATCTGAACATAGCGGTGAGCCACGGTCTGATTCTCCGTAAGCGAGATCAGCTTTCCCTGACGGAACATCCAGATATGCGTATTACCTATATTCATGACGCGCAGAGTATCACCCTCGATGATGACCATCGACATGGATACACGGATATTGGCGCCGTTGTGTTTGAGCGATTCATTACAAACCGTTGTATTCAGTACATTAACGACCTGAGATGTAAAATTCTCATAATCAAGGACACTCATCTGCTGCGTAGCCGCTGTAATCTCCTGCATCTTGGCAAGGACAGCCTGAAGGGTCATCGCGGCAAGTGTGTCTTCTCCCTGTGCGGAAAAAAGGGCGCAGATCTGAATCGGTGCGGTTGATTTTGCCGAACGGACATAACTCGAACCGAATTCTTCCGGCAAACGGAAAAGGCTATGAAAATAGACGTTTTCCTGATTCTTCCCAAGTATCTGATTAGTTTCGCAAACAACTGCGGATGAAGTTTTACTCATGTTACTCCTCCTCCCAGATGAAACGATGCAGATCAGGAAGCTGCTTGTCCCAGTCAATAATCATCATCCATGGATTGCTCTGGACCTTAAACATTCCATCGGCAGGAGCACGATACTCCTTAACTTCACCGAGAACATCTACGGCATCAAGTGCGATACGCATCATATCCATAGAATTCATATTCGTTTCGAACATTCCGGCAGAGTCCTCTAACAAGGCAATCTGCGCAGTCTTTTTAAATCCTGCGACCTTGTGCATAAGTGCTATAGCCAGTGTACGCTGACGTCCGGAACGGACATAATCGGAATCGAGGCTTCTGATTCTTGCCCAGGATGTAGCCTGAACGCCATTTAATGTCTGGCGGCCGCCATGAGTTAAAAGCGGAACATTAGTACCAAGAAGCGCATTTTCTTCTGCTATGCTCTTGTTGGCGTATTTTACTTCACCGGCTGTAACATCAAGTTCGATACCACCGACCATATCGATAATACCCGAAGAACTTCCGAAATCGAGCATAACAAAGCGCTGGATATCGAGACCGAAATTATCATTGATCGTATTGATCAGAAGTCCTACACCGCCATATGCATACGCATGTGTGAGTTTATCGGTCGCAGATCTTCCCTCGATCTTGACACCGGTATCTCGCATCAGCGAGATCATCTTGACACAGTCTCTGCGTTTGTCTATAGAGACGATCAGGATAGCATCTGCACGACAGGTAACATCATTGGTTCCACGAGAATCGACACCGAAGACAAGGATATTTTCGACTTTACTGTCTTTCTGTGAAACCTTTTTAATTGGATATTTCTTATTTACATACACGCGTGTATGACCGCCATCCTGCCAGGAAGACGCAACATCTCCCGAATCAAGATCAATATCATCCAGATTATCAAACTCGATCGTTTCATACTGGCTCTTGCTTACGAATGGTGTATTAACAAAGCCTACAGCGCCGAGTGTTCTATATACATATATAAAAGCACCCACACCAAGGCCGAGAACAGCACAAAGAATAAAGCACAGCACCTTGATCAGGATCTTGACTGCAGATTTTTTCTTCTTTGCCGGCTTGTTATTTGAATCGGCTTTCGACCGATCATTTCTATTAGAAGACATAATATTTCCCTTTCTTAACATGGAACATATTAACCGATTTGCTATGAATTTTCAATGTTATGCTTGTTATTTCGCAGGTTATGTTACAATAGAGTTATATTACATATCAAGGAGAGAGAATATGAAAAAGCAGATCTCTAAACTAGTGGCGCTTTCACTGTCACTTATGCTTTTCGCATCACCTCTTATTGCATGCGGCAAAAAGAAGGAAGAAACCGTGAGTTATGAAACATGGTGGACTTCCGAAGAATCATCAGAAGAATCATCCGAACCTTCTACTTCAACTACTCCAGTAGAAACATCTGCCACAACAGAGCCTTCAGAAACCACACCGGCAGGTTTGATCGAAAACCCGTTCACCGGGCTTTATGAAGTAGATGAAGCAAATGCAGGCAAAAAAGGAATCGGTATCACGATCAACAACTGTAAGGTTGCGAACCCTCAGCGTGGAACAACAGAAGCATCTGTCATCTTCGAGTATGAGACAGAGGGCGGACAGACAAGACTTCTCTGCATGTACCCCGACATCGCTAAAATGCCGTTAGTCGGTGCTGTACGAAGCGGACGAGTTGGTTCAGCAGATATGTGTGCGGGCACCGGCGCGATCTTTATTTGCTGGGGTGCTGACTATGCAGCTGTTCCTTCACATGTTAAAAACAACAGCATCCTCTGGTTTGACCTGAACAACTATATCTACGATTCACTTAAAGGTCATGACGCGGAGGATGTTCCGGATGGCCGTTATTGCTGGCGTGACCGTGAATGGATGAACCAGCCGGGTCATCGTACGGGAATTGAGCATTGTGGAGTTACCCGTGGAGACTTCATTTTAAAGGCACTCGAAAAGAATAATGTCGATATTTCCGGACAGATGCCGAGAATGTTCAACTTTGTAAAGACAGGAACTGCAAAGATGACAGATTCCGTACCTTGTACAGAACTCAATGTATACTTTTCTTCCACAAATGACGACGGACTCTTCGTTTATAACGCTCAAGAGGGTGTCTACTATAAGAGCCAGTATAATGGCGATCCTCAGATGGACTGCAATGTAGATAAGCAGATCAGCTTTACAAACGTTTTTGTTATCTTCTGCCCTATTATTCCCAGACCGAATGATAGAGGTGCTGAACGCCATAAGGATATCCATTTTGAGGAAGGCGGCTCCGGATACTATGTATCCAACGGTAAACTCATTAATATCACATGGACAAAGCCGACACCGAACGACCCGATCAAGTGCTTCGACAGCAATGGTAACGAGATTGAAGTCAATGCAGGTAAATCCTATATCTGCGTCGTAGACAACGATTACATGAAGAAAACAACATTCCAGTGATAATCGCCGGAATGAATAAAAAAGGAGCGGTCGTGAACCGCTCTTTTTTTTATTCAAAATGCAAAAAAATAAATCAGTTTTTCAGAAGTCCGGATATCTCCGCGTATGTCAAAGGGCGGATAATTACTTCTTCCTTCGTTTCCTCAAGCTTATACGGATCAAGCATCTTAAGAGCTTTGTCATAAGGAAGAGTTCCAAGTATCTTCTTATCTGTGGAACTGATCAGAAGCAGCAGGAACTTATCCGTCTCCTCATAAAAGTCATGAGGCTTTTTGAGAAGTCTGGTAGCAATCCCCTCGTTCAATGCAAAGGACGCCGCCGCATTGCCGTTATTGTCCGATTGATAATTATATGAAGGGACATACGCATTTTTCCATAACGGAGAGTCTTTTTCATTGTCTTTACGCCGATCAAAAATACCCATATATCACAACTCCTCAACCTTTGACTCATGCGAAATCAAAGTAACATTTTCTTTTTTTCTCTTAACATACACATAAATAGAAACAACGATGCGGATGATAGCCATTACTATAACTGCACCGCACAGGTCAAGAAATACATCAAAAAGGTCGGCTGTCCGGCCGTCTACGAAGATCTGATGATACTCGTCAGCAGATGCGGAAAGCGCCGTGATCCATAGCGAAACTGCTATATACACCTCATTATCATTCTTAAACTTATCCAGAAACTTCATCTCCATCTGATCCAGACGGGTCTGAATATGATTCGTCGCAAACATAGCGATATAAGCTAGTACAGAAAGAACCGTAAACTCAAAAATATGGGCGCAGCCTCTGACAAAGGCTTCATTTACTTCTTTATGGAAAATATTAGCGAAGTGTCTTATCAGTTCCTGAGAGCGAAGCGAAGATGCCTCGGCAGTTTCCGCTGAAAGCGAGAAAATCACGGCAAGCCAGCCGATCACCAGGATCCACATGATCACCGCAAAAAGAAAATATAGTGGATGAAATGCCGCTTTCTTTTTTTTCTGTTCCAGTCCCATTCCAATCTTCTCCAACAGATATACATTAAAAGTATACTACAAATACAGGAACATCTCAAAATAATTAGTAAATAGAAAAGGATCAGGAGCGATTTCTCTGATCCTTCATCGCGCGGTCAATGTCGCGTTTCGCTGTCTTCTCTGCCGCAGAATCACGCTTATCGAAGTTTTTCTTACCTCTTGCAAGCCCGATCTCAAACTTGACTTTTCCATCCTTGAAGTAGCATTTCGTCGGAACAATCGTCAAACCGTCCTGTTTGACCGTAGAAAACAATCTGATGATCTCATTTTTATGCATCAGAAGCTTTCTTGTCCGCATCGGATCAAGATTAAACCTGTTTCCCTGCTCATATGGGCTGATATGTACCCCGATCAGAAAGATCTCGCCTTCCTTTACCTGAACATAACTATCCTTAAGATTGACTTTGCCGGCGCGGAGAGATTTCACCTCCGTTCCGGAAAGAACTATCCCTGCCTCAAATTTCTCATCAATAAAGTAGTCATGGAAAGCCTTACGGTTCTCGGCAATGACTTTGATTCCCTTCTTAATTGCCATAGGCACCTCCAAGTTCGAGTGAAGGATACGCATTCATATCCAAAGTGTCCCTTATACCTTCACGGAAAGAATAATAGCCGGCCGAAGCGATCATAGCAGCGTTATCCGTGCAGTAGGCCATCTTCGGAAGACAAAGGGAGCAGTGTTTTCTTTTGGAAAGCTCTTCCACCTTCTGTCTAAGGCATGAGTTCGCAGACACACCGCCGGCAAGACAGACTTTCTTCATGCCTGTCTGCTTAACGGCCTTTTCCAGCCGGTCACAAAGGATCGAGCATACCGCATCCTGATAAGAAGCCGCAAAGTCATTGATATTCACATCTTCCCCGCTCATACGGACCTGATTGATCGTATTCAGTGCAGCTGTTTTGATCCCACTAAAAGAAAAATCCAGGGAATCCGTAATCTTCGGCGATGGGAATGAATAAGCGTGAGGATCGCCGGTTTTACTAGCTTTATCAAGTTTCGGGCCACCGGGATATCCGAGTCCGATCACTCGTGCGATCTTATCAAAAGCTTCGCCCGCTGCGTCATCTCTTGTACTGCAGATACACTCCATATCCGCATAGTCTTTCACAAGCAGGATCTCACTATGTCCGCCGGAGACGACCAGGCAGAGGAACGGCGGTTCCCAGGAAGGATCGGTAAGATAATTGGCGGCAATATGCCCCGCCATATGATTCACACCGACAAGCGGTATCTTCTTGACTTCACACAGTGCTTTTGCCGCAGAAACACCGACAAGAAGGGCTCCGACCAGCCCCGGTCCCTTTGTCACGCAGACAGCATCGATCTCATCATACGAGACACCTGCCTGTTTCATAGTCTCGGAGATTACCGGAACGATCGCCTCAACATGCATACGGGAAGCAATCTCAGGAACAACACCGCCGTACTGGCTGTGAAGATCAGCCTGGGAAGCGATCATGCTCGCGCGGACGATGCGGCCGTCTTCGATGACTGCACAAGCTGTCTCGTCACATGATGATTCGATTCCTAATGTCAATACTGCCATATTCCGCCTCATTTAAAGTACTGCTGGAGGAAATCCTTCAGGATCTGCCTGTAGCCGTTCTGATCGATCATATATGCTTCACAGTAGCCGGCACCGGAGATCATCGTTGCCATTGTGGTATTTGGATTCAGACGTTTTCTCTCTTCCACGATCTGTCCGATCTTATCTGATCCGACAAATGTATCACGGCCGCCGTAAATGATACAGACCGGGATCGGAAGCCTCGAGATCTCTGCCGCGAGATTAAGACTACCGGACTCACCGGACGATACACGGATAGCATATGGTACAAAATTCTTCGTAATAAACGCCATTTTTGACTTCTTCATGACAAATGGCGTGATATAGTCGTCGGAGTTCTTCGCCGGCGAATCCAGAATGATTCCCGAGATATAGTGCACATCAAAGCCGAGGTCTGCGATCTTTTGGTTATAATTCTCCAGCACCTCCGTATCAAGAGACGGCGGAAGCTTGTGCATCGCAAGAAGGCAGGCACTGCAGCCGGATCCGATACCATAAAGCACAACATCTTTCGTAACCGAGATCTTCTTGACATGCTTGATCGCACCCAGAACATCCTGCCACTCCAGATACCCGTACCCGCATATCGTACCGCCGCTCTCTCCTGAATTTCTAAGATCGAATAGAAAAACATTGAAATGCATATTCAGGAAATCTTCGATCATCTGAACCATCGATACGCTAAACGGAAGACGGTTGGACTGGGTATCATGCACTACGATGATCGTACTGATTGGATCTTCCGTCTTGAAGAACCAGCCGGAAAGCTGCGTCTGCTCATCCGCCGAAGTAAAGCTGGTAGCCGAATACGGGGGAAGAACATTGGACGGGATATTCGGAAGCGGCTTACTCTCGATACTCATCAGATTGTTCGCCGTAGACGTGGTCATAACGATCACGGAGATCGTCGCCGCCGCGAGAATACTGAGCACCAAAGCAATACGGACGATCAGTCCGGACAGCGAGAGTCGTTTTCCTTCGCGTTTTATAATTCCTCTTCCCATATGCCGAGAATCTTCTTACGTCCTTCCACAGAATTAGTCTATTTTACCACAGACTCAGACACCGGTCGAACCAAAACCGCCTTCGCGGTTTATACCAATAGTTTCAACATTATCGGTCATAGTGAACTCTGCCGTTTCATATTTTGCCACGACCATCTGAGCGATACGGTCACCCTTTTGAATATGGTAGGGTCCCTTCTGGTTCCCTTTATCCTTTAGGGAAAGCACTTGTCCGCCGGAATAGGATTCCGGAGATGTGTTCTCCATAATGATGCAGATCTCTCCTCTGTATCCGCTGTCGATCGTACCCGGAGCATTCGGAATACGAAGCGGAGTATTCAGGGAAAGGCCGGATCTCGGGCGGATCTGCACCTCATATCCGTAAGGGATCGCGAACTTCAGTCCGGTATGGATCAGGACTGTCTCTCCGGGGCGGATCACGGTATCCGTCACACTGTAAAGATCCATTCCCGCATCGCCATCATGGGCATATTTCGGAAGAACAGCATCTTCCTGCATGCGTTCCACAAATATCTCAGTACTCATACCACTCTTCTCCTTCATCATCTGTATCCTCATCCATAAGAGAGTCAATGATCATTCTTCTCTCTTCCTGATCCTCATTCATAAAACGAACCACCGAAGCGGCCGGAACGCCCATCCGAACGATCTCGGAGACCGTTTGTCCGGATACGGTATTTCTCGCATTTCCGAAGAGATCCGCACGGCAGAAGCCCGGGTAACATACAATATCGACACGGTCGTCATGGTGATCGTTTTTCTCCGAAGACTTCTCTCCGATCGATGTTTCCGGATGGTCACGGCATACCGTGCAGTGCGCCTGATGCCGTCCGAGCGGACAGAATTCCGACTGCATCCACTCGATCGGTCCGTAACGGTGCAGGCACATATATGCATGCAGATCCTCCCCGCTGATATCCATCGCAAGTTTACGGATCTGCTCTTCGGTTAATTCATAGGACAGATAAAGAAAATCAAGTGCTTTTCCCGCCTCATACAAATACGTAAAGTGGTTATAGATATTCGCACCGGAAGTAAGGCCGACTGTGCCATCCGAAGCATTTGTACCAAAGAAACCGAGGAAATGCTCTCCTGCATGTGAAGAAGCAATTTTCTTCGCTTTGCTTAACGCATCGAGCATATCATCTTTATATGCACCGGGAAGGCGGAGTGCGATCTTCGCATCCGGCTCAGTATTCAGCAGTTCATCGATATAGTTGATCCTTCCGGCCTGTCCGATCTGAAGCGCCGGGAATACGTAAATATCCGCACCGCAGGCATATCCGGAGGTGATACGCCGCATGTCGATATACTCAGCGATAACGATATGCATCTTCTCAGGTTTATCTGAAGAAATGGCATCTTTATCATCGGATGCATATTCTTCCGAACGCCCTGATGTCTGTCTTTCCAGGATCGCCTCTGCGAGGAAAGCCATCGCATCCCTTCTCATCGCATTGATGTTCGAGATACGGAGCGCGATCGGGAAATCCCCGTCCTTTTTAAGTTCAGCAAAAGCAAAAGGCGTCTGTCCGGTCTTCTGAAGCTGCTCTTTTGTGCGCTCCCAGGTCAGCGGTTCGCTATCTCCGAGGTCCTGTATTTCAGCGCTTGAAGAAGCACTTACTCCTGCAAAAGCACCCTCCTTCACCACAACATCAAGTACTACCTTATCCCCTTCCTGACGAAGAGTTCCGGAAACGGGTGTGCGGCGGAGCTCTTCTCTGGGGATCTCGATCTTCTTGCTCATCCGATAGACTGACATCCCACGGGAGAGCTTCGCGATCGCATCCGGGTGAAGTCCTTTTACGACAGACATATCCCGCTCGACATCGATCTTTCCGAGAGGAAAACTCGCGATCTCCTCTTCCTTATCGCGGATCGACAGGAAATCACCTTTCTGAGGTGGATCCGGGAGGAATGAGCGGACACATATCGTTCCGGCTTTTGCACTCACGGAAATGATATCGCCCCAGTAAAGGCCGTATTTGCCGACATATTCACCGGAAAGATAATCCGGTCCTTTTCTGCCCTGCAGATATTGGGTCGTGAAGCTGCCGCCACGGTTAAAGGTGATCAGAAGATCGTTTCGAACCTGCTCAAGTACTTCCTTTGAGTCCTTGTTCTCGTATATCGCATCGATCATTTTTCTATAAGCGGATACAACAGCAGTAACGTACTGTTCGTCACGCATCCTGCCTTCGATCTTAAGAGAATCCACACCGAGATCCATGAGTTCACGCAAGTACGGGAGAGCCGACTGGTCCTTCGGTGAAAGGAGTTTTCCGGAGCGGATCGGCTTTCCGGATGCCGCAACCTCACGATTTCCGTCCCACAGCTGATAGCTCTGGCGGCAGGGCTGCGCACAGGATCCGCGGTTACCGGATCTGGATCCGGATTTATTCATTGCACTGAACAGGCAAAGGCCGGAGTAGCAGACGCACATCGCGCCATGAACAAATACCTCGACCTCAATATCGTTATCGTGGAAAAGCTCCGCTCTGGCGCGGATCTCATCCATAGAGAGCTCTCTCGGGAGTACGACACGCTTCATTCCGAGTTTCTTCATCTCTTCACAATGGGAAAGAGAAAAGACATTCATCTGTGTACTCGCATGCAGAGGGATCTGCGGAAGGTGCTCTGCTAGATACGAAGCAAGTCCTTTATCCTGAACGAGAAAAGCATCCACGCCTTTCATATAAGCGGCAAGCGCCAGTTCCACCGCGTCCATCATCTCATCGTCATCGATGAGAGTATTGAGCGTGATATAAACTTTCGAATTGCGAAGATGCGCGTAATCCAGCGCTTCACGAAGTGTCTCGAGCGTAAAGTTCTCCGCGTGCATACGCGCATTATACTGATCCAGTCCGAGATAGACGGCGTCTGCCCCCGCGTCCACAGCGGCACGGAGCATATTCATAGAGCCCGCCGGGGCCAGGAGTTCCGGTTTTTTCATAATATCTCCTTCGGAATATTGTTTTCTTTGCAGTACTGTTCCAGCGGAAGCAGCGGCTCTTCCTTCTCCTTTTCCTCAGGAGCTTTATGTACCTCATTCTGCCAGCGGAAGCATGCTTCCATATACGCAAGTATCAGTGCCTGATTTGTCGGGATCATCGGGTTTTCATCAAGCGTTTCCTGCAGAAGATCATTGGCGATCTTGGCACAGTAGAGTGTCTTTGCCTTTTCGATATCCGAGTCCACCTGAAAACGGTAATTCATGCCGGCGATACGGATCATCAGGGTCTGCGGATACTTCTCAGAAGGATTCTTCGACTTTCTTTTCACCTTCGGCTCATTCTCACGAGGAAGCTGCAGATACTCTGCAATTGCAGGTTTTTCCTGTTTTTTACTCTTCTTCGATTTCGTTTTTCCCTTCTCATTAGAAGAAGAATACTTCTCGAAAAGAGAATCCGATATACGCTCATATCCCATGTCAGTTCTCATCCTTTCCTTCGTGCAGGATCTCATACATCTTTACAAGATCCGCAGGCTGAAGTTCCTCACTTCTCACCGTTTCCTTGATGTCCAGTGCTTTTAGCGCCGCAAGGATACTTTCTTTACTATATTTACCACCGGATGAAAGACTATTGACCAGTGTCTTTCTCCGTAATGCAAAAGCACTCTCCACGAATCCGATCCATTCCGGATTCCATGTATTTCCCTCCGCTACGATCTCGATCACGGATGAGACCGTATTCGGTGCGGGATAGAAGCTTCCGCCATCGACATTGAAACACTTTCTCTTCTTACCGAAGAGATCTGTCAGGATCGACAGCGGACCATACTGTTTCGTCCCGGGACGGGCAAAGATCCGGTCCAGCGCTTCTTCTTCCACCATGAAGACCATCTTCCTGCAGGCCGGGAAATCCTTCATGACCTTCAGCATGATCGGCGTCATGACATAATACGGAAGATTCGAAAGGATCACATCCGGCGTCATCTCCGGATCCGGAAGATCGTCTTTTCCGAGTGCCAGATAATCCTTATAGATCACCGTTCCGCCTTTATCTTCAATAATCACATGAAGGCGGTCCGAAAACCTGGTGTCGATCTCCACTGCCACATATGTGCCGCAAAGATCGACCGCTTTTTCCGACAATGCCCCGAGACCGGGTCCGATCTCAAGGCATGTCGTCGTTTTATCAAGTTCCGAAAGATCGAGGATATCCCCGATCACGTCATCATTACACAAGAAGTTCTGCCCCAGGCTCTTTTTGGCCGAAAGGCCATACTGATCCAGTATCGACAGAACTTCCTGCTTATTCATCCTACAAAATACCGTACACCGGCCTCGAAGATCTTCTGATCTTTCTCACCCGGGATATTCTTGGCAATGCCGTTACCCATACGCTCACTGTGTCCCATCTTACCGAGGATACGTCCGTTCGGGGAGATGATACCCTCGATCGCGCACATAGAGCCGTTCGGGTTAAAGGCGGTATCCATGGTCGGATTGCCTTTATCATCCACATACTGGGTAGCGACCTGGCCCTTCGCAAAGAGCTCCTTAAGGAGAGCCTCCGATCCGCAGAAACGGCCTTCACCATGGGAGATCGCGATCTCATAGGTATCGCCCTCATTGGTGAAGCTAAGCCACGGAGAATTATTGGAAACGATCTTCGTGGAAACATATGCGCTCTGGTGGCGGCCGATACGGTTAAATGTCAGCGTCGGACCATCATGCTCGAGCGGCAGGATGTCTCCGTACGGGAGAAGTCCGAGCTTCATGAGAGCCTGGAATCCGTTACAGATACCGAGCATAAGGCCGTCTCTGTTAAAGAGCAGGTCACGGACAGACTCCGTAACTGCCGCATTTCTAAAGGCAGCGGCGATAAACTTACCGGATCCTTCCGGTTCGTCACCGGCGGAGAATCCGCCAGGGATCATGATCATATTTGCTTTCTTGATACGCTCGCTCATCTCCTGGAAGGATTCTTCAACTTCCTTGGAGTTACGGTTGCGGATGACCATGACATCCGGCTCGGCACCTGCTCTGGAGAATGCAAATGCGGTGTCATACTCGCAGTTCGTACCCGGGAATACCGGAATAAATACCTTCGGCTTCGCACCTGTAAGGATCGTCGGTGCGGTGATCGCATTCTTTACGACCTCGCCCTTCTCATAGGAAACCGCATCGCCTTCATCGACGATCGTCGGGAAGATCGGCTCGAGCTTAGATACATAGGCATCGATCGCATCGTCGATAGAGATGGACTGGGAACCGAAGGTAAGTGCTTTTTCAGAAGTAGTCTTACCGAGGAGCTTACCACCGACCTGCTCGATCTTATCTACCGCATTTCCATCACTTACGGAAAGGAGTACTGTACCGAAAGAGTGCTGGAACAGCGTCTCCATATCGATTCCGTCAGCGAATGCGAAACCGAGCTTATTACCCATGCACATCTGTGCGACACGGGCAGCGATACCAGCGGATCTTACGACACCTGCGCAGCGGAGCTGGCCGCGATCCTGGATCTGAGTCAGGCACTTCATGACACGGATCGCATGATCCTTCACATAGCAGCCCTTTTCGTCACGGCGGATCTTGATCATGTAGAGCTTCTCACCGGAAGCCGTAAGTGTCGAGGAAACGACCTTATCTGTTGTTGTCATGCCGACTGCGAAAGAAACGAGCGTCGGCGGAACATGCAGTTCGTTAAAGGAACCGGACATACTGTCCTTACCGCCGATAGATGCGGTACCGAAGTCAAGCTGTGCCTGGTATGCACCGAGAAGTGCGGACAGCGGCTTGCCCCAGGACTTCTCTCCGGCCATTCTCTCGAAGTACTCCTGGAATGTCAGTCTTGCCTTAAACGGATCACAGCCGAGGCAGGCCAGACGCAGGAGGGACTCAGTAACAGCATGATATGCGCCATGGAACGGGCTCCATGCGGAGAAATACGGATCGAAACCATAAGCCATTACGGAAACGGCATTCGTCTTTCCTTCTTCTACCGGGATCTTGCATGCCATACCTTCTTCCGGAGAAAGCTGGTAGCGTCCGCCGAACGGCATCAGGACAGTACCGGCGCCGATCGTTCCGTCGAAGCGGGAAACCAGACCCTTTCTGGAGCAGCCGTCGAGCGAGGAAAGCGCGCCCTTTACGGATGACGCAAAGTCATCCTTTACATAGGCTTCAGTCGTCTTATCGATAATACCGTTATTGAAATCAGGCTCGGTGACCTCAGCTTTTGCATAGGAGGAAGCACCGTTCGTATCGATAAATGCTCTCGGGAGCTCAACGATGGTATTTCCCTTCCAGGTCATCTTCATGACCGGCTCCTCGGTAACAACTGCAACAACAGTAGCTTCGAGGTTTTCTTTTGCAGAATAATCGAAGAATGCCTTTTCATCCTTCGGATCGATGACGACCGCCATTCTCTCCTGAGACTCGGAGATCGCGATCTCTGTGCCGTCAAGGCCTTCGTACTTCTTCGGAACCTTATCCAGGTCGATGGCAAGACCGTCCGCGAGCTCACCGATCGCGACGGATACACCGCCGGCACCAAAGTCATTGCAGCGGAGGATCATCTTAGAAACTTCCGGAATACGGAACAGTCTCTGGATCTTTCTCTCTGTCGGAGGATTACCCTTCTGAACCTCGGAACCGCAGGTCAGGACGGACTTCTCATCATGTGCCTTGGAGGATCCTGTCGCACCGCCGATACCGTCACGGCCGGTTCTTCCGCCGAGAAGTACTACGATGTCGCCCGGTCTCGGACGTACTCGAACGATGTTATCCGCCGGAGCAGCACCAACAACGGCACCGATCTCCATTCTCTTAGCAACATAGCCCGGATG
>JAEEGJ010002988.1_pt1 | contig 71465 bp, 55 predicted proteins | sample 8958761 | NCBI WGS metagenome assembly JAEEGJ01 (sample SAMN16246546, study PRJNA631951) | gut metagenome | biome: gut microbiome; feature: rumen; material: RS-attached | host: Bos | place: Iran: Karaj | collected 2018-10 | reverse complement strand
TTCGTTTGTACTGTTTGTGTTTATCAGAGCGAGTCCTTATCATCGGTAATGGAGGAGTAACTACCGCTGCTCGTTATGATGATGATTCTGTACATCTTGCTTACGTTGAAGATCTACGAGCAATTTTCAGACAAATCAGGAAGATCGTACGACAGGCAAAAACAGACTATGATGATTTTGACGCGTTGAAGAGAATTATTGAATCCATCACACTTTAGCCACATTATGAAGAAAAATCCTTTGTTTGAACAGTGCCTGGCGAATGTTTCGCCTGAGGTCCGTGAAGAGGTTCGCTTGAACATCGATATAGCGAATCGTATTTATGACCTTCTGAAGGCCAAGAAAATGACGCAGCGAGAATTCGCTGCTTTGATGGGAAAACGTGAATCTGAGATCTCGAGGTGGCTGACGGGGTCTCATGGTTTTACAACTACTACGCTTGCCAAGATTGCGGCTGTTCTTGGCGAGCCTATTATTGAGGTTAATCGTCGTCCGGAAACCAAGTATGTCTATGTCCCGTTGAACTTTTTCGTGGCGCCTTCAGAGGTGCGTTCTGGCAACTATGTTGGGACTAAACAGGTATCCTATCAAATGTCCTATGCTATCAACTAATCTCTTATGCCTGATTCAATTAATATCCAAATGAAGCTCTTATCTGTCGATGAGGTGCGCTTCATGATGTCTTCGGACGCTATTAACGAGAACTCTGATCCTGAGACCATAAAAATAGGTTTCTCGAACGGGGTGGAACCAGACGTTGAGAATAACAAGTTCTCTGTAGTCTTTGGTGTTCGTTATGTCGTCCAAGATTCTGTTATTCTAGAGAGTGTTTATCGCTTTACTTTTGCTGTTGTCAATCTTTCTCAGTTCATCACATTTAATGAGGATCAGAGCATCACGATTGCTCACCTGATGCCTCATTTCCTAAGCGTTGCTGTAGGTACTATGCGCGGCATTCTTGTGGTAAAGACTGCAGGTACAGCTTTCGCTCATTATCCGTTACCGATAATTGATGTGAATCAGTTGAATGAGAATCTTTCAACTGCAAGGTAACCAAGACTGCTTAACAACGTAATCCCCGTCTTCCATTGTTGGTTGGCGGGGATTGTTGTATGGATGGGAATCTATCTTCGATGCTGCAATAGGTCCTTGTAACCATAGGGTCTCTTGGTAAAGAATTTACCTTAATGGGTAAAAAGTTTTGTTAGTTTACTATAATTATTTACCTTTGTATCATTAATTCCCCTTAGATGAAAAAGGCTAAGGCTCGCCACCTCTCTTTGGGGTTGCTTATTATTTATAGAAACAGGCGCTCGGTAAGGGCGTCTGTTTGCATTTCCCGCTATTATTCGTACCTTTACTTGAATTATGCTCTCGATCCTCACCGACTCTTTGCACAAGATTGCCTACTCGACGGATGCCTCCATCTATCGGGAGGTGCCGCGGGGCGTGGCGTATCCTGAAAGCACGCAGGACATAGTTGAGCTGGTGAATGAAGCCCGGCGCCTTAACACCTGCCTAATCCCACGTGCTGCTGGGACTTCTGTTGCCGGCCAGGTGGTGGGGAAGGGTATAGTTGTAGATACGAAGGGGTGGAACAAGATCCTGGAGATCAATGCCCCTGAGCGTTGGGCCAGGGTGCAGCCTGGTGTGGTGAGGGACGAACTCAACCTTGCCCTCAAGCCGTACGGACTGCATTTCAGCCCGGAGACATCCACCAGCAACCGCTGCTGCATTGGCGGTATGTTCGGCAACAATTCCTGCGGCACCCATTCACTGATCTACGGCAGCACACGGCATCACGTGCTCTCTTGCAAGGGGGTGCTCTCCGACGGGTCGGAGTTCGATACGGAGCAAGCCGCGGCAAGGGAATCTAACCCTCTCCTGGATGCCATTCTGAAGCAGCTGGAAGCATGGGCCTCCGATGCCAGGACCAGGGCCCAAATCGAAGAAAACTACCCCGACAAGGCTCTGAAGCGCCGCAGCTGCGGTTATGCCATCGACGAGGCCATAGAGATTGTCAAGGAGAACCCGGGCCTCGCCCTGTGCAAGCTGCTTGCCGGCTCCGAGGGTACCCTGGCGTTCATTACCGAAATCAAAGTCTCCCTCGACCCTCTTCCGCCCAAAGAGAAGATGGTGGTCTGCGCGCATTGCAATACGCTGGAGGGCAGCTTCCGGGCCAACCTCATTGCCCTGAAGCACAAACCCGCCGCCGTTGAGCTTATGGACGGCAAGATACTGGAACTGAGCTTCCAGAACATAGAACAGAAGCGCAATTCCTTCTTCGTGGACGGCTCCCCGGCGGCCCTTCTGATTGCCGAATTCTGGGGCGACAGCAGGGAAGCCATTGACGCTCAGGCCGATGCGTTCGAAAAGGATGCCCAGGCATCGGGCCTTGTATATACCAACACCCGCGTGTACGGCTCCGACGTGGCCAAGGTATGGGACCTGCGCAAGGCGGGCCTCGGCGTGCTCAGCGGCATGAAGGGCGACGCCAAGCCCATTGGTGTGATAGAAGATACCGCCGTAGCCCCCGAGCGCCTGCCCGCGTATATGGAGGACTTTGGCGCCATGCTCCGGCGGCTGCATACTTCGTGCGTGTATTACGGCCACATCAGCACCGGCGAGCTGCACCTGCGGCCTATCCTCAACATCAAGACTCCGGAAGGCCGCAAGCTGTTCCGCGAGATAGCGGAAGAAACTGCTAAACTCGTCCGCAAGCACAAGGGGAGCCTGAGCGGCGAGCACGGCGACGGGCGCCTGCGGGGCGAATTCATCCCGCTGATGTACGGCGCCGAGGTTTACTCCCTTATGCGGGAGGTCAAGAAGGCCTGGGATCCTGACGGGGTGTTCAACGTGAACAAGATAGTCGACACTCCGCCGATGGATGAATGGCTCCGCTTTGCGGTGGGGCAGAAGTATGCCGTGGAGGAGGAACTCCGCGCCGATAATACATACTACAATTGGCGGGCGGCCTTCGACGAATGCAAGGTAGAAGGCGCCAGCGGGGTACGCAGTCAGGCGCACGCCCTTATGTGCTCCATCGAGCAGTGCAACGGCGCCGGAGCGTGCCTCAAGTCGAACCTGATAGGAGGCACGATGTGCCCGGCCTACAAGGTGTCGGGCGACGAGACCCGCTCCACCCGCACGCGGGCCAATGTGCTGCGGGAGATACTCACGCGGGGCTTTGAGAGCGAAGCGTTTGCAGGCGTCAGCGAGGGGCGGAGCGTGTTCGATATCCCCGAACTCTCCGAGGTGCTGGACAGCTGCCTTGCCTGCAAAGGATGCCTCTCCGAGTGCCCCTCCAATGTGGATATGACCAAGCTGCGGAGCGAGGTCCTGCAGCACAAATATGACCGCCACGGCACTCCGTTCCGCTCCTGGATGGTGGCTCGTATGGCAAGCGTGGAGGCGCTGGGGGCTAAGCTGCGCCCACTCTATAATTTCTTTGCCACCTGGCAGCCGTCTGCCCGGCTTATCAAGAAGATCATACGTTTCTCCATCCACCGTAACATCCCCACCCTGAGCCGCTACAGCATGCGTAAACTGGTTGAGATGGAGAGCCGTAAGAACCCTGCCGGCGGCAGGAAAGTGTACCTGTTTGCCGATGAGTTTACCAACCATCAGGAGGCCGAACTTGGGCTCACGTTTGCCCGTTTGCTTATAAAGCTCGGCTACTGCGTAGAGGTGCCCAAGCACGTCGAGAGCGGCCGCGCAGCCCTCTCCAAGGGCTGCTTGAAGCTTGCCCGCAAGTACGCCGTGCGTAACGTTGAGCTGCTCTCGGGCCTCGTTACGGAAGACGTGCCCCTCGTGGGAATCGAGCCTTCGTGCATCCTCTCTTTCCGAGACGAATATCCCGACCTGGTGCCGCCGCAGATGAGGGAAAAGGCAAAGAAGCTGGCGGCGGGCTGCTTGCTCTTTGATGAGTTCATTGTGCGGGAGTATGAAGCGGGAAGGATAAGCGCCGGGGCGTTCAGGGCCTTTGACGGCGAGATTTACCTTCACGGACATTGCCACCAAAAGTCTTTGATAGGGGTGGGGAAGTGTGCCGAGATGCTCAGTCTCATCCCCGGAGCTAAGGTGAATGTGATTCCCAGCGGCTGCTGCGGCATGGCGGGCTCGTTCGGCTACGAGAAAGAGCACTACGAAACCTCCATGGCAATAGGCGAGATGGTCCTTTTCCCGGCCGTTCGAAGGGCCACGTCAGACAAGCAGAAAAAGGTGCTTGTGGCAGCCCCCGGAACCTCCTGCCGCCAGCAAATTCTCGACGGAACGGGAGTTAAAGCACTTCATCCTATTGAGATACTGTATAAAAGTTTATCTTTGTAGTCAAATGGACATCACTCAACTCCATACCATTAGCGAGGCGCAGATTGCAGATCTGCTGGGCTTGATGCGAGAACTGACAGCGGAAACCAAAGTCACCGCGGAGATGCTCCGGCGCACGGTCGAAACTCCAGGGACGCATCTTTTTGCTGCCTGTGACAATGAGGGCCGCATTGTGGGCTGCGCAACGCTGGGCGTGTACTGCTCGCCCACGGGCTATAAGGGCGCAGTGGAGGATGTGGTGGTGGCACAGACCCACCGCGGCCAGGGGCTCGGGCGTAAACTGCTGGAAGCCATCATCGACTTTGCCGGCAATGAACTTGGCGATGTGGACCTGCACCTTACGTCGCGCCCGCAGCGGGTGGCGGCCAATGCGCTCTATCAGTCGCTTGGATTCGAAAGGCGGGAGACCAATTTTTACCGCCTGAAGATAAGGCGGGGGCGCGACAAGGCGATAGTTAGTAGTTATGCGTGATATTATTGTTGGTGTTACCAATTTCATTTGCGGTTATCCGCTGTTTTGCTGGCTCATAGGCGGCGGGCTGTTCTTGTTTATCTACTCCCGCGCAGTGCCTCTGCGCCGCTTCGGTACGGCGGTGCGCTCGCTCCGTACCCGCAAGACCGGGGCGGGGGAGATTAGCTCGTTCCAGGCGCTTATGAGCGCCATCAGCGCCACCGTGGGCATGGGCAATATCGCCGGTGTGGCCATTGCGCTGGTAGTTGGTGGCCCCGGCGCCATATTCTGGATGTGGGTTAGCGCCTTGCTGGGCATGTCCACCAAGTTCTTCGAAGGCACCCTTGCCATAATGTACAAGGGGCGCAACGAGAAGGGGGAGGCCAAGGGCGGGCCGATGTACGTCATCACCGAGGGCCTGGGGCGGAAGTACAAGCCGCTGGCGGTGTTCTTTGCCTGCGCCGGGCTCATAGGGTGCCTGTGCATTATGCAGGCCAACCAGTTTGTGGAGGCGGTTACTACGGTCTTCCTGCCAGGATCTGCCGGGCTATGGTGGGTGAAACTCTTGATAGGAGTTGCCGTTACGGCAATCGTGTCGCTCGTGGTGGTAGGCGGCCTTAACCGCATCTCCAAGGTTGCATCCAAGATAGTGCCCGCCATGGTTGCGGTGTACTTTATCTTGGTGTTTGTGATCATTGTCCTGAATATCAGGGAGATACCGCGCGTATTCGAGTCTATCGTAAGCGGCGCGTTCAGCCTCAAGGCAGGCCTGGGAGGACTTGCCGGCGTGGCCATCACCGGGGCGCGGCGAGCTATGTACGTCAACGAGGCTGGCGTGGGTACGGCCATGATGATGCACGGCGCTTCACGCAATGCCGAGCCTGTGCGCGAGGGCTTTGTGGCCATGCTGGGACCGGCCATCGATTCGGGCCTGGTGTGCACGCTGAGCGCCATTCCCATAATCATTGCGGGTAATTACAATGTGGAGGGCATACAGGGGCTGTCCATAGCGCTCGGGTCGTTCGATGCGCTGATTCCCGTGGCAGGCAAGTACCTTCTGATGGTGCTTGTTACCGTGTTCGCATTCTCCACAATGTTCTCGTATTCGTACTACGGGCGCACCTGCGCCGAGTATCTGTTCGGTAAGGACAAGGCCCGTTTCTACAACTGGTTCTATCTGCTTATGTTGCTGATAGCCAGTGTGGTGACCCTCGATGTTGTGGTGAGTATAATGGACCTGGCTTTCGCCCTTATGTCGGTCCCCACTATGTATGCAGTTTTCCGCCTGTCGCCCAAGGTGGTGAAGGCGCTTAAGGAATATAGTTAATGAATCAGGTTTTATCTTCAAGAATCAGGAGTTTGTCTCCGTCGGCGACTTTTGAAATGTCGCGCAGGAGCCGTGAGTTGACCTCGCGGGGTGTTTCGGTTATCGATTTGGCTGTGGGTGAGCCCGACTTGCACACGCCCCAGTTTATAAAAGAAGCGGCCGAGGCCGCCATAGAGGATAATTTTACCAAGTACTCGCCCGTATCGGGCTTCGGCTCGCTCAAGGAGGCGGTGGTGCATAAGCTGCAGGTAGAGAACGGTTTAAGCTACTCTCCATCGGAGATTGTGATATCTTCCGGGGCTAAGCAGAGCATCTGCAACGCCATACAGGCCCTGGTGGATATCGGGGACGAGGTGATAATTCCCGCTCCTTACTGGGTGAGCTATCCGCAGATGGTTAAGCTTGCCGGCGGCGTGCCGGTGTTTGTGGATGCCCCAATTGAGCAGGGCTTCCGAATCACTCCCGCCCAGCTGCGCGCTGCCATTACTCCTAAGACGCGCCTTATTATCATATGCTCGCCCTGTAATCCTTCGGGCGCCGTATATTCGGCCGCGGAGCTCGAGGCTCTTGCCGAAGTGGTTAAGGAGCACGACGACTTGCTGGTGCTCTCGGACGAGATTTACGAGCACATCAATTACATCGGAAGCCACGCTTCCATTGCCGCGGTGCCCGGTATGCGTGAGAGGACACTGGTGGTGAACGGCGTGTCCAAGGCCTACGCCATGACGGGCTGGAGAATCGGCTTCCTGGCGGCTCCCAAGTGGATTATTTCGGCTTGCGACATACTTCAGGGCCAATATACCAGCGGCCCTTGCTCGATCAGCCAGAAGGCCGCCGAGGCGGCTTGGATGGGGCCGCAGGAATGCGTCGAGCAGATGCGCCTGTCGTTCCTGCGCCGGCGCAACTTGCTGGTGAAGCTGATGCGTGAGGTCCCTGGCCTTGAGGTTAACGAGCCGCAGGGCGCTTTCTATCTGCTGCCCAAGTGCTCCGGCTACTATGGCACCAAGGCGGGAGACCGTGTGATTGAGAACTCTACCGACCTTGCCATGTATCTGCTCGAAGAGGGACATGTGGCCACAGTGCCCGGCTCGGCCTTCGGCGCTCCCGACTGCCTGCGCCTCTCGTACGCCACCTCTGACGAGAATATCATGGAGGCGGTCGACCGCATCAAATGTGCGCTCGCGGCGCTCAAACGGGACTAACTTCCAGCAGGACTATCGTTCCGTCCATTGCGGACGCGAGTATGCGGGTGCGGCCCCTGTGCGTCCACGCCTGGAGCGGGTTGATGAGGGCGACGGAGAACTTGTGGATCCATTGCAGCGAGCCGTCCTTGAGCGAAAGCGAGAACAGATTTCCTTTATCGGTGGGCGTGAGAACTTGCCCGCCGATTTCTATTATCTGCGTGGGGCCTATCTCGTAATGGGTGCCGTTGGGCACGTTCCATAGCAGTTCGGGCCCTGCTGCATCGGCCCTGAAGGCGTAGGAACTGTTGAACATGGTCTTGACGAGCACCGTTGTGCCGTCCGATGAGAGCCCGATGGCCTCGCGCCCGCCGTCAAGCACGAACAGTTCCTGCCCGCTGGCAGCGTCGAGGACGTACACTTTGCGGTCGGGATTGGCAAAGAAAATGCGCCCCGCCACTTTGACGGGCCAGCACGCTGCGGGTGAGTACATACGTGAACTCCGGCTGCAGCGCCATACCCACTGGAGATCTCCGGTGCCGGTGTCGAGCGAATAGAGCCTCCCGCTCCAGCTGCCGAACACTACCTGCTGAGCGTCGACCATAGGGCGGCACTCTACGAATCCTTCCACTTCTGCGTATTCCCACACCGTCTTTCCGCTGCGCAGGTCCAGCGCCCTGAACACTCCGTCGGAGGCGCCCGCAAACACTTTTCCGTCGTAGATAACCGGCGAGGCGAGCACCGACTTGCCTGCGCGCACGCACCAGCGGATGCGTCCGTTGCGTGCGTTGAGGGCGTATATGCCTCCGTCGGTGCATCCCACCACCAGGGTGCTGCCGCTGACGGCGGGGGTGGAGAAGATCTTGCCCGGCAAGTCTTTGCTCCACAGGCGCTTGCCGTCGCGCACGCGTATGCAGCGCACGCTGCCAGAGGAGGTGGCGTACCAGGCCCTGGCGCCTTTGCGTGCAAAGCCCGACACAATGTTGGCATTTTCCTGTATCTTCCAGAGTTCGCGCACCTGCGGGTAGCGATAGTTAATATCGTAGCGCAGCCAGGGGTAAGAAGAGGGGAGTCCGTGGGGGTCATATTTAGTGGTATCGACTACCGGCGGCAAGGGCGCTGAATACCAATCGATTACCTCGGCCCCTCCGGCGTTGGGGCGGCGTTCGCTCACGCTTACGCTGTCTCTCCACAGGCGGAAAACATTGTACCCGGCAGGGACGCGGGAGTCGGCGAGCGACGAGCGTCCGAGCACTGCCGGTATGCCGTCGTAGTTGAGAGCCCGGTTCTGGTGCCAGTGACCTCCTATCTCAAAGCGTACGCCGGCCTTCTTGAGGGCCCTTGTGACGTCGAAGTAGTTGAGTACCGAAGTGTCTTGCGGATAATGGTTTATGAAGATGCTCGGCTTCCCGCTCGAAAGGCCTTCCAGCCAGGTCATGCTCTCGCGGGGGAGCAGCGCCGGGGCCATGCGCATGTCGGGCCCGCAGTTGCATCCCAGGAACCTCCATCCGCCCGCCTCGAACTCGAAATGCTCGTATCCGAACACATTCTTGAATGTGTTGCAGCCGCTCTCCGACCACTTGGCGTCGTGGTTGCCGGCAACGAGGTAATATGGCTTGCGGAGCGAGTCGAGCAGGGCTTTGGCGGCTCCTATCTCCTCGTCGGTACCGAAGTCGGTAATGTCTCCTCCAAGTATTACAAAGTCGAGCGAATCTTGCTTGTTGATGTCCTGGATGCAGAGGCGCAGGTCGCTGAAGGCGTGTGATCCGAGGGCGAGGTGCGTGTCGGTGAGGAAGGCAAAGCGCAGCGGCTCTTCCTGTGCCTGCAGGTTAAGAGTGAGCAGCAACGCTGCGGCCGTCAATAGTTTGTTGAGCATATTGCAAATGTACTAAAGATTTTGCGTATTTTTGCGATATGAAACACTTCTCACCCAAACTGATCTGCCTGTTGTTGCCTTTGCTGGCGGCCTTCTCGCTGAGTGCCCAGAGCGGGCCTCAGCTTTATAATCTGAGTCTCGACGCCTGGTCCAAGCAGGGCGGGGTGTGGCGCGTCTATGACAAAGACGCTCCCGCTGCAAAACGCATCTGGGACACTGCCAATCCCGGGCTCGGAAAGTTGGGAATCAACAGCACCACCCCTGAATATGAGCACGTTGCGGTAAAAGGCGATGGCAAGGCTGCAGCCCGTATAGAGAGCAAGAAAGTGGCCTGGGCCTTTGTGTCGGGCAGCCTGTTCAACGGGCGTTTTATTAAGCTGGTGGATATGGCCGGGGTGGAGACCGAACTGGGTACTCCCTTCACCGCACGGCCCAAGAAGCTGAGCGGTTATTATCATTATAAGCCCGGCAAGATCAACTTTACCGACGACGATCACGAATCCCTCAAGGGCCGCACCGACGAGGCTCTCATTGAGGTGCTCCTTATGGACTGGGACAAGCCCCGCAGGCAGCTGAGCCACGTGGACGGATTCATCGACTCCGACAAAGATCCGCACATCATAGGACGCGCCCAGGTGATTATCAAAAAAGGCACTTCCGACTACGTCCACTTTGATGTGCCTTTTGAGTACCGCAGCGGCAAAACTCCGCGCTACATCATGTTCTCCATTGCCAGCAGCCGCCTGGGCGGCTTCGGCACCGGGGCCTCCGGCAGCGTGCTGTATGTAGATGAGTTTGAACTTGGGTATTAGAACTTAATACGTTATATTTGCAAAACAACGTTTAATTGAACAGCGATATGAAGTACATTTGCACTGTTTGCGGCCATGTTTACGATGAGGCCGTGGAGGGAGTTCCTTTCGACAAGCTCCCCGACGATTGGGTGTGCCCTCTGTGCGGGGTAGGCAAAGAGCTTTTTGAGCCTGATGAATGATTTGGAGGAGGCCCGCCTGGAGATAGGCGCGGTTGACAAAAAAATAGCGTCTCTTTTTGAGGAGCGCATGCGGCTGGCCGGGCGTATTCTTGACTACAAGAAGGGCAACGGCCTGCCGATTCTTGATGCTGCCCAAGAAGAGCGGGTGATTGCCAATAATATATCCAATATCGACGATCCCGCCATCCAAGAGTACTATGTGCTCTTCCTTCGGGACATGATGAAGATATCGAAGGCCTATCAGGCGCGCCTGATGGACGGCATGAAAATAGCCTACTGCGGCTCTCCGGGTGCATTTGCCCACATAGCCGCACACAGCGTGTTCCCTCAGGCCGACATTGTGCCTTATCCCGATTTTGAAAGCGCCTACAAGGCTTGCGAGTCGGGAGAGGCCGATACTGCCATATTGCCGGTGGAGAACAGCTTTGCCGGAGATGTGGGCGGGGTGATGGACCTGTGCTTCGGCGGCACCCTGTATATCAACCTGATGCTCGACATGGATGTGTCCCAGAACCTTATGGGACTTCCGGGCGCCCGTATCGAGGATATCCGCACCGTGATCAGCCACCCCCAGGCCCTGGCCCAGTGCGCCAAATTTATCACCGACCGTGGCTTTGAGGCAAAGGAGTGCTCCAACACCGCCGAGGCCGCCAAGCAGGTTGCCGCTGCCGGCGACAAGACCGTAGCCGCCATCTCCTCGCGCGATACCGCCGCCCTTTACGGGCTGGAGATACTTGAGGCCAATATCAACTCATCTATTGTCAATACTACACGCTTCGCCGTGTTCTCGAGGGCGCTCAACAAAGCCACCCTTCCGCAGACCGACGGGGAGCATTTTATACTGGTCTTTACCGTCCGCAACGAGGCAGGCGCCCTGGCCAAGATACTGAATATCATCGGCTCGCACGGCTTCAACATGAGCAGTCTGCACAGCCGCCCGGTGGCTGGTCCTCTTTGGCACCATTATTTCTTCGCGGAGCTTGAAGGCTGCGTGAGCGGCGAGAACGGGCAGGACCTTCTGCGCCAGCTTGACACCGTCTGCGACCGCCTCAAGATGGTGGGGTCGTACCACAGTTTAAAAATCTGAGCCATGACTCTACGGTACCGGAGCGCGGGGCTTTCCTACGACATTACTATAGGCACCGGCATCCTTGGCGATGCCGGAAAGCTTTTTGCGCTTGACCGTAAAGTGCTGGTAATCACCGATGAGGGTGTGCCCCCGCAGTATGCGGACGCTGTCCTTCACCAGTGCCCCGACGCATCGCTCCTGGTGATTCCGCAGGGCGAGGGGGCCAAGAGTTTCGCCACTCTTCAGACCATCCTATCGGCCTTGCAAGAGCGTGGCTTTACACGGCGCGACGCCATTGTGGCCGTGGGCGGGGGAGTGGTAGGCGATGTGTCGGGCTTTGCCGCCGCCTGCTACCAGCGGGGCATCGACTACTACAACGTGCCCACCACGCTGCTCAGCCAGGTAGATTCTTCGGTGGGCGGAAAGACCGCCGTCAACTTCAACGGAATCAAAAACTTAGTCGGCGCCTTCCATCACCCTTCGGGAGTCCTTATCGACACCTCCGTGCTGGACACCCTGCCGCCGCGCCTCTTCGCCGAAGGCCTTGCCGAAGTAATCAAAATGGCCGCCACCTGCAGCGAACCCCTCTTCCGCCGCCTCGAACAAGTCACGGACATCAAGCCCGTACTCCCCGAAATCATAGCCGCCGCCCTGCAGATCAAACTCGACATCGTCACCCGCGACCCCGGCGAGAAAGGTCTCCGCGCCGTCCTTAACTTCGGCCACACTGTCGGACACGCGATAGAAAGCGCGGGAGCCGCCAGCGGTGGGGGACAGCTCCCGGACCGTAGCCACCCTCGGCTCCGTAAGAGGGAGGGGCCCGCGGAGCGGGAGGGGTCGCGAAGCGACGTCCGGGAGCTGTCCCACATCGATGGCGGTACTTTCTTTCACGGTGAGGCAGTAGCGGTAGGAATGCTATACACTTCAAAAGGAGAAGCCCGGCAGCGGATAGAACAACTCCTCCTAAAGTACGGCCTCCCCGTCACCGACCCCTACACGGCCGCCGAACTCCACCACTACGCCCTCTCCGACAAAAAACGCGGCGCCGCCGCCACCCGCATCGTAACCGTCAGCACCATAGGAACATACAACTTCCGCAGCCTCACCGACACCGAGCTCCTGCAGCTAACCCAAGCCCGCAAAAATGAAAAATAGCATCGGCACCAGCGTAATACTCACCCTCGCCGGCGAATCACACGGCAGCATGCTCTGCGCCATACTCGACGGCCTGGCCCCCGGCATCCCCGTAGACGAGCAGTTCATAGCCTCCCGCCTCGCCATCCGCCGCCCCCAAGGCCCCGCCGACACCGCCCGCCGCGAAAAAGACGCCTTCAGCATAGTAAGCGGCGTATTCGAAGGCCGCACCACCGGCGCCCCCATCACCATACTCATCCCCAACGAAGATGTACGCAGTGCCGACTACGAACGCACCCACGCCCTGGCTCGCCCCTCGCACGCCGACTACGCCGCCCATATCAAATACGGCGGCTGCGAAGACTGGCGTGGCGGAGGCCATTTCAGCGGCAGGGTAACTGCAGGCATAGTAGCGGCCGGCGCCATTGCCGCGGCTGCACTCGAAGCCAAGGGCATAAGCATTGGCACTCACATACTTGAATGTGCCGGAGTAAAAGACACTCACTTCAATCCTACCGACCCCTCGGAGCAGGTCCGCTCCCTTCAGGGGATGGATTTCCCCGTCCTTTCGCCCGTCCGCGAGGCCATGGAAGAGCGGATCCTTGCAGCCAAAGGGGAACTTGATTCCGTAGGCGGCATAGTGCAGACAGCGGTCTGCGGCCTTCCCGCCGGAGTAGGCGAACCCTGGTTCAGCTCGGTCGAAGGTGTACTCGCCAATGCCCTTTTCTCTATCGGCGGCATCAAGGGCGTGGAGTTCGGCAGCGGCTTTGCCCTTGCCTCAATGAAGGGCTCACAAGCCAACGACGCCTATAGCGTGAACGGCGGCAAAGTGCTCACGAAGACCAACCACAGCGGCGGGGTAAACGGCGGCATATCCAATGGCATGCCGCTGATTTTCAGCGCTGTAGTTAAACCCACCCCCTCCATCGCAAGGCCTCAGGATTCGGTGGATATGAATACCGGCGAGGCCGCGCAGCTGACTATAGCCGGGCGTCACGACCCTGCCATAGTCAGGCGCGTTTGTATTGTGGTGAGCAGCCTTGTGGCCATAGTGCTCTGCGATCTGCTTGCCCTTAGGTTCGGAACCGATTATCTTAAATAGAATGCAGTACGGACTCATAGGCGAAAAGCTCGGACATAGTTTCTCCCGCTTGATTCACGGGAGACTCTCGTCCGATTCGTACGAGCTTTGTGAACTGAGTCCCGACCAGCTCCCTGCTTTTCTGCAGCGGCGTGACTTCCGCGGCATCAATGTAACCATTCCCTACAAGCAGGCAGTGATGCCTTATCTCGATGAGATAGGGGAGTCGGCAAGGGGTGCGGGAGCCGTCAATACCATAGTCAACCGTGACGGCAAGCTCTATGGCTATAATACCGATTATGACGGCTTTATAGCCCTTGCAAAGCACGCCGGAGCCGATTTTTCGGGCGCCAGGGTGGTAATCCTTGGTGCCGGCGGTGCCGCCAAGGCGGTGCGCGCGGCCTCTCTGGCAATGGGTGCGGCGTCGGTGGTGAATGCCGTGAGGCATCCTTCCGAGCCGGAGCATCTGCTGCTTTCTGATCCTGCTTCTTTTAAAGATTGCGATATAATTGTCAATGCAACTCCCGTGGGAATGTTTCCCCGCTGGCAAGACTCTCCCATAACACTCCCTTCGCGGCCCCTTCGTGCGGTGCTGGACTGCATCTACAACCCGCTGCGGACATCCCTCGTCCTTGATGCCGCCGGAGGGGCAGGAACGCTTGGGAACTTCGCTTCGCTCATCCCTCCCGTCGCAAGCGACGGGCCCCTCCCGTTCACGCGGCCACGGGCGGCCACGGTTCCCTGCGCGTCCACTACCCGTCCGGCGGCGGAAGGAGGGCTGTATATGCTTGTGGCGCAGGCTGTAAGGGCGCGTGAACTATTCACCGGAGAGGCTCTCCCTGACGAGATAATCGAACGCGAATACCGGCACCTCCTCCACTCCAAACGCAACATCGTCCTCTGCGGCATGCCATCTTGCGGCAAAAGCACGCTGGGCCGCGCCCTAGCCGATGCTTGCGGCCGCCGGTTTGTAGATACCGACGAGATAGTAGCCCTGCAGGCCGGAATGGACATACCCCGCATCTTCGAACTCGAAGGCGAGGCCGGCTTCCGCACACGCGAGACCATAGCCATCGAATCTATAGCCCCGGAGCAGGGTCTGGTGATAGCTACCGGAGGTGGAGCCCCGCTTAAGGAACAGAACGTCAAATTCCTAAGACACAACGGATTGATCTGCCTCATCGAGAGAGACCTCCATCTGCTTTCGCCTGGCTCCGGCAGGCCCCTTTCGCGTAGCCGCGCCGAGCTCGAATCGCTCTGGACCTCGCGCCGCGCCGCGTATCTTAAAGCCGCGGAAGTTTGCATCGATAACAACGGTCCTCTGGAGGACACTATTGCCCAACTCTTAGCCTATGTTGACTAAAGACAAGAAGATACTCATTGTGGGCCTTGGCCTTATGGGCGGCAGCTACGCCCAGGCCATGAAGCGCCAGGGCTTCACGGTAGATGCTATAACCCGCTCGCAGGGCAGTATCGACTATGCCCTCGAGCGCGGCTGGATCGACTGGGGCAGTACCACCGTCGATCCCGTGGAACTGGGCACCTGTGACCTTGTGATCTTTGCCCTTTACCCCAATGTGCTCCTGCGCTGGCTGGAGGACAACCAGCAGTACCTTAAAGACGGCGCCCTGCTCACCGACGTTACCGGCATCAAAGGGCCTGTGGTGTACAAGGTACAGGCCATGCTGCGCCCGGCACTTGAATTCGTGGGCGCCCACCCAATGGCCGGCCGCGAGGTGTACGGAGTGCGCAATGCCGACTGCTCTATCTTCCAGGGAGCCAATTATATAGTAACTCCCACCGAAAGCAATACTCCCGCCGCTGTGGAAGCCACCGAGGAGCTTGGAAGGCTGCTTGGATTTGCCCGTATCTCGCGTCTCTGCCCCGAGCGGCACGACGAGATGATAGGCTTCCTGAGCCAGCTCACGCACTGCATAGCGGTGGCCCTCATGACCTGCCGCGACGTGGAGCACCTGTCGGCCTACACCGGCGACTCGTTCCGCGACCTTACCCGTATAGCCCGTATCAACGACGAGATGTGGAGCGAGCTTTTCTTGCTCAACCGCGACAAGCTGCTGGAGCAGATTGACTTATTTGAAGCCCAGATGCAGATCCTGCGCAAAGCTATTGCCCAGGGCGACTCCGAGCTGCTGCGCTCACTTATGAGGCTTTCTACATCCAAGCGGGCCCTGTTTGATAAATGACCGAAATATGAATATGCGATTCAACCGCGAGCTGTTCAGCCCGCAGGAACTTAAAAGAATGTACGGAGTAAGCCCCGAGGGCGCCGCGCATAAAGAGCAGAACGATAAAGAGATAAAGGCCGTCCTGGATGGCTCGTCCCCTAAGCTCCTGATTGTCGTGGGCCCCTGCTCGGCCGACCGCGAGGATGCCGTGCTCGATTATATCCTCCGTCTGCGTCCCCTTCAGGACAAGGTTGCTGACAAGATTGTGATAGTGCCCCGCATCTACACCAATAAGCCCCGCACTACCGGCGCCGGCTACAAGGGCATGCTGCATCAGCCCGATCCCATTGCCAGTCCCGACCTTTTCAAAGGTCTGGTGTCGATACGCCGCCTGCATCTTAAGGCGCTGGAACAGAGCGGATTCTCCTGCGCCGACGAGATGCTGTACCCCGAGAACCATCTGTTCCTGTCGGACCTGCTGTCGTATGTGGCGGTGGGAGCGCGCAGCGTAGAGGACCAGCAGCACCGCCTGGTGGCGAGCGGCCTCGATATTCCCGTGGGCATGAAGAATCCCACCGGAGGCGACCTGTCGGTGATGATGAATTCGATATTCGCCGCCCAGCACGGCCATTCATTCGTTTACCGCAACTGGGATGTGGAGAGCAGCGGCAATCCTTACGCCCACGCCATCCTGCGCGGCTATGTTGACAGCCACGGCACAAGTCATCCCAATTATCATTACGAAGACCTCAGGCGCCTGGCGGACCTGTATGCCGCAGGCAATTTCCAGAACCCCGGAGTAATTGTGGATTGCAATCACTCCAATTCGGGCAAGCGCTACATCGAGCAGGGGCGTATCGCCAAGGAAGTGCTCCATAGCGCGCGCCATTCTGCCGATATCGCCCGCCTGGTGAAGGGTCTGATGATAGAGTCGTACATCGAGGACGGCTCCCAGAAAGCCGGGGAGAACATCTACGGATGCTCCATCACCGACCCTTGCCTTGGCTGGGAAAAGACCGAGCGGCTCATTCTCGAGCTCGCCGATCTGCTTTAGCGGTTAAGAGCGTCGGCGCTGCCGATGAAACGGGCGAGCTCTTCCTCCGTTACGTGGTAGTTCTGCATCTCGCCGGAGAAGTAGCTGTCGTATGCCGCCATATCCACCATACCGTGGCCGGAGAGGTTGAAGAGTATAGTCTTGGCCTCGCCGGTCTCTTTGCATTTAAGTGCCTCGTTGATGGTGGCTGCAATGGCGTGGCACGACTCGGGAGCGGGGATTATACCTTCGGTGCGGGCAAACAGCACGCCTGCCTTGAATGAGTCAAGCTGGTCGATATCAACAGCTTCCATATATCCGTCCTTCATCAGCTGCGACAGGATCACGCCGGCTCCGTGGTAGCGCAGGCCGCCTGCGTGGATTGACGCCGGCTTGAAAGTATGTCCCAGGGTGTACATGGGCAGAAGGGGAGTCATACCAGCTTCGTCGCCGAAGTCGTACTCGAATTTGCCCTTGGTGAGCTTGGGGCAGGAGCAAGGCTCTGCGGCAATGTAGCGCGTCTTCTTGCCTTCCTGGATAGTGTGCCTCATGAACGGGAATGCCAGGCCCGAGAAATTGGATCCGCCGCCGAAGCAGGCGATCACCACGTCGGGATACTCTCCGGCAAGGGCCATCTGCTTTTCGGCCTCCAGGCCTATGACGGTCTGATGCAGGCAGACATGGTTGAGCACCGATCCGAGGGCATATTTGCAGTTGGGCGTGGATACGGCGAGCTCGATGGCCTCGGAGATGGCGCATCCGAGCGAACCGCGGTCGTTGGGATTAAGGGTCAGGATATCTTTACCCGCGCGCGTTGACATTGAAGGAGAAGGAGTTACGGCGGCGCCGAAAGTCTGCATTATGCTCCTTCGGAAGGGCTTCTGCTCGTAGCTTACCTTGACCATATACACCGCGCACTCGATGCCGAACTTCTTGGTGGCATAGCTCAATGCTCCTCCCCATTGGCCGGCTCCGGTCTCGGTGGTGAGGTTGGTAACTCCCTGTTCCTTGGCATAATAGGCCTGGGCTATGGCGGAGTTGAGTTTGTGGCTTCCTGCGGGCGAGACGCTCTCGTTCTTGTAGTAAATGTGAGCGGGCGTACCCAGGGCGGCTTCGAGCTCGTAGGCTCTCACAAGCGGTGTGCATCGGTATGCCGCATACTGCTGGCGCACTTCCTCCGGAATGGGGATCCACACATCCGTCTGGTTGAGTTCCTGGTCGGCGCAGGCCTTGCAGAAGATCGGATACAGGTCCTCGCTCTTGAGGGGCTCCTTGGTGGCCGGGTTCAGGAAGGGCAGAGGCTTGTTGGGCATAACCGCCTGGATGTTGAAGAAATGGGTGGGAATCTCAGATTCCGGAAGCATGTACTTTTTCTGTTTCATAATTGTATGGATTTGATTGATTGATAATTGCAAAAAACAAGGCTGCCCATTCTCCGGACAGCCTTTATGTATCATAATGGTATATATCTACTTAATATACGTGTTAACGGGCCTGACCGGAGATATCCTTCAGGCGCCACCAGAACTTGGACTCGAATATGCTTGAGTTGTAACGCATTCTTTGGCAAATATAAGTACTAATTTTAAAAATGCAAGAGATTTTTTGATTATATTTGTGATTATGGATAGAAGACTGTTTTTGAAGGAGGGCGCGGCCGGAGTTCTGGCCCTCGCTCTGTCTTCGGGAAAAGTTTACGGCGCGTCTTCACGCCTTGCTGCCGGAGAAGATTGGTCAAAGGCGGCTCCGCTTGCCGGCAGTTACGATGTGGTGGTTTGCGGTGGCGGCCCTGCCGGGTTCATTGCCGCGATTGCCGCTGCCCGTAACGGCGCAAAAACCGCTATAATAGAGCGTTACGGCTTCCTTGGAGGCATGGCTACCATGGGCTACGTGGCCCCCATCAGCGAGTTTGCTTTCGGAGGGGAGAGGGTGATAGGCGGCATTCCGTGGGAGTTTGTCCAGAGGCTCGAGGCCATGGGCGGCGCCTTTGTGGAATGGCCCAAGGGCAATGTTGATTTTGACATCGAGCTCTATAAACTCTGCGCCCAGCGGATGGTGCTCGAGGCCGGCGTTGACCTTTACATGCACTCTTCGCTCATCGGCTGCGAGGTCGAGGACGGCAAGATACTCCGCGTCATAATCGAAAATAAAAACGGCCTGGAATCGCTCTCGGCGGGGCGCTTTATCGACGCTACCGGCGACGGTGACCTTGCATTTCTAGCGGGGGTGCCTATGCAGCAGGCCGGCGACCTTCAGCCATCGTCGTTCTGTTTTGTGCTCTCGGGGGTCGATACCGACAGCGCACTGCTGCAGCGCTATATGTACCACAGCGGCAAGAAGGGCTCGAGCGAGTGCAAACCAATTAGGGAGCGGCTCCTGGAACTCAAGGCCGTGGGCGAGCCTTTGCCCGACTTCGGCGGCCCCTGGTTCAACAGCGTGATGCACAAGGGGAGCGTCGCAGTCAATATTACCCGAGCTTCAACCGATTCTACCGACAACCGTGACTTTACTGCGGCCGAGTGCCGCCTGCGTGAAGATATATTCACCTTTACCGAGGCCCTTCGCAAGATTGCTCCCGAGTTCAAAGATTGCTACGTGGCAAGTACCGCTCCGCAGGCGGGCATACGCGAGAGCCGCCGTATCCTTGGCGTACATACTGTTACGGCCGAGGAGTACGTGTCCGGAGAGCGTTACCCCGACAGCATCTCGCGCGGCGCCCACCAGATTGACATGCATTCCGGCAAGGGCACGGGGCAGGTGCTTATCAAGCTCAAGCAGGCTGCCTGGGTGCCATACAGAGCTCTGATAGCCAATGGTTTCCCCAACCTGCTGGTGGCCGGGCGCTGCATATCGGCCGACCGCAAGGCCCTCGCTTCGCTGCGTGTGCAGGCCAGCTGTATGGGCCTTGGACAGGCGGCCGGAGTGGCTGCGGCAAGGAGCCTGCGGGCTGGCTGCGCGGTGCAGGACATCAACACCGACGCCCTCATAGAAACTCTGCGCTCCATGGGCGCACTTATTTAGCATATAACGTAAAACACACATAATTATGACAGTTACAAGAAAGATCTGGGCAAGGACTCCCGATGGTACTCCAATCTATCGTTATACCATTACAAATGCTTCCGGTGCCTCTGTGGTGCTCAGCAATTACGGAGCCGCAATAGTGGCGGTTAACGTGCCCGACAAGGCCGGGCGCCTCGGCGACGTGGTGCTTGGCTACGGCAAGGCGGAGCATTATTTCCACGACGGACCGTGCTTCGGCAAGTGCCCCGGGCGCTTTGCCAACCGTATCGCCAAGGGGCGTTTTACCCTCGACGGTGTAACTTACGAGCTGCCGGTCAACAACGGTCCCAACCATCTGCACGGCGGCCCCGACGGCTTCCAGAACCAGGTTTGGGAGTCGCGCAAGCACAAGGGCGCGGTGGAATTCAAGTATGTAGCCGCCGACGGCGAGATGGGTTATCCCGGACGTATGGTGGTGGTTGCCCATTACGAGTGGAGCGACGAGAACGTGCTGCGCCTTACTTTCAGCGCCCGTTCGGACAAGAAGACGGTTGTCAACCTTACCAATCATGCCTATTTCAACCTCGACTGCGGCGGCTCGGTGCTGCGTCACACCCTGAGGCTCAACGCATCGGAGTATCTGCCTACCGATTCGACCCTTATTCCGCTCGGCCCTTCGGAGCCCGTGGCCGGAACGCCAATGGACTTCCTGAATCCCAAGCGCCTCGGCAAGGATATACGCAAAGATTTCCCCGCTCTCAAGACGGGCAAGGGCTACGATGCCTGCTGGCTTATAGACGGTTATATGCCCGGCCAGTTGCAGGAGGCCGCTTTGCTCAAAGGTGCCCGTAGCGGACGTACTCTCAAGGTGTTCACGACCCAGCCGGGCGTGCAGGTTTATACCGGCAACTGGCTTGAGGGCTGCCCCAAGGGCAAGAGGGGTAAGGTATATCACGACTATTACGGAGTGGCCATCGAGTGCCAGCATTTCCCCGACAGCCCCAACAAACCTGACTATCCTCCCGTGGTGCTCAAGCCCGGCAAGGTATTCCACGAAGCTATCGTTTTTGCATTTGGAGTAGAATAGTATGTTCTCTTTTCTTATCAGTATCGCCGCCCTGATCATAGGCTACCTCATTTACGGCAAGGTGGTCGAGAAGATTTTCGGGGCTGATCCTGCGCGGGTTACGCCGGCCGTGTCGATGCGCGACGGTGTGGACTATGTGCCCATGCCTTCGTGGAAGGTGTATATGATCCAGTTCCTGAACATTGCGGGCACCGGGCCTATCTTCGGAGCCATTATGGGCGCCAAGTTCGGCCCTTCGTGCTACCTGTGGATAGTGCTGGGCAGTATCTTTGCGGGTGCGGTCCACGACTATTTTTCGGGTATGCTTTCCATCCGTAAGGGAGGAGCTACGTATCCCGAGATTATAGGTTCCGAGATCAAGGGCAGCAGGTTGCTTATCTTGTTCTTTACCACCGTGTTGCTGCTTATGGTGGGCACGGTGTTCGTGTACAGTCCCGCTCTCATCCTGGGAGATATTGCAGGTAACGGCTCGTCGAATCACGTACTCATCTGGGCCCTGGTTATCCTGGGTTATTATATCATTGCAACTCTGCTCCCCATCGATAAACTCATCGGCCGTATATATCCGCTGTTCGCCATAGCTCTGCTGTTTATGGCAGTGTCGATGATGGTATGCCTGTTTATCAAATGGCCCGGCATCCCCGAGTTCTGGGACGGCCTGCAGAACAGGGCTGCTTCGGTGGGAGTCAAGGGGCAGAATATCTTCCCCTGCTTGTTTATTACCGTGGCTTGCGGTGCGGTGAGCGGCTTCCATGCCACCCAGAGTCCGCTGATGGCGCGTTGCCTCAAGAATGAGAAGATGGGCCGTCCCATCTTTTTCGGCGCTATGATTACCGAGGGCGTAGTTGCGCTCATCTGGGCTGCTGTGAGTTCTTATTTCTTCTTCGACGGGGGAATGGCGGAGTGCGGCCTTCAGAGCGCATCGGCTCCCCAGGTGGTTACGGCTATCAGCAAGCACTGGCTGGGCATCGTGGGCAGCATACTGGCTATTCTCGGTGTGGTGGCGGCGCCTATCACTTCGGGCGATACGGCACTTCGCGGAGCTCGTCTGAATATCGCCGACTTCTTCCACGTCAAGCAGGATAAGATACTTAAGCGCCTGATGATCAGCATCCCCATCTTTGCGGGTGTGGCGCTGCTTCTGTGGTTCAACATCAGCAATGAGGATGGATTCAACATCATCTGGCGTTATTTCGGTTTGTCTAACCAGACGCTGGCGGTGTTCTTCCTCGCCACCATCACCGTGTGGCTGGTGCGTAAGTATCCACGTGGCTGGCAATTCCTGATTGCCGGCATTCCGGCAGTGTTTATGTTCTCGGTGTGCGTGACCTTCTTCTGCGTTGATAAGACTTGCCTGGGACTGCCCATGGAGTGGACTACGTGGATGGGGCCTATGTGGGCAGCCGTGGCCGCTGTGATACTTGTTATATTTGTCGTTAAACATCGTCGTGGTCAATAATGGATATCAAGCGATTTGACTTGCCTCTGAGGGCATCGACTAAAAGTGTAAAGCAGGTGGCCGATGCCGCCGACGCTGAATATACTCTCATTTACACCCGTCAAACCGAGCTGTCGTGGGTGCGTTTCGGGCTGGAGCGTCTGGAGCAGATTGCTTCCGACAGCGGCGCGGCGATGATTTATGCCGACCATTTCGACGGTGAGGCGCCCGCGCCAGTGATTGATTATCAGCAGGGTTCACTGCGTGATGATTTTGACTTTGGCGGCGTGCAGCTTTACCGCACTTCGGCGCTTAAGGAGGCTGCCTCGAAGATGGATGCCGAGTATGAGTTTGCAGGTCTGTACGACCTGCGGCTCCGGGTATCTGAGATCGGCCCTCTGGTGCATGTCAACGAGTTCTTGTACTATGAGCTGGAGACCGACCGCCGCAAGTCGGGGGAGAAGCTTTTCGATTATGTGGATCCCCGCAACCGTGGTGTGCAGGTGGAGATGGAGGCCGCTTGTACTGCGCATCTGAAGCGTATCGGGGGCTATCTGGAGCCCAAGTTCAAGGAGGTCGATTTGAGCAGCGTGCCGTTTGAGGTTGAGGCTTCGGTGGTGATTCCTTGCCGCAACAGGGTTAAGACCATCGGCGATGCCCTGCGTTCGGCGCTGAGCCAGGAGACGGATTTCCCGTACAATGTGATAGTTGTGGATGATAACAGCACGGACGGTACGGTGGATGTGATCAAATCGTTCCTCGATGATCCGAAGCTCATTTATATTGCCCAGGATAAGACCTACCACGCCATTGGCGGCAACTGGAACGCCGCTTTGCATCATCCGCGTTGCGGGCGCTTTGCGTTGCAGCTCGACTCTGACGATATGTATTCGGGCAGCGATACGGTGCAGAAGTTTGTGGATGCTTTCCGCGAGCAGGGGTGCGCTATGGTGGTGGGGACTTACCGGATTACCGATTTTGACCTTAACGAGCTTCCTCCGGGGATTATCGACCATCGTGAGTGGACGCCCGATAACGGACGCAACAATGCTTTGAGGATCAATGGCTTGGGGGCTCCGCGCGGCTTCTGGACTCCGCTCCTTCGGGAGATTAATTTCCCTACCACCAAGTATGGCGAAGACTATGCGGTGGCGCTTCGTGTGAGCCGCGAGTATCGTATCGGCCGTATCTATGATGTGATGTACAATTGCCGCCGCTGGGGTGGTAATTCCGACGGGGCCCTGGATGTGGAAGCCGTTAACCGCAACAATCTCTACAAAGACCGCATCCGCACCTGGGAGCTCCAGGCCAGGATTGCCATGAACGCCCGTTGATTTACCGCCACTGCCCTGCTGATGGCAGGACGCCGCTTCGCGGCCCTTCCCACTTCGTGGGCCCCTCCCTCTTCCGGTGCCGAGGGTGGCACGGTCCTGCCAAGAGCAGGGTGGTGGCGGCAAAGTTAAAATATTGATTGACAACGATTTAACCAGTTCAGGGTACCAGATTTACTGGTGCCCTGAACTGGTTAATGTATTTATTATCAAATGATTAGCTTTGCAGACTACTACTCTTATCGCCAGTGACCCGGCCGGCAGCCGGGAGGCTGGTTAGAGTATTGCGGCGGTCTGTTTTTCTGCGGTGTTTTCAAACTCGTCGGGGACGTTATGGAAGAAGTCGAAGCCGGCACGCTTTTCTATATTGTCGATAGTCTCTTTGTAGCTGTTATAATCGTTGCCTGAATGCTTTTTGTTTTCCATGATATAGCCGCACCCTTGCGCTCCGGTCATTTCTCCCGAAGCGTTAAACGAGCACTTCATAATGCACGTGTAGAAATGACTGGGGATGGGGACGCTGCTGACATATTTTATCGACCATTCGTACAGAACTCCGACGGTAACATATAGAGTATCCCTGCCAAGATTCTTGCTTGCAGAAACGATTGCGCCCTCCATCTGGCTCCAGATGCCACCGTTGAAACCATCTTGAATCTGGGGTGCCTGATTGGTGTAATAATATGTCTGGTTCCTTGCGCTTGTAGAACTGCGCCTGTAGTTGGATGCGCACAAATGCCCTTTGCTGTAACCGCTTACACCGTTTTGCTGCCAGTCGGAATGGTTGCCCGGGTCAAATGCCGGGTCGGCGCCCCAGCTGCCGCCGGATTCAACTTTATGAGGAAAGACACCTTCGTGCATTATGAATGCGTTCCACAAGGGTGCTTTTTTGCTGCCGTCCAGAAGAACTGTATAACTGCGGATTTGCTTGTTGTTGGTTGCAGATTCATTCAGGGTGTGGGTGGCGACCCATTGCACGGAATTGGTGGTTTTAAAACGGTACCACTTGTATCCTTTGCCGCTGCTTTCATTGCCGGAGACCATGGAGCCTGAGATATTGACTGCGGGAACTTCATAACAGTCAAGGTAGCCATTGCCGGTATTCTGCTGGGCGGAGCGGGTGGTAAAGCTCATTACCTGGCCTTCCACATCGCTGCCGTTAGCTAGCGTTATCACCGCCTGATAGTAATAGGTGGTGGCTTCGGTAAGTCCGGTTAGGGCGGCGCTGAATGTGCCGGAGGAAGTATTGAGAAGGGTTGCGTTGTCGTATATGACCTGATTAAGGTTGCCTGCGCTCGTGCCCCAGCGGAAGAAAGCGGCAGTAGGATCGGGATTGGTGGGTATTCCGCTGAAAGATGCACGAATCGTGGCATCGGCCATGCCGATATTATCCGCGGCAATGGTCGTAACTTTAGGATTGGCCGGACCGGGACCTTCGCCGCTGCTCCATACTACGGTAAGTTCGGTTATGTGCGACATGGCGGAAGAACGGATATAGAGTTTGCTGGCCGATAGGGATGACACGTCTATATCGACCGTGCATTCTTTGTTGAATGCTGCCGTCAAAGTGCCTGAGGAAGGCGGATTGGAATCGCCAGGGGCAGTGCAGATTATGAAGTTGCCTGTCCTGTCGGAAATGTTTTTAATTGTGACATTCGTAATGGTGCCGTCGAACTGGGGCGTGCCCAGATATGCAACCTTCCCGGAATTAAGCTGGAATGCAGATCCGGTATTGTATGCGCAGATGTTCCAGTCGCCATAACCGTTGGTATAAACGGTAGGGTTGCCATAACTCTTAAGGTAATCGGCTGGATTGCTTATTTCGGCATATGTAAGCATGGCTTTGCCGCCCGGTGATGATGTATCCTGCCAGTCACCATCATTTATGGTAATGGGGGGTATCTTGAGTATCTTGCTGCGCTCGACTGTGAGATCGGCGGCTTTGGTGAAGGTGGCGGTGCGTCCGTTCTTGTCGGTGAAAACAAGTTTCAGATTATTGTAGGTGCCGGGGTAGACGAGGGCCAGGTAACGCTTGCCGCTTTGTATGTCACCCTTAAGCTCAATGTGGCCCGAGCCGCTCTGGATGTCGGAAGTGCAGGTGGGGTCGCTCTCCTCAAAGACTACAAGAGCCCGTCCGGCCAGGGCGCCTCCCGAAGTTCCTGTGGCGCTGAGGCTGATGGATGTTACATTGTCCGCATCGACACAGAACGAAATGATGCCGCAGATGTTCTTGAAAGAAAGGTTGTTGCCGTTGACTTTGGCGATGGTGATATTGGCTCCAGAGGCGAAGCTCTCCACTACGGCGGTCTGCTCGTGGGGGAGAGTAAGGGTAAGGGCGCCGTCGTCGTAGTCAATGTTGTCTTGCGAGGGGTAAACGGCCAGGATGCAGCCGCTTGCGGGAACCGCTCCGCTGAATGTGGCGGTGCGGCGGTCGGAGCTGACGCTCTGCTGGTTGAGCTTGTAGCCTATGCCCTGCTCGTCAACTATGGTGATGCTCTCGCCGCTCTGGTCCCAGAGGACTTTGAGGTTGGCGTCGAGGCCGGTGCGTGTCGATGGGTCGAGGGTTGCTGTGAATTCGCGATAGACCAGAGGGGCCTGGCTTTCGTCTATAGTGCCTATTGAGCAAGAGGCTGCGAGGGCCGCAGCGGCAAGTGCTATGATTATGTGTCCAATTTTCATATCGGACAAATTTAGGGATTAATTGGGAGAATTCAAAAGGGGCCGCACAGCGGCGGCCCCATCAGATTAATAGAATGTCATCTCTACTTCTATCTTGTCGGAATTGTCTTTTACGTAGGTGTATGTAATACCTATCCATTTCTGCTCGTTCCTGAGGTAGAACTCCGAGTTTGCTGGTGTCGCCTCCCAGCTTGCTGACTCGGACGAATAAGACTTGCGCTTCAACGGGGAGGCGGTAAAGACTTCGTCAACATCTTTAGTCAGTACCCAGTATTTGAGGTCCAGGATGTCTCCGAACGCTTTACCTTTGGCCTCTATAGTGAGTTCCAGATGCTGAAGATCGTCTGAAGTTGTTGCGGAGACTTTGTAGTTGTTCCCCGACTTAGTTGTTTTGATTGTGCCTACGCCGTCCCACCAGCCGGCATTGAAGAAGGATACGCCGGTTTCGCCTGTGTAACTGCTCTTTTCGTGGTAGTCGCCGGTAAAACTGATGGACTTGATTTTTGGAACGGCTTCTGGTTTGGTAAATTCGATCTCTATGTTAGTGTGGGCACCGTTTCGCTTGTTCAGGTCATAATTGAAGTCGATGCTGTTGACAGAGTTTACGAACGTTGCAAAATACAGAATGCCGCCGAATTTCTGGATGTCCTTGACGGGAATCTCGTCGGGCATATCATCGGAAGTTACGCCTACTATGGAGTAATCCGCCGGTCCGTTGCGGACGTAAACAAAAGTAATGAAATCGCCGCTTGGCTGGTTGATCGACAGGTCGTAGTCGATATTCTTCTCCAAGGCATCTTTGGTGATGCTTATTTTGTGCAGGAGAACCCCGCGCTGGAATACGCCGCCTTCCAGCGTCATTGAGCTTCCGGCGAATTTACGTGTGTCCACCAAAGTCTGGATTTCCGTGCGGTTGTCTTTCTTTCCGGTGTATATGTCCTGAAGGAACTCTCTGTACTCGGTCGCGTCTGTCAGGAATGTTGCCATCTTGGTACCGGCCATAACTTTGTCAAAGTCCTCAAGGACACTTGTCGCAGTACCGTCGTGCTGGTTTTGGTAGAGTTTTGCAACTACGCTGTTTCCGAGTTTGGTTGCCAGGTGGTCGATGAAGAATCCCATACCGTAGCCGTGATTCTGGTAAGAACTCCAACTCTTCTCGTGGGGCCAGAACTCCCTGGTGAAGGGCAGGCAGAAGAAAGGAGTGTTCTCGCTTATCCTCCTGTCGCCGGTGAATTTTTCCGTCCAGCATCCTATGGCCTCCGACATCATAGCCCACTCGTCTCCCAACAGGCCTTGGGCATTCCTGACCGGGGCGGTCCTGGGGTCGTAGGAGAATTCGTGGACGGCGTGGCTGGTCTCGTGTACGAGGGTTTGCTGGATCTGCCCCTGCATAGTGGTGAAAGAATCGGTTCCGGCAGAATTGGCAAATTCGTATAACATCTTGGCATTCAAGCGGATATATCCCCAGCTGGTAATGAATTTACTACTCTGCATAAATCCCCAGGCGTTGTCGTCCTTGGGGAATTCTTCAATCTTGTAGATGATAGTATTGGAGGGGAGCCGGAATTTGAGGTCTTCAAGGACCTTATGCGCCGCGGGTATGTTGGTGCTGAGGAAATTGTTTATGTACGAATACTTTTGGGAATAGACCAGAAAGGCTGCGTGGGAGAAGGTGTCCATTGCCCAGGTGTACCTGAAGTTGTAAGAGGCGGCCTTGGTCTGGGGCATGTCTTCGGGGTCGGAGACATAAGCGAACCTTGACGGCTCTCCCGCTTTTGTATCCGCCTCGGTATAGCCCTGGATTATGCCGATGCTGAAGTAAGGATTCTCTTCTTCGCAGGGGTCCACCTCGGGGAGAGTGACCTTCATATATCCCTCGTCCGAATTGTACTTGGCAAGGATGGCGGCAGTCATATACTCGTTCTTGCCCTTGTGCCTGTTCCACGACGGTGTGCGGGCCACCACTATCTTGTCTGCGCTGGCTTCCGGACATTTGATGTAGATTGTGGAAGGCTTGGAAGTGCCTGACTTAGGCAGGGTTATCTGGTAGAATTCGGAGACCTCGCGCTCTCCTCCCACCAGGCCTTTCTTGACTGTGGATATGGCCACCCTCTCTCCGTCGGGGAAGGTGCCGGAAGGGAATTCTATGCTCAGGTCGTCCTTCTCGATAATGCCATCGGAGGAGGAGACATTCTGCCAGTCTGCCGCCTTGACGGCAGTCTCAGGCTTAATGTCGTTTATGCAGGCAGTACTCCCGCACAGCAGCGCTATGGCCGCCAGTGCTTGCAAAGTGGTCTTAATGCTCATAGTAACAGGGTTTTTGCAAAGATAATCATTTATCTCTTTGCCGCAAGCCCCTTGTGAACCATCTAGCTATGGGAGAGTCGGGCAGGGAAGCAGGATGGCGTGATGTGTACGGAGAGTCCCAGGTCGCAAGCTAGCTCGTGACCGGGGGCCCCTAAAAACAAACGCTGCACTTGCGTGCAGCGCCTGCGGTGTTATTCCATTGCGCGGAAAGACAGGGATTCGAACCCTGGAACCGCTTTGGGCGGTCACACGCTTTCCAGACGTGCCTCTTCAGCCACTCGAGCATCTTTCCTTTCGGGGGCAAAGGTAATAAGTTTTTCGAAATTATCCACCTTATTATAAAAAAATCTGGCTTTTGTCGTATTTTTGTGTTTGTATATGAGAACGATCAAGGATACTATTACCCTTCAAGATGCAGAGCGCCTGACAGGCCCTGCAGCGTTCAATTTGATGCTTAAGCCAGCCGGCTCGCTGTGCAATCTGGACTGCTCTTATTGCTACTATCTCGACAAGTCGGAAATCTACGGCGGGCGCGAGCCGCGTATGAGCATAGACGGCCTGGAGCAGTATGTAAAAACCTACATATCCGCCTGCGAAATCGAGGACGTGACCTTCAACTGGCACGGGGGAGAGCCCCTCATCCTCGGGCTCGACTTCTACCGCAAAGCGGTTGAATTCGAAAAGAAATATGCCTCCGGCAAGCGCATCCACAATACCCTTCAGACCAACGGCACCCTCATAACTCCGGAGTGGGCCGACTTTTTTGTACGCGAGAATTTCCTCCTCGGCGTATCGGTGGACGGCCCCGCCGAGGTACACGACCGCTACAGGCGCGACCGCGGCGGCGCTCCGACCTTGAACAGGGTGATGGAAGGCATACGCAAACTCTATCAAGCCGGAGCGCAGTACAACATTATGGCCACCGTAAACAGCGCTTCGGAGGGCAGGGGACTGCAAGTATATCAGTTCCTTAAGGGCTTGGGAAGCAATTACATACAATTCTCTCCGGTGGTGGAGCATGTGGTATATCCTCAGCGTAATGGGAAGCCCGACAAGAGCGCCCGGCCGCATATAGTTGACCCGTCGGTGGAGGGCGCCACGCTCGCTCCCTGGTCCGTAAGCCCCGTGGGCCTCGGCAGGTTCCTCTGCGATATCTTCGACTACTGGGTTGCGCACGACGTGGGCCGGACCTTCGTTAATTTCTTCGACTGTACCCTTGCCAACTGGTGCGGAGTTCAGCCCGGCACTTGCAGCTTCGCGCAGACTTGCGGCGGCAATGCGGTGGTGGAGCACAACGGCGATGTGTACTGCTGCGACCATTTCGTGTATCCACAGTACCTTCTGGGCAATATCTACAAAGACGATCTGGCCGCCATGATGTCTTCGCCCAAGGCGGTCAAGTTCGGCATCGACAAGCGCAATGCCTTGCCGCGCAAGTGCCTGCGCTGCGATGTGTGGCAGCTGTGCCACGGCGGATGCCCCAAGCACCGGTTCAACATCACCGACTCGGGACAGACCGGCCTCAACGCTTTGTGCGAGGGTTATCATATGTTCTTTACCCGTAGCGCACCGGCTATGCGCCGTATGAAGGCCCTGCTCGAAGAAGGCAAGGCTCCCGCCCTTGTAATGATGCAGTAAATCATTATATTTGTAGTTATGGGTGAATTGAAGAACGACATACAGTTCCTGCCCGGCGTGGGACCCAAGAGGGCCGCTCTCATCAAACGGGAGCTGGGCATCAACACCCTTGACGAACTGCTGCATTTCTACCCGTTCCGCTACATCGACCGCAGTACCATAGTTCCCATTTCGTCCATCAGCCCCGACGTGGCCTATGTGCAGATAAAGGCCCGAGTGGTAAGCCGCAACCTTATAAACATCAAGCATTTGAGCGTAATTGTGGATGATGGTACAGGCACCCTTGAACTGGTGTTTTTCAAGGGCGTCAAGTGGACCTGGGAGAGGCTCGAGCCCGGCCGGGAGTTCATCTTCTTCGGCAAGCCGCAGCTATTCAACGGCAAGCTCAACATCGTCCATCCCGAGGTGGATGCACCCCAGGACGGTCCGCTCTCCAAGGGCGTGCTTACCGGCGTTTATCCGAGCACCGAAAAACTTAAGTCGGGCGGAATCACAGGCAAGGTGATGTGCAAGCTGCAGAGCTCTGCCCTTGCGCTGTGCCTTCAGGAAATAGGGGAGACGCTGCCGGAGCCTATAATCCGTACCCACGGCCTCTGCCCTCTGCCTTACGCCATCAAGAACATCCATTTCCCCGACGATATGAGGGCCCTTGAGCTCGCAACGCGCAGGCTCAAATTCGAGGAGCTCTTTTTCCTGCAGCTCAGCCTTCTCAAGCAGCGTTATGTACGCAGCAGCGCCGAGAACGGCATCCCCATGCCCCGCGTGGGCGCAGCCTTCCACGCCTGCTACAACGCCCTCCCTTATGCCCTTACCGGCGCCCAGCAGAGGGTGATTAAAGAGATCCGCTCCGACCTCTCCAGCGGTCACCAGATGAACCGTCTGCTGCAAGGTGACGTGGGCTCCGGCAAGACCATGGTGGCGGTGCTAAGCTGCCTGATTGCCGTGGGCAATGGCTATCAGGCGTGCATTATGGCTCCTACCGAAGTGCTTGCCCAGCAGCACTTTGCCAATATTCAAAAGTATCTCGCCCCCACCGGAGTGAGCTGCGCCCTGCTTACGGGAAGTACCTCCCGCAAAGACCGCAGGCCCCTGCTTGCCGGCCTCGCATCCGGCACTCTGGACATTATTGTGGGCACCCATGCGCTGATTGAAGATACAGTGCAGTATCACGCCCTCGGACTTGCCGTCATTGACGAGCAGCACCGCTTCGGGGTTGACCAGAGAGCGTCACTGTGGAACAAAGGCAAGGGAAGCGTGCCCCCGCACATACTCGTTATGACCGCGACTCCCATTCCGCGAACGCTGGCAATGACCCTTTACGGCGACCTTGACGTGTCGGTCATCGACGAGATGCCCCCGGGGCGCAAGCCGGTGCAGACCATGCTGATAGGGGAGAACCGCCTGCCTGCTATGTACCGTTTCATAAGGGAGCAGATTGCCCTGGGGCGTCAGGCGTTCGTGGTGTACCCGATGATTTTTATCAACGAAAAGATGGAGGATGTGAGCAATGTAGAGCAGGGATACGAAGACATTCTCCGAGCCTTCCCCCTCGAGGAGGGCTACAAGGTGGCCATAGTGCACGGGCAGCAGAACACCGAGACTAAAGCATTCAATATGCAGGCCTTCGTTGAGGGCAGGGCCAATATCCTGGTATCTACCACGGTGATAGAAGTCGGAGTTGACGTGCCCAACGCCAGCGTGATGGTAATAATGAGCGCCCAGCGTTTCGGCCTCAGCCAGCTTCACCAGCTTCGCGGACGTGTGGGAAGGGGTGCCGAAAAATCGTACTGCATACTGGTGCGTGACCCCAAGACAGGGGCGGAGGCACTGCGCAGGCTGGAGCTGATGTGCTCTACCGAAGACGGTTTTGAGATAGCCGAGCAGGACATGAAGATGCGAGGCCCCGGTGACCTGGAGGGCACTCAGCAGAGCGGCCTTCCGGTAACGCTTAACATAGCTTCCCTTGCCAAGGACGGCCTGCTGCTCGAGGAGGCGCGCCACTGCGCCCAGGGCGTGCTCGACAAAGACCCCGGCCTGGAGCAGCCGCAAAACGCATCGCTGGTGAGGGAGCTCCGGAAAGACAAGTATAACATCAAAGATTACAGTAATATATCTTGATTTTTATTATATTGCACAAAAATTAAATACTATGATTGCAACAATTATCGTTATCGTTGTCATTGCACTTTTGGTGCTTTGGGTTATTTCTGTACAACGTAAACTCGTCAATGCAGAGGAGCTTACCAAGAACGCCATGAGCCAGATAGGTGTTCAGCAGTCGAGCCGCTGGGATGCCCTTACCGGTCTGGTGGAACTCATCAAGTCTTACAACGAGCATGAGTACATCACTCTCAAGAGCGTCATCGCCGCCCGTGCCGGCATCGATTCCAACAGTACTGCAGAACAGGCCCAGGCGCAGGAAGACCTGCTGCAGCAAGCATTGGTGCAGGTGAGGGCCATTTCGGAGCAATACCCCGACCTTAAGGCCGACGCTATGTATATCAAGACCATGGACTCTGTCAACACCTATGAGAACCAGGTCCGTCTGAGCCGTATGACCTATAACGACACTGTTACCCGCTACAATCGCCAGATCCGTCAGATTCCTGACAGCTTCGTGGCCGCATTGTTCCACTTTACCGAAAAGCAGTACCTCAAGGAGAATACCGCAAAGTCGGATATGCCTTCGCTCAAAATCTGAGGCTTCCGGCCATGAAAAAATGCCTCTTGAGCCTGCTGGCAGCAATGTCGGCAATTTGCCTGTATGCCTACGAGCCTTCCATCAAGGACATAGACATACGGGTTACTCTTTCTGCTGACGGTACCGCTCACATAGTGGAGGTATGGGATGTGGTGGTAGCCAAGGGGACCGAGTGGTACCTGGTGAGAAGCAACCTCGGAGACATAAAGATTCAGAACCTTGCCGTGCACGACGAGTCGGGCGCGGAATATACGAATATCGGCAGCTGGGATGTGGACAGGAGCCTTGAGTGGAAGACGAACAAGTGCGGGCTCAACGCCACCGGGTCAGGCTTTGAAATATGCTGGGGCGTAGGCAGTTACGGCCCCCACGTATTCACCGTCAGCTACGACTTTATAAATTCGGTAAAGTCGCTCAACGACTACGACATGCTGCATCTCCAGTTCATCAGCGACGAACTTTCATCCCCTCCTCAGCACGCCCGGTTGTGCTTGAGCGCTCCCGTAGCTCTGGGCGAGGATAATTCGCGTATCTGGGCCTTCGGCTATAACGGAACAATCAACTGGCAAGACGATGGCACCGTGGTGGCTGAATCGACGGAAGCCTTTGATTATGAATCCTCTATGATTTTGCTTCTGCGCTTCGATAAAGGCATCTTCGAGTCGCAGAGTGTGCAGGACCGTGATTTTGAGACAGTTTTGAAAAGGGCTAAGGAAGGCAGTTTCTACCCCGACGATGAGCCGGAGCCCTGGTATTATTCGCTGCTTGGCTTCCTGATGTTCATAGGCCTTGGATGGCTCTGCGTATGGCGTCCCATAAAGTCTTTCTTGTCCGGAATGGGACTTGGCAGTTCTACCGACCGCAAGCGTATCAAAGACATTTTCGGAGTCCGTAAGCTCCCCAAGGAGTTTGAGTGGTCGAGAGATCTTCCGTTCGATGGCGATATCTTTGAAACATACTACGTTGCATCACACCTCAAAGGTACCGATAGCGGCAGCTATACGGTGGTGTCGGCGATGCTCTTGCGCATGATAATGCACCGGGTGATAGAAATGCGCACCGACGCTGACGGCAAGAATGAATTCTATTTCGACGAGAATGCTTCCATAGACTATATGAATACTGCCGAGAGGCAGCTCCTCATTATTCTCGACGAGGCTTCCGGCAAGGACGGCATACTCCAGGAACAGGAATTCAAGAGCTGGGCTAATTCGCACGAGTCCAAGATCCGCTCCTTCGTAAAGGAAATCAAAAGTCAGGTCGTCGACAATTTCAAGGCCTCGCATTTGATCGGAGGCCGCTCGTCTTATGATACCCTGCAGTTGACTGCAAGAGGGAATGAAGAAGCGCTCAATGCACTTCGTTTCAGGCAGTTCTTGCAAGATTTCACCTTGGTTAACGAGCGCTATTCGGTTGAGGTTGCCCTGTGGGGAGACTATCTGATCATGGCGTCGGTGTTCGGCATTGCCGACAAGGTTGCCGCCGAGATGAAGACCATGGCTCCTAATCTGAAGGCATTCAGTTCTCTGCCGGTATCCAACCTTTCTGACCTTGTCATATTCTCCGACTCGTTCGGACGCATCACCCGCAGCGCCTACAGGCTGGCATCCACTCCTTCTTATTCTTCGGGAGGCGGCTATTCGGGAGGCGGACGCTCTTCCGGAGGCTTTGGCGGTCACTCGTCGTACGGAGGCGGCGGTGGCTTCTCCGGTGGCGGACATGGCGGTGGAAGTAGATAATTATCAATAAATTAAATATGAAAAAATGCTTTATAGGCCTGCTGGCCTTAGTTGTACTTATGAGTTGTGGAAAGACGGATGAGGGAAAAGGCTATGTTGGCCGTTCCGAAGTGAATATCCAGAACGGAGTGATGACTCCCGAGGTGCTTTTGTCGCTTGGCCGCATGAGCGACCCGCAGCTGAGTCCTGACGGGAGCCGTATCCTTTACGGAGTCTCGTGGAACGACATCGCCGAAAACCGCAGTTGCCGCAACTTGTGGCTCTGTAATACGGACGGAAGCGGCAACGTGCAGCTTACCCGCTATGCCAAGAGCGTCTCCTGCGCCCGCTGGTCTTCAGACGGCAAGGCCATATTCTTCATCCAGGGCGGCCAGATATGGAAAGCTCCGCTTGCCGGCAATAAGCTTGGCAAGAAAGTCAAGCTGTCCGACGTCCCCGCCGGCGTCAGCGAATTCAAGCTGTCACCGGACCAGGACAAGCTGATATATCTTTCGACGGTAAAGAACCCAAAGCTGGAGCAGCCGGCCGATTCCGACCCTGCCCTTGACAAGGCCAAAGCCTATGCCACCGAGGACCTTATGTACCGCCACTGGGACCACTGGGTGACCGAAACGCCCCGCAGTTACGTGGCAGTCCTCAGCGGCGCACCCATCACGCCTGACAACTCTCTGGACATCCTAGGCGACGAGCCCTGGGAACTGCCCACCGAGCCTTTCGGCGGAGCCGAGCAGCTTGACTGGGCTCCCGACGGGAGGCACATCGCCTATTCCTGCCGCAAACTTGCCGGCAAGCAGTATGCATTCAGTACGAATACCGGCATCTATGTATATGACCTGCTGACGGGGGAGACCGTCGCAGTGAAAGCCGACGGCGGCTACGACACCGACCCCGTTTGGAGCCCTGACGGCAAGCACCTCGCCTGGATATCTATGCCCCGCGACGGTTACGAGGCTGACGCCCAGAGGATTATGGTCTGCGACGTGGAAGCCGTATCAGATCCTGAAGGCCAGTGCTTCGGTTTGTCCTTCGGTCCTGCCCGTCAGCTTGCTGCCTCCCTCGACAGGGATGCAGCCGGGCTTGTTTGGCACGACGGTGAATTGTACTTCAACGCCTTGATCGACGGTGTGCAGGCCATATTCAAGGTGGATATGGAAGACAATCTGACCCGCCTTACTCCTCCCGAATGGCCTTGCGACTTCTTCACTCCGTTCGGCTTCGAGGGCGACCGCCTGCTTACCAGCTACTATTCGCTGCATTTCCCGCTTGAGCTGGTGGCCGTCGATCTGAAGGCTCAAAAATACGATCCCATAACGGGGGTAAACGCTCATATCTTCGCGGCGCTTGACGACGTAACCACCGAGAGCGTGATGGTACCCACAGTGGACGGCAAGCAGATGCAGTGCTGGGTGATGTATCCTCCGCAGTTCGATCCTTCCGCCAAGTATCCCGCCATTGAAATAGTGCTCGGAGGCCCTCAGGGGACCAATTCGCAGGACTGGAGCTACCGTTGGTGCTACCGCCTCATGGCGCAGCAGGGCTATATCGTCATCATGCCCAACCGCCGCGGCACCACGGCCTTCGGACAGGAATGGAAAGAGCAGATCAGCGGCGATTATCCCGGGCTTAACATGCAGGACTACCTCAGCGCCGGACGCTACATCAAGAGCCAGCCTTACGTGGGCAAACTCGCCTGCGTGGGCGCTTCTTACGGCGGCTATTCGGCCTATATGCTCGAAGGGCTTCACGGCAACCTGTACGACTGCTTCATAGCGCACGCCGGTATCTTTGACGAGGAGAATCTGTGGTACACCACCGAGGAAATGTGGTTTGCCAACTGGGACAACGGCGGACTGACCGAGTACGCCTATTCTCCCGGAGAGCAGGGGCCCCGCGGCGACGGAGTTACCTTCGGCGGCATGCAGCAGGCCGGCGCTCCTTACGCGTCCACGCCCAAGGCGCAGAGGCACTATGCCAATTCGCCCAAATCGATGGTTACCAAGTGGCATACGCCCATTCTGTGCATCCACGGTATGATGGATTACCGTATCCCTTATGAGCAGGGCATGGCGGCTTTCAATGCCGCGCAGATGATGGGAGTCCCCAGCAAGCTCGTTATATTCCCCGAAGAGAATCACTGGATTCTGCAGCCCCAGAACGCCCTGTACTGGCACAGGACATTCTTTGACTGGCTAGACCGCTGGATGCATTGATGGAGCCCTGGCAGGAAAGAAGCGCAATGTTGTTCGGGGAGGAGGGACTTGAGCGTCTCTCCGGTGCCCGGGTCGCGGTGGTCGGGCTCGGCGGCGTGGGCGCTATGGCGGCCGAGATGCTGGTGCGCGCCGGCGTCGGGCATATTGTGCTCATCGACTCCGACACGGTGGCGGAGAGCAATCTCAACCGCCAGTTGCCGGCCCTGCGCTCCACCATCGGCTTGAGCAAATGCTCGGTTATGCGCCGGCGGCTGCTGGACATCAACCCCGGTCTTGACGTGCTGTGCATAGAACAGTATCTCAACGAAGAGAGCATCCCCGCCATTATGGACCAGGCGGCTCCGGAGTGCGTTGTGGATGCAATCGACACCCTTAGCCCCAAGATCGCCCTTATCCAGTTCTGCCTTGCCAAAGGCATCTTTTTGGTGAGTTCTATGGGAAGCGGTTCCAAGACCGATGCTACCAAGGTGCGCATCGCGGATATTTCAGCCACTTTCCAGTGCCCCCTTGCGCATATGCTCCGTAAGCGCCTGCACAAGCTGGGCATAACCACAGGCTTTTCCGCTGTCTTTTCTTCCGAACGGCCCGACCGTTCTTCGGTGGTGCTGGAGGAGAGCCGTAATAAAAAGTCCCAGACCGGTACGGTTTCGTACCTTCCCGCCGTTTTCGGGTGCGTGTGCGCGCAAGGTATAGTACGGCATATTGTAGGAATGGAAGTTAATTGCTAACTTTGCAGGCTATGTTTAATGTGCAAGAAGTCAAAACCAAGGCGGAATTGATGCGCTTTGTCAAATTCCCCGATACGCTCTACAGGGACTGCCCCCAGTATGTCCCTGCACTTCATATCGATCAGGTACACTCGCTTACCAAATGTGCAAGTCTTTTGTACTGCAAGCGTAAGATGTGGCTCGCCCTGGACGGGCGTAAAGTGGTAGGACGCATCTGCGCCATTATCAATCCCCGCTACAACGAGCGTTACGGCACCAAGCGCGTACGCTTCGGCTGGTTCGACTGCATTAACGACATCGAAGTTGCGCGCCTCCTCATCGGCACCGCCGAGAAGTGGGCCCGCGAGCAGGGGATGACCGAGATCCACGGCCCTCTGTATTACAATACGCTCGGCAAGCAGGGTATGCTGGTAGAGGGCTACGAGAACATTCCGCCCTTCAACTGCCTGTACAATTTCCCTTACTACAACGACCTTGTCACCGCCCTCGGCTTCGAGAAAGAATGCGACTGGGTGCAGTACAAGATGGTCGCCAACCACGGCGTGCCCGACAAGGCGAGGCGTGTGGCCAAGCTGGTGGAAGAGCGCTACAACCTGCATTTCGGCAGCCTCGACGAGCTGCGCAAAGACAAGAAGATGGTGCATAAGTTCTTCAGAGTTTACAGCGACAGTTTCTCGGAGACGGTATATAATTTCATCCCCTTCACCGACGAGGAAATCGAAGAGGAAGCCCGTATGTCGAGGCGTTTCATATCCGACAAGGTGAGCTGCGTGGTGCTGGACGAGCACGACGAGATCGTGGCTTTCGGTATTTCTTTCCCCAGCATTTCCAAGGCCCTTCAGAAGGCCCGCGGGCGTATCTTCCCCTTCGGGTGGTACTATCTGATGAAGGCGATGAAGAACTTCGAGGTCACCGACCTCATGATCAACGGAGCCGTGCCCGAGTGGCAGAACAAAGGCGTGTCGGCGGTTTATTACAAAGAAATGGCGGACAAGGCGGCCAAGATTGGCAACCGCTGGGCCATTTCCAACCCGCAGGTTGAGTCCAACAGCGCGGTGAATATATGGAACAGTTATGAGCACGAGCCGTTTATGAGGCGCCGTTGCTACATCAAGAAAATAGGAGACTGATTTATGGCGGAGAATACGCTGCTCGAAAAGGTGCTTTCCCTCGAAGGAAAGTTCAAGTCTATACAGGACCAATTGTCGGACCCGGGTGTGATGTCCGACATGAAGAAATATGTCCAGCTCAACAAGGATTACAAGGAGCTCGAACCTATTATTGCCAAGGGGCATGAGTACGAGAAGCTGCTTGACAACCTTCAGTCGGCCAAGGATATACTTCTGAACGAGAAAGACGACGAGCTGCGCGAGATGGCCCGTGAAGAAATATCCGAGCTGGAGCCTAAGGTGCCTGCCCTGGAGCAGGAGATCAAGCTACTCCTCATTCCTGCCGACCCCGACGACGGCAAGAACGCCATCGTGGAAATCCGCGGCGGTACCGGCGGAGACGAGGCCGCTATCTTTGCAGGCGACCTTTTCCGTATGTATCAGCACTTTGCCGAGAACCGCGGATGGAAGCTCGAGGTTACCGACCAGGCTCCCGGCACTTCCGGAGGCTTTAAGCAGATAGTCTTCAAGCTTAGCGGCGACGGCGTTTACGGCGTAATGAAGTATGAGTCGGGAGTGCACCGCGTGCAGCGTGTCCCCCAGACTGAGACCCAGGGCCGGATCCAGACTTCGGCGGCGTCCGTGGCCGTTTTCCCCGAGGCCGGCGAGTTTGATATCGACCTTAGCTGGGACGATATCCGTCTCGACCTTTTCTGCTCGTCAGGCCCGGGCGGACAGGGCGTCAACACCACCTATTCGGCTGTCCGTCTTACCCATATTCCTTCCGGCCTGGTGGTCCAGTGCCAGGAGGAGCGCTCGCAGCTTAAGAACAAAGACCGTGCTTTCGAAGAACTCCGTACGCGACTCTACAATCTGGAGCATCAGAAGTATCTCGACGGTATCGCAGCCAAGCGTAAGACCATGGTAAGCACCGGCGACCGCAGTGCCAAGATCCGCACCTACAATTATCCCCAGGGCCGTGTGACCGACCATCGTATCAACTGGAGCATGTACAATCTGCCCGTGTTTATGGACGGTGATATCCAGGATTGTATCGACCAACTTCAGATAGCCGAGAACGCCGAGCGCCTCAAGGAAGCCGGCGAATAAACAGCTGGAGTCAGAAACAGAAGCAGTGCCGGCGCCCCTTTTACCAAATATTATGGGGCGCCGGCACTGCTTCTGTTTCTGACTGCATTAGAGTTTGCGGAACGCCAGGCAGGCGTTATGTCCGCCGAACCCGAAAGAGGCGGAAAGGCTGAGTGTAAGCGGAGCCTTCACCTCCTTGTTGGGAGTATAGTCAAGGTCGCACTCCGGATCGGGAGTATCGAGGTTGATGGTCGGGGGAACGATGCCCTCCTCGAGCGCCAGGATGGCCGCAATGGCCTCCGCTGCGCCGGACGCTCCGAACATATGCCCGTGCATCGACTTGGTGCTGCTGATATGTATCTTGTAGGCGCTCTCCCCGAAGGCGATTTTATATGCCGCGGTTTCGGCCACGTCGTTCAGCTTGGTGCCGGTACCGTGGGCATTGATATACACGCAGTCCTTCTCGGGGTCGTAGCCGGTCTGGTCGAGGGCCTCCCTGATACAGGCAGCCTGGGTGCTTCCGTCCGGGCGGGGTGCTGTGGCGTGGTACGCGTCGCAGGTGCTCCCGTAACCGGTAACCTCGGCATAAATGTGGGCACCGCGCTTGAGTGCGTGCTCAAGCTCCTCAAGGATGAGGACGGCGCTGCCGTCGGCCATCACGAATCCGCCCCTGTTGGCATTGAAGGGCAGGCTGGCGCGCTGGGGATCCTCGGCGCGGGTAAGCGCTCGGGCGTTACCGAATGCCGCAGCTCCTATGGGAATGGCGCAATGGTCGGTGCCTCCGGCAATGACTGCGTCGGTGTAGCCGTGCTTGATGGCCCTGAAAGCTTCTCCGATGGAGTGGGTGGCGGTGGCACAGGCGGTTACGATACCGATGCAGGAGCCTTGCGCACCGTATTTAATGGCAATCTGGCCTCCTGCCATATCGGCAATCATGGTAGGGACGAACAGGGGAGAAATCCACTGCCCGCTGGGGTCTTCCACCATTTTGGTCACTTCTCGCTGAATGGTTTCGAAGCCGCCGATTCCGGAGCTCACGTAGGTCGATAACCTGCCGGGTTCGATGTTCTCTCCCGACACCAGGCCGGAGTCGTTCATGGCCTGCCAGGCGGAGGCCATGGCGAAAACCGTGAAGGGATCCTGCTTGCGGACAAAGGCCTTGTCCATGCCGTATTCTTCGGGATTGAAGTTGCGTATCTTGCCGGCGATCTTTACGGGAAGGCCGTCAGTGGGGAATTCGTTTATATAATCGATACCGCATACACCGTTCTTAAGGTTGCTCCAAAAACTCTTTACATCGTTTCCGACGCATGACAGGACTCCCAGTCCGGTGACGACTACTCTTTTGCTCATAACGGGTTTGTATTAGGCCGCAAATATACAAATTTTTCATATATTTGCAGAAGCTATGCACTCACTCAAGGACCAGTTTCCAAAGGTGCTTCTGGGTAAACACCAGCTGATAATGACCGTGACTTTCGCGGCCTTTTTCTCTTTGGTGTTCCTGCTGGTGAGCGTGCCTTTTTCGCACAACGCCTGGTTTAACCTCGGGCGCAGCGAGGCCTTCCTCTTTACCGTAGTATTTTACGCCATCTCGCTTGCCATAGTGTGCTTCAGCAAAGTAGGGATGTACATTATGCGCAATTCGCAGAACTTTACATATCTGCATAGCATTCTGTGGAATTTCGCCGAGGTGCTGGTAATAGCCTTGCTTTATACCTTTTTCACGCTGGAAGGGCACAAGTTCGGCATCATCAACCTGGAGCATACCAGATTCTGGCCCCTTTTTCTGAGCGCCGTTATTTACACCAGTATTTCACTGGTTATTCCTTATGTTTTGTCGGGACAGTATTTTTTGCTTGAAGAGAAAGACAATACCATACGCCTGATGAACTACGACAATGTGGTGAGCGATGCCCCCGCTTACCCCGTGGCCGACAGGCGCATAACCCTTTTTGACAACTCCGGAGTGCTTAAGTTCTCCATTCACTCGGATAATCTGTACTTTATCGAGTCGGACGACAATTACATCCAGGTGTGGTACACTGACAGCACAGGAACGATGAAGAAATACATGCTCCGTTGCCGTCTCAAGACGGTTGAAGACAGTTTTGCCGACAGCGACCTGGTGCGCTGTCACCGAAAATTTATAGTTAACATACGGAAAGTGCGTCTGCTCAGTTCCTCGCGTGAGGGGTACAGCCTCGACCTGGAGAGCGACGCCACTCCTCAAATCCCGGTTTCAAAGACTTACGAGCAGGCCGTACTGGCCCGCTTCAATTCGCGTATCTGATTATGTGGCAGAGAGTTCAAACCCTTTATCTGGCTATTTCCACCGCCCTTCTGGGCGCAATGTTCTTTTGTGACAAGGCAGGAGATATAAGCTTTGTGTCTTATTGGCCTTACGCCGTGCTCCTCTCTGTAGTCACTTTGCTCCATCTCCTTGCCCTCACTACCTGGCGCTTCAGGGTATTCCAGGTGCGTACCACCGTGCTGGCCGCCCTCATTACCCTGGCTTTCCAGGCTTGGCTTGTGGTAGACTTCATCATCACCGGCAACAACCCGGTTTTTCATGTCCCGGCGATATTCCCCTTCGTGGCCATCATACTTGATGTGCTTGCCGCACGGGCCATCTGGGCTGACGAGCTTCTGGTCAGAAGTTCCTCGCGCCTTCGTTCTTCAAATCGCAGAAAACACTAAAATTCAATATTATGCGTATTCCCGAATCTGAACTCATCATCAACGGCGACGGTTCCGTATTCCATCTGCACATCCGTCCCGAGCAGCTGGCCGACACTGTTATCCTGGTCGGCGACCCCGGCCGCGTGGCCATGGTCAAGTCTTATTTCTCCTCCATTGAGTGTGAAGGTGCGTCCCGCGAGTTCGTTTGGGCTACGGGCATTTACAACGGCAAGAAGGTCACCGCCCTCTCTACCGGTATAGGCACCGACAATATCGACATTGTGATGACCGAGCTGGATGCCCTGGCCAACGTTGACTTCAATACCCGCGAGGTAAAGCCCGAGCACAAGACCTTGAACATCCTTCGCATCGGCACTTGCGGCGCCATTCAGCCCGAGATTCCCCTCGGATCGTTTATCTTCTCACATATTTCCGTAGGTTGCGACGGCCTTCTCAACTGGTATGAAAACCGTGAGAGCATCGCCCTGCAGGACTTTGAAGATGCTTTCAAAGAGCATGTGCACTGGAACAAGCACCTTCCCGATCCGTACTTCGTGCGTGCCGGGCAGGCCATTATCGACAGGTTCATCGACTGCACCGTCAAGGGTATGACCATCTCCGCTTCCGGCTTCTACGGGCCTCAGGGGCGCGTGGTACGCCAGGGCCTTGCAATGCCCAATATGCTCGAAGACTTCGAGTCGTTCTCTTTCAAGGGGTACAAGATTACCAATTTCGAGATGGAAGGTTCGGCTCTGGCGGGTATGGCTGCCAAGCTCGGGCACAATGCCGGTACCGTGTGCTGCGCCATTGCGCACAGGTATCTCAAAGATGCCAACACCGATTATAAGCCCCGCGTGGCACAGCTGGTTCAGCTGGCGCTCGACCGTATGACAGCCTAACTGACTATAGGGTTGTCGGTTGTATAACCTTCGCGGATGCGTTGCTCGATAGCCGCGGCCAGGGCCTGAGGGTCCGGGGCTGCGGCTTCGCTTTTCTCTCTGGGGGCTAGCCCGTAGAGGCTCCAATCTTCTCCGGCGCCCTCTATGAGCGGCCTCAGGCCTACGCCGTGCGTGCTCAGGAAGTCGTGGCTGTAGCATCCTGCTATGCGGCACACTGCCAGCAGGAAGTGCAGGGGCGAGAGGCTGTTGTCGTGGCAGCGTGCGGCCTCAAGCGATGCGTGCTGGAGCATCGAGAGGGAAGAGTCCGACAGGTTGATGGTTCCGCGCTCGCTCCAAGGCACCTGCTCGCTGATGAAAATGGCCTCGTCTATGCTCTCCTTAAAGAGGCTCGGATCGACTCCGGCACCCTCCAGCGCAGCGTTGATCCGGGGGCTGCCGAGCCGTAAAATTGCGAGCATTATATGGTCGGGGCAGATGTTGTGCCAGCCGGTGCGCAGAGCCTCGTCACGGCTCACTTCGAGAACTTGCAGAAATTCTTCCGAAAAGCTTAAATCCATGCCGCAAATATGGCAATTTTTCCTAAATTTTTATTAACTTTGTATGTTTATAAGCATAGTTAATTTATGGATAGTGAAGAAATCGTGCATGGCTATATAGAGCCTGTTGAAATAGACCACGAAATGCGCACTGCATACATCGATTATTCGATGTCCGTCATAGTGTCACGTGCCCTTCCGGACGTGAGGGACGGCCTTAAGCCCGTGCAGCGCCGCGTTCTTTTCGGAATGGACGGCCTGGGCCTGAACTTCAGCGGCCAGACCAAAAAGTCCGCCCGTATTGTAGGTGAAGTTCTGGGTAAATATCATCCCCACGGCGACTCCAGCGTTTACGACGCCATGGCTCGTCTGGCGCAGCCTTGGAATCAGCGTTATCCGCTTATTTTCGGACAGGGTAACTTCGGTTCAATGGATGGTGACCCCGTGGCGGCAATGCGATACACCGAGGCCAAGCTGGCCAAGATGACGGAAGATATTCTTGCCGACATCGACAAAGATACGGTGGATATGGCACTCAACTTCGACGACTCCCTCCAGGAGCCCACCGTGCTGCCCACCAAGCTTCCTTTGCTCCTGCTCAACGGTTCCAGCGGAATCGCCGTCGGTATGGCCACCAATATGGCCCCGCACAACCTTGGCGAAATATGTGACGCCATCTGTGCCTACATCGACAATCCCGACATTACCACCGAGGAGCTGATGGAATACGTCAAGGGCCCCGATTTCCCCACCGGAGGTATTATCATGGGCCGTCAGGGCATAGTCGATGCATACAGCACCGGCCGCGGCAGGGTGGTGGTCCGCGCCAAGACCGAGATCGAAGTCGCCGACAACGGCCGCGAGACCATAGTCGTCACCGAAATCCCGTACATGGTAAACAAGCGCGACATGATCGCCCACATCGGCGAGCTTGTGCGTGACAAGAAGATAGAAGGCATAGCCGACCTGCTCGAGCTCACCAACCGCGAGGGCATACGTATCGAGATTCCTCTCAAGATGGGCGCCAACTCCAACGTGGTGCTGAATACCCTGTTCAAGTACACCGCCCTTCAGTCGAGCTTCGCCATCAACAACGTGGCTCTGGTGAAAGGCCGTCCCCGTACCCTCTCCCTCAAGGAGATGATAGAGAACTTCGTGGAATTCCGCCACGAGGTTGTGGTGCGCCGCACCAAGTTCGAGCTCGACAAGGCTCTCAAGCGCGCCCACATCCTGGAAGGCCTGCTCAAAGCCATCGACGTAATCGACGAGATCGTGGCCATAATCCGCCACTCCAAGAGCGTCGATGACGCTAAGGCCGAGCTTATGGCAACGTTCGGATTTACCGAGATTCAGGCCACGGCCATCGTGGAGATGCGTCTGCGCCAGCTCACCGGACTCGAAAAAGAGCGTCTGCAGGCAGAATACGACGAGCTCGAGAAGTTCATCGCCCGTTGCCGCCAGATTCTCTCCAGCGAGGCCGAGCAGCTTGCCATAGTCAAGCAGGAGTCCGCCGAGATGAAGGCCAAATACAGCGACCCTCGCCGTACCGAAATCACCCTCAGCGCCGACGAGTTCAACCCCGAGGATTTCTATCCCGACGAGGACGTGGTCATTACCATTTCTCACATGGGTTACATCAAGCGCACCCCTCTGGCCGAATTCCGTACCCAGAGCCGCGGCGGAGTGGGCAAGAAGGCCAGCTCCACGCGCGACGAGGACTTCATAGAGCACATCTATGTGGCCAATATGCATTCGGTGATGCTGTTCTTCACCGACAAGGGCGTACGCTACTGCAAGAAGGTGTACGAGTTGCCCGAGGGCACCCGCACATCCAAGGGCCGCGCCGTCCAGAACCTCCTTGCCATTGACGCCGAAGATAAGATCCGTACCTACCTCAACATCCCTCTGCCCAAGAATGCCGATATGGATGCCGAGCGTTACGTGATTCTGGTGACCAAGAGGGGCGTGATCAAAAAGACCGACCTGGCCGACTACACCAATTCCCGCAGCTTCAACAAGGGTATCATAGCCATCAACATCCGCGAGGGAGACGAGCTTCTCGACGCCCTGCTTACCGACGGCCGCCACGAGATTATGATCGCCGCCCGCAAGGGCCGCTGCTGCCGCTTCGACGAGGCGGAGCTCAGGAGCCTGGGCCGCGGTTCGAGCGGTGTGCGCGGAATAAATATCGACGAGGACGACGAGGTCATCGGCGCCATCTCACTGGACCCTTCAGCCGAGGATGCGGCACAGCGTACCGTGCTGGTAGTCAGCGAGAACGGCTTCGGCAAGAGGACCGCTCCCGAGGAGTACCGCAAGACTGCCCGCGGAGCCAAGGGAGTGCGTACCATCAACATCACCGAAAAAACTGGCCCGCTTGTTGCAATTAAGTCCGTAACTGAAGATAATGACCTGATGATTATCAACAAATCCGGTCTGACCATAAGGATGGCAGTTCAGGACATCAGGGTTGCTGGCCGCGCCACACAAGGCGTCAAGCTGATAGCCATACGCGAGAGAGATTCAATTGCAGCAGTCTGCCCGGTGGCTGGAGCCGAGGATTCCGGAGAAGAATCGGATAATACTATCGAAGAGAACGTTGAATAATACAAAAATCTTATAGCGATGAAAAGAATTTTTACAGTTTTGGCCCTTTTGGCCGTGATGACCTCGGCAGTTAACGCACAGGTCAAATCAGTCTCTGCAGCCCAGAACGCCGTGGAGAACGCCAAGAAGGATGTGGAGAATCCGAAGAAGAACACCAAGTTCGCAACCTGGATCAAGTACGGCAAGGCCTTGGTCGATGCTTACGATGCTCCCGCCGGCAATGGCTGGATCAACGCAAGCCGTCAGGAGCTTCAGCTTGTGTCCGGCAACGAGAAGCCCGTCTCCGTAGAGAAGGTCACCCTTGGTGGACAGGAGTGGGACAAGGAGGTTTATCCTACCCGCAACTACTACTTCAACGCCGCCGGTCAGCTTGGGCTGATTGAGATCACCAAACCTGTGTACGAGAATGCACTGGATATGGCCCTGGAAGCTTACGGTAAGGCTAACGAGCTGGATGTCAAGCACGCCAAGACCAAAGACATAACCGGAGCCATCCTCTCCATAGCCGGCAAGTACATCGACGAGGCTTACACCGCCTACACTCTCGGCGACCTCGCAAAGGCTTCCGACTACTTTGAGAAGGCCGCTCGCGCCAACGCAGCCGAGCCTGTTTGCCAGGTGGACAGCAACTCCATCTACAACGCCGGTTTCACCGCATGGCTTGCCGGCAACAACGACCGCGCAAAGGAATTCTTTGAGAAGAGCGTGGAGATCGGCTACTACGGTGAGGACGGTGAGACTTATGCCAAGCTGGCAGACATTGCAGAGAAGGCCGGTGATGCCGAGAAGAGCAAAGATTACCTCGAGGAGGGCTTCCAGAAGTTCCCTCAGAGCCAGAGCATTCTGGTTGGCCTTATCAACTACTACCTGGGCAACAATGGCAGCACCGACCGTCTGTTCGAGCTGCTCGGCGAGGCCAAGAAGAACGAGCCCAACAATGCTTCTCTCTACTATGTCGAGGGTAACATCTGCAACCAGCTGGGCAAGATCGAAGACGCAGTGGCAGCTTATGACAAGTGCGCCGAGATCGATCCTAACTACGCTTACGGATTTATTGGCAAGGGCCAGATGTTCTACAACCAGGCCATCAAGTACTCCGAGGAGGCAAGCAACGAGATGGATGACGCCAAGTACATGGCTCTGGTAGAGAAGTTCGAGAACAGCCTCAAGGCTTGCATCGAGCCTTTCGAGAAAGCTCTTGACGTGCTCAAGGATGAGAATACCAAAGTGGCTGTGGCAGAGTATCTTAAGAATGCATGCTTCCGCTTCCGTACCGTTGACGAGTCTTATCAGCAGAAGTACGAAAAGTATTCAGCCATGGTGGCTGGCGCACAGCAGTAGGCGCTTGGCGCATAAACATATTGCGGCAGGCTTCGGCCTGCCGTTTTTATTTAATGCCTGTGGCTGATTTGACCCGTTTGAGAGTTGCCATCATGTTGTCGAAGTCGGCAGGCTCGATCCACTCGCCGCGCCGCTCCTTCCATTCATCTACGAATATTGTGGCATAGCTTGCGGTGAGGCGCTCCGGAAGGGTGCACCACATAAAGTCGAGTTGCGGCTCCAGCATGGTTTTGACCTGGCTGTTACGGTCGTAAATGAAGCGCAGGGTCACTGCAAGCTCGAGCCTGGTGTTCTCGGCGCTCATATTCGAAATGGCGTTTCCGAGGGAGTAGATTACAGGTACGCCGGCTATGTGCGTCGTGTCCTGTACTACGTGCGGATGGCTGCCCACAACGGCGCAGCAGCCTTGAGCGACCAGCCAGCGAGCCCACGATTCCTGGCTCTGGTCGTGCCTGAGGGAGTATTCCGTGCCCCAATGGGGGAGCGCCACTATAAAGTCGGCTCCGGCTTCTTTAGCCTTTCCGATGGATCTGGACACATCGTCGCGGCGCATCCTCAGCACGTCGGGTTTTGACGTTTCGGGACCGGTGTTGGTGCCGTAGGTGAAGTTGACAAGGGCCACCGTGAGGCCCCTTCGGCGTATGATCAGCGGCTCGTCGCCTATTCCGGTGTAGCGTATGCCGAGGGAGTCGCACATGGAGTCGTATACCTTGATGGTGCGGCGCAGTCCGGCAAGGCCCCTGTCGAGCACGTGGTTGTTGGCGACGAGGAACACATCGGCACCGCATTGGGCAAGGTATTCCGCGTACCAGTCGGGGGTCGAAAAGGCGGGATAGCCGGTGTACGGCGGACCGCCCAGCGGAAATTCCATGTTGGCTATGCAGAAATCGGCCTCCTGCATGTGGGGACGGATGTATTGGAGGAAAGTATTATGGTCGTAGCCGAGCTGCTTGGAATGCATCATCACGTCTCCGATTATGAAGAGCGTGGCGGTATCACAAGGAGCGTAAAGTGCCTGAGGAGGAGGCAGTTTGTAGATGTACTGGCAGTGGGCGAAAGGGCATCCCAGCAGTATTGCGGTCAGTATGATTATCGTTTTTCGCACTCGCAAATATAAGATTTTTATTTAACTTTGCGTTTTATGAATAAAGTTCCTACCCTGGTTGCAGTTTTGCTCGCGCTTGCTCTGGTGCAGTCGTGTGACTTTTTCCGTCACATGGCGGGCCGTCCCGACTCAGCGTGGATAAGCGCCAAGAAAGCCCGTTTGGAGCTGGCTGAGCAGAGGCGAGACTCTGTCGAGCGCGCCCGCCGTGACTCTGTCCGCCTGGCTCTGCAGGCCGAGGCAGACTCGCTGCATGCTGTGGACAGCCTGCTTAAAGTCGGCAAGCTGCGCAAGGCATCCGAGGTGAAAAGCATCCCCAAATCGTGGCTGGATGCGCGCTGGGGCCTGGTGGTAGGAGTATTCGCCAACGACAGTAACGCTCGTAAGCTGGCCTCCAAGTATGAGGCCGCAGGCTATCGCGCACGCATTACCCGTACCCGCAGCGGTATGAACATCCTGGTTGTAGCTCCTTGTGGCACTATTTCTGATGCTATGAAGGCTTTCCGGGAGGTTAAACGTCTTCCCTTTGCATCAAAAGAGACTTGGGTTATTGTAAAAGAATAGCTTATGAGACGACTGACTGTTTTTATTCTGCTGCTCCTGCCTTTGGCCGCCGCTGCCCAGTACAAGAATTCTCCTTGGTCGGAACTTACCGAAAGTGAAGTTGTGAGGGAGATGAAGGCCGATGTGGGTTACCTTGCTTCGGCCGCTATGGAGGGCCGTGCCGCCGGGTCGGAAGGTGAACTTGAAGCGGCGCGTTATATGTCTTCACGCTTTCAGGAAATGGGCGTTGACCTGCTCTACGGAAGCGACGGCGACCTTTTTGGCATTCAGCAGAGCGCCGATACGCTGCGCTCCCGCAATGTGGCCGCATTCATTCCCGGCTACGACAAGAAGCTTAAAGATAAGTACGTGGTAGTATGCGCCAGGCTGGACAATCTGGGTACAGCCAGCGTAAACGTGGACGGCGAGAATGTGATGCACACCTATTATGGGGCCAACGGCAACGCTTCCGGGCTGGCCATGCTCCTGCAGCTTGCATCGCGCCTCCAGACCAACAAAGTGCTGCTCGGCCGCTCTGTGATACTGCTCGCTGCCGGAGCATCGCTGAGGGACGGTGCGGGAAGCTGGTATTTCCTCAACCGTTCGTTCGGCGCCAAAGATGATATCGACGCCGCTGTGGAGCTGAATATGCTTGGCACAGCCTCCGGAGGCTTTTACGTGTATACTGCTTCCAACGCTGACCTGAATAAGGTTGTAACGAGCCTTTCGGCAACGCTTCAGCCGGTACTTCCCAATCTTGTGGCAGCCGAGCCTTGCCCGTCCGACCACCGTGTGTTCTACGACAGCAAGATTCCCTGCGCAATGTTTACCACGGGAATGTACCCCGAGTACAACAGCCCCAGGGATACCCCTTCGGTGCTGGAGTACGATTCGATGGAGCGGGAGCTGGAATATATTTACAATTACGTTGTATCCCTTTCCTGCGGCGCCAAGCCTGATTTCGACCCTTCCGAGGCAGCGAGGGAGCTGTATCTGACCGGCCGTCACGGAGCCGTGCCTTATTATGAATGTGATGTTAAGCCCAGCTTCCTGGGCAGCTCCGATCCGGCGCTGTTCCTCAAGAAGTGGGTGTATGTATATCTGAGATATCCTAAGGAGGCCGTGGAGCAGGGCATCCAGGGCCGTGTGCTGGTGGACTTCATAATTGACGAGAAAGGCCGCGTGACCGAAGTCAAGGCCGAAAAGAGCAGCCACCCGTTGCTTGAGGCGGAGGCTCTGAGGGTCATCAAGGCCTCGCCTGATTGGAAGCCCGGCAAGGTGAGAGGCCAGAAGGTCAAGTCGGAAATATCGCTCAACGTGGAGTTCCGTCTGGAAAAGAAAAAGTAAAACTATATGGAGTACGATTTTAAGTCGGTTGAGAGTAAGTGGCAGGCTTATTGGGCTGCCAACAAAACCTTTAAGGCTGTGGAGGATCCCTCCAGGCCGAAGTATTATGTGCTGGATATGTTCCCGTATCCTTCGGGAGCGGGACTTCACGTCGGACATCCGCTCGGATATATAGCAAGCGACATTTATTCGCGCTACAAGCGTCTCAAAGGATTCAATGTGCTGCATCCTATGGGGTACGATGCTTTCGGACTTCCGGCCGAGCAATATGCTATCCAGACCGGCCAGCACCCCGAGAAGACCACAACCGACAATATCGCCCGTTACCGCAGCCAGCTCGACAGGATAGGCTTTTCTTACGACTGGGACAGGGAGGTGCGCACCTGCGATCCGAAGTTCTATAAGTGGACCCAGTGGGCATTTCTCAAGATGTTCGGCAGCTGGTATGATCCGGCCGCCGACAAGGCCCGTCCCATAGAGGAACTCATAGCCAAGTTCGAGACCGAAGGGTACGAAGATGTCACTCCCGAGCTCTGGGCCGCCGCTTCGGAAAAGGAAAAATCCGACATCCTGATGCGCTATCGTATTGCCTATCAGGGCGAAACATCCGTTAACTGGTGCGAGGGCCTGGGCACTGTCCTGGCTAACGACGAGGTCAAGGACGGCTTGTCGGTGCGCGGAGGCTTCCCTGTTGAGCAGAAAAAGATGACCCAGTGGCAGCTGCGCGTTTCGGCCTACGCACCGCGCCTTCTCGCGTCGCTTGACAGCCTTGACTGGAGCGATTCGCTCAAGGAGATGCAGCGCAACTGGATAGGCCGCTCCGACGGTACCGAGGTAGTGTTCAACACCGAATGCGACGGTAGGGTGAAGCCCATAACCATATTTACGACCAGGGTAGATACTATCTTCGGCGTGACCTTTATGGTTCTGGCTCCCGAGAGCGAGCTGGTAGAGGAACTCACTTCTGCCGACCGCAAGGCCGAGGTCGAGGCATACCTGCAGGAAGTCAAAAAGAAGACCGAGCGCGAGAGGATTGCCGGCGGCAAGAGCGTAACCGGAGTATTTTCAGGAGCTTACGGTATCAATCCTCTTACCGGACAGAAGATTCCGGTGTGGATTTCGGAGTATGTGCTCGCCGGCTACGGCACTGGCGCCATCATGGCAGTGCCGGCGCACGACAGCCGTGACTACGCATTTGCCCGCAAGTTCAACCTTCCCATAGTGCCCATCATCGAGGGCTGCGACGTATCGGAAGAGTCGTTCGACGCCAAGGAGGGCCGTATGTGCAATTCCGGTTTCCTGAACGGAATGGATGTCAAGGACGCCATAGAGGCTGCAAAGGTATATGTGGAAGAGCACGGACTGGGGCGCCGCAAGACCAACTGGCGCCTTCGTGATGCCATCTTCTCGCGCCAGCGTTACTGGGGGGAGCCTTTCCCCATTTACTACAAGGACGGTATTCCTTGCCCTGTAGCCGAGGAGGACCTGCCTCTCACTTTGCCTGAAATCAGCTCGTATAAGCCTACCGGCGAGGCTCCGCTTTCCCGCGCCGAGAACTGGACCTACAAGGGCTGGCCGCTCGAGACGTCCACCATGCCCGGCTTTGCCGGATCGAGCGCATATTATCTGCGCTATATGGATCCTCAGAACGACTCGGCGCTGGTGTCGCGCAGTGCAAATGAATACTGGCGCTCCGTCGATCTGTATGTGGGCGGCACCGAACACGCTACCGGCCACCTTATCTACTCCCGGTTCTGGAACAAGTTCCTCTACGACCTTGGCTATGTGTGCGAGGATGAGCCTTTCCGCAAGCTGGTCAACCAGGGTATGATACAGGGACGCTCCAACTTTGTGTACCGTATCGTAGGCACCAACACTTTCGTGTCCGCCGGGCTCAAAGACCGGTACGAAACCACGGAGATTCATGTAGACGTGAATATCGTTTACAACGACAAGCTCGACCTTGAGGCGTTCCGTGCCTGGCGGCCCGAGTTCGCCGACGCCGAGTTTGTGCTCGAAGACGGCGAATACCGCTGCGGCTGGGCCATCGAGAAGATGAGCAAGTCGATGTTCAACGTGGTCAATCCGGACCTCATCTGCGATACCTACGGCGCTGATACTCTGCGCCTTTACGAGATGTTCCTGGGCCCTGTGGAGCAGAGCAAGCCCTGGGACACCAAGGGCATCGACGGCGTGAACCGTTTCCTCAAGAAGTTCTGGCGCCTGTTCTACTTCAAAGATGAGTGGCTGGTAAACGACGAGGAACCTTCCGCTGAAGAGCTTAAGGTGCTTCACAAGCTTATCGGCAAGGAGCAGGAAGACATAGAGAACTTCTCCTACAATACTACCATCAGCGCCTTTATGATTGCCGTAAACGACTTGACGGCGCTTAAGTGCAGCAAGAGGGCCATCCTTGAGCCGTTGGTGGTGCTTCTGTGTCCCTTCGCTCCCCATATTACCGAGGAGCTTTGGGAGAGGCTCGGCAACAGCGGATCAGTGTTTGACGCCCGTTTCCCTGAATTCATCGCCGCCTATGCTGCCGAGGACAATGTGACTTATCCCGTGCAGTTCAACGGCAAGATGCGCTTCACCGTCGATCTGCCGCGTTCTTTCTCGCCCGCTCAGGTGGAAGAGGCCGTGCGCGCTGCCGAACAGACTCCTAAATATGTAGGGGAACAGAAGATAGTCAAGGTTATCGTGGTCCCCGGACGCATCGTGAACATCGTTGTGAAATGACAAAGAGTAAGAAAGTCTTAAAGCTCATCTGGGAGTACCTGGCGCTGACTGTGGCGTGCTTTGTTTTCGCCATCAGCTGGGAGTGCTTCATGATACCCAACGGCATGTCGGCCGGCGGGCTGATGGGTCTTTGCACCGTTATCCAGTATGCCACGGTAGGCGTGATCCAGGCCCAGTATTCTTACATTGTCATCAATGTATTGCTTATACTGGTTGCCGTTATCGCCATGGGTATAGGTTTCGGCGCCAAGACCTTGTACTGTATAGCCATGTCGTCGCTTGCCATGCAGATCGTGTCGGGCCTGACCTTCATGCATTGCATACCCGGCGAGTTCTTTTTCGTCCGCGAGACCCTGCTGATTCCGGTTATCGCCGGTGTGCTGGAGGCGGTCGGAATCGGGCTGGTGATACGCTACGGCGGCAGTACTGGAGGTACGGATATCGTGGCCCTGATGATTAACAAATACTGGCCCGTGTCGCTCAGCACCGCGTTCTTCTTGCTCGATTTCGTGGTGGTCTCGCTCCTGCTCCTGCTCCCCGACAAGGTGTTTGCCGACGCTTGCTACGGTCTTGTGGAGATAGTGACCTTTATGATGATCATCGATCTGGTGGTGGGCGGTAACAGGTCGTCTTACCAGCTTATGGTGTTCTCCGAGAAATATGAGCAGATTGCCGACCATATAGTACACAAGATGGAGAGGGGAGTCACCGTGCTCAAGGCAATGGGCTGGTACACAAAGAACGACAAGAACGTGCTTGTGATTCTTATCAGCCAGAAGGAATTTCCCGCCCTTTCCAAGATTATCAAGGAGATTGATCCTAAGGCCTTTATGTCAGTGTCTCCTACCCACAATGTGTATGGCGAGGGCTTTGACGAGATAAAAACCGGAATTAAAACAAGTCGAAAGAAAAATGCCGCAGACTAAAAAAAATGTATGGATTGTTGTCAAGGAGTACGCGCTCATAGCGCTGGGTATACTCCTGTATGTGACGGGTTGGAACCTCTTCCTCATTCCCAACAACTTGGTGGGCGGTGGAGTGTCCGGTGTGGCTGCAATAGTGCAATATGCTACCAAGGGCTTCATCAAGATTGGTACTACCTACTTCTTCGTTAATGCCGTACTGCTCATTGTGGCGTTGTTCATACTCGGCAAGAGTTTCGGAGGCAAGACGGTGTTCGCCGTGATTCTGGCCTCTGTCGGCCTGAATGCTCTTCAGGGGCTCATCCCTCATGAGATTTGCCAGACCCTGGCCGTGGATAACGGCAAGTTGATGAGTACCATCATGGGCGGCATTCTTGTGGGCGTGGGTATAGGAATGGCCATGTCGCAGGGCGGAAGTACCGGAGGAACGGATATTATTGCGTTGATAGTCAATAAGTACCGTAATGTTTCGCCCGGCCGTATGATTATGTGGATGGATGTGGTCATCATCCTGTCCTCTATGTTGGTTCCGTCTTATTCGGCCGACGGGCAGCTGCTTCCCTGGACCGAAAAGATCACTACGGTTGTGTATGGTTTCATACTGGTGGTGGTGACCAGTACCGTTATAGATATGTATCTGTCCGGCTCGCGCCAGTCGGTGCAGCTGTTCATCCTGTCCAGCAAGTATTCCGAAATCGCCGACGGGATTACGCATAACCTTCACCGCGGTGTTACCGTGCTTGACGGCAAGGGCTGGTACACTCAGCAGAGCACCGAAGTACTCATGGTCCTTACCCGCAAATCCGACCTCAGCCTGCTTTTGAGACTTGTCAAGAGTATCGATCCCAATGCCTTCCTGTCGGTGTCTTCAGTGACCGGTGTATATGGCAAGGGGTTCGAGGAAATCAAGGAAAAGATCAAGGTAAAAAAAGATTTACCGAAAGAATCGTAAACTCTTAAAAATACCCCTTATCTGACTACCGCATAGTTGTGGTGAATATATATTTTTGGTCTCGCTATGAAACTAAAAATATGTGTTCACAGGACTCTGCGGATTTTTTCGATTGCCTCCGGGGTGTTGCTCTCGCTGCTTGATGTCCTGTCTGGGGAGGGGGATTTGTGCCCCCGTTTGTGTGTTGACCTGTATTGCGCTCTGCATCTGCTGATGCTTTATCCTTGCTCCAAGTCGGGGGTTAAAGCGCCGCTGATTGCGCAGGTGGTTTCTCTGGCATTGTTTGTCCCGCTCAGGTTGCTTCCTTTGCCTCTTTGGGCTCCCGTTCCGGTGAGCGGGTTGATTCTGCTTGTTTTTGTTTTATGGCACACGCGTAAGCGCTTGAAAGATGTACTGCCGCTGTTTCACAGTTCGGCGGTGTGGGCGGGTGTCGAGGAGTATGCGGCGCTGTTCCATACCTGTGTGTTTATGTTCGCCGGAACCTGGGTGTTTGTGTCGGGGAGTTGGGTACTTGGCTCGCGGATTTGCCTGGGGCTGCTGTCGGTGCTGTATGTGCTGGAGTATTACCGGGTTTATATGCGTACCACTTTGATTATCAGCGTGCAGAAGGAGGAGCAGATACGCCGCGGGCAAAAGGGGGCCGGATTCAAGTCGCCGGTGCAGTATGTTGACTCCGATTCCCGTTCGGCGGAGTTGTTTAACGATGTGGTGCGTATTATGGAGACCAAGAAGCCATATCTTCAGGACGATTTTGCCGTGGAGGATCTGGCGCGTATGACTCATACCAACCGCATGTATCTTTCTCGTTCGATTAATTTTCATTCCGGGCGTAACTTTAATCAGCTCGTTAATTACTACCGTATTAAATATGCGGTGGAGTTGTTGAAGAAAGATTCCGGCCTGCGGATGACAGAGTTGTCGCAGATGTGCGGGTTCCATACGGTGGTATCGTTCAACATGGCTTTCAAGCTCAACGAGCGTATGACTCCCAGCGAATACTCCCGCTCTCTTAAGGCCAGCCGCCTGCCCTCCGCCACCGGCCGCTCGTGACGCTGCTCGCTCCGGCCCTCGCCCTCCCACCGCTGCGCGGCGGGCCTCCAGTCCCGCGGGCGGGGGGATAAAAAAACGGAGTCCGGGATTATGCCGGGCTCCGTTCGGGAGTGTAGATATAGTGCTATTATTGCTCGTCGGGCTGGCCGTTGCCGTAGTCGGGGCCGGGACCGCCCTGAGGGCCTCCCTGAGGACCGCCGCCGAAGCCGCCGGGGTTGAAGCCGCCATCACCGGGGTTGAAACCGCCGCCTTGAGGGCCCTGGGCGCCGCCCTGGGCAGCCTTTGCCATATCTTCCGAAGCGGCGTGCCATGCTGCCTCAAGCTCGCTGTTGTAGCGCTCGATAGCGTTGAGGTCCTTGGCTTCGACAGCCTTCTTGAGCTCGCTGCAAGCACTCTCGATAGCAGTCTTCTTATCGGCAGGTATCTTGTCGCCGTACTCCTTGAGGTTCTTCTCGGTCTGGAATACCATGGCGTCGGCGTTGTTGATCTTGTCGACCTTTTCCTTCTCGGCCTTGTCGGCCTCCTCGTTGGCCTTGGCCTCGTCACGCATGCGCTGGATCTCAGCATCGCTCAGGCCGCTGGAGGCCTCGATACGTATGCTCTGCTCCTTGCCGGTGGCTTTATCGCGCGCCGATACGCTCAGGATACCGTTGGCGTCGATGTCGAAGCTCACTTCAATCTGAGGTATGCCGCGGGGTGCGGGAGCTATGCCGTCGAGGTGGAACACGCCTATCTGCTTGTTATCCTTGGCCATAGGACGCTCGCCCTGGAGCACGCGGATTTCCACGCTGGGCTGGTTGTCGGCCGCGGTGCTGAACACCTGGCTCTTCTTGGCAGGAATGGTGGTGTTGGACTCGATGAGCTTGGTCATCACTCCGCCAAGGGTCTCGATACCCAGCGAAAGAGGAGTAACGTCAAGCAGCAGAACGTCTTTCACATCACCGGTAAGGACACCGCCCTGGATAGCTGCGCCGATAGCCACGACCTCGTCGGGGTTGACGCTCTTGTTGGGCTCCTTGCCGAAGAATTCCTTTACCATCTGCTGTACCTTGGGGATACGGGTCGAACCGCCCACGAGCAGAACTTCGTCAATCTGTGATGCGCTAAGTTTTGCATCTTCGAGTGCCTTGCGGCAAGGCTCGATGCTGCGGCGGAACAGGTCGTCGCAAAGCATCTCGAACTTGGCCCTGCTGAGGGTCTTCACAAGGTGCTTGGGCATACCGTCAACTGCGGTGATGTAAGGCAGGTTGATTTCTGCGCTGGCAGCGTTGGAAAGCTCGATCTTTGCCTTTTCGGCAGCTTCCTTAAGCCTCTGGAGGGCCATAGGATCTCTCTTGAGGTCCATTCCGCCGTTCTCGGAAGCAAATTCGCCGGCGAGCCAGTCGATGATGGCCTGGTCGAAATCGTCGCCTCCCAGATGGGTGTCGCCGTTGGTGGAACGTACCTCGAACACACCGTCGCCGAGCTCCAGGATGGAGATATCGAAGGTACCGCCGCCGAGGTCGTAAACGGCCACTTTCATATTCTTGTTCTTCTTGTCAAGACCATATGCAAGAGCGGCTGCGGTAGGCTCGTTGATGATACGCTTCACATCGAGGCCTGCAATCTTGCCGGCCTCCTTGGTGGCCTGGCGCTGGCTGTCGGAGAAGTATGCGGGAACGGTAATGACCGCCTCGGTAACAGGCTGACGGAGATAATCTTCCGCGGTCTTCTTCATCTTCTGGAGAATGATTGCGGATATTTCCTGAGGGCTGTACAGACGTCCGCTGATGTCCACGCGGGGAGTGTTGTTGTCTCCACGGGCCACATTGTAAGGTACGCGGGCCACTTCTTTGCCCACCTGGTCATAGGTCTCACCCATGAAACGCTTGATACTGAAGATAGTGTTCTTAGGGTTGGTAATAGCCTGACGCTTGGCAGGGGAGCCGACTTTGCGCTCTCCGCCATCGGTGAACGCAACCACCGACGGGGTGGTGCGGGCGCCTTCGTCGTTAATGATTACGGTAGGCTGGTTGCCTTCCATTACGGCTACGCACGAATTAGTGGTGCCGAGATCGATTCCGATAATTTTTCCCATATTCTTATTTCCTTTTTGTTTTATTTTCAATCCGGCTCAGCCAGGTGGCCGAGTCCGGATGGAGAATCATCAAAACCTTTGCCAACGCCTGATTTGTGACAATTTGTCATATTTTCCGTATCTTTGCAATGTATGACATACCGACAGCTGACAGAAGGGGAGTATTCCGATTTTGCGTCCCGCATACTATATGAAGACAATCATCTGCTGATTGTCAATAAGTTACCAGGAGAGATCACTCAAGGCGACAAGACCGGCGACGAGTGCCTGGCCGAGAGTTACAAGGCATTTATAGCGCAGCGCGACTCCAAGCCGGGGCAAGTATTCATGGGCATTCCCCACCGCCTCGACCGCCCCGTAAGCGGAATATGCATCCTTGCCAAAACCAGCAAGGCGCTGGGCCGCCTGGGCGAGATGTTCAAGAGTTCCGGCGTGCACAAGACCTATTGGGCCCTGTGCTGCCAGAAGCCCGAGCCCGCCGAGGGCCTTCTTGAAGACTGGCTGATAAAGAACGAACCCAAGAACAAATCGTACATTACTACCGAACGTCCCGGAGCCAAGCTGGCCCGGCTCAAATACCGCTACCTGCGGAGTACCGAATCATATCACTTGGTTGAGGTAGAGCTTCTTACAGGCCGTCACCACCAGATCCGCTGTCAGCTCTCGCATCTTGGCTGCCCCATCAAGGGCGACCTTAAATACGGCGCTCCCCGTTCCAATCCTGACGGCGGAATTTGCCTGCACGCGCACGAGATACGTTTCGAGCATCCGGTCAAGCATACCGAAATATCTGTTGTGGCACCGGTTCCTGATTCCTGGCCGAAATTATGAGACTGCGGTCCACCTTGCTCCTGCTCGCTGCCTTGAGCTTTGTCTGCTGCCGTCCGAGTATCCTCGACGACATACAGCCCAAGGAGAACGATACCCCTGAGCAAACTGAACCGACCACTGACCCCAAGCCGGGCGATGTACTGTGGGAGGAACACTTTGACCTCTTTACAGAAGACAGCGGGCCTGACATTCAGTCCGACGATTTCCGGAATGATGTCCAGAACCCGCTGAGCCACGTGGAATTCAAATCGACTGAATGGAAGACCGTGGCTTCCTCTCACGTGTGCTCCAACGACTATATAAGGCAGAAGAACATAGGCGACTGGGTGTATCTTTTCCGTTGCCGTGAATATGTGGGATGTCTTGGCTGCGGCATCAATGACCGCGGCAAGCGCGGGATCGCCCAGAGTCCGATGCTCTCCGCCATCGAGGAAGTGTCGGATGTGAGAGTCAGCTTCAGGGTGAAGACCGTGGAAGGATTTACCGACGACCTGGGCTTCAGAGTTATGCTCTGCGGCATCATAAGAGCCGTTACACTTGATGGCAAGCCGCTGGAAGTCAAAACTGTACACGACGGCCTTGAGCATGCGTTCTGCTTCAGCGCAGGGCAGCTGAAGGGCGGCTGGCACAGTATTACGGTTGATATAGAAAAGGCCACAAACGGAACTATGCTGCAATGGTGCGGCAACTCTACGTCCACCACCCTTGTGCACGGATTCTGGCTTGACGATATTGTGGTGACGCGCATTTCCGATATGGAGCGCGCTCCAAGGAACCTCCGGGTGCTGTTTTGGAATATTCAGAACGGTATGTGGAGCGACCAGCCCTACCAGTTCAGCAACTTCCGCAAATTCATTCAGAAGTATGACCCGGATGTGTGCGTGTGGTGCGAGGCTCAGAGCATCTACAAAGACCATTCTACCGATAAGAAGGCTCCCGTCGACTGGTATTTCCCTTCGCACTGGCAGGGCTTCGCCAAGGCCTACGGGCACAAGTACGCCGCCATCGGAGGCTACAGGCTCTATGCGGAAGACTATTATCCTCAGGTAATTACGTCAAAGTATCCCATCAAGACGCTGCTCAAGATTACCGAGACGGAGCAGTATATAGATACCGCAACATTCACCCACAGCGGGAAGCCGGAGAGCTATATGCCCGTCGCTCACGGGGCGGGGGTATTTGAGGTGGATGTTGACGGGGTAAAAATCAATTTTGTGACCCTGCACCTCTGGCCGCATGCCTACAGCTACTACGCAAAGTTCGTTATCAAAAAGACAAACTACGATTCAGCGCAAAGCAAAGGCGGGAACGCCCAGAGGGAGGCGGAAATCAAATATATCTGCGCGCAGAGCATCTTTAACCCGGCATTCAAAGGGGCGGAGAACTGGCTGATGATGGGTGACTTCAATACCCGTTCGCGTATCGACAACTGGCATTACGGCTTGCCGGAGGACAGTCCGTTCCTGAGTTCGCACGATTACATTCTGCAGCAGACGCCGTATAAAGATATTATCGGCCTGGAGTATCCGGGGCATTTCTTTGCTACGCGTACCTGGGCTGATGATGCGGCGGGAAATACGCCTCCGCGGTACGATTTTATGTACGCTTCGCCCGCGATGCTCTCGCGTGTGAAGAACGCTATGATTCTTAACGAGCGGTGGACCAATATGGTGTGGGAGAGGAGTAATTACTACAACTCTTCCGACCATCGTCCTATCCTTGTCGATTTTGCCTTGTAGCTACATCATCCAGGCAGACATATCTTCGCCGGAGGCGAGGCCTTCGCGGATGCGGGTGGAAGAGATGTCAACTATGGGAGCGTCGATGATGTCTATTTTGTAAAGGTGTTCGGCATCTTCGAAGCCAACGGTTCCGGGGGTGTCGTGAAGAGCCGCGGCATCAAGGGTGTAGGCAGAGGGAAGAGAGAGCATCTTGTCGTAGAGAATCTCCCGTATCTTAGTGAGGTCGAAGCCCTTACGGGGATAAACGGCCACCCCGTACTCACTCAGGATGCGTGGAGCATCCCGCCAGCGGAGCATATTCTCGAGGTTGTCGGCACCCACTACCAAGGTGAATTCATTTTCCGGCTCGCGCCTGCGGAGTGCATCCAAGGTGCGGATGGTGTAGTGGGGCGGATCCATCTGCAGTTCGATATTGTCCACCCACACGTGCAGCTCGGGGTGGCGGCGCACTGCATCGATTGCAGCCCTGTAGCGCCTCTCGCCCGAGAGAGCTTTGGACGGGTCCTTGAAAGGGTTCTGGGGAGATATGACCAAATACACCCAGTCAAATGTGCGCTCGCGGGTCAGGTACTCCATTATGGCCTGGTGCCCGATGTGCAAGGGATCGAAAGAACCGGAATAGACCGCTATTCTCATAAGCTGATGCTGATTGAGTAATGCAAGGTAGTGGTTTTTTACTAATCATCCAAATCTTTTGTATCTTTGTAATCTATGAATATTGCCGTCCTGGGCGTGGGGAACCGCGCGCGCAAGTATCTCAGCAGCCTTCCTGAAGGAGTGAAGGTCTGCAGCCTGGTGGAGCCGGAGGAAATCCGTCTCAGGCAGGCTGCTGCGCGCTTTGGAGTGCCTGCGGAGGCTTGCTTCAGCTCGGCCGTGGACTTTTTCGCGGCAGCTCTTCCTCACATCGATGCTGCCATTGTGGCGGCTCCCGACCGGCTGCATGTGCCTCTTGCTCTGCAATGCGTGCAGAGGGGCTGGCACGTCCTTCTTGAAAAGCCGGTCGCTGAAGATGAGGAGGGATACCGCCAGCTGATGGAAGCTGCGGACGGGGCGGGAGTACACGTGGGCGTTTGCCTCGAGATGCGCCTGCACCCGTATTTTCAGCGTATCCGCGAGTTCTCGGCACGCCTTGGACGCATCGTGAGCATCGACCATACAGAGCATATAGGCCCTGACCGTATGGCACATACCTTCGTGCGCGGACTGTGGTCGCAGAGCGAGGTGTCGGGCCCGATCTTCCTGTCGAAGTGCTGCCACGATGCCGATTTCCTGCTCTGGCTTACCGGGGCGAAAGAGGTCGGAGAGGTTAAGAGTTCCGGCTCCCTGACACTTTTCCGTAGCGACCGTGCGCCCCTTGGCGCTTCCGAGCGTTGTATCGACTGCCGCCTGGAGAAAAGGTGCCCTTATTCGGCTGTTGACCTCTACAGCAGGAGGGGAGAATGGATCAGCGGCTTCGATGTCCCCGAAGGGCTTACTCTCTCGGAAGTTATAGGACGGGAACTGAAGCAAGGGCGATATGGCCGGTGCGTCTATCATTGTGATAACGATGTGTTTGATACCCAGATGGTTACCGCCGTACTTGACGGAGGGCTGCATCTGACCATGCGCTTGGAAGGCACTAGCCTGCAGGAAGGAAGAAGCACCAGGATAGTTGGCGCAAATGGCGTGCTGGAAGCGGACGGAGGCCGTATCAGGCTGGTTCTCAACGACCTGTCTGATCCTGTCGAAGAGGATTATTCAGCCTTGAACAATGCTCCGCTGCATGCCGGTGCCGATGCTGCCCTGGTACGCGATTTCTTCGGGAGCATTGCGGCAGGAAAAGAGCCGTCGGCTACACTCCATTCAGCATTCCCTGGACACTTGCTCTGCTATAAAGCTGAACGTCAATGAGTTACATATTACAAAAATCACTGCTTCCCGAAAGGAAAGCAGTGATCAATCATATAAAGTGCGGATCGCTATTATTCAGCAAAAGCGTAGCTGAAGCCTTTGACGCGGTCCCAGGCGCCACGGGTGAAGTCGGGAATCTCGACCGGCTTGCATCCGTTCTGCAGGGAGATGCGGCTGAGCTCAGTAACGCAGCACCATTCTGCAAGGTCGTAAACATCCATATCCAGAGGCAGGCCGTGGTTGAGGCAGTACATCAGGCGGTAGTCCATAATGAAATCCATTCCGCCGTGTCCGCCAACCTCTTCTGCCATAGCCTTGAGCTCGGGAGTAAGGATAGGATTGGGATATTTGGCCATAAGTTCTTCCAGCTCGGCGCCGGTGTAAACCTTTTCGAAGTCAAGGTCCTGATAGTTAACATCTTCCGGCATCTCTGCGCGCAGGCAAACCTCCTCGACGGGATACTTGCCGGCATAGCCGTCAGTGCCGACCAGCTGATACATGCGGTCGTAAGGCCTGGGAGTCATCACATCGTGTTCGATAAGTATGGTCTTGCCCTTGGCGGTACGGAGCATGGTCATGGTTACGTCTCCGTTCTGGAAGTCGGTGCAAGGCTTGCCGGTACGCTGCTCAACGAGTTTGGGGCCGTTGAACGGGTCGGTATCCATTGAAACGAGAGTGGTCAGGCGGTCGCCGCGGTGAATGTTAAGAGCCTGGCAGACAGGACCGAAGCCGTGGGTAGGGTAGAGGTCGCCGCGATGGGTCTGGTTGAAATCGAGGCGCCAGTTGTGCCAGTATCCGTTCCAGAAAGGATCGAGGTTATGATTGTACGCACCCTCGGCATGGATAACCTCGCCGAACACACCGGCCTGCGCCATTGCAAGGGCGGTAAGCTCGAAGAAGTCGTAGCAGCAGTTCTCCAGAATTATGCAGTGCTGGCGAGTGCGCTCGGAAGTGTTGACCAAGTCCCAGCAGGCCTGAAGGGTTTCGGCGGAAGGGACCTCGATAGCTACGTGTTTACCGTGCTCCATAGCGTACAGGGCGATGGGTACGTGATGGAGCCAGTCGGTGCAGATATAGACCAGATCAACCGCAGGGTCCTCGCAAAGCTGCTTATAAGCCTCGTCAGAGCCGGAATACGGAGTTGCAATCTGGCCTCTGGAAGCCAGAAGGTCTATATTCTTCTGTACCCTGTCCGGCTCAATGTCGCACACGGCTGCGATATGGCATCCCGGAACATATGTCAGGCGGTCAACCGCTCCGCTGCCCCTGTCGCCGACGCCGACTATTCCTACTCCTACGTTCTCGATAGGCTCCGCGCGGAACTGAATCATATCTTCCTGTCCTGCAGGACGGGCAGGCGTGGGGGTGCGGATGATACCATCATCGTGAGCACATGAGGCAAGCAGCATGGCAGCCGCTGCGCATACAACTAATAGACGTGTAGCTTTCATATTGTTAATGATTCTAAAGGCTTTCCAGTATCGCACGCATCTGAGGAACCTTGGCCAGGGCTGCCTTGAAAAGGGCTACCTGGTTGCGGGTACGTACCAGATTGTGCTCGGGATATTTGATTTTGTAATACGTGTCACCGTTGATATAGTCGGCAAAGAAGCGCACGGCCTGCATATAAGGGAACAGGCACGCGGCATAGGGCAGGTTCTCCCTCTCGATGGGTGTGAGGAACACCTTGGCCGACTTGATGTAGCCCTGCGCAAATGCCTCGAAGATATCCATCTTGAAGTCAACCTTGTCCACTGCAGGGTCGTCCTCCGCTACGGTATTGGCCGCTGTGCGCAGGAAATCGCCGAAGTCGGAGAAAACGAAGCTGGGCATTACGGTATCGAGGTCGATGACGCAGAGAACCTTGCCTGAAGCGTCGAAGAGCATGTTGTTAACCTTGGTGTCGCAGTGGCAGATGCGCTTGGGCAGCTTGCCCTCGCGGTGCAGGCGCTCGGCCTTGCACATCTCCTCCTCGAAGGGAAGGAGTTCATCGAGTATGGCGCGGACCTCGGGCTCGGCCATGCGGCCTGCCTTGTCGGCGGCTACGGCCTCGCGCAGCTGCCTTGCACGGAGTTCCATATTGTGGAAATCGGGAATAGTCTCGCCCAAGGGCTCTTCAAGATCGGCAAGCATGGCCTCGAAACGGCCGAAGGCCTCTCCGGCAAAGCGGGAGTATTTGGGATCGACTGTTTCGAAGGTATATGCGTCGGGGATGAATACCGAGATTCTCCAGAATTTGCCTTCTTCCTCCAGCCACGTGCATTCGCTGTCTTTCAGCGGTACGAAATGCAGCACCTTGCGGTCGATGTCAGTTTCGCCTGCAGATTCCAGCTTGCGGCGTATGTGGCCGGTAACCGCAACGATATTGCGCTGCAGCAGGTCGACGTCCTGGAAGATAGCGTTGTTCACCCTCTGGAGCACATAGGCAGTGGGGCCGTCGGTCGTAATTTTGTAAGTGTCATTAATCAGCCCGTTGCCGAGCGGTTTGATTTCCTTGACTTCGCCCTGGATGGCGAAGCGGTTTGCAATATTTTCGAGGTTCATGTCGATTTATATGGTTTACGCAAATATAACAATTCGCAAACTGTCCCGCAAACTTATTGTATCCTATCGCGGAAAAACTTTTCCCAGAGGCTTTGCCAGTTGCCGGGGATATCGTGCTGGAGCTTGGGGTAGTAGTAATACTGCTTGTCGGTGTTCGGCAGGTTGTTGAACGGGGCTATGTTGGTGTGCGGCGGGCAGGTGCCGTCCTGAAGGCCGCTACATGCTATAACAGGGCAGCTGATGCGTGTAGCGAGGTTCTTGGTGTCGAAGTAGCTCAGGAAAGCGTACATCTCCTCGTCGCTCATCGAGCCCTTGTTCTTGCGGGCGGTATCGCCCGGCCAGGTTACGATGTCAAAGTAGTCGGGAAAGTCGCCCAGGAACGCTACGCAAGGGGCGATGGCCCGCAGGGGAATATCGCTCAGCGCTGCGCAGGCATAGCTGAACGCGCCGCCCTGGCTGGAGCCCTCGGCAAACACATTGTTCATGTCGCACTCCGGGCGGGTAGAGAGGAAGCGCACCGCCTGCACGCAGTCCATGAATGCTCCGCGGTAGTAGTAAGAGTCTTTCTTACCGAAGTTATAAGCAAACCAGTCGCCGTAGATGTTTACGAAGTCGCCCTTGCCGTCATCGACACGCAGCGACGCAGGGCGGTTGTTGATCATTTGCCCGCGGTTGGAGAAGTACAGCTCCGCAAATTCCTGTGAGGAACCCCCGGAAGGGCAGGAGAGTTTATTTTTCGGCTTCTGGTCGTCGTAACCGAAGAAGTGTACTATCACAGGGTGCTTCTTCCCGTCCTGGGGCTCAAGATAGTAGCCCCGTACGGTTACAGGTTCTCCTTCCGGACCGTCGGGAACTGATTGCATCTCAACCAGATACACCTTGCGTGACGCGGTGCTCCGGCTTGTGATCTCGGTCAGCTCCGCCTTCATGTCAATGGCGGCAAGCTGGGCCTTGGCAGCATCCCAGAATGCATCGTAGTCGGCCTGTTTGTCGGGCGCGGATACAATTTTGGTAGGGGAGATGCCAAATACGAAAGAACTGATCTTGCCGTTTTTCAATTGGAGCGTTACCCACTGGTTATTTACCGTGCAGGTGGCGCGATAGAATCCGGCAGGCAGGTCTTCCGTGGTGGTGAGGACAATGTCCTGCTCGCTCTCGCCGGGCAGCTCGACGCTGCGGGTGAGGGTGGTAACAGCCGCTTTTTTGTCGGTAGTAATCACGGCCTTTGCCTCTGCGGTGATGCTTTCCTTATTTGGGTTTTCGGCGTGGATTGTGAGTTCCGGCTTGCCTTCCCATACCCAGTCATCATTAATGACAAGCGAAAGATTGAGAGGTGCAGGCTCTTGGGTTTTGCCCTCCTCGTCGTCCGGCCCGGGATTGACTGCGGGAGTCTTGCATCCTGTCATCAGAGCCGCAAAAACGGCTGTGGCGGATATGAGAAGATATAACTTCTTTCTCATAATCATTTAGTTAAGGCCGGTGAACGCTATTTTGTAAATGCAACAGGTATTATCGTCGTCAAGTCCTACCCATACGCAGGAGTTCTTATGGTCGACACATACCGATTCGGCGTTATGGATGTCGGGAACCTTGTAGGTTGCCAGCAGGTGTGTAAGCTCTGCATCGAATACAAAAAGAGCTGCCCTTTCAGAGTCGGAGACCCACAACCAATCGTTAACCGGATCGTAACACAATCCCCCCACTTCCTTAATGCCGTCATATACCTTCTGGAGGCTTACGTATCGTGGACCGTTGTCGCCTTCTTTATACTCGACGATTCTGCCGTCGCGCCTTACCATCAGTTTACCGTCGATGGTGTAAAGCCACACGTTGGCGCCGGTCTGGGTACCCACGAAAAGAATATCATCTTTGTAGTAAGAGATACCTTCCATACCGCTGTTGCCATAGCTATTGGCATCCGGGACGGTAATAACAGTGTCCCACGTAGTGGGTTTAGCGTATTCCGGGGCCTTGATACGGACAACGCTGTTAGGTTCGCAGGCAATGTAGAGGTCTCCGGTTTCGGGATGTATGGTAACACCTTCCAGGTCGTGGGACTGTGACCACAACTTGGTAACCTTTCCGTCAAAACTGATCTGTCCCAGCCAGCCATTGTCGCCTACCGTCCATAGAGCCTTTCCGTCGGAGGTAAGGCAGAGGCCGGAAAGCTCGGGAACTTCTCCTACGACATACTTGGTAGTAGAGCCCTTTACCGGCATCTTGGGGATTTCGGGTGCTGGACCGGAGTAATCTTTGAGCGATGAACTGATGTCACCGAGGGCGAGGATATTGCCGTGTACCAGCCTGGGGCCTTCCGACATCTCATAGACCTTGGGATATGTGTTCCCTTTGCGCATGAAGATCTTGAAGCCTTCGGTGAGGTTGATGATGTTGGGGAAGTAAAATACAGCGCCTCCGTCCTTGATATCTTTATTGATAAAGTAGCCGGACGTGCCGGATTTAAAAGCATAATCTTCGTAGGTACTGTTGACTTGAACGCCCCATGATTCGTGGCTTATCAACTTCCAGTTGCTGCCGGCAAATACGCAGCCGTCATAGTCGCCGCTGACAGAGAAGCTCACAGCGGCGCAAATGTGCTGGAAAGAGAATGTATCACCGTCCAGCCAGGCGCACATAAGAGGAGCGTCGGTGGCCGTGAAGATGAAGGTATCTTCGGTGAACATATCTTCCCGGTCCAATGCTCCGGCGGGCCAGGCGGCGTAGAAACTGTCGGGCCCGAATGTGGCTTCGGGTACCTTATCCAAGGTTACGGTTGCGGTCTTGCCATCGGCGGAGATCTCAGAGGACTTAAGCTTAATTGTTATGTCTCCGGGAGAATAGCCTCCTGTAACCAGAATCTCGTCTCCCTCTTCCCAGACTGTCTTTCCGGCGGTGGATATCGTTGCCTTGCTGGCCATGTCCGGTGCAATCACAAACTTATAAATCCCCGGTTTGGGCTTTTCCTTTTCCGGCTCGGAAGGAGTCTCCGGGCCGTCTTCATCGGGCTTGCCGGGCTTGTCGGGAGCTGTGCAAGAGGTCATTACGAGTACCGAGCACAGAAGGGGGAAGAGGAGACGAAGTTTCATGTAAAGCAATTATTTATTGGTTTTGATTTCAAGTAAGTGCGCCCAGCCCTGGTCGTGGTCGCTGACCGATGCGTTGGGGAGGTTGGCCATCTCGCCCCAGCCGGGAGTGTAGAAACGCAGGCCAGTCTGGAAGGTGTCGGGAATCTTCTTGGGTTCGGCAAGTTTTTCGACCCTGTTGAAGACCTTGCGGTCGACGGCCAACTCATATTTGTTGCCCTCGCCCGCGCCCCAGGTAAGGCCGCTGCCGTAGGCAAGGACCGCGTTCCAGCCGTAATCGCTTTTGGCTTCACGCCAGCCCCACTCGTGGAGAGTGCCGTCGAAGGACGTCCATTTGCCGTTCTCGGCGAGGCTGCCCTCGATGATGTAGTCGTACCCGTCGAGCGAGTAGTTGGTGTAGCCGGTGGTGAATTCTCCGTCGATGTTGAGGTTGACGCGCATAGGGAGTCCGTTATCGCCCTTGACTTCCTCCATCAGCTCGGCAAGTTCTTGCTTGTCGAACTCGATGAAGTAGTAGATGTGGCTGGCGTCGGCATAAACGCGCATGCTTCTGGCGTATGTCCAGGGGGAGTTGGGTGTGTTTTTGGCAACCGCTACCTTGGCGGCGTCCAGTGCCGCCCAGTCGTCAAAGACGCCGTCTATTACTATGGGGGCGTTGTTCTCCTGGGGATCGTTGCCGGGATTGTCCGGATCGTCCGGGGTGCTGGGTTTGCAGGCTGCTAACAAGGCCGCAGCGGCGGCAAGCATGAGTAAGGTCTTTTTCATCAGTAGTTTTGAGTTATTCACGGCTGAGTATCAGTACGCAGCTAATAGCTGCCACGATGCCGATGATCTGTGGTACGGAGGGGACGTGTGCATACAGTATGAGCGATATGATGCAGCTGATTACAGGAGCGCAGGCATCGCCCAGAGGCGCTACTATCATAGCCTTGCCGTAACGGTTGGCGTACACAAGGGCAAAGGCGCCGATGGCGTTGAGGATTTGTATGCAGAAGGTGAGCCAGGGGCCGTTGAAGCCGTGGTTGATGGGCTGGCTGAAGTCGGTCATGGCAAGGGCCACCGGTATGAGCACCAGGCCGGAAATCGCCATGTACACGAATACGCTTTCGGCGTCGGGGGCGTAGTTGTTGGCGAGTTTCATTACCAGGGCCTGCACGCCCCAGGAGATGAATACTACCGAGGCAAATACTATCCAGAGCCAGCTGGTGACGGATTCGTCGCTCTTGCCCGAGAGTGAAAAGCATACCAGGGCTACGAAGGCCAGGGCTATTCCCACTACGCCGAATTTGCTGACTCTTTCTTTGAGGAAGATGGCTGACAGTATGACGGTGATGATGGGGGCGACGGCGATCATCGGGATTACCAGGTAGCCGGGGCCGTATTTAAGTGCCTGGAACAGCGCAAGCTGGCCGCCGGCGCCCAAGAGGCCTACTCCCATTCCGAGGAGCACGCTCTTGGGGCGGACGTCCAGTTTGAACTTGATATTGGCCAGCGCGAAGAGAGCACAGGGCACCATGCTTATTGCCCACACCACATATGTTAGGGTAGCGGGGTAGTCGGGCTGGTCGGAAAAGGCTCCCCATATGCCCCAGGTGACCATCGTCACCAGGGCATACAGGAGCCAGTTGTGTTTCTTTTGGGACATTTAGCTTTTGTTTTTTAATAAGTTGTATCAGTCTGCGGACTACGCCCCTACGGGGCTATCCCTCCCAGCCGGTGGCCGGGCCCCTCCCACTCACGGCTGCGTGGGCGCAGACGGTCCGCAGACTGAGGCAACTTATTAATTAACATCCTGTTAAATAAATGGGGTAGATTAAGGAGCGACGTAAGTAGGAAGAGCAACAGATAGTGCTGGACCCCATGTAGTGGGTGCGAATCCGATTTGAGTGCTACTCCCTTCCCTGGAATGTGAATCGTCAATTTGGTATTTTTGATTGATTTCCAATGCCACAGTTGCAGAAGTGCCCTGGAGGCAAGCTACATCAGCACGTTTAATAGCAACCTCATAATAAAGGATACCAAGATGGTCCATAACCTTATGGCTGATGTATGACTTCCAGTTCATGAAATTCGGACTATTATTATATTTAATCCAAGATTCAATAAGTACAGAATAATTATCGGTCCACTGCCAAGAATAAGCCGTTGTGCTATTTGAGTCGCCTAAATAAAGATGAGAGATGTTGGCAAACATATAATTGTCATCATCATATAATGCATCTTCAACGACTTCGAAATAGACATATAAATATGTTGCATCTCCAGTAGCTTTGATGACCTTGATGTTGTTATAAGGCGCATCGGAACGCCCGGCAGCAGATGCAGTAACAGTTGTCCAGTCAATGCCATGGGCGGATTCAAAACTCCAAGGAACGACTACAGCACCACTAACAGATATATTAATAGGTTGAATATGCCCTTTTGATGTTATCGCTTTTTCGGTGGTTGCTGTTTTTGTGTAGATTAAATCATCATTATCAGCATTATAGAGGCTGATAATAGGCTTGAAACAATTAGCGTAATAACGAACGGGTACATAAAAAATAGCTGTACCATTACTTACATTGCAAATGTATGTAAGAGTCTTATCTGTTCCTTCTGCGTATCCCTGGTCGAGATAAGTTCCGCCTTCATTACGTAGTTTAACACCACCAGACAATCTATATGTCGTCTGGTTCTCGATAACTAGTTTTACTTTTGAAATGTCTTCAATATCAGTAAATGTAAACTTGTAAGCGGAGCAAAGGTGCTGGAAAGAGAATAGATCCTTATCATTACCAATAGCATACATGGGGATGTTTGCGGAAAAGGATGATGCAGTATAATCTGTGACAGCGGGTATATTGAAGTTGAGAGGATA
>JAEEGJ010002987.1_pt1 | contig 71516 bp, 59 predicted proteins | sample 8958761 | NCBI WGS metagenome assembly JAEEGJ01 (sample SAMN16246546, study PRJNA631951) | gut metagenome | biome: gut microbiome; feature: rumen; material: RS-attached | host: Bos | place: Iran: Karaj | collected 2018-10 | reverse complement strand
CGAAGATACGAATTATTCACTAATTTTGATTCGCCAATGGCAGCAAAAGACACATATAAAAGCATCGGGGCGCCGAGCGAAGGGCTTTTCAAGGACAACGGGAGCCGATTCATCGCCCGCGCCTATCCGGTCGAGAGCGAGGCGGAAATTAAGGAGATCGTGGCCGCGCTCAAGAAGGAATACCACGATGCCCGTCACCACTGCTATGCCTACCGGCTCGGCCTGGACGGCGAGCCCTGGCGAGCGAACGACGACGGCGAGCCCTCCGGCTCCGCCGGGCGCCCCATTCTCGGGCAGATCGACTCCGCCGGGCTGAGCGACATCCTCGTGGTCGTGATCCGCTATTTCGGCGGCATCAAGCTTGGCATCCCCGGCCTCATCCGCGCCTACAAGACCTCCACGGCGGACGCCCTCGCGGCCGCGCAGGTGGTCGAGAAGGTGGCCGGGCGCTGGTACACCCTGCGTTTCCCGTACGCGGACCTGCCCGCCGTGATGAAACTCGTCAAGGAGCTGGACCTGCCGCAGCGGGGGCAGTCGTTCCTCGCGGAGTGCACCCTCGAAGTACGCGTGCGCGCGTCGCTCGAGCGCGACTTTTTGGAAAGGTTCGAAAAAATAGGTATCTTTATAGGCTAAATTTTGTATTACCTCGAATTATGGGCAAAAAACATGTCTTCAATGCCGGGCCTTGCCTGCTCCCGCAGGTGGCCATCGACAACACCATCGAAGCCCTCAAGGACTTCAAGGGGACCGGTGTATCCCTGCTTTCCATTTCCCACCGCACCAAGGGCTGGGATGAAGTGATGGACGAGTGCCGTGCGCTCTGGAAGGAGATTCTCGGCATTCCCGAAGGTTACGAAGTCGTCTTCCTGGGCGGCGGCGCCAGCCTCCAGTTCCTCTATGTTGCGATGAACTATCTGGAGCACAAAGCCGGCTACCTCGAGACGGGTGTCTGGGCCAAAAAGGCCCTCAAGGAGGCCCAGGGCCTGGGCAATGCCGTTGCCGTGGCCAGCTCCGCAGACAAGAACTACTGCTATATCCCGAAGGGTTACGAGATCCCGAAGGATCTGGATTATTTCCATATTACCACCAACAACACGATCTACGGTACGGAGATCCGCACGGACCTCGACTGCCCCGTTCCCCTCATCGCTGACATGTCCTCCGACATCCTCAGCCGCCGCGTGGACGTGAGCAAGTACGCGATGATCTACGGCGGCGCGCAGAAGAATGCGGGCCCTGCCGGCGTGGCCTTCGCCATCATCAAGACCGACACCCTCGGCAAGGTGAGTCGCTACCTCCCGACGATGCTCGACTACCGCACGCACATCGACAAGCTCTCGATGTTCAACACGCCGCCGGTCTTCGCCATCTACGTGATGAACGAGACCCTGAAGTGGCTCAAGGGCATCGGCGGCATCGACGCCATCCACGCCATCGACGTGAAGAAGGCCGAGGCCCTCTACGCTGAGATCGACCGCAACAGCCTCTTCACCGGCACCGCCGCCAAGGAGGACCGCTCCATCATGAACGTCTGCTTCGTCATGGCCCCGGGCCACGAGGACCTGCAGGACGAGTTCATGAAGTTCGCCACCGAGCGCGACATCGTGGGCATCAAGGGCCACCGCTCCGTCGGCGGCTTCCGCGCCTCCCTTTACAACGCCAGCACCCAGGAGGACGTCGAGGCCCTCGTGGCTGCCATGCAGGAATTTGAAAAGATCCGCGGCTAGCCATGAAAGTTCTCGTTGCCACCCAGAAGCCTTTCGCGGCCGCAGCGGTCGCAGGCATCCGCCAGATTGTCGAGGAAGCGGGCTATGAGCTCGCGCTCCTGGAGAAATATGCCGACCAGGCCGACCTGGTCAAGGCCGTCGCCGACGCCGACGCGCTGATCGTCCGTTCGGACAAGGTCACCGCCGAGGTCGTCGCCGCCGCGCCGAAGCTCAAGATCGTCGTGCGCGCAGGCGCCGGCTTCGACAACCTCGATCTTCCCGCCTGCACGGCGAAGGGGATCGTGGCGATGAATACGCCCGGCCAGAACGCCAACGCCGTGGCCGAGCTGGCCATCGCGCTGATGGTTTTCATGGCCCGCACGCAGTTCACTCCGGCCACGGGTTCGGAGATCCAGGGCAAGACCCTCGGCATCCAGGCCTTCGGCGCCGTCGGGCGCCTGGTCGGTGCCAAGGCTGCCGCCCTCGGCATGAAGGTCAAGGCCCTCGATCCGTTCCTGACCCCGGAGCAGATCAGCGCCGGCGGTGCCGAGCCCGTCGACACCCTCGACGCGCTCTACTCCGGCAGCGACTACGTGTCCCTGCACATCCCCGCGACGCCGCAGACCATCGGCAGCATCGGGTACGACCTGATCACGAAGATGCCGAAGGGCGCGACCCTCGTCAACACCGCCCGCAAGGAGGTCATCGACGAGGCGGGCCTGGAGAAGGCCCTCGCCGAGCGCCCGGACCTCAAGTACGTCGCCGACGTGGCCCCCGACAACCTCGCCGCCCTGCAGGAGCAGTTCGGCCTGCGCGTCTTCGCCACGCCCAAGAAGATGGGCGCCCAGACCGCCGAGGCCAACCTGAACGCCGGCCTCGCCGCCGCCCGTCAGATCGTCGCGTATTTCAAAGAAGGCTGCACGAAGTTCCAGCTGAACAAGTAGATACTTGCGAATTGTTAAATGCGGAGGCCAAAGAATTTTGGTCTCCGCATTTATTTGGTAGTATGATAAAAAAACATTATCTTCGAATATAGTTTTCTATAGAAAAATGGTACGAGTCAAACCTTTTGCCGCGCTGCGGCCCCCGAAAGGCATCGTGACGGAAGTCGCGGCGCCGCCCTATGACGTTCTGAATTCCGAAGAGGCCCGGAAAATGGCCGGGGAGAAATCCCTCCTGCATATCACCAAGCCCGAGATCGACTTCACGCCGATCGCCGGGGAGCACGAGCAGCGCACCTACGACCGCGCCGTCGAGAACTTCCAGGCCTGGCAGAAGAAAGGCTGGCTGGTCCGCGAAGACAAAGAGAAATACTACGTCTACGCCCAGACGATGGGCAGCCGCACGCAATACGGCATCGTGCTCTGCGCCCACACGGACGACTACGCCAACGGCATCATCAAGAAGCACGAACTGACCCGCAAGGACAAAGAAGACGACCGCATGATCCACGTCCGCATCCAGAACGCGAACATCGAGCCGGTTTTCTTCGCCTTCAAGGACAACGCCGAGCTCGGCGCGATCATCGCGAAGACCGCCGCCGGCGCCCCGGAATACAAATTCATCGACGAGAACGACTTCACGCACACCTTCTGGGTGATCGACGACGACGCGGTCAACGCCCGCATCACGGAGATCTTCACGAAGGACGTGGACGCCTTCTACGTGGCCGACGGCCACCACCGCACGGCCGCGGCCGCCCGCGTGGGCGCGGAAAAGAAGGCGCAGAACCCGAACCACACCGGCAACGAAGAGTACAACTTCTTCATGGCCGTCTGCTTCCCGGAGAGCCAGCTCGCCATCATCGACTACAACCGCGTGGTCAAAGACCTGAATGGGCTGAGCCCGAAAGAATTCTTTGCAGCCCTCTCGGAGGACTTCGTCGTCGAATGCAAGTGCGACTGCACCAAGGACGGCGGCGAATGCAAGTGCGAATATCCCTGCCACTGCAACTGCTCCGAGATCTACCACCCGGCCGGCCTGCATAACTTCTCGATGTACTTCGAGGGCGTCTGGTACAGCCTTACGGCGAAGCCCGGCCGCTACAACGACGCCGACCCGATCGGCGTGCTCGACGTCACCATCCTCTCCAACCTGGTGCTGGACAAGATCCTGGGCATCAAGGACCTCCGCACCTCCGACCGCATCGACTTCGTCGGCGGCATCCGCGGCCTGGGCGAACTGGCCCGCCGCGTCGACTCCGGCGAGATGAAGGTCGCGTTTGCGCTCTACCCGGTCAGCATGCAGCAGCTCATCAACATTGCCGACACCGGCAATATCATGCCGCCCAAGACCACGTGGTTTGAGCCCAAGCTCCGTTCCGGACTTGCCATTCATACTTTAGACTAAATACCCTTATGAAACCCGATTCGGCACTGATACACAAAACTCTCAAAGAGTTTTTCGGCTACGATGCCTTCAAGGCGGACCAGGAGAAGATCATCACGCACCTGATTGGAGGGGGTGATGCCTTCGTCCTGATGCCCACCGGAGGCGGCAAGTCGCTGTGCTATCAGCTGCCGGCTCTGGTGATGGAAGGCACGGCCATTATCATCTCCCCGCTGATCGCCCTGATGAAGAACCAGGTCGATCTGCTCCGCGGCTTCGTGGCCGGGGAGGGGAGCATCGCGCACTTCCTGAATTCCTCGCTCACGCGCCAGCAGATCGACGAGGTCCGCGAGGACCTGCTCGCCGGCAAGACCAAGCTGCTGTACGTGGCGCCGGAGTCGCTGACGAAGGACGAGAACGTCCAGCTTCTGCGGGAGGTGAAAATCTCCTTCTACGCCGTGGATGAAGCGCACTGTATCTCCGAATGGGGGCACGACTTCCGGCCGGAGTACCGCCGCATCCGCTCGCTGGTGGACCAGATCGGCCGTGCGCCCATCATCGCGCTCACGGCTACGGCCACGCCCAAAGTGCAGAGCGATATCCTCAAGAACCTTTGCATCCCGGATGCTGCCGTCTTCAAGTCCTCCTTCAACCGTCCGAATCTTTACTATGAGATCCGGGACAAGGTGGAACCGGAGAAGGACCTGATCAAGTTCATCCGCCAGAACCCCGGCAAGTCCGGCATCATCTACTGCCTCAGCCGCAAGAAGGTGGAGGAGATGGCGGAGCTGTTGTGCATCAACGGCATCAAGGCCCTGCCGTACCACGCCGGTCTGGACGCCAAGCTGCGCGCCGAGAACCAGGACAAATTCCTGATGGAAGAGGTGCAGGTGATCGTGGCTACGATCGCCTTCGGCATGGGAATCGACAAACCGGACATCCGTTTCGTCATCCACTACGATATCCCCAAGAGCATCGAGAGCTACTACCAGGAAACGGGTCGCGCCGGCCGCGACGGCCAGGAGGGCCTCTGCATCGCCTACTACAGCTACAAGGATATCCAGAAGCTGGAGAAGTTCATGCAGGGCAAGCCCATCGCCGAGCAGGAGATCAGCCGCCAGCTGCTCTCCGAGGTGCTCGCGTATGCGGAGTCCAGCCAGTGCCGCAGAAAGCTGCTGCTCAACTACTTCGGAGAGGACTTCCCGGATGAGAACTGCCACTGCTGCGACAACTGCGTGCATCCCAAGCAGACCTTCGACGGCCGCAAGGAGATGCAGCTGGTGATCCGCCTCATCGAGGCGCTTCCGGAGCACTTCAAGCTGGACCACCTCGCGAATATCCTTGCGGGCGTGACGAATTCGCTGACCAAGTCCTACAAGCACGATGAGTTGGAATTCTTCGGCGCAGGCAAGCCCCACTCTGAGAAATTCTGGTGCACCGTCATCCACCAGGGCCTGATTGCGCACCTGCTGAGTAAGGAGATCGAGACCTACGGCCTGATCCATGTCACGGACCTGGGCCGCCAGTTCGCTGCGGATCCTTGGGAGCTGCAGCTTGTGGAAGACCGCGTCTTTGCCGGCGGCGGCGAGGACGACGAGGACGACGAGGAGGCCGCAGCGGCCGCCGTGGCGATGAAAGCCGGCGGCGGAGCGGGCGACCCTGTGCTGCTGTCCATGCTCAAGGATCTCCGCAAGGATCTGGGCAAGCGCCTCAAGCTCCAGCCGTGGATCATCTTCGGCGACCCGGCGCTGGAGGATATGTCCATCCTCTATCCTGTGACCTACGAGGAGCTGAAGAACTGCCAGGGCGTGGGCGAAGGCAAGGCCCGCAAGTTCGGCGAAGAGTTCATCAAGCTGATCAAGAAATACGTCGAGGAGAACGAAATCGAGCGCCCGGACGACTTCGTCGTGAAATCCACGCCGAACAAGTCGGCCGCCAAGGTGGCCATTATCCAGAGCATCGACCGCCGGATGGACCTCGAGGATATCGCCGAGGCCCGCGAGATGGATATGGACGAGCTGCTCAGCGAGATCGAGGCCATCGTCTCCAGCGGCACCAAACTCAATCTGGACTATTACATTGAAAACAATCTCGACGAGGACATCGTTGAGGAAATCTATCGGTATTTCAAGGAGGACGCGACGTCGGACGACGTCCAGGCCGCCATGGACGCCCTTGGGCCGGACTACTATGAGAATGAGGTCCGGCTGGTCCGCCTGAAATTCCTATGTGAGATCGCACAGTGATACCGCAGGAGACCGTCAATCTGATTCTGGACACCGCGCAGATCGCGGATGTGGTGAGTGATTACGTGACGCTGAAGCGCCGCGGGGCCAATTTTGTGGCCTGCTGTCCCTTCCACAATGAGAAGACGCCCTCCTTCTATGTGTCGCCTTCCAAAGGCATCTACAAGTGCTTTGGCTGCGGCAAGGCCGGTACGGCCGTGGGCTTCGTGATGGAGCAGGAGCACTGCTCCTATGTGGAGGCCCTGCGCTACCTGGCCCGCAAGTATCACATTGAAATCGTTGAGGAGGAAGAATCTGCCGAGGAGATCGCCCGCCGGCAGCGCAGCGAAAGCCTGCTGCTGGTGTCCGAATTTGCCCGCAAATTCTTCTCCGAGCAGCTCCAGAGCGGCGAAGGCCGCGCCGTGGGCTACCAGTATTACCGCTCCCGCGGTATTGAGGACGCGACCATCGAGCGCTGGGGCCTGGGCTGGGCACCGTCGGCCCGTACGGGTCTCGTGGATGCCGCCCGTGCCGCCGGCTACAAGGACGAGTATCTGCTGGGCGCCGGGCTCGCGGTGCAGAACGAGGACGGATCGCTCGCGGACAAATTCCGCGAACGCGTGATGTTCCCGATCCATTCCGTGAGTGGACGCGTGATCGCCTTCAGCGGCCGCACGCTTCGCTCGGACAATCCCGCGAAGTACGTCAATTCGCCGGAGACGGAGATCTACATCAAGAGCCGCAACCTGCTGGGCATCTATTTCGCGAAGAGCGACATTGCCCGGGAGGACCGCTGCATCCTCGTGGAGGGCAACGTGGACGTGGTGATGATGCACCAGCTCGGCATTACCAACGTCGTGGCTTCCTGCGGCACCTCGCTCACGGTCGAGCAGGTGCGCCTGATCAAGAAATTCACGGAGAACATCACCATCATGTACGATGGCGATTCTGCCGGCATCCATGCCGCCTTGCGCGGTATCCCGATGGTGCTCGCCGAGGGGATGAACGTCCATGTGGTGTTGCTCCCTGATGGGGACGACCCCGACTCCTTCTCCCGCAAGCACAGCCGCGACGAAGTGCGCGAGTACATCGCGCAGAACGAGAAGGATTTCATCGTCTTCAAGACGGATCTGCTCCTCGCCGAGGCGGCGGGCGATCCGCTCAAGAAGGCCGGTCTGATCAACGACATCGCCGACACGATCGCGCAGATTCCCGACGCCGTCAAGCGCTCTACGTACGCGGAGGCCACGGCGCAGCAGTTCGGCATCGAGGTGGCGATCCTCTTCGACCGTATCAACAGGACGCGCCGCAAGCTGCAGGAGGATGCCCTGAAGGCTGCGGAGCGCGAGGAACGTCGTCGCCGCGGAGACCTTCAGCCGAGTGCCTACGATACGGTGGTTTCCGACGCGCAGCCCGCGCCCGAGCCGGTTGCTCCGCAGGCGATCCCGGAGGAAAACCGCATCCTGGGCCCGGCCGAGCGGGATCTGCTCTATTTTCTGCTCCGTCATGGCTGCGACGAGCTGGACTTCGAGTCCGACTCGGACTACTACAGCGGCAACGAGCAGGACAAACCCAGCGTCGCGGACTTCATCCGCGATGCCTTCAGCGACGGCACGCGGATGGCAAACAGCCTCTACGCGACCGTCTATGATGCCTTTTACGCCCTCTACGACGAGGGCTATGGCCAGCAGGAGATTGTCAAGCGTCTGCTGGACGCGGAGGATCGCCGCATCGCGGAGGTGGTCTCGCAGCTCTCCACGGAAAAGTATCAGCTGACCGTGGAGGCCTTCGAGAAATCCATGACGACCAAGGCTTCGTGGCTGGTGGCGCAAGTCCCGCGCGCCATTCTCGGCTACGCCGAACGCCGCATGCAGGACCGCTACGAAACGCTGCGCCGGCAGTTGCCGGATGCAACGCCGGAGCAGGAACCCGGCATCTTGCAGGAGATGGTCAAGATCCAGTCCGCGCAGCGGCGAATCAAACAAAGAATGGGAAGAGAAAAAAACGCAAAATAATGGACAAACAATTCAAAAGAACTCTCGTGACCTGTGCGTTGCCTTACGCCAATGGTCCTATCCACATCGGTCACCTGGCCGGTGTCTATGTGCCGGCAGACATCTATGTTCGCTATCTGCGGATGCGCGGCCGGGAAGTGCTGTACGTCTGCGGTTCCGACGAGCACGGTGTGCCGATTACCATCAAGGCCCGTCAGCAGGGCTGCACCCCGCAGGACATCGTGGACCGCTACCACGGCATCATCAAGGACTCCTTCGAGGGGCTCGGCATCCACTTCGACATCTACGGCCGTACCTCCTCCCAGGTGCACGAGAAGAACGCCTCCGGCTTCTTCCGCAAGCTCTACGATGAGGGTAAGTTCATCACCAAGGAGAGTGAGCAGTACTACGACCCCGAGGCGAAGCAGTTCCTCGCGGACCGCTACATCGTGGGCACCTGCCCCAAGTGCGGCAATGAAGGCGCCTACGGCGACCAGTGCGAGAAGTGCGGCAGCACGCTCAGCCCCGAGGAGCTGATCAACCCGCACTCCAAGCTCAGCGGTGCCGCTCCGATCAAGAAGAAAACGACCCACTGGTATCTCCCGCTGCAGGACTACGAGCAGTGGCTGCGCGAGTGGATCCTGGACGGCCACCAGGAGTGGCGTTCCAACGTCTATGGCCAGGTCAAGAGCTGGCTGGACGGCGGCCTGCAGCCGCGTGCCGTCACGCGCGACCTCGACTGGGGCGTGCCCGTGCCCGTGGAGGGCGCCGAGGGCAAGGTGCTCTATGTCTGGTTCGACGCGCCGATCGGCTATATTTCCAACACGCAGGAGCTCCTGCCGGACAGCTGGGAGAAGTGGTGGAAGTCGCCCGACACCCGTCTGGTACACTTCATCGGCAAGGATAATATTGTCTTCCATTGCATCGTCTTCCCGGCCATGCTGAAGGCCTACGGCGACGGCTACATCCTGCCGGACAACGTCCCGGCGAATGAGTTCCTGAACCTCGAGGGCGACAAGATCTCGACCTCCCGCGGCTGGGCTGTCTGGGCGCACGAGTATCTGCAGGATTTCCCGGGCAAAGAGGACGTGCTCCGCTACGTGCTCACGGCCAACGCTCCCGAGACCAAGGACAACGACTTCAGCTGGAAGGACTTCCAGCAGCGCAATAACAGCGAGCTCGTGGCGATCTTCGGCAACTTCGTGAACCGCGCCATGGTGCTGACGCACAAATATTTCGGTGGTAAGGTGCCGCCGTGCGGCGCGCTCGAGGACATCGACAAGGAGGTCCTTTCCGAGATCCCGGCGCTCAAGGCTTCGATGGAGAAGAATATAGAAGGTTTCAAATTCCGCGAAGCGCTCAAGGACGCGATGGGCATCGCCCGCATCGGCAACAAGTATATTTCCGACACGGAGCCGTGGAAGGTTGCCAAGACCGACCTCGACCGCACCGCGACGATCCTGAACATTTCCTTGCAGATTTGCGCGGACCTCGCCATCGCCTTCGAGCCTTTCACCCCGTTTGCGGCCGCGCGGCTGCGCGAGATGCTGGGTTCCGGCCTCGACTGGGAGGTGCTCGGCCGTCCGCAGGTCCTGCCTGCCGGCCATCAGCTCGGCGAGCCGGAGCTGCTCTTCGCGAAGATTGAGGACGATGCCATCCAGAAGCAGCTCGACCGCCTGGACCGCATCCGCGCCGAGCGCGAGGCGGCCGCCAAGGCCGAAGCCGCGAAGCAGGTGGCTCCGCAGAAGGAGGAATGCACCTTCGAGGAGTTTGAGAAGATGGACATCCGTACCGCCACGGTCCTCGAGGCCGAGCGCGTGCCGAAGACCGATAAGTTGCTGAAACTCACCATCGATACGGGTATCGACAAGCGGACCATCGTGTCTGGCATCGCCGAGTTCTACACGCCTGAGGCGATGGTCGGCAAGCAGATCTGCATCCTGGCGAACCTCAAGCCCCGCACTATCCGCGGCATTGAGAGCCACGGCATGATCCTGATGGCCAAGCAGGGCGACGGCACGATGCGTTTCATCACGCCGCAGGAGGTGCTCGCCAATGGCGCGATTGTTGGATAATCTGGTCCGGCCGGCAAGTCCTGTCCGGGGTGCGATCGCTTCGCGACCCTGCCCGGGAAAATGCACCCCCGGACAGGACTTGCCGCTCCGGACAAATACAAACGACAATGAAAGTACTGATTATCGACGACGAGCGGGCGATCCGCAATTCCCTCGGGGAGATTCTCACCGACGAGGGCTATGAGGTGGATACCGCCGAGGACGGCGCCACCGGCCTTCAGCAGGTGGAGAAAGAGAAGTATGACGTGATTTTCTGTGACATCAAGATGCCTGGCATGGACGGCGTCGAGGTGCTCGGGAAGCTCACGGAAATGGGTCTGGACAGCGCTGTGGTCATGATTTCCGGCCACGCCGACATCGAGACGGCCGTCGAATGTATCAAGATGGGCGCCTTCGATTTCGTGCAGAAACCGCTGGATCTGAACCGCATTCTCATCACCATCAAGAACGCTTCCGAGCGGGTGTCGCTGACCTCGCAGAACAAGGCGCTCAAGAAGAAGGTGTACGGTGCCGACATGATCGGCGAGTCCGCCCCGATGCAGCTCATCCGCGAGATGATCGCGAAGGTGGCGCCGACCGACGCGCGCGTGCTCATCACCGGGCCGAACGGCTCCGGTAAAGAGCTTGTGGCGCGCAACCTCCACCAACTCAGCCCGCGCAGCGCGATGCCGTTTGTCGAGGTGAACTGCGCCGCCATTCCCTCGGAGCTGATTGAAAGCGAGTTGTTCGGCCACGAGAAGGGTTCCTTCACCTCTGCCATCAAACAGCACAAGGGCAAGTTCGAGCAGGCCGACGGCGGCACGCTCTTCCTGGACGAGATTGGTGATATGAGTCTCGCTGCGCAGGCCAAGGTGCTGCGCGTGCTGCAGGAGAAGAAACTTTCCCGCGTGGGATCTGACAAGGATATTGAGGTCGATGTGCGTGTGATTGCCGCGACGAACAAGGATCTGCAGGCAGAGATTGAGAAGGGGAATTTCCGCGAGGACCTATATCATCGCCTCAGCGTGATTGTCGTGCGCGTGCCGTCGCTGGACGAGCGCCGCGACGACATTCCGCGCCTGATCGACCATTTCCTCGGCAAGTATACCGACGGCAGCAAGCCGCGCTCTTTCTCGCCCGAGGCCGTGAAGCTTCTCCAGGAGAAGCACTGGCCCGGCAACATCCGCGAGCTCGACAACGTCGTTGACCGTCTCCTGATCCTCGGCGGCGAACCCATCTCCGCCGACGACGTCAAAACTTACGTGAATTTATAGTCATTCGCCGGCTCCGACCGGCGAATCTCGTATAACGGTGGCGCCGCGGCGGGCGAAGCGGCGGGCCTCGGCGTCGGTGAAGCGCCCGTCGGTGGGGTCGTTGTAGCGGCTGCGCTCGAAAGAGAGCAGCTCGTGGGTGTCGGCTGCGATGAGCATCTTATAGCAGACGGTCCTGGGGCCGAATTCTTCCGGAGCGATGGTGATGGTGAGCAGGGCGCCCGGCTCGCCGCGCAGGTAGGCCTGGTCGGCCAGGTCGGGGTCGAAATAGACCGTGCGACCGCGCAGATGGATGTGATTGGCCGATTCCAGACCGCCGTAGGCCACCTTGTCGGAAGTCATGGCTTCTTCCGTGAAGCGCTGGATGATGTCGATGAAGGCGCCCATGAAGACGAGTTCCCGACCTGTGGGATTGTCCACGCTGGCAATCGGCATCCGCACCACCTCGAAGGGCCGCTTGAGCTGGTCCGGGTCGTCCGGTTTGCCGCCTTTTTCCAGAATCAGATACGCCAGCCCCGCTTCCTGAGCCAGGGTGAGAAAGTAGTACGAGGATGAGCTCCGGATGCGACTGTACTCGTCGGGGTCGCAGAACTCGAAAGGGGAGATGCGCCAGTGTACGGCGATCTCCTCCCGCAGGGCGAGCTCCAGGAACGAGTGGCCCTGGAGGACGATCTTGGTGGTCTTGGTGGGGAAGTCCGCCAGGCGCATCTTGCGGGTGTAGAACTTCCCCTGGCCGGACATCGGGACGGTGACGGCCAGGAGCAGAAGGGTCAGAAAAAGATGGGTCAATCGCCTTTTCATACGAGCAAATTTACGTAAAAATCATTACATTTGTAAACTATGTCAGACTACGTTGTATCAGCACGCAAATACCGTCCCGACTCTTTCGAGTCGCTGATCGGACAGGATAACATCGCGCGGACCCTCAAGAATTCGATCCAGCGCGGTCAGCTCGCGCACGCTTATCTGTTCTGCGGCCCCCGGGGCGTGGGCAAGACGAGTGCGGCGCGCATCTTTGCCAAGACCATCAACTGCTCGAATCCGGGCCCCGACCTGGAACCCTGTGGCAAGTGTGATTCCTGCCGTTCGTTCGCCGAAGGACGTTCGTACTGCATCCACGAGCTGGATGCGGCTTCCAACAACGGCGTGGATGATATCAAGGCGCTGATGGACCAGGTGCAGATCCCGCCGCAGGTGGGCCGCTACTCGGTCTATATCATTGATGAGGTGCACATGCTGTCGCAGTCGGCATTCAACGCTTTCCTCAAGACCCTCGAGGAGCCGCCGGCACACGCGATCTTCATCCTCGCGACGACGGAGAAGCACAAGATCCTGCCGACCATCCTGAGCCGCTGCCAGACCTACGATTTCAACCGCATCGGCGTGTCCGACATCGTCCGCAACCTGCGGGATATCGCCGGCAAGGAGGGGATCACGGTGGACGACGAGTCCCTGCATGTGATCGCCCACAAGGCCGACGGCGCCATGCGCGACGCGCTGACGCTCTTCGACCAGACGGTTGCCTTCTGCGGCACGGACATCCACTACGAGGATGTGATCCGCAACCTGGGCGTGCTGGACTACGAGTTCAGCTTCCGCCTGGTGGATGCCGCCCTGGCGGGCGACTATGCTACGGCGCTGCTGATCTTTGACGAGATCCTCTCGAAAGGCTTCAACGCGCAGCATTTCGTGGCGGCGCTGAGCGCGCACCTGCGCGATCTGCTGGTGAGCCGCACGGGCGGTCTGGAGGCCCTGCTGGACCTGCCGGATTCGCTGCGGGCCCGCTACAAAGAGCAGGGGGAGCGCTGCAGCGTGAAATGGCTCTACGACGCCCTCGGCGTCACCACCGCCTGCGAAGCCGGCTATCGCCTCGCTACCAACCCGAGACTCCATATTGAGTTTGCTCTGATGAAGCTCGCGTTCCTGCTGCAAGCCCCTGCTGCGCAGACTACTGCTGTTGCCGGAAACGGTGCGAGGGCGCACGCGAGCGAGAGCGATCCGCGTGCCATCCCCCTTGAGGGGGTGCAGGGGGTGAAAGCAGATTCGCCTGCGAAGCAGACCACGGGCGGCCACGGTTTCCCGGGGCAGCACTCTGCCACCGCCCCGAAAGAAGAAGCGCCAAAGTCTGAGCCAGCGAAGGCGGACACCGTTGAAGCACCCGCGGAGCAGCCGTCTGCTAAGTCGGAACTGTCCCAGCCTGCGGAGACCGTAGCCACCCTCGGCTCCGTAAGAGGGAGGGGCCCGCTTCCGAAGGAAGTGGGAGGGGTCCCGCGCAGCGGGACGTCTCAGCAGGCTGGGGGCAGTTCCGCAGCAGACGCTGCTCCGAAGAGAAAGAAGGCTTCGTCGTTGAGCCTGAGTGCGTTGATGGATGAGGAGGAACCGGAAGTGATGCCTGCTGCAGCGGCGCAGGCTGCGGAGGAGCAGCCGGAGGCGCTGCCCGAGGACGGCGTGCTGGCCGGGAAGTGGAAAGAGCTGGCGGCGCTGTTCGCGAGCCAGCCGCGCCTGGCGAACGCCCTGTCCAACGCCAACCTGACCTTCCGCGAAGAAGAAGGCCGCAAGGTCGTCGCCTTCACCGTGACCAACGAAGCCCAGAAGAAATGGATCGAAGAGCGCATCCTGCGCGACCTGGAAGGCAAATTCGCCCGCCTGACGGGCTGCGGCAAGCTCCGCCTCGAACCCACGGTCCTGCCCGAAGAAGAGCAGGAAAAGAAAATCTACATGCCCTCCGAGAAAGCGGAGGACCTGATGAGCAAAAACGAAGAGGTCCGCAACCTGGTGGTGGACCTCGGACTGGATATCAAATAGCTGCGAGATGAAACTGCATTGCGAGAACCTGGTCAAGAAGTACGGCGTCCGCACGGTCGTCAAAGGCGTGTCGATGGAAGTCGAGCAAGGAGAAATCGTCGGCTTCCTGGGCCCGAACGGTGCCGGCAAGACCACCAGCTTCTACATGATTACCGGGCAGATTGTCCCGAACGAAGGCCGCGTGTGGCTGGACGACGAAGAAATCACCGGCCTGCCAATGTACCAGCGTGCGCAGAAAGGCATCGGCTACCTGCCGCAGGACGCCTCCGTGTTCCGCAAGATGAGCGTCGAGGACAACATCGTCTCCGTCATGGAAATGCGCGGCATTCCCAAGCCGGAGCGCGAGCGGCGGCTGGAATCGCTGATCGACGAATTCAACCTCTCCAAAGTCCGCAAATCGCTGGGCATCCAGCTCTCCGGCGGCGAGCGGCGCCGCTGCGAGATTGCGCGCGCCCTTGCGATCGACCCGAAATTCATCCTTCTTGACGAACCCTTCGCGGGCGTGGACCCGATCGCCGTGGAGGACATCCAGTACATCATCGCCAAGCTGAAATACCGCAACATCGGCGTCATCATCACGGACCACAACGTGGGCGAGACCCTCGCCATCACGGACCGCGCCTACCTCCTCTACGAAGGCACGATCCTCCAGCAGGGTACCCCGCAGGAGCTGGCCGCCGACGAAGACGTCCGCACCAAATATCTTGGCTCGGGCTTCGTGCTGAAGCGCTCCGTCTCCGTGGAGCGCGCCCGTGCCGAATACGAAAAATCTAAACCACAGTAATTATGCGCTTTCCTGACATTACCATCGCCATCGACGGTTACTCTTCCACCGGGAAGAGCACCTTCGCGCGGCTGATAGCGAAGCACTTCGACTTCCTGTACCTGGACTCCGGCGCGCTGTACCGCGGCGTGACCCTCTTCGCGCAGGAGCAGGGGCTGATTGCCCCGGACAACACCATCGACCCGGCCCTGGAAAAGGCCCTGGAAGGCCTGGACCTGCATTTCGAACCCGGGACGGTGCTCCACATGGGCGAGCGCAACATCGAGAAGCAGATCCGCACGATGGAGGTATCCTCGCAGGTGAGCCCGATTGCGGCGGTGCCCTATGTGCGTGGCTACGTGGATGAGCGCCTGCATGCTTTCTCCGCTGCCGGCCGCGTCGTGATGGACGGCCGCGACATCGGCACCACCGTCTTCCCGAACGCCGAGATCAAGATCTTCATGACCGCACGTCCCGAGGTGCGCGCCCAGCGCCGCTTCGACGAGCTGGTGTCCAAAGGAGAGACGCCCGTCTTCGAAGAGGTTCTGAAAAACCTCCAGGAGCGCGACTACATCGACTCCCATCGCGAGACCTCCCCGCTGCGCCGGGCCGCGGACGCTTTCGAACTGAATAATTCTGAAATGACCCTGACCGAGGAAATCGCCTGGGTGGAGGGTCTCATCCGCGGGAAATTCGGCCTGCTGAACGCGCCGGAGGAGCTATGATGCGGGTTGAGATCGATCCGCACTCCGGCTTCTGCGGGGGCGTGATCAAGGCCATCGGCACGGCAGAGCAGATCCTCAACAAGGGCGGGCGGCTGTATTCCCTGGGCGCCATCGTCCACAACGAAGAAGAGCTTGCGCGTCTGCAGGGCCGCGGCCTTGTGACCATCGACCGGGAGGATCTTCGGGAAATGCGCGATCCGGTGCAGGGGGAAACCCTGCTCATCCGGGCGCATGGCGAGCCGCCCCAGGTCTATCGGCGGGCGGAAGAACTGGGTTTCCAGGTCGTCGATTGCACCTGCCCGGTGGTGCTGGCCCTGCAGAAAGAGATCCGCGAAGCGCGTCTGCGCATGGCGCCGGTGGAAGGTCAGATCGTGATTTTCGGCAAGATCGGCCATCCGGAAGTGCTCGGCCTGGTGGGCCAGGTGGACGGCGGCGTGACCGTGGTCGAGAACTTGGAACAGTTGCGCGACCGCATTGCAGACGGGACCCTTCGCACGTATCGCGATATTGAACTGTTCTCCCAGACAACCATGAGCCCGGAAGGGTACCTGCACATTCAGCAGTATCTTTCGAGTATGATGGCCGGTGCCGAGTTGAAGATCCACGCGACCATCTGCAAGCAGGTCGCATCCCGCCACCGGGAGCTCTCCGAGTTCGCGCGCAGCCACGACGCCATCGTTTTCGTGTCGGGCCGTGACAGCTCCAACGGCAAGGTCCTCTGCGAGCTGTGCCGCAGCGCCAACGCCCGCACCTGGCACATCGGATCCGTGTCCGAACTGCGCCGCGAATGGTTCCGCCCGGACGACAGCGTGGGTGTGTGCGGAGCCACGTCTACGCCTAAGTGGCTGCTGGAGGAAGTGGCCGCCGCCATCAAAAATTTGCAATAGTTGAGGCAATTCCGTAAATTTGCCCGGTTATACGCGAAATCAAACCAATAAGAGATAATTTTTTATGGCAACAACAGCTGATTTTAAGAACGGACTTTTCCTCAAGTACAACGGCAAGCCGTGCCAGATCGTTTGGTTCCAGCACGTGAAGCCGGGCAAGGGCCCCGCTTTCGTGAAGACCAAGCTCCGCAACCTGGAGAACGGCAATATCCTGGAAAACACGTTCACCGCCGGCATGAAGATCGAGACGATCGATGTCGAGCGCCGTCCCTACCAGTTCCTCTACGCTGAGGAAGATGGGTTCAACTTCATGCACGAAGAGACCTACGAGCAGATCCTGCTCCAGAAGGACCTCGTCGAGAACGCCGACCTGATGAAGGAAGGCCAGCACGTCGAAATGATGTTCGTGGTGGGCGAAGAGCGCTGCCTTACCTGCGAGCTCCCGACCTACGTCACCCTCGAGGTTACGTACTCCGAGCCTGCCGTCAAGGGCAACACCGCCTCCACCTCCGCCCTCAAGGAAGTTACCCTCGAGACGGGCGCCAAGGTGATGGTTCCGCTGTTCATCGAGACGGGCGAGAAGATTAACGTCAACACCGCTGACCGTTCCTACGGCGGCCGCGCGTAATAGAAAAGAAGCTACAACTGCTGCTGCTCAATCTTGAGCTGCTGTATCTTGTAGGATTTGCCCTTGGAACTCACGAAAATGGTGACGGAGTAATTCTCCCCACCAGCGTTGAGGGTTCCGAGGGCATATTTCATATTGTCGCGTCCTGCGGTATGGTTGACCTCGAAGGAACGCGGCGTATGGCTCTCGAAGAAGCTCTTGACGATCTGGCGGGCCTGGGCCTTGCTGGCGTTGCTGCTCTGGCTGGTCACGGCGATTTCCAGATTGTCGTCGAACCAGGCGGAGAGGTTGTCGGCGTTGCCCTGCACGATGTATTTGCAAATCGGGATAAATACATCATACCCTGCAGGCTGGGCCGAAAGGCGTCCGCAGAAGAGCAGGGGCAGGAGTACTGCCGCTATGGTGAGCAGTCGTTGCACGTTCGCAAAAGATTGCAAATTTCGAGCCACGTTATTATATTTGTGCTTGTATGCGAATTACTTTGCTCACAGTCGGTAAGACGGATATTGCCTGGGTCCGGCAGGGTCTGGAGATGTATGTTTCCCGGCTGGAGCACTATGTGCCTTTTTCTCTGAAGGAGATACCCGAACTGAAGGGCGTATCGGCATTGACGCGCGAACAGATCAAGCAGCGTGAGGGGGAGATGATCCTGCGCCAGGTGGCGCCCGCGGACGAAGTGGTGCTGCTCGACGAGCACGGCCGCGAGTATCGCTCGTTGGAGTTTGCCGACTGGCTGGGCGGGCGCATGGCGCGCTCGGGCCGGGACCTGGTGTTCGTGATCGGCGGAGCGTACGGCTTTTCGGATGCGGTGTATGCCCGCGCCGACGGCAAGCTGTCCCTTTCGAAGATGACCTATTCGCATCAGCTGGTGAGAACGATTTTTGCAGAACAACTATACCGGGCTTTCACCATCTTGCGCGGTGAGCCCTACCATCACGAATGACTTGGGGAAGACATAGCCGGGAGTGGTTCGCCGTGGTCTCGCTTGTGGCCGGGGCGGCGCTCTTCATCGCTTCGCTGAATGATACCCGTTCGCCGGGCGACACGGGGCGCGAAGCGCGGCGCGTGGAGCGTGTGCTGGCGCGTCGCGCCTCGCAGCTGGACGCCTACGCGGCCCAGGCGCTTGCGCAGGACCCCGAGGACTGGATGCAATTGGAAGGCTTGCCGCAGGACTTCGTGCTGTATCGCTATTGCAGCGACACTTTGCAGTCCTGGTGCCACGAGTTCCCGGTCTCCAACGATAATATCAACCGGCGCGTATATGTGCCATTCGTCGCGGATCCGCGCATTTCGGCGGAGTCGCCGTTATTGCAGGTCACGGATTCGCTGGGCTTCCACAGCCTGGGCTCGTATTGGTACCTGGCCAAATGGGTCGGAGACGGCAATGTCCGGGTTCTGGCCGGCCTGGAGGTGCAGAACCGAAGCCTCCGCTTGCAGCGGCGCTTCTCGATCCGGCCGCTGTCGGTCAGCGGCGGGTCGGTTGTCTCGGTGCAAGGGCGGCCGCAGTTCAAGATCCTGCTGGAGTCGCTGAGCGCTTCCGGTCGGGATGCGACTCCGCTGCTGTGGATTTCGATAGCTGCCATTCTGCTGGCTTTCCTGCTGTTCCTGTCGGCCAAGCGCACGCCGCGACGTTTCGCCTGCGTGTCGCTCGGTGCGCTGATCCTGCTCGCTGGCTTGTATTTCTGGGGCCGTTTCTCGGGCAGTCGCGTGCTGGTCTTCTCGCCGATGCTCTATGCCGGCGGCGACGTGCTGTATTCGCTGGGCGCCGTGATTATCATCAACCTCGCGATCCTGATGTGCGCGGCCTGCGCCTACATGGTGCGGCGCAAGCTTTGGGCCTGGATGAATACGCGCCCGCGTCGGATAGCCGTCCTGATCTCCGTTGTTCTCCTGGCGGTCGGCGTCATCATTTATTCCCAGTCTGCCCTGCGCAGCATTGCGCTCAACTCTGGCTTCTCGCTTGAGATCTATAAGTTAGGACAACTCTCGCCGTTCTGCATCATCGTGTATTTGTCCTTCATCTCGATGCTGATCAGCGTGCCGCTGCTTCTGCAGCTGGCGGCGCCCGCCCTGTGTCGTCCGGACGGCCGCTCTTTCGACGCCTTCTCGCTGACCGGCCGCGTGGTGTATGCGGTGCTGGTGGCGGCCTACCTGGTGGTGACGGCCGGCGTGCTGGGTTTCCAGAAGGAACAGGACCGGATGGGCCTGTTGGCGAACCGGCTTTCCTTCGACCGGGATATTGCGCTGGAGCTCCGCCTGCGGCGGGTCGAGGCGCAGATTGCAGACGACATGATCCTGTCCGCGCTCTCGCATTTCGAGGGCACGGAGCAGTCCATTCAGAGCCGTATTTCGGATTATTATCTCTCCGGCATCGATCGGGACTACCTGGTCTCGACGCGGGTCTTCAACGAATACAACAACACCCGCGATGCGGCGGCCGAGTTCAGCTCGATGCTGCGGGACGGTGTGGCCATTGCCGATAATTCCCGCTTCCTGTATGCGCGGCACGAGAATGGACGCCCGTACTATGTCGGCGTGTTCTTCTATCTCTCCGAAGAGGGGACGATGTCACGGGTGCTGGTGCGCCTGGAGCAGCGCGAGAGCCGTGGCGGACGCGGCTATGCCGGCATTTTCGGTTTCTCGACGCCTGGCCAGGTCAACCTGCCTTCGGGCTACTCCTACGCCCGTTATTCCGGGCGCGACATCAAGGCTTACAAGGGTAACTACCCTTATCCGACGCGCGTGGACGATGATCTCTATGTCTTGCTGTACGCCTCCGAAAGCGGGCACCTGCAGACGGAAGGCTACACGCATTTCATGTACGTGGTGGGCGAAGGGGAAGCCGTCGTGATTTCACGCGCCAGCGTGGGGGTCCTGTCCTACATCATGGCGGGCGTCCTGGTGGGCCTGATCGCCTTCCTGGCACTTTCGCTGGCCCTGCTGCGCCGGCCCAAGCCGCAGGTGTTCCGGCAGTCCTATTTCAAATCGCGGATCTCCGGCGTCCTGCTTACCTCGCTGCTGCTCACCCTGCTGGTGATGGCGCTCGTGAGCGTGCTCTTCGTGTACTCGCGCAACAACAGCAACCGCCAGACGGTGATGTCCGACAAGATCGGTTCCATCGTCGCCATGATGGACGCGGGCCTGCAGGATGCGGAAAACGTGAGCGAAATCAATTGGCAGTCGCTGCGCGTGCTGATGGAGCGCGTGGGCAAGGAGACCGGCTCCGACATCACGCTCTACACGCCCTCCGGCGTGCTGATGATGACCACGACTCCGATGGTCTTCGAACAATTAATGGTCACGGAGCGGATGAACGGGACGGCCTACTATAACATCATGTACCGCAACCGCCGCCACTACATCCAGGAGGAGCGGCTCGGCATGCAGAAGTTCTACAGTATGTACGCTCCGCTGTTCGCCTCCGACGGCTCGATGGTGGCCATCCTCTGTTCGCCGTATAACGAAGATACCTACGACTTCGAGGAGGATGCGGTCATGCACTCGGTGACGATCCTTTCGCTCTTCCTGCTCTTCCTGCTGATGGCGCTCTTTATGGTGGCGCGCATCGTGGACCGTATGTTCAAGCCGCTGAGCGAGATGAGTTCCAAGATGGCCAGCGCCGACCTGGACAACCTGGAATATATCCATTATGACCGGGACGACGAGATTTCCTCCATCGTCCAGGCCTACAACCGCATGGTCTCCGAACTGTCCGAGAGCTCGCGCAAACTGGCGCAGGCCGAGCGGGACAAGGCGTGGAGCGGCATGGCGCGCCAAGTGGCGCACGAGATCAAGAACCCGCTGACCCCGATGAAGCTTCAGCTCCAGCGGGTCATCCGCCTCAAGGAAAAGGGCGATCCGGCCTGGCAGACGCGCTTCGAGGAAGCGAGCCAGGTGATTCTGGACCATATTGATATCCTGACCGATACGGCCAACGAATTCTCCACCTTCGCCAAGCTCTATACCGAGGAGCCGACGACCATCGTCCTGGATAAGTTGCTGCGCGAGGAGATCTCGATGTTCGACAATAAGGAGAACATCAGCTTCGACTACCTGGGCCTGTCGGACGTGAAGATCCGTGGCCCGAAGCCGCAGCTCACGCGCGTGTTCGTCAACCTGCTCGGCAACGCCGTGCAGGCCATCGGCGATGCGCCGGACGGCCGCATCGTGGTGTCGCTGCGCAAAAGCGTTACGGACGGTTTCTGGGATATCGTCGTGGAGGACAACGGTCCCGGCGTCTCCGACGAGCATGTCGAAAAGCTCTTCACTCCGAATTTCACGACCAAGAACGGTGGTTCCGGCTTAGGGCTCGCCATCAGCCGGAGCATCCTGGAGCGCTGCGGCGCCACCATTTCCTACTCCAAGTCCTTTACCCTCGGCGGTGCCTGCTTTACCGTCCGCTATCCTGATAACGATAAAACCGCATAACCCCATGAAACAATTAACCACCCTGCTGCTGGGCCTGCTCGCCGCCGTGTCGGTGTCGGCCCAGACATCCTCCAACGTCTTCTGGTTCGACAAGCCGGCCTCCTACTGGGAGGAAGCGTTGCCGGTCGGCAACGGCCGCATTGGCGCCATGGTGTTCGGCGGCACGGACACGGAGGAGATTCAGCTCAACGAAGAGACTATCTCGACGGGCGGCCCGTACGAAAACTGGAACCCGAACGGCCTGAAGAACCTGCAGAAGGTCCGTGACCTGATTTTTGCCGGGGCGTATGAACAGGCCCAGGACCTTGCCGAGGCGAACTTCCTCTCGCCCGTGGGCGAAGAAATGTCCTACCAGACCGCCGGTTCCGTGAAAATCGCGTTCCCGGCGCGTAGCGGGGCGGTGACGGATTACCATCGCGAACTCGACCTGGACCGCGCCGTGGTGACTACCCGCTACAAGGTGGACGGCGTGGAGTATGTCGAGCAGGTTTTCTCTTCTTTTGTCGATAATCTCGTCATCGTCCGCCTGACGGCGTCGCAGCCGAAGGCGCTCAGCTGTGAGCTCAGCTTCACCACGCCGATGAAGGACACGCACTTGAGCGTGCCCGCAAAGAACCAGCTCCGCCTGGAGGGGCAGGGGGCTGAGAAAGGCGGCATTCCGGGTGCCATTCACTATGTTAACGACCTCAAAGCGACGACCCGGGGCGGCAAGCTGAGCGCGACGGACTCCACGCTGCGCGTAGACGGCGCCACAGAGCTGCTGCTGCACATCGCGATGGCTACCAATTTCGTGGACTACCGGACGGTGAACGCCGATCCGTACGCCCGCAACGCCGCGAGCCTGAAAAATGCTTCGAAAAAGTACGCCCAGGCGCTCGCCGCACACGTGGCCGCCTACCAGAAGCAGTTCGGCCGCGTGAAGCTTGCCTTCGCGCCCTCCGGCGTGCCGGACGCCCCGATCAACGAACGCATTCGCAATTTCGCGCAGACGCGTGATGCCCAGCTGGTCTCGCTCTACTTCCAGTTCGGCCGCTACCTGCTGATCAGCTGCTCGCAGCCGGGCACACAGGCGGCCAACCTGCAGGGCATCTGGAATGCCAGCCTGATGGCCCCCTGGTGCGCCAATTATACGACCAACATCAATACGGAGATGAACTACTGGCCGGCGGAGCTGACCAACCTGCCGGAGCTGCACGAGCCGCTGCTGCGGATGATCCGCGAGCTGGCGGTGACGGGTGCCAACACCGCCCGCAACATGTACGGCTGCCGGGGCTGGGTGGTACACCACAACTCCGACCTCTGGCGCGTCACGGGCGCGCTGGACTACGCCTACTGCGGCCTCTGGCCGAGTGGCGCCGCCTGGCTGTGCCAGCACCTCTGGGACCGCTACCTGTACAGCGGAGACAACGCCTATCTGGCTGAGGTGTACCCGCTGATGAAGGGCGCGGCCGAGTTCTTCGTGGACTTCCTGGTGGAAGATCCGAACACGGGCTACCTCGTGGTGACGCCCTCCGACTCGCCGGAGAACCGTCCGGCGCATCTGAAGACCAATATGTTCGCGGGCATCACGATGGACAACCAGCTCGTGACGGACCTCTTCTCCAATACCGAGCGCGCGGCCGGCATCCTCGGCTGCGATGTGGCTTTCTGCGACACGCTCGCGACGATGCGCCGCCGCCTGCCGCCGATGCAGATCGGCCAGTACGGCCAGCTGCAGGAGTGGTTCGAGGACTGGGACAGCCCGACCGACAACCACCGCCACGTCTCGCACCTGTGGGGCTTCTATCCCGGCTACCAGATTTCCCCTTACCGCACACCGGTGCTTACGGAGGGCGTGCGTAACACGTTGATCCAGCGTGGCGACCCTTCCACGGGCTGGTCGATGGGCTGGAAGGTCTGCCTCTGGGCGCGTATGCTGGACGGCAACCACGCCTTCAAGCTCATCACGGACCAGCTGACCCTGGTGGATCCGAGCCGGCGCTGGCAGACGGGCGGCACGTATCCCAACCTGTTCGATTCTCATCCGCCGTTCCAGATCGACGGTAACTTTGGCTGTACTGCCGGCATCGCAGAACTCTTCCTGCAGAGCCACGACGAGGCCGTCCACCTGCTTCCGGCCCTGCCGGACGCGCTGCCGGACGGCTGCGTGGAGGGTCTCCGTGCCCGCGGCGGCTTCGTGCTGGAACATCTGGAATGGAAAGATGGCCACATCGTCGAAGCGCGCTTGCGCTCCACGATCGGCGGCAATCTTCGCGTGCGCTCGTACGACGCGCTGACCTCCGATGTCCCCCTGCGTGAAGCCGAGGGCGCTAATCCCAACCCGCTTTTTGCGGTTCAGGAGATCGCCCGCCCGATGATCAGCGAGCGTGCGCCGATGCGCGGCTTCATCGCGCCGCAGGCGCAGCTCTACGACATCGCGACCGAGCCGGGGCAAGTGATCACCCTGCGCGCGGCTTATTGATCGGGTGTCTGCTGCTTGAACGCGCTCGGCGTCATGCCGAATTCCTTTTTGAAGATCTTGCTGAAATAGTGGGGATCGTTGATGCCCACGGCATAAGAGATATCGGTCATCGACCGCCCGCCTTCGCGGATGAGCGCCTGCGCGCGTTCAAGCCGCAAGCGGCGCAGGAAGGTGGCCGGTGTCGTCCCCAGCAGGGTGCGGCAGCGGCCGAATAGCACGGAGCGGCTGACGCCCAGGCCTTCGCACATCTGCGGTACGTCGAGATTGCCGTCATCCAGGTGAGCCTCCAGATACTCCGTGAAAGTCTCTACAAAGCGGCGGTCCTCCCCGTGCAGGCCACGCAGGGCGGGATTTTCGGCCTCGCCGGACAACTCGGAAACCTGGCTCCTCCAACGGCGCGTGAGCAGGAAGACGATGAGCCCGACAAGCAACAGGGTAAAGATAGCGAACCAGCCGGTTTTTACGAGGTTGCGCCGAACGATGATGACAAATCTCCGCTCGTTGTCCACCTCGAGGCCGCCACCGTTGGTCGAACGGATGTGCAGGGTGTACCTGCCGGGGGGCAGGGGATCGATGCTCAACGAGGTCCGGTTTCCCAGGGGGACCCAATCCTTGTCCACGCCGTCCAGCTTGTAAGAATAAAGGATCTGCTCCGGGGCGGTCAGGTCTACGGCCGTCATCTGGACGCGAATACCGTCTTTGGGAAGGATATGCACGGGCGTTGCCTCGTCCACGTCGCGGCGTACGCCGGAGACGTAGAAACTCTGGATGAGCAGTTCCGGGACGTAGTCGTCGTTCAGAATTTCCGTGGGGTCGAAATAGAGGATGCCGGCCGAAGTGTTAAAGCAGATACTGCCGTCCTGCAGACGAGTGGGGGTGCCTTCGTTGAAACGGAAGGCGTGTCCGAGTCGCTCGTAAGGGAAGCCGATGAGGCTGCCGGTCTGCGGATTCAAGCGGTTGAGGCCGGCCTGCGTGGCGATCCAGAGGTTGCCCGCGTCGTCTTCGATGGCGGAGAGGACATAATTGGAGAGCAGTCCGTCGTTCGCGGTCCAGGTGCGGAAGTTGCTGTCGGGCTCGCCGCTATCCATTTTAAGCAGACCGGCTCCGTAGGAGCAGACGTACAGGTCGCCCTCCTTGGTGAAGAGGATATGCTGGATGTCGTAATCGACGATCTCCGGGAAGCGCTCGAAATGCATGTTCTCCGGTTCGCCGAAGGGGTGGTCGCAGACGAAGAGGCCCATCTGGCCGCCGGCGTAAAGCCGGCCGTCCGGACTGAGCGCGAGGCAGCGCATGCGGTTGCGCCGGTCGGTCGGGAAACTGAGCCGGTTGCGCTTGCTGATGAACATCCGCTCCGTCTTGTCCAGGTCCACGTAGGCGATGCCGTCGTCGAAGGTACCGATCCACAGGCGGTGGGAGCTGTCTTCGAGCAGGGAGAAGATATCATTGCTGTTAGGGCCGTAGAAGAGATCGTCCTTTGGGTAGCGAACCACGTTGTAGCGCATCTGCTCGTCGTCCTGCAGGCTCATTTCCAGCAGGCCGGCGCCGCGGGTGCCCGCCCAGAGCTTGCCGTCGTGCGTGCGCGTGAGGGAATAGGCCGGGCGTTCCAGACGCCAGGATGCGCGCTCGCGCAAAGTAGCGTCCAGCACGTGCATGCGACCGTCCCGCGTGGCGGCGAAGATCCGGCCGCTCTCGTCCTGCAGCAGGGCGCGGACGCTGTTCTCCTGCGCCACCTGCCCGCTCCCGTCGATGGAGTGGAGGTTGAAATGGTCCCGATGGAAGACAATGCGCTCCAGCCCGCCCCAGTTCGATCCGAGCCAGAGGTTGCCCTGCCGGTCGACCAGGAACGAGGTGATGCCCGTTTCTGAATTCCAGCCCTGCCGGGGTTCTGCACCCAGGGAGGGGTAAAGTTTCCGGTTGTCCTTGTTGTACCAGGACAGGCTCCCCTGCTCGGGGAAAACCCAGAGAATGCCGCTAAAGTCCTTGTCGCAGGAATAGTTGCGACTTTCTCCGTCCGTATCCTCCTGGACGACGATGTATTGTATCCCGTTGTTCAGGTCCAGTGCTACGATGCCGCGCCGGTCCGAGCCGAGAAGCAGCTCCGAGCGGTCCGGTACGCGGGTGATAAAGGTGATGTTGCCGCGCAGGCGGGTCGGAAGCGTGCTGAGCTGCCCTTCCTGGAAGCGCATCAGCTCTCCGCCTGCCGAGCCGATATACAGGGCGTTGTCCGTCATCTCGGCGCAAAAGGCGGGCGTGTCCGTCGTCATCAGGCGGTTGCGGTAAATCCCCTTGTCGGTCAGTATCCAGGTGTCGAAATCCTGATAGGAGATAATGGCCTGGACCGTCGCATCCTCGCGGACCCGGCAGAAATGGGAGAAAGAGGCGTCAAGCACCTCGTTGTCCGATGTCAGAAAGTACAATTCGTCCCCTTCCGGCCGAAACATCGCCTGGATGCCCTCCCCCTTGCGGTCCACCGGGTCCAGGACGCGCTTCTGGGGATTGAGACGGTAGAGGCGGTTATCATAGGACAAGGCCAGAATCTCGTCGTTGGAGAGGGCCTCGACGTTGACGAAATGATTGCTGCGGGGGTTGTTGCGATCCTCAGGGTTGTCCGTTCGGTAGTTCTGGAATGTCCGACCGTCGAAGGAATAAAGCCCGCCCCAGGTGGCGAGCCACAACTGCCCGTGGCTGTCCTGCGCCATGTCTTCGACCGTGGTGCCGCTGAAACCGTTTTCCCGCCCGTAGCGGGTAAACGTGTGTGGCGGTTGTGCGAAGGCAGGCTCAGCCAGGTAAATCAGGCCAATCATCCCGAATAGGCGTAAAAATCGCTTCATTTGGACATAATTTCGTACAAAAATACACTTTCTGAGGTCACTTTTACAAAAATACACTTATTTGGGACAATATGCAACATTATTTTCCCCGTCCATTGCTACCTTTGAATCAAGATCAAAAGGCAATCCTATCCTTAAACAATATCCTGGATACTAACGGTTAATAATTGGTTTTTCGGGGGACACACCAGGAGTGTCCCCTTTTTTTTTGCTCTGCCAAAAAAGGAGACACATCGCTTCCGCTATGACGGGGGAAGAATCCCCCGGCACCCCCTCGGTCGCTTCGCTCCGATTGCCGGGCGGAAACATTTTTGTTATGCGGTGTTGCGGCAGTCGGTGGGGTCTTTCGCTGGTCGTGCGTAGGCGTTGTGGAGGGCGGAGCGGAAATTGGTTTTTCGAGCAACTGCACGAAAAATAATTTCCGGCCGCCCGCGAGGGGGGACCGGCGATTAATACTGTGCGACGAATTCGTAAACGATGTTGCCTTGCTGCTTGGCGGGGGCGTCCGCCTGGGCGGAGAACTTGGAGAGACGGGCGGCGCGTACGGCGAAATTGCGCAGACATCCGTCCTTTGAAGATACGGCATCATCGACTTTCGCATCGATGACGGTTCCGCCAGGATTGACGGTGATGAGCACCGTAACCTGCCCGGCACCAAGACAGCGGTAAGCCGGGATTGGCAGGTGGCTGGCCTTGCGTCCTTCTAAGAAGTAAGATACGACGGACGGGCCGCTATACGTACTCTGTTCCTGCTTTTTCTGTTCTTTCTTCTCGGGGATTACCGGGCCCGGATCGGCCACATCCTCCTCCGGTACTGAATAGCCCTTGGAGAGCTCCTCCTGAAGGCGCTGTGCGTCTTTATAGAGCTGCTCCGCATCGGTGCCGCGGTCGTCCTTCAACGCGCCGCGATCGACCGCGATGCCGCGAACGGGCGTTGATTGCAACTCCTGCTCCAGCATTTGTGCTATACTCTCCTTGAAGGCCGCTTCCTGCTCCAGCCGCTCGATCTCTTCCTGCAGGCGCTCCTTCTCCTCCAGAGCGGAAAAATCCAGCACGAAGCTGTTTTCCTTCCGGATGCTCCAGTCCAGACCGGCGACCAATAATACAATCACCACCGCGAGGTGAACAATCACGGTGGTGTAAATGCCTGCCTTTTCTTCTTGGGAGAGCCGGCGCATATGTTAGGCGTGTTCCTCCAGGGATTTCTCGACGGTGGCGGTGATCACGTCGATCGCCACCTTGTTGTGTCCGCCCTGCGGGATGATGATGTCAGCGTAGCGCTTGCTGGGCTCGATGAACTGCAGGTACATCGGCTTGACGGTGCGGGAGTAACGCTCGATGACCCAATGCACATCTTTCCCACGCTCGCTGATGTCGCGCGCCATGACGCGCATCAGTCGGTCGTCATCGTCGGCGTCCACGAAGATCTTGATGTCCATCTGCTCGCGGAGCTCCTTGCACGTGAAGATGAGGATGCCCTCGATGATGATCACGTCGGCCGGCTCCACGAGCTTGGTCTCGGTCTTGGAGCGGGTACAGGAAATGAAGGAATAGACGGGCTGCTGGATGGCCTTACCGTGCTTGAGATCACACAGCTGGCTGCACAGCAGGTCCCATTCGATCGCGTCCGGATGGTCAAAGTTGTGGACGCGCTTCTCCTCGTCGGAGAGGTCGCTGGAATCCTTGTAGTAGGAATCCTGGGGGATCACTACCACACGTTTGCCCTGGAGCTTGTCCGTGATGGCCTTGACAACCGTGGTTTTGCCGGAGCCTGAGCCGCCGGCGATGCCGATGACTAGCATAATGAATAAAGGTTAAAACTCCGCATTCTTTGGCGTTCTCGGGAACGGGATGACGTCGCGAATGTTCTGCATGCCGGTGATGAAGAGCAGCAGACGCTCGAAGCCCAGGCCGAAGCCGCTGTGCGGGCAGCTGCCGAAGCGGCGCGTGTCGATGTACCACTCGAGGTTCTTGCGGCTCATGCCAAGCTCGTCAATGCGGGCCTCGAGCTTGCCGAGGTCAGCTTCGCGCTCGGAACCACCGATGATCTCACCGATCTTCGGGAAAAGGACGTCCATGGCGCGGACGGTCTTTCCGTCCTCGTTCTGTTTCATGTAGAAGGCCTTGATGTCCTTGGGATAGCCCGTCAGGATGACCGGCTTGCCGAAATGCTTCTCCACGAGGTAGCGCTCGTGCTCGCTCTGCAAGTCGATGCCCCAGGCCACCGGATACTCGAACTGGACACCGTTCTTGACGGCCTCTTCGAGGATGCGGATGCCCTCGGTGTACTCGAGGCGCACGAACTCCGTGCCGATGACGCTGCGCAGGCGCTCGATCAGCTCGGGATCGTAGCGGTCGTTCAGGAACTGGATATCGTCCATGCAGTTTTCAAGCGCGTAGGAGACGAGGTGCTTGATGAAGTCCTCGGCCAGGTCCATGTTGTCCTTGATGTCGTAGAACGCCATCTCTGGCTCGATCATCCAGAACTCCGCGAGGTGGCGCGGGGTGTTGGAGTTCTCGGCACGGAAGGTGGGGCCGAAGGTGTAGATCTCACCGAGTGCGGTGGCGCCGAGCTCGCCTTCGAGCTGACCGCTGACGGTCAGGCTGGTCTGCTTGCCGAAGAAGTCTTTTCCGTAATCGATACGACCCTTCTTGTCGCGGGGCACGTTCTCGAGATCGAGCGTCGTGACCTGGAACATCTGGCCGGCGCCTTCGCAGTCGGATTCGGTGATCAGGGGCGTGTGCAGATACACAAAGCCCTTGCTGTGGAAATACTCGTGGATGGCGAAGGCCATCTGGCTGCGCAGGCGGTAGATGGCTCCGAAGGTATTGGTCCGCGGGCGCATGTGTGCGACCGTGCGCAGATACTCAAAGGAAGTGTCTTTCTTCTGGAGAGGATAGCGCATCGGATCGCAGGTGCCATACACCTCGATCTGCTCCGCTTTGATCTCAACCGCCTGGCCGCTTCCCACGGACTCGACGAGATTGCCGCGCACGCAAATGCAGGCGCCCGTGCTGATCTGTGCAAGCACCGGCTCCGTCTCGGCATTCTTATCCACGACGATCTGGACATTCTTGATGGTCGATCCGTCGTTCAGCGCGATGAATGCGATTTCCTTATTCCCTCTCTTGGTTCTGACCCAACCTTTGGCCAGCACCTCCTGACCTGCCTTCATCTGGAGCAGGTCCTTCACTTTGGTACGAAGTATTTCCTTCATTTGTTCTTTTATTTAAAAAGCAGCCCTCGTTGAAGGGGGCTGCTCGTATTCAATACTGCGGAAGCCTATTTCGCAGGCTTTCTTGCAGAGTACATGATCTTCAGCGCGGAGCAGCGTCGCAGCTCCTGCTTCACATCGGTCACGATACCCATTCTGACATCTTGATCAGCCTTGATAGACACGGTCATGAGCTGACGGTCGGACTCGCTCAGGGCGTCACGCTCCGCGGCAATGAAGTCGCGGATGTCGTCGGTGGTGTGGAAGGAGTCGTTCAACTGGATACGTGCATCAGTACCGTACTGCTGCTGATACTGCAGGGTCGGGGAACCAATGTTAATGTATGAGTTGAGGTCCTTGCGCTCCAGCTTGACGACTTCGGAAGCTTCCGGCGTAGTGATTTTGACCTTCTGCTCGGTGTCACGCATCTGCGTGGTCACCATGAAGAAGAACAGGAGCATGAACACGATATCGGAGAGAGAGCTCGAGGTAATACCCGGCATCTCCTTCTTGTCGCCTTTCTTAAATCTTGACATAATCTTTCCTCCTATTATCTTCTTTTACCGACGTCCTTAGGCTCTGCCTCGGAAATGTTCTGCGGGATACATTCTTTGATGATCTCCTGCTGTTCCTTCTCGAGCAGGGCGTATTTCTTGCCGTACTCCTTCATAGCCAGATCGTCACGGAGCTCGTTGAAAGCCTTCACCAACTCGTTCTGCACGGCGATGTAGGCCTGGTAGCTCGTTCCGCGGTCGTTCTGCAGGGAGATAACGCCTTTGGACTTCGGGTAGGTACCCTTGCTATAGCCAGCGATTTCCGTCATTTCCTTCTCAGGAAGGTTCGGGTCGTTGGTAGGGTTGCTAATGAACTCTTTGATCTTGTCTTTGAGCTGAGAGATATCGATGGCGTCGGTACCGGCAAGAATCCTATCGGCAGAGTTGATCTTCACCACGATGATGTTGCGGCGATTGACCTTCTGGTCCTCGACCTTCTGATTGGGATCAGGCATCGGGGGGAGACGACGGGAAAGTCCGAAGTGGGAACCCATCGTCGTGGTCATCAGGAAGTAGCACAACAACAGGAACGCGATATCGGCCGTAGAACTCGAATTGATTGCTGGTGTTTTCTTTGCCATGATTATTTCTTGTTAGAGATGGCCAGGCGGATCTCACCGACGATGATGGCGGCGATGGCGCCGACAGCAGCGATCAGGGAGAGGTTCAGGATGGTATCAGTGAGTTTGAGCTCGGCGGACGTCGCATCAACGGCGGCACCCGGGACGGGATCACCCTTCGCAAGGAGATACGCGAGGAGGCAGACCACGGCGATGCCGACCAACGCGATGCCCATCTTGACGATGGACTTCGGGTCGTTCTTGACGCTGATGATCAGGCCGATCACGATCCAGCAGAAGAGAGCGATGCCGATCATGATCGCAGCCCAGGTAAGGAGGACGTTGGTCGCCGGAAGAGCGACCTTGTCAGGCGTAGCAAAGCCTGCACTGAAGCCCCAAACCAGGATCGCGACGCTGATGAGGATCAGCACCACCATTCCCAATTTGAATATCTTGTTAAGTTTCATTATTCAGTTGTTTAAACCGGCATTGGACTTATTTCTTCTGGCCGTATTTGGTCAGCACGTCGATCAGGCTGATGGAAGAATCCTCCATATCGATGGTGATGGACTCGATCTTCGCAAGGATGTAGTTGTAGAAGACCTGGAGAATCATAGCGACGATAAGACCGCCGACCGTCGTGATAAGGGCGACCTTCATACCACCAGCAACAACGTTCGGGGAGATATCACCCGCAGCCTGGATGGCGTCGAAGGCGTTGATCATACCGATAACCGTACCGAGGAATCCGAGGGACGGGGCGATGGCGATGAACAGGGAGATCCAGCTCAGGCCGTTCTCCAGCTGGCTCTGCTGCACGCTGCCGTAGGAGACAATCGTCTTCTCGACCACATCGAGACCCTGATCATAACGGAGAAGACCCTGGTAGAAGATGCTGGCGACGGGACCGCGGGTGTCGCGGCACACTTCCTTCGCTTTCTCGATACCACCTTCCTTGAGGGCAGCCTCGACGTTCTCAACGAGCTTCTTGGTGTTGATCTTGGAGAAGGAGAGATAGAGGATGCGCTCGATGGCGAGGGCAAGACCGATGATCAAGCAGATGATGATCAGGGACATGAAAGCCGGACCACCTTCGATGAACTTCTGCTTGAGAGCCTGGTTGAGGGGCTGCTCGCTGCCGCTGAGGAGGTCAGCCGCGCTCATCTCGTCCTGGGCGAATGCGATGTTTGCAGAGAAGGCCATAGCGCCTGCAACTGCCAAAAACCTGAAAAACTTTTTCATAATGAATTTGATAATGTATTAGTTGTGATATATTCTATTCGCAATCGTTCATTAAAAGCGGTGCAATTTAGCAAAAAAAATCCATAGTTCAATAATTATTTTGAGATTTCGCCCTTCAGATTCTTCTCCAACAGGGCCTTGACCTGCCCGTTGTCGGGGTGTTCTCCCATCAGGTGGAACAGTTTTCCGAGGGCGCTCTCGGTCGTGATGTCATGCCCGCAGATGACGCCCGCGTCCTTGAGCGTGCGGCCGGTGGCGTAGATGTCCATGTCCACGTCCCCGCTCTGGCATTGGGTCACGTTGAGCAGGATCTTGCCCCGCGTGACGGCCTCGCGCACGAGAGCGAGGAACCAGGGGCGGCAGGGGGCGTTGCCCGAGCCGTAGGTTTCCAGGATGACGGCGCGGGAGCCGTCGCCGAGCAGGATGTCGCGCACGGCCTGCTCGGTGATGCCGGGATGCAGCTTGAGCACCGACACGCGGGTATCCAGATCGGTGTGGATGGTCAGCCCCTTGCGGCGGTCGTAGCCGTAGTGGATGAAGCTGTTGTTGTAGTTGATGCTGATGCCGGCCGTGGCGAGCAGGGGGTAGTTGGGCGATTTGAATGCGTCGAAGCCCGTTGCGTTGACCTTGATGCTGCGGTTGCCGCGCAGCAGCTGCGAATTGAAGCAGATGCACACCTCCGGGACCATCGGGTGGCCGTTGGAGTCTTTCGCCGTGGCGATTTCCACGGCGGAGATGAGATTCTCCTTGCCGTCGGTGCGCGGCTCGCCGATGGGCAGCTGGCTGCCGGTGAAGATGACGGGCTTGCCCAGGTTGTCCAGCATGAAGCTCAGGGCCGAGGCGCTGTAGGCCATGGTGTCCGTGCCGTGCAGGATCACGAATCCGTCATAGTCGTCATAGCGGTCCCGGATCAGTGTGGCGAGCGACTGCCACAGGGATGGCTCCACGTCGGAAGAGTCGATGAGCGGGTTGAAGGTGTAGGCGTCGATCTTCATAGCGAACTTGCGCAGTTCTGGCACTTCCTCCAGGATTCCGCTGAAATCGAAGGGCTTAAGAGTCCCGTCGGCGGGGTCCGCCTTCATGCCGATGGTGCCGCCCGTGTAGATGAGCAGGACGGAGGTCGGGGTGTCCCCTTCCTGGAACAGGTTGAATTTCAACTTCATATCGCAAATAGTCTTTTGGCGTTGGCAGTGGTCGCGGCGGCGACTTCCTCCAGGCTGACGCCTTTCTGCTGGGCCAGGAAGGCGGCAATCAGGGGAATGTACGCGCTTTCGTTGCGCTCGCCGCGGTGGGGCGTGGGGGTGAGGTAGGGGGCGTCGGTCTCCAGCACGATCCGCTCCAGCGGGATGCGCTTGACGGTCTCGGCGAGCGACGCCTTCTTGAAGGTGAGCACGCCGCCGATGCCTACGTACCAGTCGCCCAGCCGCTGCAGGCGCGCGAAGGTCTCGGCGCTGCCGCTGAAGGCGTGCAGGTTGCCGCGCAGACCCAGGTGGCGGCAGTCTTCGACGATGTCGAAAAAGTCCTCCGTCGCCTCGCGCAGGTGAATGTTGACAGGCAAGCCCCAGGCGGCGGCGAGTTCCAGCTGGACGCGGAAGGCTTCCTTCTGCTCTTCCTTGAATTCGGCGCCGTAGTGATAATCGAGGCCGATCTCGCCCACGGCTACGATGCCGCGGCCGCGCCAGGCCTCCAGGGCGTCGATCTCCCGGCGCCAGTCCTTATCGACGGAACCGGGATAGAGCCCGAGCATCGGACGCAGCACGCCGGGATGCCGCTCCACGAGGGCGAACATCCGCTCCCGCTCGCGCGAATCCACGTCCGCCTGCAGCTGGATGGTCACGCCCGCGGCGACACCGCGCGCGACAATCTCGTCCTCGCAGCCTGCGAAGGCCTCGTCGTATGCGTGCGTGTGCGTATCGATATATTCTATCATATCCCGCAAAGTTAACCAATTTTTACGTTGATGGTGCATCTTTGGAGGAGATCGATGTCGATGAAGCGCTCTTCTTCGAGTTGCCCCGCCAGGCGGGCTACGTCGGCATAGCCGAGGCCTGTCTCGCGGCAGAGCTCGTCGAACTGCAGGCCGCGCCGGGCGCGGATGAGCAGGGCCAGGCGTACCAGCCGCTGCACTTCTTCCGCCGGGAGCGCGGTGGCGAAGCGGGCGCGCACGGCGACTTCGAGGTCCTCGCTGCGGGTGCGCTTCAGGCGGCCCAGCCCGAGCGAGACGGGCAGGGCCTCGGGCGACGCCACGGGTGCGGCCACCTGCTCTTTGAGCAACAGGTTGCAGCCCTGCGAGCGAACGTCGTCGATGCGCCCGGGGACGGCGAAGACGTCCCGGCCGTAGCCGGCGGCCAGACGCGCCGTGATCATCCCGCCGCCCCTGATGCGCGACTCGATGAGTACGGTCGCGCCGGCCAAGCCGGCAATGATGCGGTTGCGGCGAATGAAGCTGAAGGCCGCCGGGAAGGTCCCGGGTGGGTAGTCGGTGATCAGGGCGCAGCCGGGCGTCGCGCACATACGCTCCACAAAGGGGGCATGGCGGCGGGGGTACACGTCGTCGATGCCCACGGGGCTCACGCCGATGGTGGGCAGACCCCCTTCCAGCGCCGCGGCATGCGCGGTGATGTCAACGCCGAGCGCGAGTCCGCTGACGATGAGGGGCCGGGCGGGGGCTTCGGCGAGCGCCCGCACGATGCGCCGGCAGCAGTCGCGCCCGTAGAGGCTCTGGTCGCGGGTGCCGACGATGGCGACCGCCGGCCGGTCGCCGAACAGCTCCGCGACCGGGGTGCTGCTGCGCACATAGAGCAGCAGCGGCGCGTCGGGACATTCCCGGAGGGCCTCCGGGTAGTGCTCGTCGAAGATGTCCAGGAACTGGCAGCCCTGTGCGGAGAGCCGCTCATGCTCGGCCTGCGCAGCGTCCAGCGCGCCCGGGGTGATCTGTGCGGCGCGGGCGTTGTACGGGCCGAACAGCTCGAGCCGTTCCTGCCCGGAAAGTTGGAAGACGGCGCTGGCGGAACCGAGCGCGTCGATCAGGGTGTGGGAGAATTTCGGCTCATTGCCAAAAATGGTGTTGAGCGCAATGGCGCTCACAACGGAAGAAGTTTTGTCGTCCATTTCTCATAGCTTTATCAGTTGGCGACAAAAATAAAAGATCCGGCCGACATCGTCAACCGGATCCATTAAGAATCGTATTTTTAATTACACAATCAGCATGGCATCGCCGTAGGGGCCGAATCGGTAATCGTTTTCCAAAGCACTTTGATACGCATTCATCACTTTTTCGTAGCCGCCGAAGGCCGCCACGGACATCAGCATCGTGGACTCCGGCAGGTGGAAGTTGGACACGATGGCGTCGGGGACAGAGAACTCGTAGGGCGGGAAGATGAACTTGTTGGTCCAGGTGTCGGTGGCGCGGACCTCGTGGCTGGTGGTCACATAGGTCTCCAGCGCCCGGATCACGGTCACGCCCACGGCGCAGATCTTGTGGCCGCTGCGCTTGGTGTGGTTGATCTCGTCGGCCGCCTGCTCGCTGATGATGATGCGTTCGCCGTCCATGCGGTGCTTGGACAGGTCCTCCACATCCACGGTACGGAAGTGGCCGATGCCCATGTGCACGGTGATAAAGGTTTTCTCGATATCGTGCAGGATCATGCGGTTGAGCAGCTCGCGGCTGAAGTGCAGGCCGGCCGCCGGGGCGGACACGGCGCCTTCGTGCGTGGCGAAGATGGTCTGGAACTCCTCGGCGTCGCGCTCGGTCGGGGTCTGCTTCACCCACTCGGGGACGGGCGTCTGGCCGAGGGCGAACAGGGCCGCCTTGAACTCGTCGTACGGTCCGTCATACAGGAAACGCAGGGTACGGCCGCGGGAGGTCGTGTTGTCGATGACCTCGGCCACCATGCTCTCGTCTTCGCCGAAATAGAGTTTGTTGCCAATGCGGATTTTGCGGGCCGGATCCACGATCACGTCCCAGAGGCGCTGCTCCTTGTTGAGCTCGCGGAGCAGGAACACCATGATGTCGGCGCCGGTTTTCTCCTTCTTGCCGAAGAGCTTGGCCGGGAAGACCTTGGTGTCGTTCAGCACAAAGCGGTCGCCCTTGCCAAAGTACTCGATGATGTCCTTGAACTGACGGTGCTCGATCTCGCCGGTGTCCTTGTGGAGGACCATCAGCTTGCACTCGTCACGCCACTGCACGTGCCCGTTGACTTCGGGCATCAACTCAGTGGCGATTTTCTCCTGCGGGAGTTCGAAATCGAATTGAGAGAGTTTCATGCGTTCCGTATTGACAAAACATTCTTTATACGGAACATCATGGCAAAAAGTTTCACGAAAAATGCTAAATCCGAAACTTTTATACTTTCGCCTCGCGGAAGACCTCCTGGATGGAAGGATAGGTGTTCTTCAGGAAGGGGGGCAGGCTGGATCGGGCGACCCAGGCGGCGCGGGAGATGTCTTCCTCGCGCTGCGGGGTGAGGTCCACCGGATCGGTGTAGAGCATGTCGTACCACCAGGTGTGCTTGAGGTGCCAGATGCCGTCGCGCAGGTAGCAATGGTCCGTAACGCAGATGAGGTCCCGCAGTTCCAGCTGGTCCACGCCTGTTTCTTCCTGCACTTCGCGCAGGGCCGTGACGGCGATGTCTTCGCCCGCTTCTCGATGGCCTTTGGGCAGGTCCCAGAGGCCGCTTCGCTGAATCAGCAGGTAGTCGCCGCGACGGTTGGAGACGAGTCCGCCGGCAGCGTCCACTTCGCGGAATTCCGCGCACACGCGACGATACATCCAGGCGGTGTTGTCGGTGGGGATGTAGATGCGGGACAGGGATTCGGACGCCTCGAACATGGCCACGAGCGTGTGGATGTCAATACGCTCGCCGAAGTGGAATTCCACGGCGTTGGGGTCGGAGAGCGCCTGCTCGTCGGGGCTGCAGATGATGATGCAGCGCCGTTCGAAATATATCCTGTGCATCAGAAAATTGCTATCTTTGCATTCGATGGCACAAATGTAATCATTTTTCAGAGACTATGACAGCACATTATACCAGCAAACACGGCCAGGTGGCCAAGCGTCCCGAGGAGTTGTACATGGCGTTCACCGACATGCGCACGTTCGCGCAGATGGTCCCGCAGGACAAGGTCAAGGCCGAGATCACAGCCGACTACGACAGCCTGACAGCCACGGTCCAGGGCTTCCGGATCGGGGTGCGCGTGGACGAGCGGCAGCCGTACCGGCTGATCCGCATCGGCAGCAGCGAGTCGCCGGTGGAGTTTGTGGCCGTGCTGCATTTCGAGCCGTCGCAGCTTGGGGGCCGGACCGATTTCTGGATCGATCTGGATGCCAATCTGAATTTCATGATGAAGACGATGCTGGGCAGCAAGCTGCAGCAGGCGATCGACAAGATGGTGGACGGGCTCGTGGATGCCTCCGAAGGGCGCATGCCGCAGATGCCGGATGATCTGAGGGGCTGATGGAGGAGGCTTCCGTCTCGATTCGACTCAATCCGTTCAAGGGGCTGGACGGGCCGGCTGGTACGCCGGTCCCGTGGTCGCCGTACGGCCGCATCCTCTCCGAGCGGCCTGTTTTCACGCTCGACCCCCTTTTCCACGCGGGCTGCTACTACGTTCAGGATTCTTCTGCCATGTACGTAGGTCACCTTTTCCGGGAACTCTTACAAATGGCCGACGAAGTCGGTGGGAAGGGTCCGGCGCAGCCGGACGTTTTCGGGGACAGGTCGCCGCGGAGCGAAGGAGCGCCGGTAATTCGAGTCCTGGACCTGTGCGCTGCGCCGGGCGGAAAGACGACCGACCTGGCGGCGTCGCTGCGGGAGCTGTGCGGCGACAACTTCATCCTGGTGGCGAACGAAGTGATGAAGGCGCGCGTGGGTGTGCTGGATGACAACGTGGCCCGCTGGGGCGACCCGAACGTGGTCGTGACCAGCGTGGACCCGGCTGCATTCGCGCAGCTGCGCGGCTACTTTGACATCATCGTCGCCGACGTGCCGTGCAGCGGCGAAGGCATGTTCCGCAAGGACCCGCGGGCCCGCGAGGAATGGAGCCCGGCGGTCGTGGACCTGTGCGCTGCGCGCCAGAAGCGCATCCTGGCGGATGTGTGGCCCTCCCTGCGCGAAAGAGGATGGCTGCTCTACAGCACCTGCACCTACGAGGCTGCGGAGAACGACGAAAACCTGGCCTGGGCGGCTGCTGAGCTGGGCGGCGAGATCCTGGAACCGGAGGCGGAATTCGAGGAGTTCGGCGTGCGCCGCACGCCCCACGGGCACCTGCTGGAAGCGGGCGTCGTGCCGGGTGAAGGGCAGTGGGCCGGGGCGCTGCGCAAGACCGCACCGCAGCCGGCGGCGAAAAAGGCCGACCTGAGCTTGTTGCGCCCGCTGCGGCCGGGCGGCGTCCGGAAAGGAGAGATGAAAGGCAAAGATTTCGTGCCCGACGCGGACTACGCGCTGAGCATAGTATTTGATAGGAATGACTACCGCTGCGTGGACGTGGACCGGCAGACGGCCTTGCGCTTCCTCCACCGGGATGCGCTCGTGCTGCCGCAGGCCGCCCCGGGCTACAATGCAGTGACGTATCTGGGGCATCCCCTGGGCTTTGTCAAGAACATCGGGAATCGATGCAACAACCTGCTGCCCAAGGACCGCCGGATCCTGATGAATGTTTAAGAGAATATGAAAAAATTGATCATAATGATGGCGGCCCTGGCCGCTTGCGCCGCCGCTGCGGCCCAGACAACCCCGGAAGAATTCCAGGCCCGCTACGAGCGCCTGGTCCGTAACCTCGGCTACTCGGGCGTGGGGATTGAAACCCTGCTTGACCGTTGGGAAGAGGCCTTCCCGGAGAGCCGGGACGTGCCCGTGGCCCGCTTCAACTACTGGCTCGACAAATCCCAGCACTCGGAGGTCGTTCCGAAAGGAAGTCTGCGCAAGTTCCTTGGCAACGCCCCCACCGTCTCCCTCAAGGACGCCGACGGGAACGATGTCAACTATTTCGAAGAGATCTTCTTCGACGAGGAAGCATTCGGCGAAGCCATGAAGGTCTCTGACGCGCAGATCGCTGCGCATCCCGACGATCTCCGCTGGCAGTATATGAAAATTACGGCGCTGATCGGCTATGAGAAAGAGAGCCCCGACATGGCCGCCGCTGCGCTCAAGGCGCTGATCGAGCGCCAGGCCAAATCGCACCCCGCCTGGACGCTGGACGGCGAGCCCGTTGGCGAGGATATCTTCCAGCAGGGCGTGGCCGAATACTGCGCCAACCTCTTTCAGATCGGCAGCGATGCCGCCTATGAGTATTTCCACGATATCTCCGTGCGGATGAACAAGCTCTATCCCAAGAATCCCGTCTTCCTCGACAACATCGGTTCCTGGTGGCGCGCCGCTCGCGGGGATGACAAGCAGGCGGCCAAATACTACCAGAAAGCGCTGAAGCTCGATCCCGAAGACTACGCCGCCACGCAGAACCTGCGCCTCATCGAGCGCCGGAAGGCCGCCGCGGGCAAGAAGTAGTTACTCCGCCTTAACGGTCTCGGCGGGATCGACCTTCGAGATGTAGAAGGTGGGGATCAGCAAGAGAAGCAAAATGCCCGCGAAAGCGGCGAGGTCCGCCAGCAGGATGCCCGGCAGGTTCACGTGCACGGGTACAAAAGACACAAAGTAATTCTCCGGATTCAGTTGGATCCAGTGCGTCGTGCCCTGGATCAGGCAGAAGAGCAGCGCGAGTGCGTTGCCCGCGGCCATGCCGATGGCGGCCGTGCGGGCGCCCACGCGCAGAAAGACCCCGGCCACGGCCCGGTTGCCCATGCCGAGCGTTTTGAGGGTGCCGATCGTGGAGACGTGCCGGAAGAGCAGGATCAGCAGCCCGGAAATCATGTTGAATCCCGCTACGACGGTCATCAGCAGCAGGATCGCATAGACATTGAAGTCAATCAGGTCCAGCCAGTCGAAGAGCTGGGGAAAGCGCTCGGTTGCCGCCACGGCGCGCAGCGGCTCTTCATTCTCCTGTGCACCGAGTTGGGCACGCCAGCCCAGTTCCGCAGTCGTTTCCGCAAGGGCTTTGCGGCTGCGCCGACGCGGCTCCAGGCTCACTTCCAGCAGCGAAGACTCCTCCTCGTCCCACTCGTGCAGGCGGCGCAGGTCGCCGATCGGGACATAGAGCAGCTGCCCGTCTTCCGTGGCCATAGGGCTGTCATAGATGTCGACGATGTGCCAGCGGCGGATCTTAGTTTTCTCTCCGGCGTAGTAGGCGACCAGGTCGTCGCCGAGGCCGAGACTGAAACGGTCCGCGAGGGTGGCGGGGATCCGCACGCCCAGGGAGACGGTGTCGGCCGTCGTGCCTTTGAACAGGGCCCCCTGGATGTCGTCGCCCAGCCGGAGGATGCCGGCGCTGTAAACGACCGGCTCGATCCGCTCCACGCCGCGCACTCCCTCCAGATCCTTTAGACAGGAGGGGATGCGGACGGGATCGGTGCTGCCGGTCAGGTCGGCGGCGGAATTGGTCAGCAGGACATCGCCCGTGACCGCAGAAACGCCGCCGCGGATCTCCCGGCGGAAACCGGCGGAGATGGCGACAGCGATAATAATGACAAAGAAGGAGATGGCGATCGCAATGACCGCCATCTTTTCTTTGACGCGCAGGCGCCGGGCGATGAAGCCTTCGGCCTGCATAGAATTACCAGATCAGGACGCGCTCGCTCTCCGGACGCCACATCGCATCGCCTTCCTGGATGCCGAAAGCATCGAAGAAGTAGCCGAAGTTGCGCAGGGTCACGTTCACGCGGTTGTTGCCCAGCGAGTGGACGTCGAGCTTGGTCAGGCGGGCTTTCTCCTCATCGGTGATGTTCTGCGCCCAGACGCGGGCGTAGCCGAGGAAGAAGCGCTGCTCGGCGGTGAAACCGTCGATCGGAGCGGGGACCTGGTCGCCGAGGGCGTTGTGCAGGGCCGTCCAGGCCACGCTCACGCCGCCGTGATCGGCAATGTTCTCGCCGAGGGTCAGGGCGCCGTTGGCCATCAGGCCGGGCACGATCTCCACCTCATTGAACTGGTCCACCAGCACCTTGGTCTTCTCCACGAAGGCAGCACGGTCTTCAGCGGTCCACCAGTTGTTCATGTTGCCGTCCTTGTCGAACAGGCTGCCCTGGTCGTCAAAGCCGTGGGTCATCTCGTGACCGATCACCACGCCGATGGCTCCGTAGTTCACGGCGTCGTCCGCATCCGGGTTGAAGAACGGCGGCTGCAGGATACCGGCCGGGAAGCAGATCTCGTTGGTGGTCGGGTTGTAGTAGGCGTTGACCGTCTGCGGGGTCATGCCCCACTCGGTCGGATCGGTCGGCTGGCCGAGCTTGGACAGGTTGTCTGCCACGTACCAGGCGCTGGCGGCGCGCAGATTCTCGTAGTAGCTCAGCTGCGGGTCCACGGTGAGGGTGCTGTAGTCCTTCCACTTGTCGGGATAACCGATTTTCACGGTGAAGGCGGCGAGCTTCTCGCGGGCCTTGGCCTTGGTGGCGTCGGACATCCAGTCCAGGGAGTCGATGTGCTGGCCCAGGGAGATCTGCAGGTTCTTTACCAGGTCGAGCATCTTCTGCTTGGAGCTCTCCGGGAAGAATTTCGCGACATACATCTGGCCGACGGCTTCGCCGAGGATGTTGTTCGGCACAGCCATGGCGCGCTTCCAGCGCGGCTTCTGCTCGGTGATACCGCTCATCTGCGTGCTGAAGAAGTCAAAGTTGGCGGCATAGAAATCGTCGGACAGGGCGCCAGTGGCGCTGGTGAGCAACTGGGCTGCGAGATAGTCCTTGAGGGTCTCGATCTGCGTGTCTTTGAAGAGCTTGCTGAAGCCCTGGAAGAAGGACGGCTGCTCTACGATAATCTTGTCCAGGTCGGTGGGCAGGTTCATGGCCTCGAAGAAGGTCTTGAAGTCAAAGCCCGGATAGGCCTTGAAGATCTGGGCGGAGCTCATCGGGTTGTAGAGCTTCTCGACGTCGCGGTTCTGGACGCTGGTCCAGGAGAACTGTGCCAGTTTGTCCTCAACGCCAGCGGCATTGGCCGCACGCTGCTCGGCATTTTCCAGGCCCGCGAGGGTGAAGAGCTTGGCGAGCATCGCCTCGTAGCCCTTGCGCAGGTCGGCGTTGGCCGGATCCACATAGTAATCGCGGTCACCCATGCCCAGGCCGCCCTGGCCGAGGTAGAAGACCTGAACCTTGCTGTCCATCAGGTCCGCGTCCACGCCGTTTCCGAAGAAGCCGCCCTCGCCGACGAGGTTCAGCTGGCCGAGATGGGCGGCGAGCGCTTTCTTGTCCGCGACGGCGTACAGCTCGTCGAGGTACTTCTTGATCGGGGCGGCGCCCTCTGCGTTCAGGCGGGTCGAGTCAAGCCCCTGCTTGTACAGGTCCACGATCTTCTGATCGATGGAACCCGGCTCGGGGTTCATGTTCGTCATTTCGGAGAACAGGGCATTCAGGTCCTCGACATTCTTCTCGCGGAGCACATCGAAGGAGCCGAAACGGGCGTATTCGGGTTTCAGGGGGTTCTTCTCCATCCAGCCGCCGTTGGCGTACAGGAAGAAATTCTCACCGGGGGCCACGGCCAGGTCCATGTCGGTCGGATCCAGGGCCGGGGCTTTCGTTCCCTTGGGCTGGCAGGCCGCCAGCATCATCACAGGAATCATAACTACTAATAACTTTTTCATATCTTAAAAAAATAGATCATTCCAAACAGACTGCGAATTTAAGGATTTTTCCGATATTTGCGGTGTAAATGAATGAGAAAGCAATCGATATAGTCCGGCGATACGCCGTGGCAACCGTGGGGCTGATCTTCGTGGCGCTCGGCGTGGCGCTGTCGATCATTTCCAACCTCGGCACGGCTCCGCTGTCGTGTCCGTCCTACGTACTGAACCTGCGCTGGCCGGCCCTGTCGGTGGGGACGTTTACGCTGCTGGTGAATACTTCCCTGATCATCATCCAGCTGGCACTTTGGCGCCGGGAATTTCAGGCTCGCTTCCTGATGCAGATCGTGGCTTCCGCTCTGTTCGGCTACTTGATCGACGCCAGCCTCTGGGCGCTCTCCTGGCTGCACCCGGCGACCTTCGGTGCGCGGTTGGGCCTGACGGTACTGGCCGGGCTGGTGACCGCCTTCGGCGTGAGCGTGGAGGTGGCGGCGAACGCCTGGATGCTGTCGGCCGAAATGACCGTGGCGGCGTTCAGCCAGGTGTTCCGGAAGCCTTTCGGCCCGGTCAAGGTGGCGATGGATTCGCTGATGGTCGTGATCGCGGTGCTGCTCTGCCTGCTGTTCTTCGGCGATCCGTTCGGTGCCGGGGCGTTTACCGGCGTGGCGGACCTGCTGCTGGCGCGCACGCCGGGCATCGTCATCGGCTTGGGTACGCTCCTGCTGGCGATCCTGCCCGGGGCGCTGATGCGCGTGACGGATCCGCTGGTGGCCCGGCTCAGGGGCAGATCCGGTAAAGGTGATTGAACACCTCCATGGTCCGTTCTACATAGACGCAGGTTTCCGTGCCCCGGAAGGGGCCCAGCTTCACCACGCTGGTATCCAAAACACTTTTATTCCCCATTTGCGGGAGTACCTGGTTCACGATGCTGTCCCAGGCGCTCGTGTCCACGCTGAGCTGGCGTGCGAGGTTGATGCAGTCGTCGATGCGCCCGACGCCGGCGTTGTAGCCCGCCAGAGCGTATTTGTATCGTTCGGTCTTGTCCTGCGTGACGCTGTAGTAGCGCTTGATGAGCGCGGCGAGCGACTGGGCCCCCGCGCGAATGTTCATATCCGGATCCAGCGGATCCGTGACGCCGTACTTCTCGGCCGTCTTGGGCATCATCTGCATCAGGCCCAATGCGCCACGTGAGGAGCGGGCTTCGATGTGGAAACGCGATTCCTGAAACATCACGGCGGCCAGCAGATGCCAGTCCAGACCGACGGAGTCGGCGTGGAGGCGGATCAGGCTGTCGTAAGGGCTGATCTGTGCGCGGGGACGGCTCCGGTAGGGGTTGAAGCGGCGCAGGAAGATCTCGCGGGTGGGGGCGTATTCCGCGGAAGCGTGCCAGGCGTCGATCCACTCGTTGAGCTCATGCATGCCGGCGTGCTCGTCGTGGCGCATCAGCCAGACGCTCATACTGTCCACGGGAACGGAGATCAGCACGCTGTCCACGGCCAGGCTGTCGCCCCAGGGGACGACGACGATGTCTACGACCCCGGCGCGCAGGGAGTCGAGATAGGTGCTGTTGCGCTCGGTCAGGGTGATGTCGATGACCTGGTCGTTGTCGGCGGCGAAGCGCTTCAGCAGGTGGTAGTGGTAGCCAATGATGAGGGCCCGGGACGTGTCCGCGAGCGGCGCGAGCTCCAGGACACCCCGGATGTGCTCCGGCTTCACGCGCGGCTCAGACCGGTGGGCAAAACGCGAGGCGAGTGCCGCTCCGGCGATCAGCACGGTGGCGGCAATCAGACAGATGGTCTCTTTGCGGATCATCGGGAGGAAGATCTTGCGTTCGAACTGCCCGACGAGGAGGACGCACTCCTGTTGCGGGGTTGGGTGTAGAAGGGCCAGAACACGCCGAACTTCAAGCCGTCCATACCGTTTTGCGTCACGATGTAGCGGTCGGCGCTGAAGTAGTCGGGATGCAGCAGGGGCCAGCCCATGCCGGCGTTCTGGTACTTGATGAAGATACAGGCGCGCTTCCACTGCACGTTGACGAATATGTCGAACCAGGGACCGTTGGTGTAGAGCCGCTCGGTCTGATTGTGGAAGACGCCCAGGTCGGGATTCCAGGCAGGGGAGTGCCAGGGCGTATTATAATAGGCGTCAGCGCCTATCTGCATGGTCATGACATTCTGGCGCTGCTCGTTGCGCTGCACCACAAACTCGACGTAGTAGCGGAAATTGAGAGCTGCTGCGGGCAACGGCAGGACCTCCGGATTGGAGGAAACCTGCAGGAGAGCGCGGTGGTCGAGGTGCACGGGACCGATCTTGAACTCTTTGCGCAGCTGCGCGGAAAGCACGCTCATGGCCGTGCCGTTCTGCCGGATGATTCCGTCCGTGCCGTAGTAGAGGTTGCCGGCCAGCAGGGCATAACCCACGTCGGCCGACATCCGCCAATAGGGAATGTCCAGCCGGCCCTGGAAGCGGGTCGTGGAGACCTTGCCGAAATTGTTGTCCCAACTGTAGTGGTTGAGGTTGAGGTGCTGCTGGTAGTATGTCGGATTCTCCAGGGTGGTCTCGAAGTGGGCGCTTACGCTGATCGGACTCTTGCGGGCGCGCCGGAAGGGGAAGAAACGGAAGCCTGCGTTGGCTTCCACGGCAAAGTCGCCGGCGTCGTAGCCAAGCATCACGAAGCGTGCCTTGGCGTCCCACCAGGCGGATTTGAATAGCTGCCCCTCGGCTCCTGCGTATAGATAGACGGAGTTCTCAACATGCTTGAGCGGGCGCACGGCGGAACTGTCGTAATAATGCTTGAGATAGTCGCCTACACCTACGTCGAGGCGTGAGACTGCGCCTTCGCTGGACCAGGGCTGGAGCCGGAGGTAAACCTTGTTGTCCAGGCGCATAACGCGCAGCGAGTCAGCGCTTGACCGTCCGTAGCGGAAGACGTTGTTGTAAAAGGCGGCGCCAAACTCGTCGTCGATGGCGTCGGTGTACATGCGGGTGTAGGTGGAGAACTCGGAGCTGTGGCCGATGAAAGCGGTCGTGATGTCGCGGTCGAGCCCTTCTGCGTCATATTTGTAAGTGCTGTCGCGGCGGGCACGCATCTTCTCGATGAAGGTGAACGGGATGCGCAGCTGCTGGTCGAGGAAGACGGTGTTCTTCTTGATCTTGGACTGGGCGTTGAGCAGGTTGACCTTGATGTCGCGCGAGTCCACGGTCGTGTCCCGGACCATGCCGATGTTCCGCATGCCGCCGTTCTCCTGACGCCGGGCCATGTTGTAGATATAGCCGGCGTGCAGGGTGTAGCGCTTGCCGAGGTAGTTAACTTGCACCACGCCCGTCTTGTTGACCGTCTCCTCCCGGTCCAGAATGCCTCCGCCACCGTAGCGGTCGAAGAGCAGGGCGAAATTGAAAGCCGGAGTGATGTTCTGGGTCGTGAAGAGGTGGAGGTTGTCCGACTCCTTGGCCGACTTGGCGAAGAGGGTGCCGAAGTAGGCGAGTTCGGTGTAGGGGACCTTGGTGTTGTAGTGCGGCAGGGTGCGGTGCGAGTAGCTCCAGGTCTCCTGCGCGTCATAGAATTCCACGCCTTCGTCGCTCTTGCGCTGGAACCAGTTGTAGTGCTGGACCGGCGAACCGGCCACGCCCAGCCAGGTGGCGTTGACGTCCTCGCGCTGGAAGCGGTAATCGTGGAAACGGTAGTTGTAGCTGGTGTCGGGCACGGCGGCGCTGATCTTGCCGAAGTCCAGGTCGCGCGTCCAGGACACGAGGCGCTTGTAGTGGAGCGAATCGGGCAGGGCGTAGGTCTCGAGGATACGCGGGGTTGTCTCCGCGATGCTGTCGCGGATGTTCTTGCGCTCTTCTTTGACTTTTTTGAGCGAGTCGGCCTGCGCCATCTTCAACTGGATGCGCTGCTCGGTATCGTATTTCTTGCGCTCCTGCTTCGAGAGTCCGGCATACCAGGCGTCAAAGGTGGCTTTGGCCTTGGCCGTGGAGTCGGCGAGGTAGATGGAGTCGAGCTTGTCCCACATCGTGCTGTCCAATAGGGCTTTGAGCGAGTCGCGGGGGCTCAGGCGCGGGGGAAGCGTGTCGATGGCGAGGACGAGCGTGTCCGCGAGCTCCTCGACGCCGGTGGTGTCGAGCACGGTGATCTCTTCCAGCGAAAGCGTCCGCCGCAGCTTATATCCTGCCACGGGATACACCACGGTATCCTGCACGATGACGGGTTCGGGCAGGCGAAGCCCCTCGACGGGGCCGCGTCCGGGATCCATTGCGCCGGTGGCGGTAACAGCCACCACGGCCACGGGAAACGCTATGCGCGACAAAAGATTCACAATCTACAAAGTTAACCACTTTTGGGGGATTCTCAAAAAGTGGCGCTTTGCGCCTCCGAGAGCTTCTCCGGACTGCCGATGTCAATCAGTTGCAGGTCCGGGGCCACGACGCCGCGGATCGTGCCGGCGGCGCATTCCGAGAGGTAGAAATCGATGATGGAGAACTGGTCGGGCCAGGCGGCCATCTTCCCGAAAACGGCCTCGGAAATGATGTGGATGCCGCAGAAAGAGTAGCGGCGGTATTTCGTGGGGTCGAAGTCCGGCAGGTACGGGCTCTTGACTTCGCCGGTACTGTTGCGCATCCAGCCCACGAGCCGCATGTCGTCGTCGAAAAGCAGGCAGCGGTCGGCGGGCGCGTCGATCAGAAGCAGGGTCGCCAGCGACGAAGGATCGTCCTGCGCGAGAAACCAGCGCACGTCCAGGTCGCTGAGGATGTCCACGTTGTGGACGAGAAAGCGGCCCTCGCCAGAATGGAGCAGCGGCGCGGCGTGCTTGATGCCGCCGCCGGTCTCCAGCGGCTCGCCAGGTTCGCGGGAGATGGCCACGGGGGCGCCGAAATCGTGGTCCGACAGGTAGTGCTCAATCTGCTCCGCGAAATGGTGCACATTTACGACGAAGGAGTCGATCCCCGCGCCGCGCAGTTTGGTCAGCACGCGCCCGAGCATCGGTACGCCCCGCACGGGGACGAGCGCCTTGGGCATTTTGTCTGTCAGCGGGCGGAGCCGGGTCCCGAGCCCGGCGGCGAAAACCATCGCTTTCATAGCGCCACCTCCATGCCGGGCAGGATGGTCCGGCCGTCCCAGTCGTTCGCAAGCCGCTGCAGCGTTTCCGTCAGGTACGGGTAGCGCGCGAAGGGCTCGGCGGTCAGTTCCCGGAAGCAGCCCAGCACGGTCGGGATGCAGTCCAGGAAGAGTTGCTTGCGCTCGATCAGGCCGCGGAAGCCGTAGGCCCCCGTCTCCTGCAGCAGGCGCAAGAGCGTGAGCAAGCGGTAGCGGCGGTAGAAGTCTTTTTCGTCCACCGGGCGGAACGCGTCGAGCGCGCGCAGATAGACGCCCTCCAGCTCGCGCCGCAGCGCGGCGGAGAAATGCGTACCAGCATTCCAAAGGAAGGACGCCAGGTCGTATTGCACTGGCCCGCGGCGGCCGCCCTGAAAGTCAATGAAGCAGGGCTCGCCGCCCCGGATCATCACGTTGCGCGCCTGGAAGTCGCGGTACATGAAGGTGTCTCCTTCAAAATCGAGTGCGTCCGCACGCAGGCGGTCGAAGTCGTCCTGCAGGCGGATCTCGTTGAATTCCAGCCCTGTGAGCTTGAGGAAATCGTATTTGAAATAATTCAGGTCGAAGTCCACCATCCGGGCGTTGAATTCCCGGTCGGGGAAGCAGACGCTCCAGTCCAGGCCCTCGCCCACCTTGAACTGCACGGCGGGCAGCAGCGCCATCGTGTCGTGCAGCCAGTCCAGTTGCTCCGGGGAGAAGGATCCGTCCGCGAGGGCGGGCTTCAGCAGCTCAAAGAGCTGGCCGTCGCCCAGATCCTCCTGCAGGTAAGCCATCCCGTCCGGCGACACGCCATAGACGGCCGGGGCGTGGAGCCCGTGGTCGCAGAACTGCGCGTCGAGCGTGAGGAAGGCGCGGTTCTCCGCCGGATTCGTGCCGATGCAGCCGATGACGGTACCGCCTGCGCCGCTCATCCGGTAGTACTTGCGCGCGCTGCCCGACAGCGGCAGCAGCTGGGTCGCGTCCGGCTCGGCGCCGGCCCAGTCGCGGTAGAGTTGAAGGAGTCTATTCATGGTACATATGGACATCCAGCTGCGGGAAGGGGAATTTGATCCCGGCCTGGGGGAGCTCGGTGTAGATGCGTTCGTTGAGGTCGAACTGGACCGGCCAGTAGTCGGCCCCCGTCACCCACACGCGGACAATAAAGGTGACGGCGCTGTCGGCAAGCTTCTGTACCGCCACGAAAGGATCGGCGGCGCCCGGCGTCTGTGCGTCCAGAACCCGGGTGTCCTCGCGAATGATTTCCAGGAGCTTCTCCTTGCACGCGGCAGCGTCGGTGCCGTATTCCACGTTCACGGGAAGATCAATCCGGCGCAGCGGGAAGCTGCTGTAATTGACGATATTGCCGTTGGAAAGGGCGCCGTTGGGCAGGACCACGCGGCGGTTGTCGATGGTGGTCAGGTGCGTACCCACGATGGTGACTTCGGTGACGATGCCGGCATAGCCCTGGGCCTCGATGTAGTCGCCGGCCTTGAAGGGCTTGAAGATCATCAGCATCAGCCCGCCGGCGAAGTTCTGCACCGTGCCGCTCAGCGCCATGCCGAGGGCCATGCCGCCTGCGGCCAGCAGGGCGGCCAGCGAGGTGGTGTTGACCCCGAGCGTGCCCACGAGCGCGATGAACAGCAGGACGGTCAGGGTGATGGACACGAAACTGGAGACGAACGTGGCCATCGCCCGGTCGGTCTTCTTGCGCTTGAAGTAGCGCTCCAGCGCGCGCTTGACGCGCTTGATCAACCAGGCGCCGATGAAATACAGGACGAGGGCGATCAGGACTTTTATGCCGAACTGCAGGGCGTCGTGGCCGAGCTCCTGCAGGGCCGTCCCCGGGTCGGTGACCAGTTTTTCCCTGAACTGACTTGCTGCGGCCTTGGCGGAGTCCGCCCGCTCGATGATTTCTTCGGCGGGGATGGGGATAGATTGTAGGATCTGGTGCATCATAGACTACAAATATACGATTTTTCTTAACTTTGCAGCGTGAAATCAGCTGCAGAATATGCTCCGATGGTGGCGCTGTACCGCGAATGGAACGAGCGCATCAACGTCGTGTCCCGCAAGGACATCGACGCGCTCTACGAGCATCATATCCTCCATTCGCTCGCCATCGCGGAATACGTCAACCGCTTCTGCCCGGGTGGTTTTGACGGCGCTCAGATCCTGGACCTGGGCACCGGCGGCGGCTTCCCCGGCATTCCGCTCGCAACCGAGTTTCCCTCCGCGCATTTTACCCTCTGCGACTCGATCGGCAAGAAAATCAAGGTCGCCCAGGCGGTCGCCGACAGCCTGGGCCTGCAGAACGTGACCTGTGTCAACGCCCGCGCCGAGAGCCTGGCCGGCCCATTCGACTGGGTGGTGTCCCGTGCCGTGACCTCGCTGGACAATTTCTACCCCTGGGTGAAGGGCAAATTCCGCCGCAGCATCCTCTATCTGAAGGGCGGAGACGTGAACGCCGAGATCTCCGAACTGACCCGCAAATGCCGGGTCGAACCCGGGAAAATCCGGACCTGGAGGGTCGATGAATGGCTGAAAGATGAATATTTTGCAGAAAAATTTGTAATTGAAATCGGAAAAGATTACCTTTGCCCTCCCAAATTCTGAAAACTAAAAAATAGCAGATATGAAAAGGACTTATCAACCTTCCAACCGCAAGCGTGTCAACAAGCACGGCTTCCGCGAGCGTATGAGCACGCCGAATGGCCGCCGGGTTCTCGCTTCCCGTCGCGCCCACGGCCGCAAGAAGCTCACCGTTTCCTCTGAGGATCGCTGGTAGAAAGCGGACCTTTCGGAAAGAAAAACGCCAACCCGATGGGCTGGCGTTTTTTTGTTTTGTATCATCGGAGAAGACTACTCCTCACCGAGGAACATCGGGTCCCAGGCGGGGAGCAGGATGGGCTTCTGCTCGAGCATCTTCAGGACGTCGGCGGGCACGAACTGCTTCTCCACCACGAGGCGGAACATGTACTCGTTGAACCACTCGTCGGTCATGATGATGTTGCCCTGATAGCCGGAGGCCGCGCCCCAACTGTTCTCCACCATCCACTTCTGCGGCACGCCGTCCTTGAGGTCCACGGCGATGAGGGTCATGGCGTGGGAAGAGCCGCTCGCGTGCGTCATCACACGCTCGCGCTTATTCATGGACAGGTCCACACCCAGCAGGGATTCGTAGTCGAAGTTCTTGAGATCGGCCACGCCCTTGCTACGGTCGAGGAATTTGTTCACGTCGCAGGAGAAGTACATGGCCTTGTTGGCCTTGATCGAGGCGATGGCCATCTCCTTGATGCGCTCGATGGGAAGATTGACGTAGAGCCAGTTCTGCCCGTCGTAGAGGTGGCGGTCGTACTGGATCTCATAGACCTTGCCGTATTCGCGGCAGGGGTCGTTCATCAGCATCACGTAGTTATTCTCCAGGTCGTAGCCCAGCAGCTCCTGGTAGAAGGACTGCGGGGTGTAGGTCTTGCCCTTCCACGCGAACTCGGTCGGCGGAACGCCGAGGCAGAGGGCCAGGACATGATAGACCTCCCCTAGCATTTCGGTCTTCTGCTTCTCCAGGAAAGCCGGCAGGTCTTTGGCCTTGACGCCGGTGGGCGTTTGGCGAAGCTTCAGGCCGTCGCGGCGCAGCAGGGTCTTGAGCTGGGTGGCCATCGCGGAAGTATTGTTGGCCGAGAGGCTCTCGGGCATCACGTTTGCGGGCACGACGCCGTACTTCATCACCAGATTGGCCACGCCCGTGAAGGTGCCGCCGTCGCTGATGGGGTTGCTGAACAGCCAGTCCACCTCGCGGTCGTCGAAGGCCTTGTCGCGGGTGTCGATGACGGCCTGCAGGAAGAGATTGGCCTTCTCGAGCTGGTCATAGAAGAAGTTGTAGCTCTGCGAGAAGCGGAAGTCGCCCAGGCCGTGCTTGTCGGCAGCCGCGGCGCGCAACACGTTCAAGCCCGTGAAGAGCCAGCAGCGGCCGGAGGATTTCTGGTCGGTGATGCCCCAGGTCTTGACGCGGTCGGAGAACTCCGTGTCGATCATTGCAGCGTTCTCGGCGTTGGCCGAGAGAACGGCGATAGAGGTGGTGTTCAGCGCATTGCGGATGGCCTTGTCGGAGGTCGTGCCTTCGTAGCCCTTGCGGATCTCGGAAAGCATCTGAGGGGTGATGGCGCCTTTCGGCTGCGCGGCCGCACCGACGCAGAGGAGCGTCAGCGCGAGCAGAGAGAGAGTCTTCTTCATATGGGGTAAATAATTATTTACGAAGGATGATGCGCTCGATGCGGCGGGGCACCGAGGTCAGGATTTCGTAGGGGATGGTCCCGAGGATCTGCGCGAGCTCCCCGACGGTCGGGTCCTCGCCGAAGATGGTCACGGTGTCACCGACCTGCACGCCCGGGATGTCCGTGACGTCGATCATACACATGTCCATGCAGATGTTGCCGATGGTGGGGGCGCGGTGGCCGCGGACGCTGAACGACGCGGCGCCGCAGCCGAAGTGGCGGTCCAGGCCGTCAGCGTAGCCCACCGGGATGGTGGCGATTACGCTGCCCGTGGGAGCCACGTGGCCATGGCGGCCGTAGCCGATGGTGCCGTCTTCCGGCCCGAGGGTCTTGACCTGCAGGACCTTGACCTTTAACGAAGCCACAGGGGCAAGCTGCACGCCGGGCAGGGCGCTGATGCCGTAGATGCCGATGCCCAGGCGCACCATATCGTGCTGGTGCTCCGGGAAGCGCTCGATACCGGCGGAGTTGAGCACATGCCACATCGGCTTGTACCCGAGAGCGTCGGTGACCGTCTGCGCGTTGCGCTCGAACATTGCGATCTGCCCGTGGGTGAAGTCGTCCTCGGCGGGATCCTCCGCCGCGGCGAGGTGCGAATAGATCGACTGCACGCGCACCTCATCGTGCGCGGCCAGGAAATCCAGCAGGGCGGGCAGTTCCGCGGTCATAAAGCCGAGGCGGTGCATGCCGGTGTCGAGCTTGATGTGAATGGGGAACTGCTTGAGAGAGCGGCTACGCAGCTCTGCGCACAGGGCCTCTAATGTATAGAGGTTGGGAATGCCGGGCTCCAGGTGGTTCTCAATGATTTCGGGGAAGAAGTCCGTCCCGGCGGTGAGCACCAGGATGGGCAGGGAGATACCGTTGCGGCGCAGCTCAACGCCCTCGACGGGCAGGGCAACAGCCAGGTAGTCAGCGCCTTCCTGCTGCATCATAGAGGCAAACTCCACCGCACCGTGACCGTAGGCGTTGGCCTTGACAAGCACAAGCAGCTTCGTCGTCGGCTTCAGCAGGCCGCGAAAGTAGCGGTAGTTGCTCCTGCAGGCAGGCAGACGCAGCTCCAGACGCGAGAAATCGTTTTCCCCTTTTTGCATATCATGCAAAGATACTACTTTTTCTGGGAAATGTATCCGGGCCTGTTTTGTGTTTGGATGGCGTTATTTTTCTTATATTTGTACGTATGACTCCGTTCCTTGATCAGGTGGCGCGGCACTACGAGGCCGCCGGAGGGGTTGAAGACCTGTGCTTCATCCTCCCGAACCGGCGTTCCGTGGCGTTCTTCCGCATGTACCTGGGCGAATGCGTTCGCCTGCGGGGAAAGCCGATGCGCGTGCCGGCCCTGTTCACGATGAACGACTTCTTCTACCGCCTCGCGGATGCCCGCCAGACGGACCAGGTGCACCTGCTGCTGGAGCTCTACGACTGCTATAAGCCGCTCTACGAGCGAGACGGGGCCAAGGCCGAGTCGCTGGATGAATTCATCTTCTGGGGCGGCGTGCTGCTGTCGGACTTCGCCGACGTGGACAAATATCTCGTCGATCCCGAGAAGCTCTTCACGAACATCGCCGACTTCCGGAGCATCCAGGACAGTTTCGAGTATCTGGACGAGACGCAAGAGGCCGCGATTCGGCAGTTTCTGAAGCATTTCCACACGGGCGGCGAATACAAGGAAGCCTTCCGGCGCATTTGGGACCTGTTGCTGCCGCTATACCGCAATTTCCACGCGCATCTGCGCGAGAAGGGCATGGACACGGAAGGGCAGGTGTACCGGGAGCTGGCCGAGCGCCTGCAGGACAGTTCCGCTGCGGACCTGATGGCAGAGCGCTTCCCGAAGGTAAAGAAATTCGTCTTCGTCGCTCTGAACGCCCTCAACGAATGCGAGAAGCGGTTGATGCGACGTCTGCACCAGGCGCATCTGGCGGAGTTCTGCTGGGACTTCAGCAGCGAGTGGATCCGCGACCCGCATAACAAGTCCGCCAAGTTCCTCGCGGACAATGTGACCGATTTCCCCCAGGCCTTTGCCCCCGACCCGGAGGGCCTTGGCACGCCGGAGATCAACGTCCTGAGCGTCCCCTCGGGCGTGGGACAGGCCAAGCAGATTCCCGCCCTGCTGGACCGTCTGGGTGCCGGCGGCATCGATACGGCCGTCGTCCTGCCGGACGAGAGCCTGCTCATTCCGGTGCTGAATTCCCTGCCGACACACATCACGGAAATCAACGTGACCATGGGCTACCCCATGTCGGGCAGCGCCCTGAGCGCGCTGATGGATGACGTGGCCGCCTTGCAGATGCATCTTCGCGAGAAGGACGGGCAGTGGTATTTCTACCACCGGCAGGTCTGGAGCATCTTCTCCAACAGCATTTTCAAGACCGTGACGGGCGAGGCCGGCAACGAGAAAGCCGCCGCCGTGCGCAAGGACGCCCGCTATTATATCCCGCAGTCCGAACTCAGCGGATTGCCGCTTTTTGACCTGATCTTCCGGCCGGTGGTCCGGGATCCCGGCGTGGCCGGAGAGGAGGTCGTCCGCGCCCTGGAAGACTACCAGCAGGAGTTGCTCGGCGAGTTGGGCGCGCGGCTCAAGGACGCGCCCGGGATGGCGCTGGAGCAGGATTTCGCCCGCGAGTATTACCTCGCCGTGGGGCGTTTGCGCAGCTGCAAACTGGACATTCTCCCAGCCACCTACTTCCGCCTGCTGGGCAAGCTGCTCGGCGCGGCGGCGGTCCCGTTCCGGGGCGAGCCGCTGAAGGGGATGCAGGTGATGGGCCCGTTGGAGACGCGCGCCCTGGATTTCAAGAAACTGATCGTGCTGAGCTGCAACGAGGGCATGTTTCCGCGCCGCAGCGTCGCTTCTTCCTTCGTGCCGGCGGAGCTCCGCAAGGGCTTCGGCCTGCCCACCTACGAATACCAGGACGCCGTCTGGGCGTACTACTTCTACCGGATGATCCAGCGCGCTGATCAGGTGTGGCTGCTCTTCGACTCCCGCACCGAAGGCGTGCGGGGCGGCGAGGAGAGCCGCTACATCAAGCAGCTGGAACTGCACTTCGGTGCCCGCATCCGGCGTTTCGCGCTGCGCGCGGAAATTGCCAAAGGACAGGAAGAAGCCGCGGAGATTCCCAAGACGGCGGAGCACCTCGAGATTCTGCGGGGCAAGAACCTCTCGGCTTCCGCCCTGCAGGACTACCTTTCCTGCCCGGCGAAATTCTATTATAAGGTCGTCTGCGGGCTCAAGGAGCAGGAGGAAGTGACCGAAGCGCTGGAGGCCAACGACTTCGGTAACGTTTTCCACGAGACGATGCAGCAGCTTTACGATCTGCCCGAAGTCTCCTGCGACTACCTGCACTCCCTGTTGGAAGGCACCCGTATCAAGGAAACCGTTCGCGAAAAGATGCTCGAGAAGCTCCACAGTTTCGAGGTAAGCGGGCGCAACATCATCTTCGAAGACCAGATCTGCCACTATGTCCGCAAGGTGGTCCAGCGCGACCTGGAGCTGCTCGCCGCGGCCGGCCAGAAGCGCTTTCGCATCCACGGCCTCGAGCTGAAACGTACCACGGACATCGACGGCTTCCACTTTATCGGCTTTATCGATCGGCTGGACAGCTTGTTGCCCGGCGAGGTGCGCGTGGTGGACTACAAGACCGGTAAGGTTACGGACGAGGATTTCCTGATCAACGATGCCAATGCCGAGGAGGTGGTGGACAAGCTCTTTGGCGACGACAATGCCAAGCGCCCCAAGATCGCGCTCCAGCTTTATCTCTACGACCGCTTTGTCGCGGGCGACGCCGCCCTGAAAGGCAGCCGGATCGTCAACTCGATCTACCAGCCTTCGCGCCTCTTCGTCAAAGAGGTGGAGAGCGTGGCCGTCGGCGGGCGCTTCGTGACCCTGATGGAAGAGCGGCTCCACGGCCTGCTCGGCCAACTCGCCGACCCGGCCGTTCCCTTCCGGCGGACGGAGGATGCGAAGACTTGCGAATGGTGTGACTTTAAAAATATCTGCGGACGATGAAGATCCTGAAGGCCAGTGCCGGTTCCGGCAAGACATACGCGCTTTCGCACACCTACATCGACCTGCTGCTGGGCAGCCGGGAGCCGCACCCGTACCGCCACATCCTGGCGGTGACCTTCACCAACAAAGCCACGGGCGAGATGAAGGCCAGGATCCTGCGCGACCTGGCGAAGCGTGCGGAGACCGACCCCCGCGCGAAGGTCCTGCTCACGGACATGCTCCACGATTACGGCGCCTTCTCCATCAGCACCATCGACCGCTTCTTCCAGCAGGCGCTGAAGGCTTTCTCCCGCGAGATCGGCCAGTTTGCCGACTATCAGGTCGAGCTGGACAAGGATTCGCTGATTGCCGAGACGATGGACCGCATCCTCGATTCGCTGACCGAGGACAGCGGCGAGCTGCTCGACTGGATCCGCGAGAGCCTTGCGGACACGCTTGAACAAGGACGCCGCTACCAGGTGGACGAGGGCCTGCTCGAGATCGGCAAGCTTCTGAAAAATGACGAATTCCGCGAACTCGCGGAGCAGGAAGGCATCTCCGGCCGGGAGGCCTTCGGCAAGGAACGGCTGGGTCGGATCCGTGCGGCCTGCCGCCGGGTGATGCAGAACTTCTGCGAGCGCGCCCAGGCCCTGGGCATCGAAGCCGTAGTGGGCGAGCCCGTCAAGAAACTCGCACCGACCAAGTTGGCCAAGGCTCCCGAAGAGGTCCAGGAGCTCTTCGATCTCCCCTACAAGACCTATTGCACCGCCTTGCTGCTGGACAAAATGCTGTTCCAGCTTGGCCTGGCCGGTGAATTCTATAAGGAATTTGACGCGCTCTGCGCGGAGAAGAACGTCCTCTGCCTGGACGAGTCCAACACCTTGCTCCGCAAGATCATCGGCGGCTCCGACGCGCCCTTCGTCTATGAGAAACTGGGCGTGCGCTACGAGCATTTCCTGCTGGACGAGTTCCAGGACACGTCCCACATCCAGTGGGAGAACTTCCTCCCGCTGCTGCGCGAAAGCGAATCGCAGCAGGGCGGCAACCTCATCGTGGGCGACGTCAAGCAGAGTATCTACCGTTTCCGCGACTCCGACTGGGAGCTGCTCGGCAGCGAAGTCGGACGCGCCTTCCCGGACGCGCAGGTGGAGACGATGCAGGGCAACTGGCGCAGTACGCGCACGGTCGTCGGCTTCAACAACCGCTTCTTCGCCTACGCGGCGGGGCTGCTGGGCCTGCAGGATATCTACGCCGACGTGCAGCAGGAGCCGAAGCTGGAAGAGGCGCAGGACGGGCAGGTGCGTGTGGATTTCTGCGACGACCAGCCCGCGGCCATTCTGCAGTCCATCGAGGATGCCCGGCGTGGCGGCGCGCAATGGTCCGATATCGCCGTGCTCGTGCGCAACCGCAAGGAAGGCGCTGCCGTCGCGGCTGAGCTGATCGCGCACGGCATCCCCGTCATCTCGGACGACTCGCTCAACCTCAAGGGCTCGCCCCTCGTCCGCCGGCTGGTGTCGCTGCTGAGCTGCTACGAGAACCCCGACGACCGCATTGGCCGCTTCCTGGCGGACGCGATGAATTTCACTTTCCCGCAGGAATATCACTCCCTGATCGACTTCTGCGAGGAGCTCCTGCGTGCGATGAAAGCCTGGGACCCGAGCTCGTTCGACGGTCAGGTCCTCTTTGTGCAGGCCTTCATGGATCAGCTCCAGAACTGGGTCCAGATCAACGGCAACAACCTCCGCAACTTCCTCAAGTTCTGGGACGAGAAGGAGGAAATCTTCATTGGCTCGCCCGAGAACGCTGCGTCCGTGCGTGTGCTGACCATCCATAAATCCAAGGGGCTGGAGTTCCCGCACGTCATCTTCCCCTTTGCGGAAAAGGTCACGCTATACAAGAACGGCACCCACTGGAGCCGGCTTGACACGTCCCGCTCGCCGCTTGGCGAGGAGCTGTCCGGCATCTACCCGGTCCCGCTCGGCTCCCTTGCGGGAGAGAGCCTTTTCGAGGATGCCGTCCTGCGCGAGCAGCGCCTGCAGCTGGTCGATAACATCAACCTCTTCTACGTGGCGCTGACCCGCGCCGGCAAGAGCCTGCATATCATTGCGAAGCAGCCCAGCAAGAGGTGCCGGGATTCCCTGAAGAAGGGGCCCGTGCAGTATGGCAATTTCTCCGAGATTTTGTTCGCCTTCCTGGGCGGGCAGGAGAACTTCGAAGCGGGCAAGCCCTACGACTTCGGGCAGATGGAGCGCAAGGTCGAGCAGCGCGAGGAAGATTTCCCCGCTGCCTATCCTTCCATCCCGCTCGACGGGCGGCTCGCCCCGTCGCAGGATGCCCACGATTTCTTCAACGAAGACGGCACCGTGGGCGCCGAATCCTCGCCGCGCCTGCGGGGCATTGTCCTGCACGACATCCTTTCGGAAGTCCGCACGGCGGGCGAACTGGATGCCGCGGTCGATGCCGCCCTGCGCGACGGCCGGCTGGACGGCGCCGAAGCGGAGAAAGCGCGCCGGCTCCTGCGCGAGCGCATCGCCGCGCATCCGGACTGGTTCCCCACAACGCTGGATGACGTGGAGATCTGCAACGAGACGGACCTGTTCGACGCCGAAGGTAAGGTCGAGCGCCCGGACCGTGTGATCCTGCGCGGCAGGATGGCCACCATCGTGGACTACAAATTCGGCGTCGAGTTGGATACCTACCGCTATCAGCTCAAGCGCTATGCCCGCCTCTATCGGGACCTCGGCTACGAGATCGTCGGCGCTTGTATCTGGTATGTTGAAGAAGATAAAGTCGTACCTGTATAGTCATTCCGGGCTTGACCCGGAATCTCTGGCACAAAGTTTTCAATCGAAGCAAGTATGAAAAAGTGGATTCTGTTCCTGTTGCCCCTGCTGCTGTCGCTGACGGCGGCCGCCCAGCCGCAGCTCGGTGAGATTGCCGCGCACCTGCAGACCGACCGCATTGCCCTGCGCTATGACTGCACCTACACGGAGGATACCCCCGTGAGGCTCTCGGGCATCCTGCTCATCCAGGGCGACTGCTACCGGGCTGTTGGGAACGGGATGGAAATCTACTGCGACGGCACCACGCGCTGGAGCGTCGATCCCGTCTCGAAAGAAGTCTATATCGAGCCGGCAAACGGTTTGGAGGAGCTGCTGGAATACCGCAATTCGCTCTCGGCGCTGAAGATCTCCGATCTGAAATACCTGCCCCTCTCCGACGACCTGACGCCCTTCCGCTTCGATACCGCCCCCCTCGGCCCCGACTGGGTCGTCACCGACCTCAGATAGCCTTCCTTACTCCGGGATAATGATCTTGTAGGTCTTGGCGGCCTTGTTGGTCAGCTTGTCGCTGCGGAGCCAGAGGTTGGCTTCCTTCAGGAAGAAATAGGTGGTGCCGTGCTCTTCGGCGAAGTCCGTCAGGCTGGGGATGGCCGTGCTGACGGAGACGGTCTCCTTCACCGCAGGGTAGGTATAGACCTCCTCCGGCTCCACGTGGAAGCCGAACTCCTCGGGGTTCTCCAGGAAATACTTGGCCGTCAGGATGCGGAACATGTAGCGGGACGTCTCCGCGGGCAGGAACAGGTCCATCGCCCGCGCCTGCCGCTGGTTGGCGATGCGGTTGGAAATCCCGTTCTGGCCGGCGTTGTAGCTCGCGGCCACGGTCATCCAGTCACCGTATTTCTCATAGGCCTCCTTAAGATACTTGCAGGCGGCCTCGGTCGATTTCTCTATGCTGTAGCGCTCGTCCACCTCGTCCGCGACCTCCAGGCCGTACGCACGTCCGGTGGACTTGAGGAACTGCCACGGACCGGCCGCGCCCGCCGAGCTGACGGCCTTGGGGTCCAGATTGCATTCGATGGTCATCAGGTATTTCAGGTCCTCCGGGATGCCGTTCTTCTTCAGGATCGGGACGACCCGGGAGAACATGCGCTCCGCGCGCTTGAGCATCAGCACGGAGTTGGTGTGCCCGTAGGTGAATGCGACCAGTTCGCGGTCCATGCGCTCGTAAAGATCGGGCCGGTCGAAGCGGTAGGTCTGCCCGGCGAATTCGATGAAGGCAGGCACCTTCGGGGCAACGAACTGAGTTTCTTGGGGAATATAGACAACCTGCCCGCACGCCGTGGCAGAAGCCGCCAGCAACGCTGCCAGCGCAAGAGAAATAAGAACTAACGGTTTTTCCATGGTGCAAAAAAATAAAAGCACTAGCGGTGCAAGAACGCGTCCAAAATGGGCTGCAGATCGTCCAGGCTGGCGATGAGCACCTGCCGGGGCTTGGAGCCCTCCTGCGGGCCCACGATGCCGGCGGCCTCGAGCTGATCCATCACGCGGCCCGCCTTGGCGTAGCCCATACCGAGCTTGCGCTGGAGGTCGGAAGTGGAACCGCGCTGGCTCAGGACCACCATCTTGGCAGCCTCCTCGAAGCGCTCGTCCACCTTGGACATATCGACCATGCCACCGCCTTCGCCGCCCTCGGCGCCCGGCTCTTCCGGGGCGGGGAGGTAATAGGGCGTGTTGTAGCAGCGGCCGTAGCCGATCTGCTCGCCGATGAAGTCGGTGATGGCGTCGATCTCCTTACCGTCGATGAAGCCGCACTGGATGCGTTCGGAATCGATGCCGGCCGAGAAGAGCATGTCGCCGCGGCCGATCAGTTTCTCGGCGCCCGGAGCGTCCAGGATGGTCATCGAGTCCACGCGGGAGGCCACGCGGAAGGCGATGCGCATTGGGAAGTTACTCTTGATGATACCGGAGATGACGTCCACGGACGGACGCTGCGTCGCGAGGATCACGTGCAGACCGGCCGCACGGCCCTTCTGGGCCAGGCGGATGATGGAATTGGTAATGCTCCGGCTGGCGGCGCGGGCATCCGGCGACGCGCCGGTGGTCATGGTAAGGTCGGCGTACTCATCGACGACCACGACCAGGTAGGGGAGGTAGCGGTGGCCGTGGTCCGGCCGCAGCTTGCGCTCCTTGTATTTCTCGTTGTAGAGGGTGATCTTGTTCACGCCCGCCTTGCTGAGCAACTCGTAGCGGTCGTCCATCTCGGTGCACAGCGAGCGGAGGATCTTCTCCGCATCCTTGGGCTTCTTGACGATGGCGTTGTTCTTCTCCTCGTCCTCGTCGGCAGCGTCGGGCAGCACGGCCAGGTAGTGCTTTAGGAGCGAGCCGTAGGCAGAGAATTCGACCATCTTCGGGTCGATGAAGACGAACTTCAGCTCCGAAGGGTGCTTGCTGTACAGGAGCGAGGACACGATGACGTTGAGGCCCACGGACTTACCCTGCTTCGTGGCACCGGCGATCAGCAAGTGCGGCGCATCGGCGAGGTCGAACACGCGGACCTTCTGGGTGATCGTGTAGCCGATGGCGACGGGCAGGTCGGCCTTGCTGCTCCGGAAGGCGTCGTCGTTGAGCAGGGCCTTCAGCGGCACGATGGAGGCATAGTCGTTGGCCACCTCGATGCCGACGGAGTCGGACAGGGTCACGACGCGCACGCCCTTGGCGTTCAGCGACAGGGCGATGTCCTCCTGGAGCTTCTTGATGTCGGCGATCTTGACGCCCGGGGCGGGATAGACTTTATAAAGCGTGACGGTCGGACCTACGATGGCCTTGACATCATTGACCTGGATCTTGTAGTTGGCGAGCGCCGCGCGGATCTTGTTATTGTTGCGCGTGAGCTCTTCGGTAGATACTTCCCGGCGGCCGCTGGCGTAGCTCTCCAGCAGGTCAAGCGACGGGAACTGGTATTTCGGCAGGCCGTCCGGCGGGTCGAGGCGGTTGTCGATCGGGGTCAGATCCTCGACCTGCTCGGCCTGGAGGCCGTTGTCGGCCACAATTTCGAAGTTGCCTTCGGCGCTGGAGGAGGCAGATGCCTCACTGCCGCTCAGCGCGACCGCCCCGTCATCTGCTGATCCCGCCAGTGCGATCTCGGGGAGGATGAGCTCGTCCTGATTGGGGATCTCCTGACTTTCCGGATCTTCGTCCGGAATGACTGCGGAGGCGTCCGAAATGACCGCGTCGTCATCCCCGATCGTCTCGCCGTCATCCCCGAAAGCCTCGCTGTCATTCCCGACCGCCTTGCCGTCATCCCCGAAAGCCTCGCTGTCATTCCCGACCGCCTTGCCGTCATTCCCGACCTGATCGGGAATCTCCACCTTCGGCTTCTTCGTGCCGATGGCGGCAAACCAGCGGTTGAATCGCTTGGAAGAGAAGAAGAGGAAGGCGGCTACGAGGATCACGAGGAAGAGCCCCGTGACGATGGGGCCGAAGAGGTTCTCCGCCCAGGCCACGACAAAAGCGCCGCAGCGTCCGCCCAGGCCGCCGCCGAACAGGAGGTCCAGCCCGGCCAGTTTGCCGACGTAGGCGAGCACGAGCGAAGAGAAGAAGGCTCCGAAGAGGGCGATGAGCGTGGTCTTGACCAGCGGATTCATCCAGCGGTGCGCCAGCAGGCGTACGGAGACGGCGGCGAGGATGATGAGCAGGGAGAAACTGCCCAGGCCGAAGAGCTCGCACACCAGCATGTACCCGGTTTTGAAGCCGAGCTTGCCGGCGGCGTTGCCCACGGCGCGTCCGGCGTCCATGGCGTCCGGGTCACCCAGCAGGCTCATATCTTCCTGCCAGTGGAAGAGATAGGAGAAAGTGGAAATAAAGATGAAGAGGGTCAGTGCAGCGACGCACAGGCCCGCGATCCGCACGGCTGCGGCCCGCTCTTCTTCGTCCCAGGTTCGCCAGAGTCTCATTTCTTCTTGAACGGACGTTTGAAGTTATTCTTGCGCTTGCGCTGGCTGGAGCCAGGCTGTCCGACATTGATGCCCATACCGGGGCGCGAGAAATTGGCGTCGCCGGCGATCTTGCTCAGGCTGAGCCCCTCGGGGACCCTGAGCCGATAGTCGGAAAGCTTCTCGATGTCGGCGAAGATGGTTTCGTCGGCTACGCTGTCCTTGTTCCAGATCAGATACTGGGTGCGCATATAGATGGCCAGCGAGCGGATCATCTCCGTCTTGACCTCGCCGTCGGGCTGCTCGCAGAGCAGATTGATGATACTCTCGATGTTGCGTCCGTAGTGGAAGGCCTTGATCTTGCTTCCCTTCATCGGGACGGGGACAGGATCGGTGTTGAACGTCTCCGCTACGGGGCAGGGATAAGGGGAGTCCACGTCCAGGTCGAAACCGGCGATCATATAGAGGTGATCCCAGAGTTTGTGTTCGAAATTGTCCTGGCTGTGCACCTGCGGGTTGAGGAGCTCCATCACCTTCACGACGGCGTGGGCCTGTTCGGTGCGCTTGGCCTTGTCGGGGATGGCTTTCAGCTGCTCCACCATTTTGAGTACGTTGCGGCCGTACTCGGGCATGGCGAGCTTCTCACGGGTGGTATTGTAATCCAGGGTATGGGTAGATTCGTTGAAATCCATAGCGTTAAATAGTCAACAGACCACAAAGTTAATCATTTTTGCGGAAACTCCGTGCCTCGCGCACGCTCGGCGAAGCCGTCCGACATCCAGATGCCGTCGGCGGTGATCAGGTAGCCTTCCAGGTCGGGCCGGGATTCAATCAGGGAGCGGGCTTGCTGCGGCCCGATCACCATGCAGGCGGTCGCCAGCGCGTCCGCTTCGGCGGCAGTCGGTGCTACGACGGTGGCGCTGAGCAGGTTATGATCGACCGGATAGCCGGTCCGCGGGTCGATCGTATGGGCGTATTTTTTACCGTCCTTGACGTAGAATTTCCGGTAATTGCCGGAGGTGACGATGCCGCAGGCGCTCCCGTCCGACTGCCAGATGCCGCGCAGGTCCTGGCCGGGCGTGTCGTTACCGTCCACGGGATTGTCCACGCCGATGGTCCAGCCTTTCCCGGCGGCATTGAGCCCTTCGCAGTAGATCTCGCCGATATCCACAAGCATGTTGTGCACCCCGATGGCGTGCAGGTAATCCGCCACAACGTCGCAGGTGTAGCCCTGTGCGATGGCGTTGAAATTCAGTATCTTCTCCTCTTTGCAGGCCGCCAGGGCTGCCTGAATGCGCGCCGGATCCGGCAGGCTGTCGGACGTGAAGCCGAATCCCCAGATGTCGAAGAGCGGTCCGGCCGCCACGTCGAAGGCGCCGCCGGTCTGCTCGCGGTAGCGTTCGGAAAGGGTGCGGACCTCACGGAAGAAGCGGTCCGGGACGATTCCCTCGCCGGCATTGTAGTGCGTGAGCAGAGAATTCTTGTTGTAGCCTGACAGGCTGAAATCAATCGAATCAAGCAGGGCGTCAATCCGCTGCTGGATTTGTTCTGCGGGGACGCTGACGCCCTTGAGGTCGGCCTTGACGGTGTAGGTGCCGCCCTGCGCGAACCCCGAGAATACGACATACCGGCCACGCTGGCATCCGGTCAGCAGGCAGGCGATCAGAAAGATGGCGAAAAATATCCTGTATTTCATCTCTTCGGCAAAGTATTTGCACAAAGTTAGCGGTTTTTCGCGCATTTTTGCGCATATTTGCAAATTGTAAGTACAGATAAGTATGAAGCTGAACAGAATCCTGCTCCCGGCCATGTTGGTCGCCACGCTGGCGGTCGTGCCGGGTTGCAAGAAAGAGGATACAACTAAAAAAACGCTGGAAGGCTATCTCTCCCTGACGCTGCCCGAATATATGGGCGAAGGCGAAAGCAAGGAGTTTATGATAGATTCCCTGATGACGCTGATTTGCCCGGACGGCGAGCCGATCGGGTACTATTTCTACGATGCGGAGACCGAGATCGCGGACACGCTGGTCACGGCCGACGGCGATATCGTCAAACATTATTACACCTACACGGCTCCGGACAAGATCGGTTCGGCGAAGCTCACGCTGGGTGGATTCATGGGGAAGAATTCCCAGTATTCGGGGTTCTCAACCTACTACACCACGACCGTGGTCCAGCCCGGCCTTTCCGGAAACGGTTCCATCACCGGGTTCGACACGGATGGATCTCTCTCCTTCCAGGATGCCCGCGACGGCAAAGACTATTACTACTCCGTCATCGGGAATAAGAATTGGATGCGCCAGAACCTGGCCTGGGCCGGGGCCGGCGTTCCGTTCTCCGCTTGCGAGGTCATGACGGATGTCTTCGGACGTTACTACACCTGGGAGGAAGCGCAGACGGCCTGCCCTGCGGGTTGGCGTTTGCCGGCCGATGCCGAATTTACGGCCCTTCAGGCGAATGCCCAGGCGGCTTCCGACATTCCCGGCCTGGCCGGCAAGATGATGGCCGACCTCTATTTTAACGACACCAAAATGTGGGAATACTGGCGTGAGGTCAAAATTACCGACGAGGCGCACTTCTCCGCGATGCCTGTCGGTTACGGCACCGGGTCCGACCGAAAGTTCAACTTCCAGGGGATGTATGGGTACGCCGTGTTCTGGACCTCCGACGAAGAGGGGGGCATGGGCGTCTGCCGCTACATCTATCAGAAAAAGGACATCGTCTATCGCGGCAGCATGTCGAAGACGGAATTCGTCGCTTCGGTGCGCTGTGTCAAGGAATAGACGCTACCGTTTCCAGAAAATGCAATAGAATCTGGCCGAGCGCATCGGCCAGATTTTTTATTGCCTCCGGGCAGTGCCGCCCGGCTGCCAGCACAAGTAGGGAGCAGCAGATGAAGGCTTCCGTCAGGGGCAGCGCACCGAGGTTGGTGAGCAGGAAGTATTTCGGGAATTGCCGGAAGCGCAGCCACACCAGCGGCGCTGTGAACAGCTGGCAGGAAAGGGTGAGCGCAACGCCGCTCCAGATGCGTCGCATCGGGTCGAAGCGCAGCCCCTGGGGGTACCAGGCGTCAAGCCGCGGGAAGACCAGCACGATGCCGAGCATCGCGAGGTAGGAGAGCTGGAAGCCCAGGCTCGTGATGACGCCGGGCGAGAGCGCCAGTTGGAGAGTCAGGGCCGTGCAGAAGAGGTTCAGGGGGTTGCGGCGGCGTCCCGGCAGCAGGCGGGCGAGCTCGTTGAGCAGGATGAAAAGGAACGCGCGGACGAGTGATGGCGAGGCCCCCGTCATGGCCACGTAGCCCGCCGCGATGCCCACCTGCAACAGGCTTCGCAGCAACACGGCCGGGCGGCTGCGGCCCAGCCAGCGAAGCAGCAGATGCAGAGTGCCGTAGAGCATGCCCAGGTGCAGCCCGGACAGGGCGAGGATGTGGGACGCGCCGGCGGCGCGGAAGGTGGCAACGGTGGCCCGGTCGAGCCCGTCCCGCTGCCCCGTCAGCAGGGCCTTCAGCAGTGCGGTCGTGCTCCCGTGGGAGAACCCGGCCGCGTCGATGGCGCCCAGCAGTCGGCCGAGCGCGTGCTCCGCAGGGGGCCAGGGGCCTGTCCGGAGCGGTGGAGCGAGGACGGAGGAGCAGTAACAGAAGACGCCGAGCACCCAGAAGAGCAGCAGGAAAACCGGCATGCGCGGCCCTCTGCCGCAGGCGAGCGGGAGCAGGACGGCTGCCGCGAGGAGGCTGCCCGCGGCGGTCAGAAAAAGCATATCTCCCCCGGGCGACACGAATGCCGCCAGGGCCACTCCTGCTGAAAATGGGATTGAAACCGCCACCATGTCTCTCCGCACGACCATTTCAATCGAATTTTTGCCAAAATACGCAATATTTCGTAATTTTGCGCTGCAAAGAAAAGAAACTTTCAGTATGATTATTTTGGTTATCAATTGCGGCAGCTCTTCGGTCAAGTACCAGTTGCTGGACATGAAGAATGACGATGTCTATGATCTGCTGGCCAAAGGCCTGGTTGAGAAGATCGGTCTGCCTGACGGCTGCCTTACCCATAAACCTACCGGCAAGGAACCCTACACCGTAACCCAGTCCATTCCGGACCACAAAGTCGGCATGAAGCTTGTGCTCGATGCCCTGGTGGATCCCGAGCACGGCGTGCTCTCCAGCTTCGACGACATCGAAGCTGTCGGCCACCGCATCGTGCAGGGCGCCGATTTCTTCTCCGGGAGCACCCTCGTCAGCGAGGACGTGCTGAAGAAGATCGAGATCTGCTGCGACTTCGCCCCGCTCCACAACCCGGCCCACCTGCTCGGCATCGAGGCCGTCTCGCACGTGCTGCCGGATGTGCCGCAGGTCGTGACCTTCGACACCGCTTTCCACCAGACGATGGAGCCGTACGCCTATATGTACGCCCTTCCTTATGAATACTACGAGAAGTACCGCGTCCGTCGTTACGGCGCCCACGGCACCTCCCACCAATATGTCTCCCAGCGCGGCGCCAAGCTCGCCGGCCTGGATCTCGCCCATTCCAAGATCATCACCTGCCACCTCGGCAACGGCAGCTCCGTGACCGCCATCAAGGACGGCAAGGTGGTGGATACCTCCATGGGCTTCACCCCGCTCGAGGGTATGATCATGGGTACGCGCTGCGGCAACATCGACGCCAACATCGTCCCCTACATCATGAAGAAGGAAGGCCTGACGCCTGACGAGATGACGACCATCATGAACAAGAAGAGCGGCTTCCTCGGCCTGTCCGGCAAGAGCTCCGACCTGCGCGACATGGACGCTGCGGCCAAGGCCGGCGACGCCCGCGCCAAGATCGTGCTCAAGAAGCTGACCTACGATACCATCAAGAATGTCGGCGCCTATATCGCTGAGATGAACGGTGTGGACCTCATCGTTTTCACGGCCGGCATCGGCGAGAACAACCCGCGTCTGCGCCGCCACATCTGCGAGAACCTCTCCTACATGGGTGTCAAGATCGACATCGACGCCAACGACGGCGCCCGCAGTGCCGAGACCATCATCTCCTTGCCGGATTCCACCGTCAAGGTGGCCCTCATCCCGACCAACGAGGAGCTGGTGATCGCCCGCGACACCATGCACATTGTCACCGAACTCGAAAACTAACGGCATATGTCTCTCATTGACCAGATCATTGCGCGTGCCCAGTCCAACAAGCAGCGCATCGTGCTCCCGGAATCCTTCGAGGAGCGTACCATCACGGCGGCCGACCGCGCCATCTCCGACGGCCTCGCCGATATCATTCTCATCGGTAACCGCGAGAAAGTTCTCGCTTATGCTGCCGAGCTGGGCCTGAAGCACATTGCCCAGGCCACCATCATCGATCCTGAAACCAGCGAGAAGACCGAGCAGTACGCCCAGCTTCTCTTTGAGCTGCGCCAGAAGAAGGGTATGACCCTCGAGCTGGCCCGCAAGACGGTGCTCGATCCGCTGTACTTCGGCTGCCTCATCATCAAGAGCGGCGACGCCGACGGACAGATCAGCGGTGCCCTCTCCACCACCGGCGAGACCCTCCGCCCGGCCCTGCAGATCATCAAGTGCGCCCCCGGCATCACCTGCGTGAGCGGCGCCATGCTGATGATCACCCAGACCCCGCAGTACGGCGAGAACGGTGTGTTGGTCGTCGGTGACGTGGCCGTAACTCCGGCTCCGGACGCCCAGCAGCTGGCGCAGATTGCCGTCTGCACGGCCCAGACTGCCAAGAGCGTGGCCGGTTTCGCCGATCCGCGCGTGGCGATGCTGTCCTTCTCCACGAAGGGCTCTGCCAAGCACGAAGTGGTGGACAAGGTCGTAGAAGCGACTGCCCTTGCGAAAGAACTCGACCCGACCCTCAAGGTCGATGGCGAACTGCAGGCCGACGCCGCCCTGGTCCCGTCCGTGGGCAAGAAGAAGGCCCCCGGCTCCGACATCGCCGGCAACGCCAACGTCCTTGTCTTCCCGAACCTCGAGGTCGGCAACATCGCTTACAAGCTGATTCAGCGCCTCGGCAACGCCGACGCCATTGGCCCCATCCTGCAGGGTATCGCCCGGCCGGTCAACGACCTCAGCCGCGGCTGCTCGGTGGACGACGTCTATAAGATGATCGCCATCACCGCCTGCCAGGCAATGGATGCAAAATAGTTTTGCATCCATTGCCTATGAAAATCCCCGGCAAATCCTTGCCGGGGATTTTTCTATGACCGGGGGGCGTTCCACCCGGAACCCCCTGCGTCGCGAGGCTCCGAGCCTTATCTCCAAACATCATTCACCGACCCCACGCACCCCTCGCACGACCCCCGACCGCACGGGCAAACGTGCTCAGCCCCCCGCACAGCCCCCGCATCGGCGGGCGCGGTGTATTCTTCGGACAGGTGTCCACAAAATCGCCATTCTACGCGTTTTTTCTGGATACCTGTCGGCATTTTGGGCTGTTTTCGGCTGTTTTGCGGGGGAGGTGTCCACTTTTAACGCGCCAGAGGCCGTTTTTGTGGACACCTGTCCTGCAGGAGCAACGGACCCGGTAACTATTATCCGTCATCTTCGACCTAATCGGGGTCTTATCGGCATCAGCCCCATGGGCTTTTGGAAAAAATAGAGTAACTTTATCTTCTGCACTGCAACATTTTTGACTCTCTTCCGGTCTAATAGGTGTTGAAACAATTAAAACACATTACCCATGCACGATCTATTTCGGTTTCTTTCCAATCTGATTCTAGCAGCGGTTATCCTGCTGCCTGTGATCTTCTACTATCTTCACAAGCGCAACATTCTCAGAACGAAAAAGGAAATCCTTCTCAAGGAGATTGAGAAAGGCAGTATTGTCGATCCCGAGATGCTGGCCAAGTCCTTGACCAATCCGATAAGCGAAGAGCAACGCCTTCAGAGCAACCTTCGTTGCGGGATTATCTTCAGCATTGCCGGTTTGGTCGTCGCCATCGCTGCCGGGTTTTTCTGTTCGTACGCGCAAGTACAAGCTAACGAAGGCGGCTGGGACACAGGTCAGATGATGTCCCTTACGTTTGCTGTGACCCTGGTGATGGCCGTGGCAGCCATCGTACTCGGTGTTGGGATTGCTTACCTGGTATCCTATTTCAATCAAAAGAAACGGATGAATAAGACGGCGTAAAGGCCGATGACCAGAGAGCAATTCATAGTCGAAATCTCTACCTTGCAGGAGCCCCTCAGGAGGTTCCTGCTCGGCATGTGCCACGGTGATGTCTTCATGGCCGATGACATTGCCCAAGACACTTTGCTGAAAGCGTACCTACACTACGGAACATTCCAGGGACGCTCCTCCTTCAGCACCTGGCTCCTCAAAATCGGCTACAGTTGCTTCTGCAACCAGGTAGGAAAGAAAATCCTGGAAACAGAATCTATTACTGAAAAAGAAAACCTGATCCCTTCGGAGGAAGATCGTGATAAAGATAGCAGTGCCTTGTATGCTGCCATCAATGGGTTGTCGGCATTGGAGAAAGCAGCCGTCCTACTTTTTTATATGGAGGACTATTCCACAAAAGAAATCTCTGATATACTGGATATGCCTTCTGTGACGGTGCGGTCACATCTGCACAGGGCGCGGAAACACTTGAAGAAAATCCTTGAACGCTATGGTGAAAGATAAAGATATAAAGCAGTTCTTCCAGCAGCATAAGCCGGAGGTAAAGAACAGCGGGCCTTTCCTGAAAGAGGTTGTCCGCCAGATCAACGCCATTCCTGTCCCTGCGGCCATGAACCCGGAACGGCAGAAAGAGGACTGCATCCGCCTTGTTCTCGAAGTATCTCGGAGGGACTTGCGGGCTGTCCGCCTGGCCGTTGGCGTCATCGTTGCCGTAGTAGTTATTTCTGCCTTGACCATATCCTTGCTGCCCCCCGACTTTCTACCGGCGGATATCTTTATGTTCAAATAAACCCGTCATGAGGTAAGAACGCCACACGTTCTATAGCGCCAGGCAGCGACGGATCTGGCCAGGGGCAGCGTGGAGGCGTCGGGCCAGGTCTTCTGCGATGCGGTGCCGCTGTTCGGCGCTCAGCTGATAGACGGAGATCCTGCCATAACTCCGGACATACTCTCTGTCGATGACTTGGCATAGATCCATGTCCGAACGCTGCGACGGAGAATAGTTGTACCCCTTCTCGC